>Ga0101944_10003120_pt1 | contig 24148 bp, 2 predicted proteins | sample DewCreD2012metaG_FD_75245 | JGI IMG/M metagenome (GOLD analysis project Ga0101944, IMG submission 75245) | Hot spring sediment bacterial and archeal communities from British Columbia, Canada, to study Microbial Dark Matter (Phase II) - Dewar... ... | reverse complement strand
TTGAGGCCAAGGGCGGGAACACCGGCGACTGGGCCGGCGGGAGCGGCGGGGGTGGTCGTGTGGCGGTGTACTACAACGACGGTGCGGGGTTCAGTGGTTTTACGACGAGCACGGCGGCGGGAGCCACGGGGGGTTACAACGGCACGGTGGGATCGGTGGCGTTCTTTGACACGTCGATCGCCAACCTGCACATGCAGGTGTTTGAGCAGTTGAGTCTGCCGAACGACACGAAGCTCGACCTTGGAGCGCTGACGCTGGATGACAATGCTTCGATGCGTTTGGGTGGCGGAAGCGAACTGACGGTGGGGGCGATGACGGTCAAGGGCAATTCCACGCTTACTCTTGGAGGAAAGAACACAGTTGATCCTGTGAACGGGATATGGGCAGGGGAAGGCGTGTCGATCGATGCGGGCAGTGTGAGCATCGCGGCCGGGTCGAAGGTCACGGCGGACGGGCAGGGCTACGCGGGGATGAGCGGGGTATACCGTGGGCTGGGTCGGGGGCCCGGGGGCGGGGTGAGGGTGGGCGGCGGCGGAGGAGGCGGCGGGGGCAGTTACGGGGGAACCGGCGGAAGGAACAACGAGGGCAACAGCTACGGGGGTCCGACGTACGGCGATCCGTTCCGGCCGACGGAACTGGGGTCCAGCGGTTCGATGCACGAGTGGGATGCCAGCGGAGCGGGCGGGGGTGCGATTCGGCTGAATGTGAGCGGGATGCTGACGCTGGACGGGATGATCAGCGCCAACGGTGGGAATGGAGCGAGTCACAGCGGCGGGGGCTCGGGCGGTTCGATCTGGGTGACGACAGGAGGTTTGAGCGGCGCGGGCCGGTTTGAGGCCAAGGGCGGGAACACCGGCGACTGGGCCGGCGGGAGCGGCGGGGGTGGTCGTGTGGCGGTGTACTACAACGACGGTGCGGGGTTCAGTGGTTTTACGACGAGCACGGCGGCGGGCGGGACGGCGGCGAACAACGGTGCGGTGGGGACTGTTGGGTTTTTCGACACAAGCCTGGGCGCTGGCAAGCATCAGTTGAGCGTGTACGAGAATTTCGCGGTGTGGCCGGGTGAGATGAGACGGTTCAAGTCGATCACTCTGGGCAGTGAGGCGAAGGCCGGGGCGACGATGAGCTTCGGGGCGGATTCGCAACTGACGGTGCTGGATGAGGTGAGGTTGACCAAGGGGGCGACGCTGACGCTGGGCGGAGGCAGCGTTGTCAGCATGTCGGGGCTGCAACTTGCCGGCAACTCCACCGTCGTGTGCCAGGGGAAGAACCAGTACGAGAAGGTCAATGATCAGTGGGCGGGCGTGGGTGTGACAATCAACGCGGGGAACGCGAGCATCGCGGCCGGGTCGAAGATCACGGCGGACGGGCAGGGCTACGCGGGGATGAGCGGGGTGTACCGGGGCAGCGGGCGTGGGCCGGGCGCTTCGATTCGTGGGACGGGCGATGGGTACAGCGGCAGCGGCGGCGGGTAGGGCGGGGGGGGCGGGTACGGGCATAACTGGACGTGGACGCCGGGGGGGACGTATGGCAGCGCGGTGGAGCCGACGGATCTGGGTTCGAGCGGTTCGATGCACGAGTGGGATGCCAGCGGAGCGGGCGGGGGAGCGATCCGGCTGAATGTGAGCGGGATGCTGACGCTGGACGGGATGATCAGCGCCAACGGTGGGAATGGAGCGAGTCACAGCGGGGGCGGCTCGGGCGGATCGATCTGGGTGACGACGGATGTTCTGCAAGGTGGCGGACGATTTGAGGTCAAGGGAGGCACCCGCAACGACTGGGGCGGCGGCGGAGGAGGCGGCGGGCGGGCGGCGATCTATTACGGCCAGGGGGATCAGTTTGGCGGATTCACGACAAGCACGGCGGCGGGCGGCAACGGCTGGCGGGATGGCGCAGTGGGGTCGATGCTGTTCTTCGATACGTCGGTGCCCAATCTGCACATGAAGGTGTTCGAGAACGTGGAGTTTGCGCAGGATGCGGTGCTGAACTTTGGCGCTGTGACTCTGGATGATGCGGCACGAATGGTGTTGGGGGGAGGAAGTTCGCTGGTGGTGGATGGGGCGATGAGCATTGTGGGGAATTCAACGTTGGTGTGCCAGGGGAGGAACCAGTACGAGAAGGTCAATGATCAGTGGGCGGGCGTGGGTGTGACAATCAACGCGGGGAACGCGAGCATCGCGGCCGGGTCGAAGATCACGGCGGACGGGCAGGGCTACGCGGGGATGAGCGGGGTGTACCGGGGCAGCGGGCGTGGGCCGGGCGCTTCGATTCGTGGGACGGGCGATGGGTACAGCGGCAGCGGCGGCGGGTACGGCGGGGTGGGCGGGTACGGGCATAACTGGACGTGGACGCCGGGGGGGACGTATGGCAGCGCGGTGGAGCCGACGGATCTGGGTTCGAGCGGTTCGATGCACGAGTGGGATGCCAGCGGAGCGGGCGGGGGAGCGATTCGGCTGAATGTGAGCGGGGTGTTGGCGCTGGATGGGATGATCAGCGCCAACGGTGGGAATGGAGCGAGTCACAGCGGGGGCGGCTCGGGCGGATCGATCTGGGTGACGACGGATGTTCTGCAAGGTGGCGGACGATTTGAGGTCAAGGGAGGCACCCGCAACGACTGGGGCGGCGGCGGAGGAGGCGGCGGGCGGGCGGCGATCTATTACGGCCAGGGGGATCAGTTTGGCGGATTCACGACAAGCACGGCGGCGGGCGGCAACGGCTGGCAGGACGGCCAGGCCGGGACGATGGGGTTCTTCATCAAGTCGGCGGCGAATCCGGCGGGCAATGCGCTGCGATTTGACGGCGTGAACGATTACATCACGGTGGCCGATCCGGCTGATGGACACTTGGACATCGGCGCGGCCGCAACGATCGAGATGTGGGCCCGGTTTGATGCGCTGCCCGTGAACTCGATGACGGCGCTGTGCGGCAAGGACGCAGGTGCGGGCAGCCGGACCAAGTGGGTTCTGGGGTATGCCAGCAACTACGGCGGTGTGGGCACCGGGCTGGTGTTGCACACAAACACGGCGGCGGGCGAGGCGCAGTGGCTGGCTTCAAATGCGTGGATTCCGACGGTGGGGCAGTGGCATCATCTGGCGGTAGTGAAGGATGGGGCGGCGTTGCGGTTCTACGTGGATGGCGTGCCGATGGGTGCGGCGACCGCGGCGCTGCCGGTGCCCGATGCGGCGGCCCCGCTGGTGATGGGGATGGCCGAGGGGGGATTCGCCTTCGCCGGGGCGATGGACGAAGTGCGGATCTGGAGCGTCGCGCGAACCGAAACAGAGATTATGGCGGGGATGGATCGGGTCTTCCCGGTGGGGCAGGCGAATTTGGCCGGGAACTGGCGGTTCAACGAGACATACGGGTCGCGGGCATTCGATTCGACGCTTGGGGACTCGCACGGGGTGCTGGGCGGCGGCACGGCCGCGGCACAGCCGTTGCGCGAAGCATCGGGCGCGCGGATCGCGGGAGCGGATCTGCGCGTGGTCGTGGCGACGCCGGCGGTGAGCCGTGCGCGGGCGGGCGATGCGGTATCCGTGAGCTGGACCGGGTTGAACGCGGGGCTGGGCGAGGCGCGATCGAACTGGTTCGATCGGGTGTATCTGTCGACGTCTGCGACGCTGGATCACAGCGCGCTGATACTGGCGGAGGTCGCGCGCCCGGGCACCGGGCCGCTGGCCGGCGGGCAGGCCTATGACGCGATTGCAACGATTGAGATTCCGCAGGTTCCGGCGGGGCACTACTTCCTGCTGGTCCAGGCCGACGGACGAAACGAGCAGAGCGAACTTTCGGAAGACAACAACGTCTTGGCGGTGGGGCTCGATGTGATTTCGCCGCTGTTGCCGGATTTGTGGATCGTTGGCGCAACGGCACCGGCGCGGGCCGACTGGGGACAGACCATCGGCGTGTCGTGGCAGGTGGCCAACATCGGGTCGGCCAGCGCCATGTCGGCCTGGATCGACGCGGTGTACCTGTCGTCCGATGAGCAGTTGGACGCCGGAGACGAATTGCTGCTCAGCGCCGGGGCCGTCGAGCATGTGCCGCTGGCGAGCGGGGCAGCGCCGTACACGGTGTCGCGGAGCGTGACGATCCCGATGGGCCGGGCGGCCGGGAGGAACTTCCTGCTATTTGTGGCCGACTCGACGCACGCACTGAGCGAGACGGAAGAGGCGAACAACATGCGGGCGGCGGCGATCGAATTGCCTGGCCCGGACCTGGCCATTCCGTCGGTCAATGTGCCGGCGACCGCGAGCCTGGGACAGGCGCTGAGCATCAATTACCAGGTCGTTAACGCCGGTGATGGTGCTGCCCTCGGGACGTGGATCGACCGGATCTACCTGACGGACGATCCGGGCAACCCGCAGCGGTACCGCGAGTTGAGATCGATCAACCAGGGCGCCCGCTCGCCGCTGGCGGGCACGGGAGGAGCCAACATATACAACCAGCCAACGAGCATCACAATTCCATTTGATACATCGCTCGGTCAGCAGTACCTGGTCTTCACGACGGATCGGGATGGCACGCAGCCGGAGACGGATGAGACGAACAACAGCCTGGTGCGGCCGATCACGCTACTGGGGGCGGACCTGGTCGTGACATCGGTGACGGCGGCCAACCCGTTGAACTGGGGACAGGGCGCTGAGGTGGCCTGGCGCGTGAGGAACAACGGCCCGGGCGCGGCGCTGTCGGCATGGAGCGACCGGCTGTGGATATCCGACAGCCCGACGTTGGGCGGGTCGTACACGCACCTGGCGGAGGTCAACGTCACGTCGAAGTCGCCGCTGGCGGCGGGGGATGAATATGAAGTGCGGGCGACGGTGACCATCCCCAGCCCCACGTTCCTGGGGCAGGCGTATCTGTTGGTGCGGACGGACACCAACAGCCAGCAGCCCGAGAGCGACGAGAACAACAACCTGGGATGGGTGGCGATCGCCGCGCAGGCCCCGAACCTGACGGTAAGCGGGGCAACGGCCAGCCTGGGCGCGGCGGCGCAGGGGCAGGTCGTGCGGCTGGACTGGACGGTGGAGAATCAGGATGACGGGGCCGCGCTGTTCGCGTGGAGCGATTACGTCTATCTGTCATCGGACAACGCATACAGCGCGGATGATCGGCTGCTGGGGAGCGTGGCCGGGCCGGCGTTGCCGCTGGCGGGTCATGGGCAGTATTCATCGAGCGTCAGCATTGTGATGCCGACGGTTGCCGCGGGCGACTGGCACCTGATCGTCGTCAGCGACCGGGGCGGGAGCCTGCCGGAGAGCGATGAGAATGACAACTGGCGGTCGTTCGCGATCCGTATCGAGGACAGGACCGGGCCGCGCATCCTCTCCAGCGTGCCAACGGGATCGACCAACCAGGACGTGGGAACGGTGCGCCTTGTGTTCAACGAGCCGATCGATCCGGGGACCATGACGGCGCAGGCGGTGTCGGTGATGACCCCGCTGGGGCCGATCGCAGCGGGGCAGATCAGCGTGGCGGCGGTGGATGCCGTCACGTTCGACGTGTCGTTCCCGGTGCAGACGATCGACGGGCAGTATACGGTGACCGTCGGGCCGCAGGTGATGGACATCGCGGGCAACCGGCTTGCGAAGCTGTTCTACCGGGCAGATTTTGAAGGCGGCGCGGGAAGCGAATGGTCGGACGCGTCCACGTCGCACAGCGAGTTTACCACGCGGTTCCTCGGGCAGTATGCCAACGGCGGCAGCACGCTGAGCCTGTCGGGAATGCCGGTTCACAGCAGTGTTGAACTGGTGTGGGATCTGCTGATCATCGACTCGTGGGATGGGAACAACGGCGGCGTGGGCCCCGACTGGTTCGGGCTGAACATTGCCGGGCGGCCGGCCGGCGAATTTGAACACACGTTCTCGATCTTCGACTACGCGAACCAGACGTATCCGGGGCAGCCTGATGTTGCCGGGAACTTCATCTCCTCAAGCTGGACGGACAACCTGTACCGGAACGTGGCTCACCGCGTTTATGACGGCCAGTCCGCGATGGCGGTGAGCTTTTACGGCCGGAACCTGCAGGGCGTGGGGGACGAAGGATGGGGTCTGGACGACGTGCGCGTCTACCTGACAACGGCGGACGGGGCAAGCCAGAGTGCGTGGTTTGTCATCGAGCGATCGGGGCCGGTAATCATCGGCAGCACGCTGCCGGCGACAGCCAGCGAGCCGTTCGGGTCGTTTGATGTAACGTTTAACGAGACGATCGCGTCGGGGACATTCGACGCATCGGATGTGCTGATCACCGGGCCGGAAGGGCCGGTGGCTGTCAGCGGCGTGGCCAGGGTTTCGGGGACCACCTGGCGGGTGACATTCGCGGCGCCGACGGCGATGGGGGCGTACAGCGTGAGCATCGGGCCGGATGTGCGGGACCTGGCCGGCAACGCGATGAACCAGGACGGTGACGAAACGGCCGGGGAGATGGAGGATGCGTTCACCGCGTTCTGGGACCTGTGGATGGCGGATCTGTCGGTAAGCAGGCTGGAGTGGACGCCGGCGGAGATCGTGGATGGCGGGGTGGTGACATTCAGCGCGACGGTGCGGAACGGCGGCAACGTGGCGGCGGGTCGTCCGTTCTCCGTGCGGTTTGAGGTGGATGGCCAGTTCATCGGGCGCAGCACTGTCATCGCTCTTGAGGCCGGGTCGGAGGCGGCGGTGACGCAGGCGTGGACCGCGCGGCCGGGCGACCACCAGGTGCGGGTGGTGGTGGACGAGGGCGACGCGGTATACGAATCCAGTGAAGCCAACAATGCGCTGACGGCGGCGCTGCCGACGATTGCCGATACGACACCGCCGAGCATCCAGATCACTGCGCCGCCGGCCGGTGCGCGCGTGCGCGGAACCATCAACGTCACCGCGAGCGGTAGCGACAACATCGGCATCGCCGCTTATGCGCTGGCGATATCGACGGATGGAACGGCCTGGACGGAACTGGCGGCGAACGCGACGGGGCGGTTCAGCCTCGATACGCGGGCGTACGCCGACGGATCACATCAGCTTCGCGTCACGGCGTCGGACGCAGCCGGAAACTCGAGCCAGCGGACGCACGCGATCGTGATCGACAACACGGCGCCGGCGGCGGTGGTGTTGTCGGGCAGCGGCGCGGAGTTCTCGTCGCAACTGAGCTGGGAGGCGACGACATCGCCGGACTTCGCATATTACCGGCTCTATCGCGGCGACGCGGCCGGCGGGGAGTACCAGGCGATCAACGGGGCGATCACGCTGACGTCGTTTGTGGACAGCGCGGTAAACCCGGGGGCGACGTATTTCTACGTGCTGGCGGTGTTCGACCAGGTGGGCAACCGGAGCGACTTTTCCAATGAAGTGGCCGTGACGCCCAGGGGCGACCTGACGCCGCCCGTGCTGCAGGATCTTCTGCCGGCGGCCGGGACGCGTTCGCGGACGACGATCAGCCTGATGGCGTCGGCGACGGACAACCGGGGGGTGACGAATTACGCGTTTGAGTATTCGGCCGACGGGCAGAACTGGATGTCCATCGGGGCCGGCGCGTCGCCGTCGCGCACGTGGCAGGTTGGCGGCATTCCCAGCGGCGAGTACCAGGTTTGCGTGACGGCGCGCGATGCCGCGGGCAACTCGGCGACGCTGACGCGCAGCTACGTCGTCGATCATGACGCGCCGCCCGCGCCGGCGAATCTGCGCGTGGTGCCGGGGCAGCTTTCCGTCGTGGTGGCGTGGGACCCGGTGGTGGCCGGCGATTTCCGGTATTACTCGCTCTGGCGATCGGTTGATGGCGGGGCGATGCAGTTCCTGGTGAACACGACCTCCACGGTGTACGTCGATTCAACGGCGGAGATCGGGCGGACTTACGCGTACCGGGCGGCAGCTCAGGATGACCTGGGGAACCTCAGTCCGCTGTCGGAACCGGCCGGCGGCTCGCCGCATCCGGACGTGCTGCCGCCGGTGATGAAAGCGATGAGTCCGGCCGAGTTCACGCGGGCTGGCAGCGGCCTGGCCCTGGGCGCGATCGCCTCGGACAATGTGCTGGTCAAGCGGTTTGTGTTCGAGTATCGACTGGCCGGGACACTGGATTGGCAGGCGATCGGGGAGGATGCCGCGCCGGCGGCCGGAAGCGGCGGGTCGTGGATGGGGCAGGTGGCATGGAACACGTCGGCGCTGGAGGAAGGGCAATACACGGTGCGGGCAACGGCGGTGGACGCCGGCGGCAACACGGCCCAGATGATGCGCGTGTACCTTGTGGATCACACGGCGCCGGCTGCGCCGCTTGCGCCGACGGTCAGCAATCCGCGATCGGGCGGCAGGCTGGCGGTTGTTTGGGCGGCGGTGCCCGACACGGACGCGGTCGGCTATCGCGTGTACCGCTCGACTGATCCGCAGGGCGGATTTGTCTCGATCGCGACCACGCCGCAGCGATTCCTCGAGGACGCGGGGCTGGTCAACGGCACGACCTATTACTACGCGGTTGCGGCGATCGACCAGTCGGGCAATGAGTCGGCTCGCTCGGGTGCCATGGCCGGCGTGCCGACGGCCGAATCGGACCTGCGCATCTCGGCGATCGCGTTCGATCCGGTGAATCCGACGCTCGGGCGGCAGGGCAGGGTGACGGCGAAGGTGGAGAACTCCGGGCCGGCCGGGGCGGCGGCGACGGTGCGGTTCTACGTGGACCAGGTCGGCACCGGCACGCTGCTGGGGCAGAGGACGGTATCGCTGGGCGGCGACGGGTCGGAGACGGTTTGGGTGAACTGGACGCCGGCCGGCGAGGGGGTCCACACCATCCACGCGGTGGTGGGCGAGGCTTCTCCGGTGGATGTGAACCCGGCCAACGATGCGCTGGCTCGGGTGGTGGCGGTGAACGTTGCGCCGATCGCCGACGCAGGGGGCGATCGCTCCGGCAACTGGAACACGCCGATCGCCTTCAGTGGCGCGGCGTCGATCGATCCCGACGGGCTGATCAACGCATACCGTTGGGATTTCGGCGACGGGCAGGCCGCCGACTTCAACGTGGTCGATCATGCCTACGCGCTGCCGGGGACTTACACCGCGACGCTGACGGTGACCGACAACCGCGGGGCCAGTTCGCAGGCCACATGCCAGGTGGTGGTGGCCGACACGCGGGCGGATCTGACGATTGCAGGCCTGGCGTGGACCCCGGTGGAGCCGCAGGAACGGGACAATGTTGCGATCACCGCGACGATCTTCAACGAGGGCAACGGCCCGACGATCCAGGGCTTCTTCGCCACGTTCTACATCGACGGCAGGTACGCCGGGTATCAGCGGGTCAACGGGATTCTGGCGCAGGGCCAGTCCACCGACGTCAGGTTCAACTGGACGGCGCAGAAGGGGCTGCACACGCTGCGCGTGGTGGCCGACGACATCCAGAACAACATCGTGGAGATCAACGAGGTCAACAACAGCCGCGAAGCGGCCATGACGCTGCAGCAGATCTATTTCCCGGACCTGGTGGTCGGCAGCCTCGAATGCCCGCTGCCGGGGGACCGGGTCAGCAGCCAGCAGCCGCTGGTGGCCACGGCGACGATCAGGAACACCGGGACGGCGGACGCGATCGACTTCTGGGTGACACTTTACATGGACGGCCGGCAGGTGGCTCGAAAGCACGTCAACCAGCTCGTGGTCAACGAAGCGCTGGCGGTGGACCTGTCGTTTGAACCGAAGGAGGGTGCGCGCATCCTGCGAGCGGCCGTGGACGATCCGGTGAGCCTGGTGCTGGAAGGTCCGGCCGGTGAAGCCAACAACGACCTGTCGATCGCGCTGCCGGCGATCACGCTGGATTACCCGGACCTGGCGCTGGATGGGCTGCAGATCCTGCCGCGGGAGACGGTGCTGTCAGATGGAACCTCGCTGGATATCGGTGCGACGGTGCGGAACCTTGGCGCCGCCGACGTCGAGCGGAAGTTCACCCTCAGTTTCTACGCCGACGACCAGTTCATCGGCAAACGCGAGCTGACCTACCTGGCGGCTGGAGCGCAGACAACCGTCGCTCTTCAGACGCGCGCCACACCGGGCGTCCACGACATCCGCGTGGTCGTCGATGAGGACCAGCGCGTCGGCGAGGCCAACGAGGCCAACAACGTGGCCACTGCAAGAACGGCCGACCTGTCGATCATGTATCCCGACCTGGTGGTGTCGAATATCACCTGGGCGCCGCAGTTGGTGAAGTTCGGCCAGGCGATGGGATTCAGCGTCACGGTCTCGAATACGACGGTGGTATCGACCCTGGGCAGGAACCTGTTCGTGCTCTACATCGACGGGGCCGAGGTGGGGCGGCAGGAACTGCCGAAGATCACCGGGCACTCGTCGCTGAGCTTCGTGATTCCGTGGACGGCGACGCTGCAACCGGGGGTGCCGCACACGGTCAAGGGCGCGATCGACGTGCGCAACGAGATCCGCGAGGAGAGCGAAACCAACAATGAACTGACGGTCGGCCAGGCCAGCCTGACCATCGAGGACAATTTCTACATGAGCGTGACGGCCGGCGGCGGGGCGGCCGACGAGTTCGGCGGGCTGCTGTACACCAACCGCCAGGTGGCCACGTTCACGGCCAGCGTCCGGCGCGGAAGCGACGCCCTGAATCCCGTTACGCCGGCCGACGGACTGACGGTGCTGTGGACGGTCATCAAGATCGGCGACCCTTACGTCGATCCGGAGACCGGTGAAATCAAGACCCACCCGGACACGGTCATCGCCCAGAACCAGCCGATGACCTGGAACCCGACTGACAGGACCTTCGGCGGCGCCGTCGCGCTGATGAGCTTCGGCACCGGCAACTACTCGGTCCGCATCAGCGCCGATGACGGCGTGAAATCCGCCGCCTACAGCAGGACGTTCTCGGTCGTCGAGGAGGTCGATTTCCAGCTTTCGACCGACAAGCCCACCTACCTGCCGGGCCAGACGGTGCGCATCAGCGGCCACATCGAAACGCTCTCGGGCGCCCCCGTCATGATGCAGAAGGTGTTCGTGATGGTCTCCAAGGGCGAGGTCGAGTTCTCCGAGTACATGGCCACCCAGAACCTGTTCAACCCGAATACCAAGAGGCTGACCGCGATGACCGACACCGAGGGCAACTTCACGGTGTCGTTCACGCCGCTGCGCGGCGATGCGGGGCATTGGGCGGTCAACGCCTACGTCTACTCGCGTCTGTACGGAACCAGCGGGCAGACGGGGTTCGCGGTGCTGGGGATGGACCTGGAGCCGCGCGGGTACACGATCGAGGCGATGAAGAATTCCCGCCGGGAGGCTGTGCTCACGCTGTCGAATCCGTCCGACGATCCCTTGCACGATGTGACGGTGACGATGGAGGATCTGGACCCGTCCGACAACGTGACGGCAACGCTGGTCGCGTCTGTGCCCGACTTGCTGGCGCCGGGCGCGAAGGTTCCGCTGAAGGTCGTGGCGCTTTTCCCGGAGGATGCCCCGGATTCGGTCGCCTTCCGCATCGAAGTAACCACGCGCGAGGGCCTCAAGCAGTATTCGACGGTGCGCTTCAATCTCCGGGCCCCCACGCCCGCTCCCCGGCTGAACACGGGCGAACTGAGGGTCGGCCTGCATCCGGGCCAGACGGCCGTTCGACAACTCACGCTGACAAACGTCGGCATGGGGACGATGCCGGCGATCAAGCTGGTTTCGCCGACGATCCTGCCGTGGGTGATGTTCTCCGGGCTGGATAGACAGACCCTGGGGCCGGGCGAGTCGGCCACGTTCAACGTGGTCATCTCCCCGCCGCAGGATGTGCAACTGGGCCTCTATGTCGATCGCGTGGGCGTCACCGACGGCACGCGCATCGCTTATGCTGCGCTGAGCGTAGAGGTGACCAGCGCCCAGGCGGGGAGTCTTTCCTTCATCGTCGGCAATGACGTGGGGCAGATGGTCGGCGGCGCCGAGATCACGCTGGTTGCGCGCGAGGGGACGCGCGCCGTGTCGGCCAGCGGGGCCACCAGCGTCTACTATAACCGCTATTACGCCCGATCGGACGGGGCGGGCATCGCCGGCTTCACTGGCATTCCGCTGGGCGTGTATGACTACGTCATCAACGCGCCGGGGCACCAGCGGATGACCGGGGTGGCGACCGTCGAGCCCACCAGCGAGACCGGCATCGTGCAGGTGAAGCTCACCGCTGTGCCGATCAGCTACAAGTGGACCGTTACGCCGATCACGATCGAGGATCGCTACGAGATCACGCTCAACCTGACTTTCGCGGTGGATATCCCCAAGCCGCAATTCGGCTACCTGCCGCCGTGGATCGCCGTGCCCCAGGACGTGGCGGTGGACCTGTACGAGCAGGTCGTGATCATCAACCCGAGCCTGATCGAGTTGCACGATGTGAAGGTCCAGATCGTCGGGGCCAGCGGGATGTCGCTGTCGTCGGGCGGCATCGTCGGCGATATGCCGGCCCAGTCGTCGGTGATCCTGTCGCTGGGCATCCGTCCGGGGGACTATGAATACCTCCAGGCGGAACACACCTACCTGCTGCTCACCGGCAGTTACATCGCCTTCGATCCGCAGACGCTCGAGCCGCTCGACGAGGAGCTTGCGCTTGCGGGCAGGATTCCGCTGGTCAATCCGCGGATCAACTCCAATGACCGGGTCGTTGTCGACTACGGCGGCGAGTCGCGCGAGTTCAAGCTGCCGAATTTCGAGGACATGGACGGCGAGATGAAGGATGACCTGCCGAAGGGCGGCGGATTCGGCAGCGGCGACGGCAACAATACCGTGCTTGAAATCGTCAAGCTCGAGATCAAGCAGCAGGCGACGCTGGAGCGTGAAGGCTTTGACGCCCAGCTTGAACTGACCAACGGCATGAGCAACGCCCTGGTCGGCCTGTCGATCAGCCCGCGCGTCCTGGATGAAAACGGCCGCGATGTGACCGACCGCTTCTACCTCGTGCCGCCCGAACTGTCGGGCATTTCGGCGGTGGACGGCTCGGCCGGCCTGGGCGGCTATTCCACCCTGAATGCCCGCTGGATTCTCATCCCCGGCGAAGGCCTGGGCGGAACGGACCTGGCCGGCAGGAGGTATTACGTCAAGGCGGTCATGGCCTGGTTCGTCGATGGCCGGCTGGTCGAGACACAGACCAACGCGGTGGAGATCGTCGTCCATCCGCAGCCGCAGCTGTACCTGCACTACTACATCCCCCAGAGGGTCCTGGCCGACGAGCCGTTCAAGCTCGGACTGCTGGTGGAGAACGTCGGCGACGGCATCGCCAGGAACCTGCGCATCGACTCGGGTCAGCCGAAGATCGTGGAGAACGAGGCCGGCCTGCTGATCGATTTCGCGATCGTGGGCAGCTCCTTCGGGTCGCAGACGGGCGATATTGTTCGACTGGTCATGGGCGATATCCACCCTCACAGCAGCGTCAACGGCTACTGGATCATGACCAGCACGCTGGACGGCAAGTTCCTGGAGTTCACGGCAACGCTCTCGCACCTGGCGTACAAGGGTATCCAGATCAACCCGCTGATCCTAGACGCGACCGCGGAGATCATCGAGAAGGATTATCTCTTTGCCGATGCGCGCGACCCCGACAACTGCTTCACCCTCATCGATCGCGACCGCGACGGGTTCCCCGACTACCTGATCAACCTGACCAGCGGCCTGCGCCTGCCGATCACCATTCCCCAGCAGGTGACCGTCTCCAAGTCGCCTGCCCCGACAAGCCGCACCATGGAGATGACCGTCGCCCCGACCGACGGCTACGTCTGCGTGATCCTGCCCGACCCGATGCCCGATTCAAACCTGCGCTCCGTCTTGCGCAGGAACGCAAGCGGCCCTGACACATATCTCAGCGGCAACAACTTCTGGAAGAAGGACGGCAAGATCTACTTCGTCGATGAGCTGGGATATGTGGACGAAAACGGCTATCGCCATCCGGCGGCCGGCCAGTATACGCTCGATTTCCGCAGCGCCCTGTCGGTCAAGGAAGTGGCGTCGGCGCCGTTCGAGTTCAGCGTGCTGCTGGCCGACGAGAGGGATCTGGGCGAGCTGGAGAACGCGCTGAACTACACGATCAATCCGGCGCCTCCCGAATCATCGCTGACGACTTACGAGCTCAAGAGTCCCATTTACTACGTTCCGATTCCGCCCACGGTCGGCCAGAAGGCCTCGATCCAGGCAGCCATACGCAATGACGGCGTCGATCCCGAGGCCGGTTGGCTCGACTTCTACGACATCGACGCCGACGGCAACCAGACCCTGATCGGTTCCCGCGAGATTGCCGAGTTGCGCGGGCTGCGGCTGGCTCGCATCGCGATCGTCTGGACCCCGCAGGTCGCCGGCCGGCACACGCTCATCGCTCGCATTCGCAACAGCGACTCGCCGGGCTTTGAGCTGCGGCGCGACATCCTGGTCAACGAGAGGCCCTTCGCCGACGCCGGCGCCGATTTCTTCTCGTCGGTGAGCCGGCCGACCACGTTCGACGGCACGCGCAGCCTGGACAGCGACGGGCACATCCGCACGTACTTCTGGAATTTCGGCGACAACACGGGCTGGACCAACGGCCCGCAGCCGACGCACGTCTACACCCACTCGGGCACCTACAAGGTCCACCTGATCGTGAAGGACGACGTGGGCGCGATGTCCGAGGATGTCCAGCAGGTGACGATCCTGGAGACGCGGGCGGACCTGCTGGTCGAGTCGGTGTTGGCCTGGCCGACGCAGCCGCTGGAGGGGGAACCGGTCGCCATCACCGCCCGCGTGAAGAACGTGGGCGTTGCCGCGACGCCGGCGGGCGGATTCAACGTCGGCTTCTATGTCGATGGCAAGTTCCACTCGTCGCGGAAGCTGACGCAAGTCCTGGCGGCGGGGCAGACGCTTGACCTGACCTTCAACTGGCCGGCCACGCCCGGCAATCACCTGTTCACCGTCGTCGTTGACGACCTGGGCAACGCGGTGGACGAGGCCGACGAGAACAACAACCGGAAGACCTCGGCGCTAAACCCGACACAGGTTCACTTTGCCGACCTGGTGCCCCGGAGCGTGATCATCGATCTTGCGCCAGGGCAGATGCCAACCTGGGGTGTGCTGGTGACACTGGCCTCGCAAATCAGGAACCTGGGCACCGCCGACGCCGGCAAGTTCCGCGTCGATTTCCTGGTCGATGGCGTGTTTGTCGGGTACGCGGCCATCGACGGACTGGGCTTCGCAGAAGGATCGAACGTGGCGACGGCCACGGTGCCCTGGCTGCCCACTCCCGGCCGGCACACGCTGACGGTCAAGGTCGATCACCCCTTCAGCTACATCGTCGAAACGGATGAGCAGAACAACGAGCTCTCGCTGGAGACCTCGCCGCTCACCGTCGCATTGGGCGACCTGGTCGTGAGCGGCTTCCAGTTGTGGCCGGCAGGCGGCAAGCTGGAACTGGACCAGCCGCTGACGGTGTTCGCGACCGTGCAGAACGCGGGCCTGGTCGATATCGGCGGAGCGATACCCGTGGCGCTGCTGGCCAACGGTGCGATCGTGGCGACCGGCAGCGTCCAGGGCCTGGCGGCCGGTGAGCAGAAGAGCGTGACGCTGTTCTGGGATGCGGTTCCGGGCACGTATGGCCTGGCCGTCGCGGTGGACAGCGACAGTTCGATCTCCGAGACCAACGAGACCAATAACCTCTCGACCAGGCCCGCGGTGAAGATCGAGCGGCTGTGGCCCGATCTGACCGTCGCCGGCGTCACTGCCTCGGGGGCGATGCGTCTGGGCGAGCAGGCGTCGATGAGCGTGAAACTGGCAAACGTGGGCGGCGGCACGGTCGTGCGGCCGTTCAACGTGCGGCTGTACGTCAACGACGTGCTGCTGGCCACGCGGCGCATCACCCAGTCGGTCCTGGGCGGGCGTTTTGTCACCTTTACGCACAATTGGCAATTGAACAGCGTCAATCCGCAGCAGTTCTCGTTCCGCGTGGAGGTGGACGCCAACGGCGAGATCGCCGAATCGTCGGTGCAGAACAACGCCTTCGAGACCATCTTCAAGATCGCCCCGAGTTACGTGATCGAGACGCCGGCGACCAGGCCGGTGATCATGGGCGACACCGGCGGGTCGTTTGTGGTGGCGGTGCGCGATTCGGCCGATCCGGCCCGCGTGCTTGGCCCGGCCGACGGCGTGGCCGCCACCCTCAAGCTGTATCGGGTCAACTCCGGGGCCCAGGCGAAGCTGTTTGACGCGCCGGCTGCCGAACCGATCAAGGTCGAGCCGCTGCCGTTCACCGGCCAGGGGTTTGAACTGGCCGCCATGGCCGGCGAACTGTCCAACGGCTATTACCAGGCGAGGATCGAAATCGCCGGTCCGACGCAGGCTCGCACGGCCGCCGTCGATTTCGCGGTGGCGCGCGACTATGTGGTGGAAGCGCGAGCCGCGGCCGACGCCGTTGCCGCGGGGCAGCCCGTGCCGATCACGGGGCGGCTGTACTATCCGGGCGCGACTCCTGCGCCCCTGGGCGGTGCGGCGGTCCAGATCAACGTGCTCCGCGACGGAACCGTGCGAACGGCGCAGGTGCAGACCCGCGCCGACGGGACGTTCGATTACCTGTTCCAGCCGATGCCCGGCGAGGGCGGCGCGTTTGCATTCGAGGCGAAGGCGGCCGCGTTCGACCTGGCCCGGGCCGGCGGCGCTGCGTTCAATGTCGAGGGGATTCACCTGGCGCCGCGCACCGCGTCGGCCTCGACGTCAGCACGGACGCCGATCGAGATACCCGTTGACCTGTCCAACGTCGGCGCGGCCGCCCAGAGGAACCTGCAGATCGTCGTCGAGCAGGTTGGCGGTCCGGCGGGCGCTGTGGCCAGTATCGTGTCGCCCCCGCCGGCCGCATTGGCCGGCAAGCAGTCGGCGCAGGTGCTGCTGCGTGTCGATCCGGCCGGCATGGCGGGCGATATCCGCTATCGCGTGCGCGTTTCCGGCGACGGCGGCGGAGTGGCCGCGAGCTATTCCACGGAAATCGCGGTTCAGGCCCGCCCGGCGGCGCCAAAGCTGCGCCTTGACACCTCGCGGATCACCACGGGCCTTCGTCCAGGACGCCAGTACGACGCCGACATCTACATCCACAACGACGGCGATGATGATCTGGTGGGTCTGGCGCTGGCCAAACCGGCGATCCCATGGATGAGCGTGTTGGGGACGGTGCCCGATCGACTCGGTCCCGGCGAGAAGACCGCCCTTCATGTCCGCATTGCTCCCCCGACGGATGCCGGCCGAGCGCGCTACGACGATCGCCTGGCTGTCACCGCGGCCAACGCGCCGGCGGTGGCGATGCCCATGAGCGTGGATGTGACCAACGCCATCGCCCTTCAGGCCAGGCTGGCGATCGGACAGAGGCCGGCCGCCGGAGGGACGTCGCGCAAGCCGGTTCCCGGCGCGCGGGTGAAGCTGATGCTCCAGCACAGTCCGTATTTGCCCGACGCCGAGCCGGATCTTGTGCGGCGCAGCCAGGTCATCAGCGCCGTGGCCGACGCGGCCGGCGACGTGGACCTTGGCGATATCCTGGCGGGCGATTACCAGATCGAGATCGAGGCGACCGGTTATCGCACGTACCGCGGCAATGCGCGACTCGATCCGGTGGACGGCACGTTCACGCTGCCGCAGGACCTGGATCTTGACCCGTTCGCGCTGAGCGTGGCGCAGTATGCGTCCAGCGATGCCGAGACGCTCGGCCAGCTTCAGCTTGGGCTGGTGCTGGGCCTGTCGCCCGACAGCAAGCTGATCACCGACCGGCCGGGAGCCGAGTACCTGGTGCTGCGGTCGGGATTCATCAGCCCGCGGCTGGAGTTCCTGTCGCTCAGCGCCTCCCGGCGTTTCCCCGACAACACCAGCTTCAGCCTCAACAACGTCACCGGCAACGACATCCAAAACGTCCAGCTCTATGTCGAAGGGGACATCGCCCCGTTCCTGAGCATCAAGGACGTGTACCTGGGCAAGGTCCCCGCGCATAGCTCGATGGTCATGTCCTATGCCGTCAACGTCGATCCGGCGGCGCTGCCGACCGGCGATCAGTTCATCGACGGCGGACTGCGATTCACCTATGGCTCGATCATCGACGGCGAGGCAATCGGTGAGTTCTTCTTCCCGATTCGCGTGCGCGTGGCCGACAACGAGGCGACGCACAACGGCGTTTCTTACGATTACGTGCCGTATTCCGGACCGTGGCCGACGGGGCCGGTGCTCTATGGCGAGCGCTTCATCGACCGGTGGTTTGACAATCTCAACATCAGCCACACGCGGGCCAGCGGGCACGATGTGGGCTCGGCCTCGCTGACGCAGGATGTGATCCTCGACGGCGAGGCGGTGGTGATGGATGTGTCGCTGCGCAACATCCTCGCCTCGTCGGCCGTGCAGATCATCAGCGCGAAGCTGAAGGTGGTCGATTCGTCCAGCGGCGGCGATGTGACAGGCAAGTTCGACATCCGGATCGCGGCGGATCTGACCGGTTCGATTGTGCCGGGAGCAACCGGCCATGGCGCCTGGGTCCTCAAGCCGATCCGCGGCAACAACCTGGGCGGCACGCAACCGCAAGGCAAGCAATACCTGGCGACGCTGTCGCTGATCTACGCGGTTGATGGCCAGACCTACGAGCGGTCATTCGATCCACAGGCGCTGACGGTGCTGCCCGAGCCTCAGTTTGTCGTCCGTTACGAACTGGGCGAGGGGTTTGCCGGCGACCCGAATGCCGTCGGCATCACGGTCAACGTGACCAACATTGGTCCCGGCGGCGCGGCGCGGCTGACGATCTCGCTGCCGAACCTGGCGGGCCTGGGCACGGACGTGACTGTTGACAATCCCGTCGCGGCGGTGCTGGACAACCTCCAGCCCGGCGACACGCGCATCCTCCAGAACTATTGGGTTCTCCGCTTCCCGCAGAAGGCGGATATCGCCGCCATCACTTCCGGTCTTCAGGCGGCGGCCAGCTCGTTCAGTTCAGCCTCTGGCCTGCGCTTCGACGCGCCGGTCGTCCAGCAGTTCGTCGGCGCCCGCTCCATGGGCGACCTGGTCAAGGCCTTGGACGAGCTGCTCGTGGCGGCAAAGAACAAGATCCGCAACGAGGTCCATGCGGCCGCCGAGTTCTATGCCGAGCTTCGCCTGATCCTCGCCCAGTCGCGGAGCCTCGTCAGCGCCGACATGGCCGTGCAGCTCTATCACCTGTTCGGCCAGATGCTCAGGACCTGTATCGAGGTGGTCAAGTCGGCCGCCGAACTGTCCAAGGGCGTCAGCGGCTGGCTCGAAAAGCAGGGCGTGCCTGGGGAAGAAATCATCGGCAAGATCAACTCGATCAAGGACCTGCGCAAGCAGATCAACGATTTCACGAAGAACCTGACCGATCTGGGCGGGCAGTTCAACGAGGTACTGGACGTGGCGCTGTCGGCCCGCGTCGAGCAGCAGGGCCTGCAAATGCTCATGTCCGGACTGGGTGGCTTGCTCAGCAAGCCCGGTGCGACCGTCGCCGAATTCGAGCAATTCCTGCTCGAGAATGTCTCTTATCACCGCTTCTCCTCCAATTTCGCCTGGGAGCAGCTTGGCCAGATCGCCGGCACGCCCAGCACCGAGCAACTGTTGGCCATTCTCGACGACGCTGCCGCGCGCGGCGGGGCCGCCGTCACCGGCCTGGAATCGCTGGAGTATGAACTGGACAACATTGTTTCCACGACACGCAACCTGCTGATTTGGGACAAGCCCAGCGCCCTGTTCCCCACCGATCTGCTGTATGAGGAACTGACCGAGCTGAAGACGACGATGGAGAAACTCAGCACGGGCGCCGGTGGCGACCAGGACCTTCGCGAGCAGCTTCGGAGTTGGTGGTATTTCGCCGGCGAAAACACCGCCGACGGCACTGGATGGCGGCCAGTCTCCGTTCAAAGCTGGAACTTCGGCGGCATCTACCACGCCTGGCGCGGCGTGACGCGGCTCAGCACCATGCAGTGGGAGAACTTCGCCCTTCACTGGAACGCCCTGGCTTCCACGTACATGGTTAGCTTCCTGGCCAACGCCAGCAACTCCTTCGGCATGATGCTCGGCGATGTGGCCGGGCCCTTCATGAGCTGGTACGAGAAGATCACGGCGGATGCCACCCAGGCATGGATGGACGCGTTGCGCACCATGCGCCAGACCGAGTGGATGACCAACGTCGCCCTTCTCCGCACCACCGCCAGGTACCTGATGCAGCATCAGTACGAAACCTCCGGCGTCTGGCGCATGTTCTGGGATCTCCAGAATCACATCGACTACATCATCAGCCACAGGCCGATCGACCCAACCGTCACCTTCCAGGTCCAGTCGCTCAGCTTCCCCAACGCCCTCGTGCCGGACGGGAGCGACCTGGGCCTGTCTTTCGGCGAGGTCAGCGTCACCAACACCTGCGATCTGCGGCTTCAAGTCACGCCCACGATCACCGTCTCGGCCAACGGCCGGATCGTGGGCACCTTCAACGGCCTGACGCTCGATCTGGCGGCCGGCCAGACTGGTGTCTCCAAGGTGCTCATGCCGCTGCCGCGGTCCATGCTGCTGGGCAACAGCGGATATGACATCGACGTCAGCATTGACGCGGTCGATCCTGTCACGCTCTCGCGCAATGCCTCCGGTCCTTACTACAGCCATAGCTACGTCGGCACGGCCGGCGAACTGGCCCGGTTCTCGCAGCAGACGATCAGCCAGCCGCTGGGGGGCGCGGTCGGCGACAACCGCAGCTTCGAGCGATTTGTTGATCTGACTTCGCCCACGGACCTCGTGCGACTCATGCTCACGCAGAGCGCCGGGGCCGACATCGACCTGCACCTGTACGATTTGGCCGGCCGGCACGTTGGCTTCAGTGCAACCGCCAACGCGGATGAAGTTCTGATCCCCGACGCCGCCTACGACGGCTCGGCCGCTGATCGGCAGGTCATCTATCTGAGGCCCGCTCAACCCGGCCGGTATCGACTGGTCGCCCAGGTGAACAGCGCCGACCCGCAGGCGGTCTTCAACGTGTCGATGCTGCAAATGCCCGCCTATCCAGCCCTGCTGGCGACCAGCGCCGATTCCATCGACGTGCTGACTCAGGGCGCTTCGACAATGTTCACCCTCGACGCGATCGAGTGGGGCGGCTTCGTCGGTGTCAGCAACCTTGCCGCAACGCTGGGCACGCTGATCGACGCCGCCGGGCAGCCGCTTCGGCTCGATGGCGCATCCATCGAGATGGCGGCCAACAGCCTCCTGCCGGGGCAGGGCGCCCAGATCGGCCTGAACCTGCACATCGCCGACGTCGCCGTGGATGGCATCTACACCGGCCTGCTGACCGTCACCGGCGTCGATGCCTCGACGGGCGCTGCGCTGAGCCGGACCGTGCGTGTTTCCGTGGAACTGGATCGCACCGGCCCGGCCGCCCCGGTCATCTCCCTCTTGCCCGCGGCCGCCGGCGCGATTTCCACCGCTATTGCCGGCACAACCCTGCCGCGCATGCGCGTGGAGGTCTGGGTGGATGGGCAGCTTTCCGGCGATGTGACGGCCGACGACGAGGGCGCTTTCTACTACGAAGCGGTCCTCCTGACGCGCGGGCAGCACACCATCAGGGCCCGCGCCGTCGATCCGGCCGGCAACGCGGGCGAGTATTCCAATGAACTGTCGGTCAACATGGCCGACGACATCTTCGCGCCGCAGACCGCGATGAATCTGGCCGGTTTGCGACAGGCCGACGGATCGTTCACCTCCAATGTGCAGGTGACGTTCGCGGCCACGGACGAAACCGGCGGCAGCGGCGTGGATAAGGTGCTTTACGCCATCGGCGCCGGGCAGTGGAACGAGTATCACGGCCCCTTCACGCTCGGCGCGCCGGGGACGACGCGACTCCGGTACCTGGCGATCGACGTCTGGGGCAACACGGAGTTGACGAACGTCGCGTATGTGACGATCAACCAGAACGCGGCACCCACGGTGAGCATGAACCCCGTCGGCCCCGTCAACGAGGGACAGTTCTTCGCCACCATCGGTAGCTTCGCCGACGAATCCCTGGCCGATTGCACGGCCACTGTCGATTACGGCGATGGCAACGGCGCTCAGTCGCTGACGCTGAATCCCGACGGCTCTTTTGCGCTGGGCCATAGCTACCGCGACAACGGCCTGTTCAACGTGACGGTGCAGATCACCGACAAGCACGGCGCGACAGGCTCGGCGACGGTGGGCGTCACCGTCAACAGCGTAGCGCCCGCGGCGAAGATTGGCGGCCTTGCGAAGGTGCGCGAGGGCGCAAACGGGCTGGTGACATTCACCGGCGCGGCCGACGCCTCCCCGGCCGACGCCGCCGCCGGTTTCCGTTACAGCTTCGATTTCGACAATGACGGCGTGTTTGAGGTTACGCAAAGTCGCAGCCGTACAGCCCGCGTTCCCGCAACATTCCTGGGCAACGGGCCCTCCACGAAGACGATTCGCGGCCGCATCGAGGACAAGGACGGGGCGTTCACCGATTACACGATGTCCGTGCTCGTGCAGAACGTCGCCCCGACGGTCACTTTCGCCTCCGGCGGCTCCGCCATCACTGGCTCGCCCATGACCCGCGCTGGTTCGTTCAAGGACCCCGGCCTGGGCGAGCACTGGACCGCCCAGGTCAACTACGGCGATGGCAAGGGCTATCAGCCGCTGGCGCTGAACGCCAACAAGACGTTTACTCTCCAGAAGGTCTACGACCTGCCCGGCGTGTACACGATCACCGTGCGCGTCATCGACAGCGACGGCGCGATCGGCCTGGCGCGCAGGCGCGTGGCCGTCTCAGCCGGCAACCTCAACGTCACGACGCAGGTCAACGACGGTTCGGCCCAGCGGTCGATGGTGGACGGCATGACCTGGGTCTTCAACCTGTCGATCGACCGCTTTTCGCCTGACGCTTTTGAACTGGTGGACGGCGGTGGGGCGGTCATCCCCGTGCTCGTTGCCAATCCGACCGGCGATCGCCGCACCTTTGTTGTTTCGCCCGCGGGCGGCGGGTCGCTCGACGACGGTCGCTACACCCTTCGCCTGAGGGCGGACCGCGTGTGGGACAACCTGGGCCGCAATCTGGCCGGCGGCGACGTCGTCGTGCCGCTGCATCGGCTGTTTGGCGATGCCGACGGCGACGGCGACACCGACACCGCCGACCTTTTGCCGTTCCGCAAGGCGCTGGGCACCAGCAGCGGCCAGGGCGGATTCGTGAGCTGGTTCGACTACGATCATAACGGGACAATTGACGTGGCGGATTACGAGCAGTTCCGCCGCCGCCTCGGCACTCGGGTCTGACAGGAGCTGGTCATGAGGAAGTGCGCCATTCTGATCGCTGGGGTGGTCTTCGCGATGTCGCTGGCGATGGCCCCTGCGCAGGCCGGCATTGTCTACCGCTATGCCTTCGAACAGGACCACTATCAAGTGCTGCCGGGGCAGAGCGTCCAGGTGATGCTGTTGCTGGAGGAGGACAGCGACGATCAGCCGCCGGTGTCGCGCCTGTTGGCCGAGAATGGCCTTGCGGCCGTCAGTGCGCTGCTGGAACTGGTCCTGCCGCTGGATCCGTCGCCGGTAATCCTCGAAGACGTCGTCCTCAATCCCGCCTTCAACGATCTGCTTGCCACCAAGCCGCTGCCCGGTACATTCGTTCCCGCGGCAGAGTCGCTGCTCTACGGTCTGGTGCTTGACCCGATCCTGGACCCGTCCGGTGCCCTGGGCATTCTCCCGTCCGAGCTGTTTGCGGACGGCGGCGTTTGGCGACTGCCCCTGGCCTCGCTCACGTTCAAGGCGGTGGCGGCCGGCGAGGCCCTGTATCAGGCCGCCATGCCCGACATGATCTCCGACGCAATGACATACGACGCCCTCTACGGTCCGACACCCGGTGGCCCCATCGATCCTATCGAGTCCGACACCGTTCGCTTCACCGTCCTGCCCGAGCCGGCCGTCATGGGCATGTTTATGCCGCTTCTGGCATTCCTGGCGCGGCGCCGCGAGGGTTTCTGAATACCGGTGCGCGTGACACTGCCGCAGCCGACGTTTCAGAACCCCGTGGCTCGGGCGTCCTCGCCCGCTGGGCGCGTGACACTTCTTGCGGCCGACGGTCCTGGACCGCGGGGGGCGAACCCCGTAGCACGGGCGTCCTCGCCTCGTTGTTCTACACATTTTTGGCGGTGCGAGGGAGGAACTGCCGATCCAAGTAGCTCATGGATGAGTCAGGAACAACAGGTGTCAAAGAAATGATCGCG
>Ga0101944_10003119_pt1 | contig 24149 bp, 21 predicted proteins | sample DewCreD2012metaG_FD_75245 | JGI IMG/M metagenome (GOLD analysis project Ga0101944, IMG submission 75245) | Hot spring sediment bacterial and archeal communities from British Columbia, Canada, to study Microbial Dark Matter (Phase II) - Dewar... ... | reverse complement strand
GTTCGAGCGAGTCGAGCAGGGCGGCATGAACCATGGCGAGTCCCTCCCGGTTCTCGAATTCGCTCAGCCGGAAATGGGAAGAGGGTTCTCCGTCGACATGAGAGAGGAGGCGCACGTTGTTGCGGCCGCGCCGGACGCGGGTACGGCCGGGCGGAAGGTTCGAATCGCGGAATACAGGCATGGGGAATCCTCACGGCGGCGTTGGGTGATGCGCAGGTCAGAGGAATGAGCGCACGTCCACGATGTAACCGTTGATGCCGTCATCGGCGGCCCAGATGGCCTGCATGCCGGGACGGAGGTAGAGACGCGCCAGAGCCAGGCAATCCGCGTCGGCGGACGGCGCGGTCGGCGCGGCGGCTTCCACGCCGGTCTTGACGCCCACGTCCCAGGTGGCGAGTCGCGCCTGAACGAGGTCGATGCGCGGCTGGCTCGTCGGGGGAGTGACGGCCGGGGTCTGATGGGCCGCGACAAGACGGAAGGGCGCGCGGGCGATGAAGGCGCATCCCGGCTCAACCACGACGGCCAGACCGGGGATACCGAGAGGCACGACCTTGAGGTTGTTGGCGGTGACGCCGGGCACGACGCCGTTGGCGCCGCCCCAGGCCATGCTGAGCAGCATGAACGCAAGGTCCAGGGCGGCTTCGATGCGGTCGTCCCACGTGTTGAGTTTGGCGGAGGCGACAGGGCGTTCCTGGTAGGTCCAGGTGGTCTTGGGATAGGCGAGGCCTTTCATGAAACATTCCTTGGGTGGCGAGGGAACGGGTTGGGATCAGACGAGGCCGTAGCCGGCGTCGAGTTCGGTGACGAGACCATTCACGAGTACGACCGCGCCGCGGCCGCGCCCCTCTCCCGCTTCATCGAAAGCGCGCCGGGCATGGTCTATGAAGCCCACTCCACCGATTACCAGACCCCCTCCGCGCTGCGCGCCCTGGTCGAAGACCATTTTGCCATTCTCAAAGTCGGCCCGGCGCTGACCTTTGCCCTGCGCGAGGCCGTCTTTGCCCTGGCGGAAATGGAAGAGACCCTCGGCATCGAATCTTCCTCTCACATCCGCGAAGCGCTGGAAGAAGCCATGCTCGCCAATCCTGTCCACTGGCAAAAACACTACGGCGGCAGCCCGCCGCGTCAAAAATTCGCCCGCGCCTGCAGTTTCAGCGACCGCATCCGCTATTACTGGAACGCGCCCGCTGCGCAATCTGCCTTTGGGCGGCTGATGGAAAATTTGGGGCAGCGTTCCCTCCCGCTCACGCTTCTCAGCCAGTATATGCCCAGGCAATATGAGAAAGTTCGCAGTGGGGAATTAAAAAATCACCCACGCGAACTGCTACTCGCGCGGGTGGCGGATGTCTTGAATATTTACGCGACGGCCTGCCAATGCTAATATTTCGGTTAAGCCAAATCACACATATTGAATGCCTGATTATGAAACAGGTTCACGTAGGTTTTTAGACGATTTTCAGATTGTTATTTCTTGATCGCGTTTAGATAAAAGTAACACTCCCGACAGATTGTCGGGGTAAAAAATAACACCTTACCAATCGAGTTCTAAGCCATTTTAACTAGAATAGAATGCTTTTTGACCACTGGATGGCATGCTTGCGGGGTTCTGCGCTTGCCTGTGGGTCAGCCGGTCGATTTTCCACGTGGTTTAGGTGGTCTTGCCGGGCTGCCAATCAGCGCGAAAATCGGCTTGAGGCTTTGTTGTACGCGTTACGGGGTGAGACGATGCTGTGATTTTTGCCAGGGGAGCGGTACATCTTCCACGATAAAGCGTGTCAGGAAAATGATCCATGTGGCAATGGCAGTCAATTCTATCCAGAGATTACAGGCTTCTTTGCTATGGAAGCGGGGCAGTGTCCAACCCAGGGTTTCTTTGCAAAAGTAGATGCCAGGCTCAACATGGCAAACGAGGAGACATTGCCTGTGGCTAACAAGGCATCCAGTACATCAAAGAGCGCATCTTTCCGCGTCAGTATTCCGTTCTCATAAAGGATTGACGGAACTCGATTAGTTTGTTAATGTTCTCTTGGGTAGTCGCTTGTTGTGTCACGACTCCAAGTTTCTACCCAAGGGCGGTTTTGCTCAAGGTCTCAACCGCATTTTTGTCTAAACACGGATTTGTAAAAGTTCATAAGAGATTCTAGACAAACTCACTACAAAGTCAACACCCGCAGGCTTGCGTTTGTCTGCGGGTGTTCGTTTACAACCGATACGATTTTTCCCGAAGTTTGCAGACTTCGGAAACTACTGTGCAATCATATTAGATTTACAACTGCGCAAAACTGACCAATTGAATGCCGCGCTTTTCGATTTCGGCGCGCATTTGGGGATCGGTCAACACCTCCAACTCGGCGTGGCGTTGCCAGGCATAGACCGATTCGCGGGCAAAGGCTTCATCCACATAGCCTGGGTGGCACATGATTTCGAAGGTTCCGCTTTCGGGCAAGCGGTCGAGAATGCGAATCAGTTCCTGGCGGGTTGCGCCTTCGTCGTAAAAGGTGACAAAAAAGCCATCTGCAGAGCGAGGCTGGAACTGCGCCAGCAGGCGGGGAGCGGCTTCCAGCATGGATGCTGCCAGCGGCCCCGGAATGCCGTCCATTGTGGTTTTAGACGATTCAGCCAGCGGCAGGCGGATGGGAACATCGTATTCCTGGGCCAGCTCGAGCATGGCTTGGAACAGACCAGGCGTGAAATACGAAGAATGATGATGAGAATCGAGATGGGTAGGTTTTTTACCGGCTGCGGCGATAAATTTTTCGATTTGCGCGCGCCATTCCAATTTAGCTTCTGCAGGGTTAATGGAGTCTGCGTTTTGGATAAGCGTGCCCAGGCTCAGGAAACGTCCTTCCGGTGTGATGAGTGAACGGACTTTTTCGGGCGACAGGAGCGGCTGCCCGGCGGTCAGGACGAGGTGAACGCCCAATCCCAACAAGGGGGTTTCCTGCAAGGCGATTTTGACATCCTCGGCGGCGGTGGGCATGTTCATCATCGTCGTCGTGGATGTCACCAATCCGCGCAGGTGTGCGTCACGGATGCCGCGCGAGATATCGGCGGTGCGGCCATAGTCATCAGAGTTGATAATCAAGCGAAGAGTCATGGGTACTCCTGGTAGAAGGCGGGAAATGGGGAGGCGGGGTGGAGTAGACAGGGAAACAAGTAGACAAGGAGGGAGAGACAGGGAGGCCGGGAGAGGAGGACGCTAAGGCTGGGTGGAACGGATGGTTTCGGTGATGGCGGAGAGCAGCGAGGCTTCGCCCGGAGCGTCGTATTCGACGGTCCAAATCATGATACCGGACGCGCGTTGAAGGGCAATTTCGGTTTTTGCGCGCATGGTTGGCACGCCGTTATAGCGCTGGATTGCCCCAGCCAGTTCAATCGAATCTTGCCAGGCAGCGGCAGGGTCGGCTTCGACGATTTTGCGGTAGATGATTTCGCCGGGCCGGGAGTAAAACGGTACGCCCATCACCAGTTTTTCCGGCGGAATGCCGCGCCCCAGCCAGTAATCGAGACCCAGGTTGAACTGCTCCAGGCTGCCGTGCAGGTCGCCATCGTAGGTCATGATGTTGATAAAGTCCATCAACGCGAACGACTCGGCAGGGATGCCCTGGCCGTATTCGTCGCCGAAGGCAATTACAGCGGCGGTCAGCAGTTTGTCTTTGGGCAGCGCGGCGCGCAGTTCGGTCATCAGCGCCAAAAAATTTTGGGCCGACTGCCCCGGGTCGGGGTATTCCCAGTCTATATCCGCGCCGTCCAGATCGTTTTCGGCGACGAACTGGACCAGCCCGTCGACAAACACAGAGCGCTTTTGCGGGTCGGCGGCCAGTTGCTCGAACTGGGCATCCCAGCCCCAGCCGCCGACCGAAATCAGCACCTGGACATTGTGCTTGCGGCCTTGCTCGGCCAGGGCTTTCAGCTTCCAGGTATTGGGCATCGGCTGGAACGTGCCATCGGCGTTGGGGACGAGGAAGGCATAGTTGATGTGGGTCAACTTATCGAAAGGGACTTGCTCGACAACGACAGAGGCCGTGACATAGCCAATCACACGGAAAGCAGGTTGGACGGGTTTAGCCATTGGAAATCCTGAACAGGAAACCAGCAAAAGGGAAAAGAAAATGATGACGATGCAGCGCAGAGTCATCTGACACCGGCCTGGCGCACCAGTTGGACGGTTTCTATCAAGCGCGCGCGAATCCCTGCATGAGGGGCAAGACCGCCCATTTCCATCCCCATCAAAACAGCGCCCGCTACCGGCGGCGCATTGAGCCGCACGAAACACGCACCCGGCGCAACCCGCAGAATCGTCTCGCGCATTGGGTCGGTCAACAGCGAACCGCCCTCGAACATGCTGCCTGCCAGGACGACATCGAAGGTCAGAGATTCAAACTCTAACTGTCGAATAACGGCATTTGCCAACTCGCCAAGCTCGCACCCGGCCCAGTGGATGAGTCCGCGGGCAACGGCATCTCCCTCGGCTGCAACCTGAAACACTAACGGGGCCAATTCCGCGCCGATGGGATAGCGATAGGAGGTGTAGCCTTCCAGCAGGTCTTCTACGCTCTCTGCGCCAACTGCTTTCATTAACGCTGGGGTAAGGGCGGTTTGCGGGCCGCGCTTTATCCAGGCATAGTTGACCATCTGCATGGCACGAAAGAGCAATTCTGTGCCTCCGGCGGCCTCACCCAGCATGAAACCATAGCCGGATGCGCGGCCTACGCGCCGGTGGTCGGCAGAAAGCCCCCAGCAATTGCAGCCCGTACCAGAGACCAGGCCAATCCCCCAGCCATCCTGTGCCCCAGCCACAATTCCCGGCACAGAATCGTTGACCATCCGATAAGGGCAGGAGAGTCCCAGGCGGTTGATGGTTTCGGTCATGTTCGCCGTCTCAGAAGGCCAATCGTACCCGGCAATCCCAAAACCGGCTCCACAAATATTGGCAGCGTTCAAGCCTGATGCGCGCAAAGCGGCATCCAGCCCGGCGTGCATGGCGTGGTACATGCCATCGTAACCAACATTTTGATGATTTCCCGGCCCAGCCTCGCCAAACCCAACGGCCTGACCCGTTTCATCGGCAATTACGACGTGCGTTTTGGTCCCTCCCAAATCGGCACCAAGAAAGTAGCGCATAAAAACTCCCTGCAAGCAGGTGACAGTGACTTTACAAAGTCACTGTCACCTGTAATCAATTATTTCCAGAACTGCGGCAGGTGTTCGCGGTGCGTTTCGAGCATGTCGTCCAACACAGCCTGCACCTTATCGCCTTTCGGGCCAAGTGGATGCACCATGAGGGCCTGGTAGGCGGCCTCGCGGTCGCCATGCACTGCGGCTTCAACGGTCAATAGTTCATAGGCTTTAACTGCCGCTATCAGTCCAAATTGGGCCGGGGGCAGGGGTTCTGCCGGGATGGGGGCAATGCCGCTCTTTTTGACCGTTGCGGGCATTTCCAGCACCCAGTCGGCGGGCCATTCGGCCACTGCGCCATTGTTTTTGATGTTGACAATATGCGTCTCGCCCAGGTCGTTGAAATGCGCGTTGAGTAATTGCGTGGCAACGGTAGAATAATAGGCCCCTCCGCGCTTCATCAAATCGGCAGGCGGTTCTTTCAGGTTGGGGTCGGCATATTGTTCCAGCAGCCCTTTTTCGACCTCGATGACCTCGTCGGCGCGGGAGGGCGGCCAGTTTTGCTGCGCGGCCACCTTCTTTTCAGTATAGTAGAAATATTGCAGGTAATAGTTCGGAAGCATGTGGGTGATTTCGACCATGCGCGGGTCCCATTCGGGATGTTCCTGATCCTTGAGTTCCTTGATGAATTCGCCGATCACCTGCGGCCAGACATCTTCGCCTTCGACGGTGAATCCGCGATGCCAGGAAAGGTGATTCAGCCCCAGGGTTTTTAACTCAGCGTGGGCGAGGTCGATTTTCCGACCTGTTGCCTTTTCGAGGCCTTCGACAATCTTCATCTTGGTCCCAATCGGAACGTTGCACACGCCAACCGAGGGCGTTTCAGCGGCATATTTGCTGAGTGCCTGGGTAACAAGCCCCGCCGGGTTGGTGAAGTTGACGAGCATCGCTCCGGGCCGGGCAAGTTCCCGCATATCATGAGCGATTTTTAGAATAACAGGAATGGTGCGCAAGGCTTTTGCCATGCCGCCCACGCCGGTTGTTTCCTGCCCTACCAGGCCATGCCGCTTTCCTAAGTATTCATCACGGCGGCGGGCTTCCATGTGACCGACGCGCAGCTGCGTGGTGACGTAATCTGCGTCCCTGACCGCCTCCCGCTGGTCGGTGGTCAGGATGACCTTGAAGGGATTGCCCTTGAACTCGACCATGCGTTGGGCAAAACCGCCGACGATGTCGAGGCGTTCTTTGTCAATGTCCATCAACCATAATTCATTGATGGGAAATTGTTCGTGACGCTCCAGGAACCCGTTGATAAGTTCAGGGGTATAGGTGGAGCCGCCGCCAAATACTGCAACTTTGAGCATAAAATATCCTTTCTCGAAAAAACACCGTTTTCCTGGTGACACTTGCCCCAAAGCACGAGGGAAAGGCATCAAGAAAACGGTGCTGGGTGTACAAAGCGTGTTTTGTTTTTTTTACTTTTCCACGCCGGTAATGACGATGCCCTGGATGAAGAAACGCTGCGCGGCGAGGAAGAGCAGCAAGGGAGCAATGAGCGCTAAGAGCGAACCAGCCTGGATGAGCTGGGGCCGCGAGCCATAGATGCCGTTGAACATGGAGAGCGAGACCGAAATCGGCCAGTTATCGCGGGCAGTCGAAAGATAAACCAGCGGGCCAAAATAATCGTTCCAGGCAAAGACGATATGGAAGACGGTAATCGCCATTAGCACGGGGTATGACTGTGGCAGGATGACTTCCCACAGGATGCGCATGGGGCCAGCCCCGTCAATCATGGCGGCCTCGTCCAGCTCACGCGGCAGGGTCATGAAGTACTGCCGCAGCAGGAAAACATTGTAGGCGTTGGCAAAGAAGTGCGGCACAATCAGCGGCAGCCAGGTGCCTACCCACCCAATTGTCTGGAAGAAGGTGTAGGTGGGAATGAGCGTAACGAAACCGGGCAGGAAGATGGTCGAAATCAGGACGATGAACAGGAAATCGCGGCCTGGGAAGCGGAAGCGGGCAAAGCCATACGCTACCAATACGCAGGAAATGAGCGTACCAATGAGGGTTGTAATGGCGTAGAAGGTGGTATTTAACAACACACGTCCAAGGTCGATGGTCTCCCAAACCTCGATATAGTTCGACCAGGTGGGGGAAAGCATCCACGGGCGGTCGAGGTTGCGCCACGAACCCTGCCAGACGATTTCACCGGCCGCGGGGTTTGCAGGGTCAATGAACGTGCTTTCACGCTGTCCTTTTTTCAGGAGAGCCCATTCCTTGACCGAGCCATCAGGCTGTGGAACTTTAAAAATTTCCAGCTGCTGGCCCTGGTATTCGTACTTGGGGGGCGCGGCCGGCCAGATGGGCGCCCCAACCATCGAAATCTGGTCCTGGGTTTTGAGAGAAGTGAAAACCATGAAGGCAAAAGGCGAGAGGTAAACCACCAGGATTGCCAGGGTAAAGGTGGTGATGAAGGCCGTGTTCAGGTTTTTCATAAGCGGGGATTTCATCTCGCGCCTCCTAAGACCGACTTTCACCGGCGTAATAAACCCAATATTTGGCAGTATAGAACAAGATGAACGTTACCACCAAGATAATCAGGAACAGGAACCAGGCCAGGGTTGCGCCATAAGACATATTTTGGTAGGTGAAAAAGTTCTTATAGAGGTACAGGTTGTAGAACATGGTCGCGCCTCCCGGGCGGCCTGTTCCGTTATTGACGACCAGGGGCGTTGTAAAATATTGGAATAATCCTACAATACTCAAAACCAGGTTATAGAAAATCACCGGTGAAATCATAGGGAAGGTGATATTCCAGAACGATTGCCAGCCATTCGCGCCGTCCACTTTTGCAGCATCATACAATTCCGTCGGGACGCCCTGCAAGCCAGCAAGGAAAATTAACATGGCATTGCCGATACCCCAAATCCCCATGATGATATAGGTGGGGTACACCCAGTAGACATCATTGGCCCATTGCGGGGTCATCTCTTTGGGCAACCCGGCCCAAACCAGGAAACGGTTAATCCAACCAGATTCAGTGTTGAGCATGCCGCCCCACAGGAAAATCGCAGCCACGAACGGAATAATGTAGGGCATGTAGAACAGGCTGCGAAAGACCATCTGGCCCTTCAGGTATGGGCTGTTCATCAGGAGGGCAATGAACAGCGGCAGGAAAATGCCAATGGGGAGCGCAAGCAGGCCAAATGTGACAGTCACGCCCATCGAACTGGGGGTGCTTTTGGGCGTCAGGAAGGTAATCCAGGTACGCGGGTCAATTCCGACCTGAGGGTCGTTAATCATCTGGATATAATTGGCCAGCCCCACGAATTTCGGTGTACTCGCAATCCCATCGGTGATGCGCAGGTCGATGAAACTAAAAAAGAACGATGCAATGATAGGGATGAGGGTAAAAACCATGAACCCAAAAATCCATGGAGAAAGGAACAGATACCCGTTTCGCATTTCACGGCGCGCAATGGGCGGCAAATTGCGAAATGCGTTGAGTGATGGGATGGAATTCCGAAAATTCGAAAGCTGCTCAAACATGACGGCACTCCCTTATAAAAAAGTAAGTAAACAGGTAGGCTGGGCAGGCGGTGTTGATACCGCCCGCCCAGAGTATAACATGGAGGCTACTTGTTGTAGATGACGTTGAGGTCGTCAACCAGTTTCTTGTATTCGGCATCGAAGTCGAGGCCAGGGGTGTTATTCAGCAAGTCAACGAAGGTGCTGAAGCGCGCATTGGCCTCGATGGAGTTGGGCTGGTACTGCTCCGCGCTGGGAGTATCGGGATAAGCAAGACCCTGAACGAAGACGTTCCAACTCTCTTTGGTCACGAAGGGGTAATCCTGGCTCTTCTTCTCAAAGAAGGCATCGGTCTTGGAAGCAATGGCGGGCATGGCACCATAGATGGGCAGCAGTTTGTCGCCGCCAGTGGTGATGAGGTACGCCAGGACTTCGAAGGCGGCTTCGGGATTCTTGGTGCCTTTCCAGATGCGGAAAGTGTCGGCGTCAATGCGGCCATTGACCTGACCATCCGCGCCCATCGGCTGAATGCCGAGTTGGAATTCATAACCGGCATTCTTGAATTCACCGAGGCAGCAGGTGTACCAGGTCTGAGTCAGTCCCATGGCAGCCTTACCGCTGTTGAAGACATTGCCGCCGCCAAATTCAGGTGAACCAGCAAGCGGGCCAGAGGCGATGAAAGGCTCGGGGCCATACATGCCATCGTAGTACCACTTCCAAGCCTGTTTCCAGCCATCGGGCAGGGTCGACTTGTATTCGCCCTTCTTGTCGCCGGAGTATATCTTGGCGGCGCCATCATAGAAAGTGGCAACGGAAAGAATGGACTGCCACTGGGCGCTATAACCAACCTGGACGATAGAATTGCGGTCGAAATCAGGCGATTTGGCGTTATTGCCGTTCTTGTCGACGGTCAGGCGTTTGGCAACTTCGGTGACCGTATCCCAGTTCCAGTCGACCATCTTGCCATCCAGTTCGTACTTCTCGCCATACTTCTGAGGCGGATAAGCCAAGCCGGCTTCGTCAAACATGGCAGGCACAAAGTACATGGCGCCGGGGAACACGGCAAAGGGCAGGCCAACCTGTTCGCCTTCGACCTGGTAGAATTTCACCAGAGCCGGGTCAAAGATGCTGGTGTCGAACTTCGCTTTTTCGATGTAAGGAGCCAGGTCGAGCCATTGGCCGTAGAAGTCATTCGAGCCGCCCCAACCAACCGGACCGACGATGTCGGGGCCATTGCCGGAGGCAATCTGGGTCGAGAGCGTGTCGCGGGCTGCATCATAAGGCACGATTTCCAGCACGAGTTCAATGCGGTCTTGGGAGGCGTTGAAGTCTTTGACGACTTCCTCTTGAACGGTGACTTGTTCAGCATTGGTGCCGGTGCCAAGACCGACGAACCAGCGAACCTTGATTTTCTCAGCCGGTTTGGCAGCGCCGCCGCAGGCCGTCAGCACCATTGATGCCACAATGAGCAGGGCAAATAAAACGTACAGGGACTTTTTCATGGTGAGATTCTCCTCTTTATGATTTTGGGAAAGAAACAGATAGCGGGTAAGTAGTAGTTACAGTATCATTATCCAAATCGTGACACCTCCTGTATTTTATTGCTCCGCGGCACCATAGATGCAGCCGCACGAACGGCGAAGGATGATTTGCGTAGGCAACAACGTGGCTGGTTCAGCCGGTTGCTCTTGCAGAAGGTTGAACAACAGTCGCGCAGCAGTGCGCCCTACCATCTCGGTAGGAGCCTGGACAGTTGTCAATGGCGGGTTAAGAAACGATGATAGACGCGAATCGTCGAAACCAACCACCGCTACATCCTCTGGAACGCGCACCCCTGCTTCTTTTAATGCTTTCAGTGTGCCAACCGCGGCATCGTCATCGCCCGTAAAAATAGCATCGAAATGTACGCCATTTCGGGCAATCAGTTTTTTAATGTTCTGGTAGGCTATATGCTGGTCGAACTCACCATACAGCATCAAATCAGGGTTGAAAGGAATCCCGTGCGAATCGAGCGCATCACGATAGCCTTGCTCTCGCCAGCGCGAGTCTTCCTGCTCCTTAGGGCCGCGCAGGAAAACAATCGAACGCCGCCCATGCTCTTCAATCAGATGTGAAATGATTTTGCGCGTGGCGGCTTTGTTTTCGACGGTCACAAACGGGACCCTCAATTGTGGTGGAGCGGTGCGATGAATGAGAACAACAGGAAATTTGATACGGCAAAGGTCTGTCAACTGCTCTTCGTTAATGCAATCGGCATAACCCAATAAGCCATCGGTATTGTGCGGACCAATTGGCAAGGGGCGATGCGGGTATGCTTTATAGTCATACGTCGCAACCAACAAATTGTAATTGTATTCGCTGACCACTGCTTCAATTCCACTCAATAACGGCGCGAAAAAATCCGTATGCATGTTGTGAAGCACGAGACCAACGGTCAGGGTGCGGCGGGTTGCCAGTTGGCGAGCAGCAGCATGCGGCTTATAGTTCAAGTCAAGCATGACCTGCTGAATTCGCTCCGCTACTTCCTGTGAAACTGGCGCGTTTTGGTTAATAAACCGGCTCACCGTCGCCACAGAGACTGCGGCGTGCCTGGCAACATCACGGATGGTAACAGAGGAGGACCGTCTGGTCATGATATGCACCTACGTAACCGGTTACAGTAACCGGTTACATTAAAGCACAATTAACATCGCAAGTCAATAGGTTTTTGTAACATCCCTGTGTAACAAAATTGCGCTTTCCTAAATCCGGCTCTACCGTTTTTAACGGGAAGAAGTAAAAATCTATCCACAGATTACACAGATTTCGCCGATTTTAAAAACCAAATCTGTGTAATCTGCGAAATCTGCGGACGAATCCCGCCAGAAACGGGAGAGCCCTAAATCCTTAATCCTAGAGTTGAAAAAGCATAGTCAATGAAAACTATCAGAACTATTAAGGGTTGAAAACTGCCGAACTGGTAAAATTAATTATGCTTTTTTGTATCAGTCATTTTCCACGAAAGGAGGTATCAGATGCAGAAATTTTTCAAAAAGGCCCAGGGCATGGTCGAATATGCTTTTATTCTCGTGTTGGTCGCAATTGTCATTGTTGTCGCCATTGCCACAATGGGGCCGGGGATTGGCAACCTGTACATGTCAGTTGTCAATAGCCTGTGAATAAAAATTCCCGCCATCAGGCGGGAATTTTTGTCGCTTCGAGCAGTTCCAATAGGCCAGTGGGGTACAACGGGGGATAACCATTCCCAGTTTTTTCCAAATCGACCCATACCGCCCTGAAAGGCGAAGATTTTTCTACGCCTTGGATAATGGCTTTCTCATACAGGCTCTCGTCCACAAAGCGGCCATCATAAACTTGCACCAATTCATGGCCTTTGTTACCCTCGTAGATGAAAATATTCTCGATGGTTCCCAGGTAGCGCAGGTCGGCAACTTCAGCGTTGATTTCCTCCTTAACTTCGCGGATGACTGCCTGGTCAGAGCGCTCGCCGAACTCCACCGTGCCGCCCAAGGGACGATAGTAGGCCTGCTGTTTGATGGTGTCGTATCCTTCGAAGGCCAGGATTTTGTTGCCATTACGGAATGCGCAAATGGCGATGACGCGAATTTTATCGGGTTTCATAAATTCTCCAAATTACAAAGAAAGAATGGCGGGCTGGCAGGCAAGCGTGGCTTGCATACTCCACGGGCCAGTCCAGGTGATGGTGACGGGCAGGATTTGGCCTCGTAAATCTTTTTCCGATTCGACAAAGACCAATTTATTGGTAGGTGTGCGGCCTTTCCAACGCCCTTTCACCTTTTCCTCGAATAAAACGGAGACGTTCTCTCCGAGATATTTTGCATTAATCTCGCCGACAACCTGTTCCTGCAACTCTTCGAGCATTCGGAACCGACGCATTTTTTCTTCTTCGGGTACATTGTCTTCCATCCGGCGGGCCGCCACTGTGCCTTCGCGCACGGAGTAGCGAGCCAGGTGGGCTACATCCATCTTCAGGTCGGCCAACACCTGCCAGGTTTGCATGAACTGCTCCTCGGTCTCGCCGGGGAAGCCGACGATAATGTCGGTGGCGATCGAACAACCTGGGATGCGGGCGCGGATTTTGGCGACCAGGTCGCGGTATTGCTGTTGGCTATAGCCGCGCTTCATGTTTTGCAGCACGGCATCGTCGCCAGCCTGGATGGGAATCTCGAAATGCGGCATCACTTTGGGCAGTTCGGCCACCGCTTCGATGATTTCGTCATCAAAGTAATTCGGGTGCGAGGTCAGGAAGCGGATGCGTTCAATACCATCTACATCTTGGATAACCCGCAACAGCCCGGCCAGGTTCGGCCCATCGGGGATGTCTTTGCCATAGCGGTCAACGATTTGCCCAAGCAGGGTCACTTCTTTCACGCCCTGCCGCGCAAGGGAGCGGACTTCTGCAACAATGTCACCCACCGGGCGGGAGCGCTCGACACCGCGCTTGTAGGGGATGATGCAGAACGTACAGGCGTGCGAACAGCCATAGACAACGGGAACATGCGCAGAGATCAGGCTGCCGCGCTCGTTGACGGGCAGGATAAGTTCTTCATCCATCGTCAAAAAGCGGCGGGTTGTTTCAGCGTCTTCCATCGAGCGGATTTCGCCCTGGGTGAGATGCGAAATCAGCGGGCCAGGGTCCGAAGGCGGCGAAAAGACATCCACATATGGGAAACGCGCCTTGAGTTTTTCGTGACCTTTCACCCCAACCAGACAGCCCATCAGGTTGATGACCAGGTTGGGGTTTTTCTGTTTGAGCGGTTTGAAGGAACTCAATCGCCCGTAGGCTTTGTCTTCGGCAGATTGGCGCACGACGCAGGTGTTCAGCACGATGACATCGGCCTCGGCGGGGTTTTCGGTTATGGCATACCCCAGGTGTTCCAGCGCCGACCCCACCCGCTGAGAATCGGCCACATTCATCTGGCAGCCTTCGGTCCAAATATGATATCGCTTCATCTACACTATCCTTACGAATAAAAACATCAAACGTAAATTATACCTTTACAGGCGGGCCAGGGAGAGCAATTTAAGCCCTGGTTACGGTATTGTAAGCCAACAAGAATGCGGGAGACTGGTCAGACAAAGCCTGCCGGTCGAACATCAATCCTGCCATTCCAGCTCAAAGTCACCAATCAAGACCGTGTCACCGTTTTGGACGCCCGCCTTGCGCAGGGCATCCTCTACTCCCAGGGCTTCCATCAATCGCTGGAAACGGCGCAGCGAACCGGAATGCTCGAAGTAGGTCATCTTGGCGGCACGCTCGATGGCCGTGCCACTGACGCGCCAATCACCGTTGTCCTCGCGCTGGATGGTGAACTCTTGCGGGTCTTCTTTCGGTCTGTAAATCGGCATGGGGGCTTCTGCATCCTCGATGGCCGGGGTATCGGCCAATCTTTCCGCCGCCGCCAGCAATAATTCACGAACGTTGGCGCGCGTCAGGGCCGAGATTTCCCAGAGTTTGGTCACGCCCCGTTTTTTCAGGTCGCGCTTCAGTTGGGGCAGGCGCTCAAGCACTTCGGGCTGGTCGATTTTGTTAACAGCCACAATCTGCGGCTTTTTGGCAATGTTAGGGTCAAAGAGCGACATTTCGGTATTAATCTGGCTGAAATCGGCCAGCGGGTCCTCAGACAGGCCATCAAGCAGATGAATGAGAACTCGCGTGCGCTGAACATGCCGCAGGAACTCGAAGCCGAGGCCTGCGCCCTGGCTGGCGCCCTCGATGAGACCGGGGATGTCGGCTAGCACGACGGTGGTTGCGTCGTCGATTTGGGCCACGCCCAGGTTGGGTTCGAGCGTGGTAAACGGGTAAGGGGCAATTTTGGGCCGGGCGTTGGTCAACACCGAAAGTAGAGTCGATTTGCCAGCGTTGGGAACGCCCACCAGGCCAATATCGGCGATCAATTTGAGTTCCAGGCGCAGCCGTTTTTCTTCGGCGGGTTCGCCTTTTTCGGCAGTACGCGGCACTTGGTGACGGGCAGTGGCGAAGTGCTGGTTGCCGCGTCCGCCGCGCCCGCCTTTACAGACCACAAGCCGCTGACCGGCTTCGGTCAGGTCGCCGAGCAGGGCGCCGGTTTCGGCGTCGAAGACGACCGTGCCGGGCGGGACAGGGATGACCAAATCTGAGCCCATCTTGCCAGACATGTTGTTGGGGCCGCCGTTTTTGCCATCAGGCGCGAGGTAGCGCTCTTTCTGGCGGAAGGAACTGAGGGTGTTGAGGGTCGGCTTGACCTCCAGAATGACATCGCCGCCTTTGCCGCCATCGCCGCCATCCGGCCCGCCGCGCGGGACGTATTTTTCGCGGTGAAAGTGTATCATTCCATCCCCGCCCTTACCGGAGCGGACGTAGATTTCTGCCTGATCGATGAGCATAGTTTTTCCTACTGTTTCTGTGAATATCCTGCCTGGCGCTTGCCGGGCAAAGAGCAGGATTATACCAGCCATTCTCTCCTGATTATGACATAAAAGTAACTGCTCGGTTGATTGATTTCTCGCCTGATTCGGCGTTTGCCCTCATAGCGGGGCAAACATCCTGACTCAGCACAAAAAAGTCCTTCGGGCTAGTCCGCTTCAGCGGAATTTTATGCCATGAGCAGGGATTCATCCCCGTGAAACCAAAATGGATGAGTAGTTACCTGAATTTCATGATGGCTGAATGATACTGCCAGAAAATCAGTCTGACAGATACTAGCAGCCATTACCTGGTGGTTCGCCCCCAAGATGGGTGAGCGAGCCTCATCGCTCGTCAATGATTGTACGTCTATCGGGAAGGGGTGTCAAATTCAAACTTAACTAATTGGGTTTCGCTGCTGTTTCGTCGCCAGCGTACTTTGTCCAGGTTCGCCTTAACGACCAGACGTCTGAACCAGACGGTTCAACGTCTCAACCAACAACCGGTGCTCAACCGCATGGACGCGGGACTCGAATTGCCGTAAGGTTTCCCCAGGCTGGAAGAAAATCTCCTGGCTGGCGAGGACGGGGCCGTTATCGACGCCTTCATCGGGGACGAGGTGAACCATCACGCCGCTGCGGTCAATTTGGCCGTTCTGCCAGGCAGCATAAGCCCGTTCGATGGCATGGGTGCCGGGAAATGTCCCGGGCAGGGCAGGGTGCAGGTTGATAACGCGATTTTGGAAAACAGAAAGAAAGTTGGAGGTTAACAGGCGCATCCAGCCAGCCAGGATAACGTAGTCAGGTAAACAAGTAGACACGCAGGCTGCAAGGCGTGAGTCGTAGTCGCGGCGAGATTCACTATCAGGCTTGGGAAAGACAATCGCAGGCACGCCAGCGCTACGGGCGCGGGTAAGGCCATAAGCGTCAGGTTTGTTCGAGACAACGGCGACAACGGCTGCGGAGAGTTCGTTCCCTGCGCAGGCGTCGAGAATGGCCTGGAGGTTGGAGCCGTTACCAGAGATGAGGACAACCAATCGAGCAGACATTTTCCAAATCAATTTAGTGATGGAATAGCCGAACGCCGGTAAAAGCCATTACCATGCCATAATCATCAGCGGCGGCGATGACATCGGCATCGCGGGTGGAGCCGCCGGGTTCAAAGATGTATTTGACGCCCGAAGCGGCGGCGCGATGGATGCTGTCGGAAAAGGGGAAGAAGGCGTCGGAGCCGAGGGCCACATCGGTCAGGCCGTCGAGCCAGGCGCGTTTTTCATCGGGGGACAGTTGGCGCGGGAGTTCGGTGAAAATATCAGGCCAGGCGGCCTTTTCGCGCGGGGTGATGTCGTCGCGCAGGAACTGGTCAATGGCGTTATCGCGCTCAGGGCGTTTGATTTCGGAACGGAAGCGCCAGCACGGCGGGATGTTGACGCAGCCACCACAGGTCGGCTTTTTGCCCGGCAAGACGGACGCAATGCACTCGCGACTGCTGCCCGGCCCCCACGCCAATGGCCTGTCCATCTTTGACGAAGGCCACCGAGTTGGATTGGGTGTACTTGAGCGTAATCCAGGCAATTTGCAGGTCGCGCAGGGCAGATTCGGGCAGGTTCTTGGATTTCGTAACGATGTTGCCAAAGTCGGCGGCGGTGACGGGGCGAGTATGGCGGCCCTGCTCGAAGGTTACGCCGAACACGTCACGGGTTTCGGTCGTAAGGGCTTCGTAGGAGGGGTCGATTTGGACAACAGCGTATTTGCCCGCCTTCTTTTTCTTGAGAATTTCGAGGGCTTCTGGTTCGTAGTCGGGAGCAATGATGCCATCCGAGACTTCGCGGGCAATCAGTTTGGCGGTGGGGACATCGACGGTGTCGGAGAGAGCAATAAAATCGCCAAATGAACACAACCGGTCAGCGCCACGTGCGCGGGCGTAGGCGGCAGCAAGTGGGCTGAGTTCGGCATCCTCGACAAAGTAGATTTTCTTGAGCGTGTCGGTGAGTGGCACGCCAACCGCCGCACCCGCCGGGCTGACATGTTTGAACGAGGCCGCGCCTGGCAATCCGGTGGCGGCCTTCAACTCTCTGACCAACTGCCAGGCATTCAGGCCGTCGAGCAGGTTGATATAACCAGGCGAGCCGCTGAGTACCGTGATGGGCAACTCAGAGCTGTCACGCATAAAGACGCGGGCCGGGGATTGCTGGGGGTTGGTTCCGTAGCGGAGAGGGAGGGTGTTCATTTTGTGATTTTCCGATTGATGATTTGGTGATTAGCGGAGAATTGTCTTGCACGAACCGGGAGCCAGTTCGCCAATTACGAAGGTCTCTTCGGGAATGCGTTGTTGAAATTCAGTGACAGATTCCCTGCTGACAATCGCCACCATTCCAATTCCCATATTGAAAACCCGGTACATTTCCTCGGTGGAAATATTCCCTTTTTGCTGGATAAGATTCCAGAGCAGAGGCACAGGCCAGGAACCCAAGCGGATGACGGCATCGAGATTCCCCGGCAAAATGCGCGGGATATTCTCGATGAATCCGCCGCCGGTCAGGTGCGCCAAAGCTTTCAAATGCGGAACATTGATCGCCGAATGCAGAATGTTGAGATATGAACGATGGGGTGCGAGCAGCGCATCAGCGAGTGGAATACCCAATTCGGGGAAGACCGTTTCCAGCGGGGTATCGGCAAACACTTTACGGATGAGAGAGTACCCATTGGTGTGCGGCCCGGAAGAACGAAGACCTATCAGTATATCCCCCACTTTCAGCGCCGAAACTCGCGGCAAAATCCGCTCCCGCTCCAGCACGCCGACAATCGTCCCGGCGACATCGAACTCGCCCGGCTGATACACACCCGGCATCTCAGCCGTCTCACCGCCGAGCAGCGCCATCCCGGCCTGCTGACAGGCTTCGGCAATGCCGGTCACCACTTCGGCGGTTTGTTCGGGATTGAGCCTGGAAGTGGCAAAATAATCCATGAAAAACAGCGGCTTCGCGCCCTGCACGAGAATGTCGTCAATGCAGTGATTAACAATATCATGACCAATACTGCGATAGCGTCCCGCCGCAGCCGCCAGTTTGACCTTTGTCCCAACGCCATCGGTGGAAGCCACCAGCACCGGGTTTTGCATCTGCTTCAAGGCCGAGACATCGAACAGACCGCCAAACGAACCAATCCCGGCCAACACGGCGGGGGTGTAAGTGGCCTTAACAGCATCTTTCATCAGTTCGACCGCGCGATTGCCGGCGTCTATGGAAACGCCGGATGCGGCATAAGCGGAATCAGATTCGGGAGCGAATTTTGAAACGGAATAACGGATCGCTGCGCCGGTCGGCGATGGGATTTCAACCAGTTTAGTGGCGGAACTAATAGAGTTGAAGCGGATGGGCGGCACGTTCGATTTGCCACCCAGCGGTGGCAAGACCATTCCGGGCGCAACACGAATGAACCGGTACAAATGTTTTTGCCATTCCTGAACATCACGAGCGGGGAGAATGCGCCGGGGACGCAGCCGAGTCAGGCCAAAGTTATAAATCATCCCTACCTGGCTTCCGGTAGCTGTCAGGTACGTCAAAACCTGGGCAATCTCTTCGTTCCCAATCGGGCGAGAGAGCGACTTACACTCCACCACCAACCGCTCTTCTATCCATAGATCGAGTTTGAGATACCCCACCATTTTATTGGCAACCCAAACCTCGACTCGTTTCTCCATCTCAACCGCCAACCCGGCCTCCCGACACAATTCAGCCAGGCGGCGTTGGTAAAACTTCTCGGCATGACCCGGCCCAATTTCATTATGTACCTGCATCGCCAGCCCGGTCACCTTAAAAGTTAATTTATCCGTTGGAAGTGAAACCAATTTTGAAACCCGATACGCTCCTCGCGGCTCCGACATCCGCTTCTCCGCTTCAACATCCGTTCCTTCATCTGTTCCTTCATCCGTTCCCTCATCCGCTCCCTCATCCATTCCTAGCGACTCCAACATCCGTTTATCCGCTTCAACATCCGTTCCTTCATCCGTTGCCCCATCCGCTCCCAGCGCCCGCCCCGCAATATCCGTGCGATACTGCATTCCATCGAACTCAACTTGCTCCACCGCATCATACGCCAGCCGCACCGCAGACGCCAAATCATCGGCTTGCGCCGTCACCCCCAACACTCGCCCGCCCGCTGTGCGCAGACGCCCATCCGCATCCGTTTTCGTCCCGGCATGGAAGCAGACCACCCCTTCTGGCAGGCCGCCGATGCTGATGAGTTGACCACTCTCCACTTTTTCTGGATACCCTTTTGAAGCCAATACCACGCAAACGGCTGCCCCCATTTTCCAACGGACATCCGTTTCGGCCAGGTTGCCATCCACGCAGGCTTTCGCCACCTCGAGCAAATCCGTTTCAAGCAGCGGCAGCACGGCCTGGGTCTCCGGGTCGCCAAAGCGACAGTTGAATTCCAAAACGCGCAGCCCGTCCGGGGTGAGCATCAGCCCGGCGTAAAGCACGCCCACAAACGGAGTCCCCTCCAGCCGCAAACCGGAAACCGCCGGTTTCAGGACAGTTTCCAGGGCCTCCTCCATCAAGTCAGCCGTGAAAATCGGTGCCGGGGCATACGCGCCCATCCCACCGGTATTCGGCCCCTGGTCATCGTCGAAAATCCGCTTATGGTCCTGCGCCGGGAGCATCGGAATCACGGTCTTTCCATCCGTAAACGCCATCAGAGAGACTTCTGGCCCCGTCAGCCGCTCCTCGATGACCACCTGACTGCCCGCTGCGCCAAACGCGCCGCCTACCAGCATCTCCCGCAGAACCGATTCTGCCTCCGTTTTCGTTTCCGGCAAAATCACGCCCTTGCCCGCCGCCAACCCCGAAGCCTTGATGACCACCGAATAATCTATCTGCTCCAGGTGCGCCAGTGCCTCGGCCAACTTCGTGAAGGTTGCATAACGCGCGGTCGGAATCCCGTGCCGCGCCATGAAATGCTTGGAAAAGACTTTCGAAGCCTCGATTTGGGCGGCGGCTTTTGACGGCCCAAAACAGCGGATTCCCGCCCCGGTCAGCGCATCCGCAATCCCCTCCGCCAGCGGCGTTTCTGGCCCAACGATGACCAAATCAACCTGTTTCTCGCGGCAAAACTGGACAACCGCCGCATGGCTACTGATGTCCAGCGCCACATTCTCGCCGCATTCCGCCGTACCAGGGTTGCCGGGCGCAATATACAGTTTGCTCAGTTTCGGCGACTGCGCCGCCTTCCACGCAATCGCATGTTCCCGCCCGCCAGAACCGATGATAAGAACGTTCATCTTTCTTTCCTCTTTCGTCTTTTCTCTACTTTGTTCCCCGCTCAAATCCGGTCTTGACACTCGACAAATCCACCGGAACGGGATACTTACCCGTAAAACAGGCCTGGCAATACCCTTCCGCGTTCCCAACTGCCCGCATCATCCCCTCCAGCGAGAGATACGTCAACGAATCCGCGCCCACCTCCCGACGGATGTCCTCCACCGTCCGGTTATGGGCAATCAAATCCTCGTAACCGCCCATATCCACCCCCATAAAACAGGGGTGCGCAATCGGCGGACAGGTGATACACATGTGGACTTCCTTTGCGCCTGCCTGCCGCAGCAATTTAATCAGCGGCCCAGTCGTATTTCCGCGCACAATCGAATCATCAATGACAATTACGCGCTTTCCACGCACATTTTCCACAATCACATTAAATTTCAACGCCACCCCACGCTTACGAAGCGAATCGGTCGGCTCGATAAACGTCCGGCCCACATAACGATTTTTCACAAAACCATCGTTATACGGAATCCCACTCACCCGCGAAAACCCAATTGCCGCCGGAATGGACGAATCTGGCACCGGAATCACCACATCCGCCCACGACACTCCCATTTCGCCATCCGTTTCTCCGCTTCGTCCGTTGGCAAATCCGCTTCGTCCGTTTTCTAATCCGTTTATCCGTTCCGCCGAAGGCAATCCGTTCCCCCATTCTCGCGCCAACTCCTCCCCTAGCCGCTGCCGCACCGCATGGACGCCCACACCCTCCCATGTTTGGTCGGGGCGCGCAAAATAGATAAACTCAAAAACGCACTTCGCCGAGGGCCTGACGGCTGGCAGCGCCTGCGTCACCGTCAGCGCATTCGCCGAAAGCGCCACAATCTCGCCCGGCTGCACATCGCGGATAGCCTCGCAGCCCAGCGTACGCAGCGCGCCGGTTTCGGAGGCAACCGCGTACCCGCCGTTCGGGAGCATCCCCACACTCAACGGGCGAAATCCCCAGGGGTCGCGCACCGCATAAACGCAATCGCGCGTCAAAATAGCCAGTGAATACGCCCCTACCCACCTCTTCATCGCGGCCTTAATACGTTCTTCCCAAGTCGCGCCAGCATCGCGTGCCAACATCATCGTCATTACTTCACTATCCGAAGATGACGAAAACCCGACGCCCTGGCGCAGCATTTCATTTCGCAATTGAATCGAATTGACCAGATTGCCATTATGCGCCAGTGCCAGTGGACCATTCATGGTTTCAATTAAAAACGGCTGCGCATTTCGCAGCAGTGATGAACCGGTTGTCGAATAGCGCGTATGTCCAATGGCATAATGACCGTGCAGCTCATCCAACGTGCCGGCCCGAAATACTTGTGAAACCAGCCCAACATTCTTATACAGTGAAATCGTCTGCCCATCGGCCACCGCTATCCCTGCCGCTTCTTGCCCGCGATGTTGCAGCGCAAACAGACCAAAGAACGTCATCCGTGCTACATCTTCATTCGGCGCAAAGACGCCAATAATGCCGCACTCCTCGCGCGGCGAATCATCGAATTCTTTCATCCGTCCACCAATTGTCTGATAATGTCAGATTTCTGCATCAATTCCTGATGACTGCGCGCCACCAGGTTGATATGCCCCACCTTACGGCCTGGTCGGGGAGCCTTGTCATACAGGTGCAGGTGCGCCCCTTCAATTTTCAAAATAGAGGACAACTCAGGAATTTGACCGATTAAATTGACCATTGCCGTCACTCCCAGCGGACTTGTGCTCCCCAACGGCAGACCCGCCAGCGCACGAACATGGTTCTCGAACTGCGACGTGACCGCACCCTCGAGCGTCCAATGCCCGCTGTTATGCACGCGCGGGGCCATCTCATTGGCGAGAATCTGGTCGCCGACCTGGAACAACTCTATCGCCAACACGCCGACATAGTTCAAAGAAGTCATCAGCGCGGCAGCGTACATCTCCGCCAGCGATTGCGTCGATTGGTGATATTCCAGCAGCTGCGAAGTCTTTGGCCGGCGCGGCGCAGGCGCAACCGAGAGCCGCAAAATGCCCTCGCGGTGGGTATTCTCCGCCAACGGATAGAAAACCGTTTCCCCATCCAAACCGCGCGCGCCGATAATCGAAAGTTCCCGCTCAAACGGCACGAACTGCTCGAGGATGGCAGGCTGCTCCTGAAGCGCCTTAAACGCTTCGGCTAGTTCATCCCGATTCCAGACGGTGAACTGCCCTTTGCCATCGTACCCCATCCGGCGCGTTTTCAACACCGCCGGGAAGCCAACCAGCCTTTGGGCGTTCTCGAAATCCGCTTCAGAACTGACCTCCGCAAAATCGGGCGTGGGAATACCCAGCGCGCGGAAAAAGGTCTTTTCCACCAGCCGGTCCTGCCCCTTCTCCAGCGCCAGCGGCGGCGGGTAAACGGGACAAAACCCTTCGAGAAAGCGCGCCGTCTCGACCGGCACGTTCTCGAACTCGTAGGTGACGACATCCAGCCCATCGGCGAAGCGGCGCAAGGCATCTGTGTCAGCGTAGTCGGCGGTCAGATGGTCAGCCAGCAGTTTGGCCGGGGCGTCGGGGGCCGGGTCAAAGAAGCGGAAACGCATCCCCAGCGGGTATCCCGCCAGGGCCAGCATCCGCCCCAATTGTCCAGCGCCCAAAATTCCAATCGTGGTCATGCTCTTTTGTCCCTGATTAAACAAGTAAAAACTGATAACTGTTCACTGATGACTGTCACGCGGGTCAGGATTATCGAGAACGCTCTGCGTCTGCCGTTTTCGATACGCCAGCAGCGCATCCCGATACTCCGGGTGGGCGTTCGCCACAATCGAGGCGGCCAGCAACGCGGCATTGACTGCGCCCGCCCGGCCAATTGCCAGCGTGCCAACTGGCACCCCGGCGGGCATTTGCACAATCGAGAGCAGGGAGTCCAATCCGTTCAACGCCTTCGATTGCACCGGCACGCCCAGCACGGGCAGGTGCGTCTTGGCGGCGGTCATGCCGGGCAGGTGCGCCGCCCCGCCCGCCCCGGCGATGATCACTTCTATCCCGTGTCCGGCGGCGGAGGCGGCATATTCGAACAACAAATCGGGCGTACGGTGCGCTGAAACGACTTTGACCTCGTAGGGAATGCCCAGCCCATCCAGCGTTTCGGCGGCGTGGGTCATCGTTTCCCAATCGGATTTGCTGCCCATGATGATGGCGATTAATGGCGTTGACATCATAACCCTTTCATAGAAAGTGGACTCTACTTTCTATTCATTCAAAATTCGCACCTTTCGCAAACCATCTACCAACCGCTCATTGACCGGATACTCGCCCGGCACAAATTCCTGCCCCGTCAACATCTCGTAGATGGTGATGTAGCGTTCACTTGCCGCCGCCCAGAGTTCATCGGGCATGGACGGGATTTCGCCCTCGCCGCGATAGCCTTTTTGGGCGTAGGCCATGCGGACAAATTCCTTATCAAAATTCTCTGGCTCCTGACCGACGGCAAAACGGCTGGCGTAACTGTCCGCTTTCCAAAAACGGGATGAATCGGGGGTGTGGACTTCGTCAATCAGCAAAATTCGGCCATCGGGAGCGCGGCCAAATTCGTATTTGGTATCTACCAGAATTAACCCCGCTTTTTCGGCCAGTTCCTGTCCGCGCTTGAAAACGGATAGCGCGGCGGCCTGCACCTGTTCCCACGTTTCGGCGTCGAGAATGCCCTTCGAGACCACTTCGGCGCAGGTCAGGCGCTCGTCGTGGCCGGTTGCGCCGCCTTTGGTGGTGGGGGTGATGATGAGTTCGGGCAGCCGCTCGTTTTTGCGCAGTCCTTCGGGGAAGCGGTAG
>Ga0101944_10003118_pt1 | contig 24166 bp, 15 predicted proteins | sample DewCreD2012metaG_FD_75245 | JGI IMG/M metagenome (GOLD analysis project Ga0101944, IMG submission 75245) | Hot spring sediment bacterial and archeal communities from British Columbia, Canada, to study Microbial Dark Matter (Phase II) - Dewar... ... | reverse complement strand
CAACAAAAATCAATGCCAATATCGGCACTTCTCCCATGCATTGCGATGTGGAGGAAGAACTTGATAAATTGCATACGGCTATAAAATACGGAGCTGATGCCGTTATGGATCTTTCTACAGGAGGGAATATCCGGGCTATCCGCAGAAAAATCCTTTCTGAATCGGATGTTATTGTTGGAACTGTTCCTATTTATGCCGTAGAAATTGATCTGGAACGTAAAGGGAAAGATATTTCCTGCATGGATCCGGAGGCATTATTTGCTGAAATTGAGGAACAGGCAGCAGACGGAGTTGACTTTATGACGCTTCATTGCGCCGTAACGAAACGATCTTTGTCGTTTCTGAGACAAATCGCACGAAAAACCGGTATAGTGAGTCGTGGCGGAGCCTTGCTTTATCGTTATATTGAGAATACAGGAAAGGATAATCCGTTGTATGAGCAATTTGACAGAATTCTTGATATTTGTTACCGACATGATGTTACCATTAGCCTTGGCGACGGATTACGTCCGGGATGTGCTTCAGATGCTTCAGATAGTGCTCAGATAGCAGAAGTTTTAGTTCAGGGCGAATTGGTGGAAAGAGCCAGGGCAAAAGGTGTACAGGTTATGGTTGAAGGCCCTGGCCACATGCCTGTTGATCAGATTGCTTTCAATATTCAGTTAATAAAGCATATCTGTCGTGGTGCTCCTTTATATGTTCTGGGACCTCTTGTAACTGATGCTGCTGCCGGGTATGATCATATTGCAGGGGCTATAGGGGGAACTATTGCAGCTGCCAGCGGAGCTGATTTTCTTTGTTACCTGACACCTGCCGAACATGTTTCTTTACCCGATGCAGATGATGTTCGCGAAGGTGTAATTGCATCACGCATTGCTGCTCATGCTGCCGATGTAACTAAAAGAATACCCCGGGCAATTCATCGAAATAACCTGGTTTCAGATGCCCGTTTTAAACTGAATTGGGAAGAAATGTTCTCATCTTTGATAGAACCCGGGAAAGCACGTTATAAAAAATCTCTTCAGAATACCGGAAGCGAGGAATTTTGTACAATGTGCGGGCAGCTATGCGCAATGAAAATATACCGGGAAACAAAATGAAGTATTTTCTTTCCATAGCAGCCACTGATAGCAGCGGCGGGGCCGGGATTTTACGTGATGCTCTGGTAGCGAATGATCTGGGTTACTGGCCTTTGTCGGTAGTTACTGCTGTTACATCACAAAGTTTTACATCGGTTTATGATATATTTCCTTTGCCTGTTCATGTTATTGAAAAACAGCTTAAAACGTGTTTCGAACATTTTCCGGTTCATTGTGTGAAAGTAGGTGCCCTGATAAATGAGGATATTGTTAAGACAATTACATCATTACTGCGTAAGTCAATTATTCAGTATCTTGTGTTAGATCCGGTAATCGCCGCAAGCGATGGGACGCCTTTATTAACCCCGAATGCAATTCAAATTCTCAAAGAGGAACTTTTACCCATGGCTACGGTTGTTACACCGAATATACATGAACTGGAACTTTTAACAGGAGTTAAGTGCAGCAATAAAGTAGATGCCAGGGAGGCGGGCCTTAAGCTTTCCTCCGAAATTCATACAGAAGTGCTCGTCAAAGGAGGTCATTTATCCGGCGGAATTGTTACTGATTTTTTACTATCAGAAAAATATGAATTAAGCTGGGAACATGAACGGGAAGGCCTTGCATACACTCATGGAACAGGTTGTGTGTTTTCATCTGCTCTGACGTGTTTTCTTGGGTATGGGCTTTCTGTGTGCGAGGCCTATCAGAAAGCATCTGCTTTCATGCTCCGCTTTTTTATTGATGCCGGGAAGCGGTATTCTAATGATGTTAAATAAATGCCAATGTAAGTTAAATCCTTTCAGGGAAGGCTTCTCCCAGGGCACTTTGTAACCATTCGTTTTGATGCATATTGTCTACTTTCTTAAAGCTGAGTATTTTACTGTTTATTATGATTAAAATAAATGGCATAATTTCAAAAGGATAATCCTGATTTTATTCATTGGAAACTCCTTTCTGGTACATACGAAACCTCTGAGAATGTTTAGTCTGATTGGATTTTTAAATCCCTGGTCATTGAATTTATAAAATGAACCGGACGCTGGAGTGCAATTATCCTTCAGGCAAATCTTGATTTGGCAGGTTGGCTGAAATTTTGTATCATACCGGCATGTTTCGCTCCGTGCAACAGATGACGTTTTTGCACCTCAGGATATGGATATGCTTTTATAGTCTGCTGAGGGTTTCAGCTCAGGCAATGAGCCAGGATTCAGCCTGGCGCAAGATTGTTTTGGAGGTAAAACCAGTTTGGGGTTTTATTGCTCCGCATCACGACTATATGGGATACTTTCTTGAAAAAAATGTCATCGGATTTCAACTGGATGCAGGCTTCAAAACAGACGGATCACGGTGTTGGCATCACCATTACAATTTCCCTGTTACAGGAGTGGGAATTTATCATTCATCACTTGGCAACGACAAGATTTATGGTACCCTCACAGGGATGTATTTTTATATTAACCGGGATTTTACCCGTCCTCCCGGGCCGGTTCATTTCGGGAATGCCATTGCCTTTGGCCTTGGATATGCTTCAAAGTGGCACCACCCCCAAAATAATCCTCTTAATCAGGTTCTGGCTACACCAATCAACGTGTTTCTGCAATACCATCTCCAGTTAAGTGTAAAACTTGGTTCGCATGCATTTGCATCCTGTTCTGCCGGTTTAACTCATACATCCAACGGGAATTTTCGCGAACCTAACAAGGGTTTTAATATTGTAACAACTACACTGGGAATTCAATATGATGCTTTCCGGAACAAAAGATTTCCCGATCGGAGGAAAATAATTCCATGCGATAGTGTTTCCGGAATATTGTCATTGGGAGTCTTTTCCGGCACAAAAGCCATTTCGCGATTCAATAATTCAGTTTATCCTGTCTGGGGCATTTCAGCAGAACAACTTTTTCGCCTGGGTGCCGTAACCATGCTGGGAACTGAGTTGGTTGTTTACCGCGATTGGTCTGCCTTCGATCAAGTACCACCGGAAACACTGAACAGCAAAAAAGAATCTGATGCATGGTTTGCGGTTCTCAGTGCATCCTTGCTCCTTCAGATGGGCCGGCTGGCCTTTGCCTTCCAGCCAGGAATTTACCTGAAAAACAGTGTTCCCGGTAATGGGGTTATTTCAGATAAGATCGGACTCAGGTACCAATTGACCGGACATTGGATGGCATCTGTTTCAATAAAAGCCCATTGGCTGGCAAAAGCTGATTTTGTTGAATGGGCTGTTCGTTATACTCTGAAAAAATGGTAAAGGTAAGATACATATTCATTTTATTATTCCTCGGGCTTGCTTTCACATGTTTCAGTTGCAGGAAAGAGGAGAGAGACTCCGTGCACACTATTCCCATAAAAAGCCCTTACCATAAAATTTCGGTAAACTATTCCTTTGATATTACATTTATACAGGATACCGTTTCTTTTGTAAGAGTGATTTGTGCTGAAGAATTTCAAAACAGTCTTCGTGTACAATACATTGGAGACGCATTGATTCTTGACAGCAATCTGAAAGCATTATGGCTGAAAGGTTATCCGCGTATCAGGCTTGAGATTCATCTTCAGGAACTACCCTATACGGAGATTTTCAGGCCCTGCTCCATTGTGATTCCCGAAACCTTCAGAACGCATATGTTTTACCTGGTTGACTGGGGTCATTATACCAATCTGCGGGCCAATGTTCAGGTTGATTTTCTGAGGATTGATTCGGCGGGTGATAGTTTCGGAACCTACCAGGTGGGCGGATCAGCAGATAATGCAGAACTTTACTGCCGCGGATCGGCAATTTACGATCTTTCGCAACTGGTTACCGATACCTGCAGGGCTTATCATTGGTCGGTTTCCGATATGCACTTGCAGGTTAAACATTTTCTTGATGCAAACCTGTTTTCGTCAGGGAATATTTTGGTTTCAGGAAATCCTTTTGTTTCTGTGAACGGAACGGGAACAGGAAGAGTAATAAAACTTCCGTAAAATAAGGAAACAGAATCTGTATGCCGGAATTTTGAAGCAAAATAAACAAAACAAAAGGCCTTCTGTCAGTGACAGGGCAGCTCCAATTGCTGCCGAGGATAACAGAAAACCTTCTGTAATGCACAATATAATAAAAAAATAATAGAAAGCAATAGCAGAGGTTCGCATTGGTTTCAATCCACGCGTCCCGTGCGGGACGCGACAGTCATTGTTAGACGAATTTTGGTACGATATATGTTTCAATCCACGCGTCCCGTGCGGGACGCGACTGGGGCCCGATAGATAAGCTTTCATATTGCCGAGTTTCAATCCACGCGTCCCGTGCGGGACGCGACGAGGAACAATTTTTTCAGCAAACGCCCGGAAGATGTTTCAATCCACGCGTCCCGTGCGGGACGCGACCCGCCTCGCATTGAATAGTCATTGCGAGAAGGAAGTTTCAATCCACGCGTCCCGTGCGGGACGCGACAGCAACCTTTCTATGATGCTTTGGCATTATTAGTTTCAATCCACGCGTCCCGTGCGGGACGCGACGCAACTTCATGCCAAATAGGTTGTTATTTTTCAAGTTTCAATCCACGCGTCCCGTGCGGGACGCGACAGGGACAGCACGGTGCAGAAGATGGAACGCGACGTTTCAATCCACGCGTCCCGTGCGGGACGCGACTTAAAGGCTTACGCAAATGTACATCACACACATAGGTTTCAATCCACGCGTCCCGTGCGGGACGCGACATCAGAGTTGCAAGCGGTAACAGTGGTTATAACGTTTCAATCCACGCGTCCCGTGCGGGACGCGACCAGGTGTAACTGAGTTCTGGAAACCGGTAATTGGTTTCAATCCACGCGTCCCGTGCGGGACGCGACTGTGAGGCTTTGAGTGACGGTTTAGCTTACAGAAGTTTCAATCCACGCGTCCCGTGCGGGACGCGACTTTTAATTTATTGATTAACCAGTCAATATTATCGTTTCAATCCACGCGTCCCGTGCGGGACGCGACTTGATATGAAAAGTGGGGGGGCTGTTGCTTTTAGTTTCAATCCACGCGTCCCGTGCGGGACGCGACTTTCGCAGGGCTACGATTTCGCGTTCGATAGCCTGGTTTCAATCCACGCGTCCCGTGCGGGACGCGACATGAAGGCTTTTTTAATAAGTAACAGATTTGAAGTTTCAATCCACGCGTCCCGTGCGGGACGCGACCTAAAAGGGGAAAGACTGGAGATTACATTTAAGGTTTCAATCCACGCGTCCCGTGCGGGACGCGACTGGTCAGAATTTTTTTGCTCATTATGACAGGATGTTTCAATCCACGCGTCCCGTGCGGGACGCGACCCGGGCTTTTTTATTTTTGGTTCGTTGTTCGTCGTTTCAATCCACGCGTCCCGTGCGGGACGCGACGCAGAGCGGCTATCTCATCGCGCTCCATCTTCTGTTTCAATCCACGCGTCCCGTGCGGGACGCGACGGTATAATGGTGTTGGTTATTTGTATTATAATGGTTTCAATCCACGCGTCCCGTGCGGGACGCGACAGCAATATGCCAGGTATTTTTTTATCGGTCCGGGTTTCAATCCACGCGTCCCGTGCGGGACGCGACCTTACCCGGAATGCTGAGCTGGAGCAGCAGGTGTTTCAATCCACGCGTCCCGTGCGGGACGCGACGCCTTCCTCCAGGCTGTTATATGCCACCCGTCCGTTTCAATCCACGCGTCCCGTGCGGGACGCGACCTCATCGGCATTGGGAATAAGGATGGGATCGGTGGTGTTTCAATCCACGCGTCCCGTGCGGGACGCGACATACCCGACCTTATACTCAGGTTGGAAAAGCCTAGTTTCAATCCACGCGTCCCGTGCGGGACGCGACGGGTACTTCCCTTCAGTGGGAAGAGCCCAGCGGGTTTCAATCCACGCGTCCCGTGCGGGACGCGACGGTACTCTGCCATCACCAAAAATGTTATATGGAGGTTTCAATCCACGCGTCCCGTGCGGGACGCGACCCTTCAACCCCTGCTGGTAAACATAATCCTTTTTGTTTCAATCCACGCGTCCCGTGCGGGACGCGACGCGCTTTATTTGATATTAGCCCAAGGGGCAGAGAGTTTCAATCCACGCGTCCCGTGCGGGACGCGACTTTATTAATAATATAATGGATAATGACAATATCGTTTCAATCCACGCGTCCCGTGCGGGACGCGACGGTAAACGTTCGTCAAATTACGAACAAGAGGGTGTTTCAATCCACGCGTCCCGTGCGGGACGCGACGAGCGTTTTGCAGCCTTTTTAGTTAAAGGAGACAGTTTCAATCCACGCGTCCCGTGCGGGACGCGACCTATATAATAGGTATACCAATACACCTACACCAAGTTTCAATCCACGCGTCCCGTGCGGGACGCGACAGTCTTTGAGGCAGACTGTGTTGGCATCGTCCGGTTTCAATCCACGCGTCCCGTGCGGGACGCGACGGGCTATTTCTTTTTGGCTAAGCTTTTCATTAACGTTTCAATCCACGCGTCCCGTGCGGGACGCGACATACCTTTTTCCGCTGGGTTCTTCCCACTGAAGGGTTTCAATCCACGCGTCCCGTGCGGGACGCGACGGTTTGGAATAGGATATTTGGCTGGTGTCTAATCCGTTTCAATCCACGCGTCCCGTGCGGGACGCGACGAGCGTTTTGCAGCCTTTTTAGTTAAAGGAGACAGTTTCAATCCACGCGTCCCGTGCGGGACGCGACCTATATAATAGGTATACCAATACACCTACACCAAGTTTCAATCCACGCGTCCCGTGCGGGACGCGACAGTCTTTGAGGCAGACTGTGTTGGCATCGTCCGGTTTCAATCCACGCGTCCCGTGCGGGACGCGACGGTGTGTATCGGATCTCCCGGGTAGTGATTCCTGGTTTCAATCCACGCGTCCCGTGCGGGACGCGACCTTTGTATTCCTCCAATTTCTGGCTTACCTTTTCGTTTCAATCCACGCGTCCCGTGCGGGACGCGACGCTTGTTATTCATTTTTTTTTATTTATCGTATGTTTCAATCCACGCGTCCCGTGCGGGACGCGACTTACGTTATATGATCCATCTCCCCAGTACACTGTGTTTCAATCCACGCGTCCCGTGCGGGACGCGACCCCCCCAACTCCCCCCCCAACTGCCCCCCCAACGTTTCAATCCACGCGTCCCGTGCGGGACGCGACAGCCTTCACCAATATTGCTCCCTGCAGCAGCCACGTTTCAATCCACGCGTCCCGTGCGGGACGCGACGGCATCTACACCCTTTCTACCGCAGGTGCTTTAGTTTCAATCCACGCGTCCCGTGCGGGACGCGACCTCCCTTGTAATATTCTATTTTAAGGTCCCAAGGGTTTCAATCCACGCGTCCCGTGCGGGACGCGACTTTCTACAAGTTGTCTGCTAATTATGGTATCGTCGTTTCAATCCACGCGTCCCGTGCGGGACGCGACCCTGGGCTTTTTTGTTTGTGTTCGTTGTTCGTCGTTTCAATCCACGCGTCCCGTGCGGGACGCGACCCAATCTGCACAAATCCGCCGGATATGCCATTTGTTTCAATCCACGCGTCCCGTGCGGGACGCGACAGGAGGACCTGTATGTGGTAACCAGATGCAGGTTGTTTCAATCCACGCGTCCCGTGCGGGACGCGACTTGAGATGTTCGGCCGAGTTGATGCGCAACGCATTGTTTCAATCCACGCGTCCCGTGCGGGACGCGACCTTTAGCTCCCGGGTGCTTAAGTCGGAAATATAGTTTCAATCCACGCGTCCCGTGCGGGACGCGACCGGAGTGGTTCAAAGATTTTTTCCGCCCAATACCTGTTTCAATCCACGCGTCCCGTGCGGGACGCGACGAGAAGAGATTGCAGCCTTGCTGCAGTTAACTCAGTTTCAATCCACGCGTCCCGTGCGGGACGCGACGGTTTGGAATAGGATATTTGGCTGGTGTCTAATCCGTTTCAATCCACGCGTCCCGTGCGGGACGCGACGGAGTGGTTCAAAGATTTTTTCCGCCCAATACCTGTTTCAATCCACGCGTCCCGTGCGGGACGCGACCCTGATAGCTTCCATTAATGTAATTTTCATATGTGTTTCAATCCACGCGTCCCGTGCGGGACGCGACCTTCAGCCTCAGAGCAGACAATTCCAGCCTGCTCGTTTCAATCCACGCGTCCCGTGCGGGACGCGACGGGACTGGACAGTGGAGGACTATGTGAAATGGCTTGTTTCAATCCACGCGTCCCGTGCGGGACGCGACATCAGATTCGGATTCATTTGACGTGTTTTTATACGTTTCAATCCACGCGTCCCGTGCGGGACGCGACTCGCTTGTGTAATAGTCGTGGATTAGAGATATCAGTTTCAATCCACGCGTCCCGTGCGGGACGCGACTAAGGGCTGTTGGCACAGTCGAAGCCACAAAATATGTTTCAATCCACGCGTCCCGTGCGGGACGCGACTGTAGCAATGCTTTTTGCTATAGGATTTACAGGAGTTTCAATCCACGCGTCCCGTGCGGGACGCGACTTATTGATAATGATATATTTACAAGTCCTGTTCGTTTCAATCCACGCGTCCCGTGCGGGACGCGACAATTTTTACTTATTTTTAACTTATTTTACGTTTGTTTCAATCCACGCGTCCCGTGCGGGACGCGACTTCCCTCGGGAGTGATACGCTGGTAACGTTCCCCGTTTCAATCCACGCGTCCCGTGCGGGACGCGACACCATCTGTTTTGAGCTGTAGTTCTTTTTTTATAGTTTCAATCCACGCGTCCCGTGCGGGACGCGACCTTTTACTGACAAGGGAGTTGTACTTCTTTTGACGTTTCAATCCACGCGTCCCGTGCGGGACGCGACTTAATGCTGGTAGTGCTTCTGCCAGTGGTGTGACGTTTCAATCCACGCGTCCCGTGCGGGACGCGACCGGGAGAAATGTCCGGGAGACGAAACGTCCGGGAGTTTCAATCCACGCGTCCCGTGCGGGACGCGACGGACCAAGACAGAGATTGCTAATGAGATTATTGCGTTTCAATCCACGCGTCCCGTGCGGGACGCGACACATTTAGAATTCGGAGATAAGCACCCGATAGCTGTTTCAATCCACGCGTCCCGTGCGGGACGCGACTTTGACCTGGCCATATACAAGTATTAACCTGCTTGTTTCAATCCACGCGTCCCGTGCGGGACGCGACAAATTTCCCTTCTTTAATGAGTTCTAAAGAGCTAGTTTCAATCCACGCGTCCCGTGCGGGACGCGACCAATTCTTGCACTCCTCTAAGCAGAGTCTGCACGTTTCAATCCACGCGTCCCGTGCGGGACGCGACAGAATTAACCAAAAGTAGGAGGGTTGAAAATGGGTTTCAATCCACGCGTCCCGTGCGGGACGCGACCTGATTTTCAATCTGATTAAAGGTTTCCATAGTTTTGTTTCAATCCACGCGTCCCGTGCGGGACGCGACCACCTGGTGCCGGGACGTTGATCGGAAAGTTATGGTTTCAATCCACGCGTCCCGTGCGGGACGCGACTGATTTTTTTGTTCCTGATTTTCAGCGAATTAACGTTTCAATCCACGCGTCCCGTGCGGGACGCGACCAGCATAAATTTTAGAGAGGAGGCTGCCAGGATGAGTTTCAATCCACGCGTCCCGTGCGGGACGCGACGTATATTAGGTTAGAAGATTATTTATTTAAAGATGTTTCAATCCACGCGTCCCGTGCGGGACGCGACCAATCGACAGAAAAAAAGTGCGTAGTGCATGTGTTGTTTCAATCCACGCGTCCCGTGCGGGACGCGACCAACATTCTGCAACCCTTGCCGGCAAAGGAAAGCAGTTTCAATCCACGCGTCCCGTGCGGGACGCGACGTACCGGTAATTTTATTGTTTAACTAAAATTTTGTTTCAATCCACGCGTCCCGTGCGGGACGCGACCTGCTGTCATTTCATGTAAATCTCCATCATTCTGAGTTTCAATCCACGCGTCCCGTGCGGGACGCGACTAAATTCAAAATATACACCTTATTCTACAAAACGTTTCAATCCACGCGTCCCGTGCGGGACGCGACAACATAATGACCTTTATCGTCTTTCCAGAACCCCGTTTCAATCCACGCGTCCCGTGCGGGACGCGACAGGTATTTTTTATCGGTCCGGGAACCCTGATAAGTTTCAATCCACGCGTCCCGTGCGGGACGCGACACATTTAACAACAAGTTTATAAGCACTTACTTCTGTTTCAATCCACGCGTCCCGTGCGGGACGCGACGTCATTATAAGTCCATTCTTCCCGATAACCATCGGTTTCAATCCACGCGTCCCGTGCGGGACGCGACATGTTCATAACAATGCAATTATCCAGCTCTCTCAGTTTCAATCCACGCGTCCCGTGCGGGACGCGACTTCATTCTTACAGCGGACTCGTTCCATGAACTTGTTTCAATCCACGCGTCCCGTGCGGGACGCGACAGTACATTTTGTATCGATCCGGAAGGATCGGTTAGTTTCAATCCACGCGTCCCGTGCGGGACGCGACATGAAAGGAACGATGATTATTTGACGGGGGTATATGTTTCAATCCACGCGTCCCGTGCGGGACGCGACAATATGCACTGGTATTAGACAAATCTATATTGTAGTTTCAATCCACGCGTCCCGTGCGGGACGCGACCCATTTTTCGCAAGCCATGCTTTGTTATGCAGCGCGTTTCAATCCACGCGTCCCGTGCGGGACGCGACATATCCAATACAAGTTTCTTTAATGAACTTATCGTTTCAATCCACGCGTCCCGTGCGGGACGCGACGCGGTTCCTGAACTGGTTACGGCCTCTCGATATCGTTTCAATCCACGCGTCCCGTGCGGGACGCGACTCCGTAGTAGGTAGGATCCTTTTCGTTCTCAAAGTTTCAATCCACGCGTCCCGTGCGGGACGCGACGTTCGTCTGCCGGATAAATCTGATAGTAATCAAGTTTCAATCCACGCGTCCCGTGCGGGACGCGACTGCAATTCAAATGCTAATTTTTCGGTTTGGAACCGTTTCAATCCACGCGTCCCGTGCGGGACGCGACGGGCTGGCCAACATGCTCTTGCCATCCCCCATCGTTTCAATCCACGCGTCCCGTGCGGGACGCGACATTAGCAGCTGCTGTTGGTGCCCAGTAGCGGTAGTTTCAATCCACGCGTCCCGTGCGGGACGCGACGTGTGGAATGCCCCATCCACATCCCCATCAATTGAGTTTCAATCCACGCGTCCCGTGCGGGACGCGACCGGATATGGTGGCGATACCCGAACGCTGATACAGTTTCAATCCACGCGTCCCGTGCGGGACGCGACCCAGAACCTTGTCCGGTCAACCGCAGTCGATACGTTTCAATCCACGCGTCCCGTGCGGGACGCGACTTAAATGCCTGTGCCTGAATAAGATCATTGGCTTGTTTCAATCCACGCGTCCCGTGCGGGACGCGACTGCTTCGGCTTATACCCGGCGTGGTATAGCTTACGTTTCAATCCACGCGTCCCGTGCGGGACGCGACTAATTCGGCCAAACTTATTGATTACCAGAACAGGGTTTCAATCCACGCGTCCCGTGCGGGACGCGACCTAAGCAACACCGATAATGATATTGCAGCACGTGCGTTTCAATCCACGCGTCCCGTGCGGGACGCGACATGGCTTCCTCGGCCACCTCGTAGCTGGTGTTGTTTCAATCCACGCGTCCCGTGCGGGACGCGACATGAGTTGAATTTTGATACTTTTTTTAATGAAGTTGGTTTCAATCCACGCGTCCCGTGCGGGACGCGACATAAAAATTTTAATCATCTTACTCCGGCGCATTTGTTTCAATCCACGCGTCCCGTGCGGGACGCGACGCAATTTATTTGATCTCTGCCAATGGGGCAGAGAGTTTCAATCCACGCGTCCCGTGCGGGACGCGACTCAAGAGTAAGCGTTATTTCGAGGATTCCGTAGAGTTTCAATCCACGCGTCCCGTGCGGGACGCGACACACCTTAGCCTGCGCGTGTTCCGCAAGGTAAGGTTTCAATCCACGCGTCCCGTGCGGGACGCGACCAATCGTATGAATCTCGGGAATAATAACTTCCAGAGTTTCAATCCACGCGTCCCGTGCGGGACGCGACTTTAATGGAGTTCCGGAAACATACAACCCGGAAGTTTCAATCCACGCGTCCCGTGCGGGACGCGACTTTTCGTTTCCGTTTTTACTGTTTTCATAGTTTTGTTTCAATCCACGCGTCCCGTGCGGGACGCGACGTATACATCGGATTTCAAGAGTGGTAATCCCTGGTTTCAATCCACGCGTCCCGTGCGGGACGCGACCTAATATTATGTTAAATAAAACCGGTTAACCGGTGTTTCAATCCACGCGTCCCGTGCGGGACGCGACTCTCAATTCCCAGTCATTTAGGGAATTAGAGAAGTTTCAATCCACGCGTCCCGTGCGGGACGCGACAAGAGAAGGAATGAGAAAGCTATCTATTGTTCTGTTTCAATCCACGCGTCCCGTGCGGGACGCGACATATGTTTTACAACATATTCGGTTAATCTGCTGAGTTTCAATCCACGCGTCCCGTGCGGGACGCGACTCAATAGATGTATCTGATGCAGGTGAAGCGGGTGTTTCAATCCACGCGTCCCGTGCGGGACGCGACTTGTTCAACCGGTTTTTTAATTTGTTTCACCACGTTTCAATCCACGCGTCCCGTGCGGGACGCGACAATCACCTCACATATACCTTTTTCACCTCACCATCGTTTCAATCCACGCGTCCCGTGCGGGACGCGACCACTCCCGTCTTTTCCCAATATACGGACTTCTCCGAACAGTTTCAATCCACGCGTCCCGTGCGGGACGCGACATTTCCTTCTACCTTCCATTCCACATTCTGAATAGGTTTCAATCCACGCGTCCCGTGCGGGACGCGACTAGGATTTCTCCACAAACCTTGAATACCGGAAGGTTTCAATCCACGCGTCCCGTGCGGGACGCGACTTTAACATACAAAACAAGCAGTCATCTTTATACGGGTTTCAATCCACGCGTCCCGTGCGGGACGCGACACAAGCGATGCAGTTAATCATTCCCGCCCATATTACGTTTCAATCCACGCGTCCCGTGCGGGACGCGACAAGTTTATGGATTTAAAGAAAATAATGGAATATAGTTTCAATCCACGCGTCCCGTGCGGGACGCGACAGTCTTAGTTAGTCCGGTATATACCGGGTTGATAGGTTTCAATCCACGCGTCCCGTGCGGGACGCGACTCGGATCCCAAATTTGGGATTTTGGAAGGATGATGTTTCAATCCACGCGTCCCGTGCGGGACGCGACCTGTCTGCTTCCCCCTCCTCCTGTGCCACTTGGGGTTTCAATCCACGCGTCCCGTGCGGGACGCGACTTTTTCATGGTTAACATATTACCCCTTTCATTATGTTTCAATCCACGCGTCCCGTGCGGGACGCGACCTATAGGTGCTTCTGTTAATGATTTGGCTGAAAGGGTTTCAATCCACGCGTCCCGTGCGGGACGCGACATATGGAAAGATTTACAGATTCTTTACCATATAAGTTTCAATCCACGCGTCCCGTGCGGGACGCGACAGGGCAACCCCCTGCGTTCGCGCCCCAAACCGGTTTCAATCCACGCGTCCCGTGCGGGACGCGACTTAACACTTAACACTTTTAATTATGCCGAACGTGTTTCAATCCACGCGTCCCGTGCGGGACGCGACTTAATGACCCCGTCAGCTAACGGGATAAGAAAAGTTTCAATCCACGCGTCCCGTGCGGGACGCGACCACCTGCATCAGATACATCTATTGAGCCGACAAGTTTCAATCCACGCGTCCCGTGCGGGACGCGACATATCGATCCGGAAGGATCGGTTAGAAGACTTAGTTTCAATCCACGCGTCCCGTGCGGGACGCGACGGTATACATCGGATTTCAAGAGTGGTGATCCCTGGTTTCAATCCACGCGTCCCGTGCGGGACGCGACATCATGAGTTATTACTGATACTTCTGTACCATTAGTTTCAATCCACGCGTCCCGTGCGGGACGCGACCTAAACGTGGTGGACTTGACATGTTCACACCTGATGTTTCAATCCACGCGTCCCGTGCGGGACGCGACATTCATTCTTGATACCCCTGGCTGACGGAGTCATGTTTCAATCCACGCGTCCCGTGCGGGACGCGACGTTTGTTGATTTAGTCAATAGTTTTCAGGGTGTAGTTTCAATCCACGCGTCCCGTGCGGGACGCGACCTTACCTCCTTACCCTCTTGTTCGTAATTTGCCGTTTCAATCCACGCGTCCCGTGCGGGACGCGACTCATATTTAATTCCATTGGCTGACGGAGTAATTGTTTCAATCCACGCGTCCCGTGCGGGACGCGACCTTGAGCAAATTTCCACAGGGTTGAGCTACCTTCTGTTTCAATCCACGCGTCCCGTGCGGGACGCGACGTACCGAACCTCATTTGAGGTTCGTGTTAACAGTGTTTCAATCCACGCGTCCCGTGCGGGACGCGACACAACAAAAAAATCAAAATATGTTTTATAACATAGTTTCAATCCACGCGTCCCGTGCGGGACGCGACTGTCCGGATTGTACTCTTCCGAAACCCCATTAAAGTTTCAATCCACGCGTCCCGTGCGGGACGCGACGGGGGGACGAAAATGATTATATAGCAGGAGTATATGTTTCAATCCACGCGTCCCGTGCGGGACGCGACCTAAGTCCATTTCTTCTTTAGTCCCGCAAATAGCGTTTCAATCCACGCGTCCCGTGCGGGACGCGACAAACCTCAAATAAGGTTCATTGTATAACTTACCCGTTTCAATCCACGCGTCCCGTGCGGGACGCGACCTTATTATCTTTTCTGCCCCTTGGGATGATATCGTTTCAATCCACGCGTCCCGTGCGGGACGCGACGTGATATTTATCATTTTGACATTAAATTAGTTGCGTTTCAATCCACGCGTCCCGTGCGGGACGCGACTTAACCCGCTTGCCGTACATAATGTTGCTACAAGTTTCAATCCACGCGTCCCGTGCGGGACGCGACCTGCTGCATCTAAAGTAATGACGGCAGGCAGTAGTTTCAATCCACGCGTCCCGTGCGGGACGCGACGATGAAATTGGAGTTGTCTGCATTAAGGCTGAGTTTCAATCCACGCGTCCCGTGCGGGACGCGACAAAACGAACCGTGGGGCTCCTCCCTGCAATGGGAGGTTTCAATCCACGCGTCCCGTGCGGGACGCGACACGTGCGGCTTATGCGCGTAGATTCGTTGGACGCGTTTCAATCCACGCGTCCCGTGCGGGACGCGACGTATCACTTTTTTCATACACGTAAGTATTTTCTCATGTTTCAATCCACGCGTCCCGTGCGGGACGCGACAGTTGACGCGACAAAATACAGAAACTGCGGACAGTTTCAATCCACGCGTCCCGTGCGGGACGCGACCAATTTCTTTAAAATTTCTTCAAACATACAATTTGTTTCAATCCACGCGTCCCGTGCGGGACGCGACAGCAGCAACCGGATTTCCTGAGGATAATCCAATTGTTTCAATCCACGCGTCCCGTGCGGGACGCGACAGGTTACCTCCAGGCAATCCGTTCGTAATTCGACGTTTCAATCCACGCGTCCCGTGCGGGACGCGACCTTAGCAGCCTTTTTACCTAACCGCGAAATGACGTTTCAATCCACGCGTCCCGTGCGGGACGCGACTTGCAAGGCTAAAATTGCCTCCAGATGTTGGTGCGTTTCAATCCACGCGTCCCGTGCGGGACGCGACAGGGACAGCACGGTGCAGAAGATGGAACGCGACGTTTCAATCCACGCGTCCCGTGCGGGACGCGACTTCACAGCTAAAAAATTTTTGAATTGTGATACGTTTCAATCCACGCGTCCCGTGCGGGACGCGACGGTAAGCCGACCCAACGCTAGATACCACGACCTTGTTTCAATCCACGCGTCCCGTGCGGGACGCGACCCAGCTCCGGCCTTTGTTAGAGTATGAATTTAAAGTTTCAATCCACGCGTCCCGTGCGGGACGCGACAGTACCTACGGATGAGACGATATATCTGTATGGCAGTTTCAATCCACGCGTCCCGTGCGGGACGCGACTTGGCTACGTTAAAATCACAAGGTTATTATACCATGTTTCAATCCACGCGTCCCGTGCGGGACGCGACATAATAGTAACTCGCCCCGTCACCCGGGAACGAGTTTCAATCCACGCGTCCCGTGCGGGACGCGACGTGGCGTACAGCGTTAAAACAGGCCGATAGAGGCGTTTCAATCCACGCGTCCCGTGCGGGACGCGACGCCCCCCCAACTGCCCCCCCAACTGCCCCCCCAACGTTTCAATCCACGCGTCCCGTGCGGGACGCGACTTGTTAAATGCCTTGCACGCAGGATTCCTGGCAAGTTTCAATCCACGCGTCCCGTGCGGGACGCGACATACCGTAAGGGTAATGAAAGGAGAATTATCTCGTTTCAATCCACGCGTCCCGTGCGGGACGCGACGCCGGTAGCGCATCGTGGATGGTTGTTCCAAAGGGTTTCAATCCACGCGTCCCGTGCGGGACGCGACGCGGAGCGGCAACTGTGGGCTTGTCAACACTTGTTTCAATCCACGCGTCCCGTGCGGGACGCGACATATATTAATGCCCCGACACCAAGGAGTAACAATGTTTCAATCCACGCGTCCCGTGCGGGACGCGACCGCGCCTGTATTTATTTTACGTGCGTTGGCGCTGTTTCAATCCACGCGTCCCGTGCGGGACGCGACCAAAAATACCTGGTATATTGCTATACCAGTGATTGTTTCAATCCACGCGTCCCGTGCGGGACGCGACTTAAGGAAAGTGATAAAGATAAAGCATATCATTCCGTTTCAATCCACGCGTCCCGTGCGGGACGCGACCCGTTTTTGCTGTTTTCATTGTTTTCATAGTTTTGTTTCAATCCACGCGTCCCGTGCGGGACGCGACGTATTTTTTACACTTTTTTCATGGTACTCAATGTGTTTCAATCCACGCGTCCCGTGCGGGACGCGACAGATTGGCACACATGCATGCGCAATGACATAATTGTTTCAATCCACGCGTCCCGTGCGGGACGCGACGTAACCCACCTTCTTATTGTGCAGCTGCCGGTCGTTTCAATCCACGCGTCCCGTGCGGGACGCGACTCAATGGCCTTATCAACACCTGTTGCATGGTGGTGTTTCAATCCACGCGTCCCGTGCGGGACGCGACTTATATATAGCTATTGGCAAAGCCGATGCATGGAGTTTCAATCCACGCGTCCCGTGCGGGACGCGACTGGCCCTGCCCAGGTAGGTCTCACCCTGGTACATGTTTCAATCCACGCGTCCCGTGCGGGACGCGACAGTACTGGGGCATGGCTAGTGTGGTTTTAGTTTGTTTCAATCCACGCGTCCCGTGCGGGACGCGACTCGGCGCGCTTGCTTCGGCTTATACCCGGCACCGTGTTTCAATCCACGCGTCCCGTGCGGGACGCGACCCGTTAAGCCGGATGACATTAACCTTTTCCCATCGTTTCAATCCACGCGTCCCGTGCGGGACGCGACCCCGCCCAACTGACTGCCCAACTGCCCGCCCAACGTTTCAATCCACGCGTCCCGTGCGGGACGCGACGGTGCTCATGGAGCATGTACACCCGCAGCTAATGGTTTCAATCCACGCGTCCCGTGCGGGACGCGACGGAAAGCCTATATCGGGCATTAACGGAGCAAGAGTTTCAATCCACGCGTCCCGTGCGGGACGCGACAAATTCTGCATTATAAATAATATCCTCAATCGTTGTTTCAATCCACGCGTCCCGTGCGGGACGCGACCTCTGAAACGTCTCTTATTCCGCAAATCAACATCGTTTCAATCCACGCGTCCCGTGCGGGACGCGACCTCCGATAACTACCTTGTTCACGCAGAGATCGCGTTTCAATCCACGCGTCCCGTGCGGGACGCGACTGTATTATATCTATTTAATTGTGATTCAATTTAATAATCAATGTATTCCGCGAAACACATATTTATCAATCATATATTTAGATGATTTGTCGCCTCCTTTCTTTCAATTTGCCCATTATTTCAAAGAACGCGAATGTATATTGTTTTTTATGTTTACTTGAGGTTCGCGTTATAATATAAAGGTGTCTTCTTCCGGATTGTATGTCTTTTTACTTCCTATATGCTCCACCTTCCTTGACCAACTGCTGCCAAGATAATAAAATCTTAGGCTGTCCTTCTCTATGTCAATAACTTTCTCAAGTTTGTACTTTAAATCTGAAAATTGAGCCGGGTCAAGAACGCATTCAAAAACCGAGTTCTGAACCCTCTGGCCGTAATTTGTGCACAGTTTTGCAACTTGCCGCAGCCGTTTTCTTCCTTCAGAGGTTACTGTTTCTACGTCGTAGGTTACCAATACCATCATAGCTACTTATTTAAAAAGAAAAACCGGATAATTGTCAATATCACCCCTGATATATCTTGCAAACAAAAGAGCCTGAGCATAGGGGATTAATCCCACCGGAATTGTTTCCTGCAGATACGGGTGCTGGATTTCTTCCTGTTTTCGCTTTTGCCAGGCGGTTATCACTTCTTTTCTTGTGGAATCGTCCATAATAATTCCTGTTTCGGCCCTGGTAATAAAACCTTCGGCTTTCACCTGTCGTCGGTTTATTAATGTAAGTACCATCCTGTCAGCTAAATATGATCTGAGTTCTTCCATAAGGTCAAGGGCAAGACCGGGGCGTCCGGGACGAAGTGTATGTAAAAATCCTACATAAGGATCCAGTCCAACTGTTTCAAGTGCTGATTGTACTTCATTGGCTAGTAAAGTGTACATAAATGAAAGTAATGCATTTACTTTATCACGCGGGGGCCTTCTGGTTCTCCCATTCATATAAAATTCATCGTTTTGAGATACAATTAAATGGTTGAAAACGCTGAAATATGTTGCCGCAGCTTCTCCTTCAATACCCCTCACAGTATCCGGGTCTTCGGCTTTCAAAACCTGCTTCTGCCTGTTTTCCAAAATGGAAACGGCTTCAGTGAGTTCAGAAGCATTTTTTTCATTGGCATGGTCCCTTAGTGCTCTTTGAAGAATATTCCTCGAATTGGATATTTTAGCGGCAATAAAAAGCCGGCTAAGTTCCAGGCAGGTCTTTTTGTCGTCTGCAAGCTGGTATTGTCTTTTTCGCAACAGGACATTTCCTCTGACAGGCCCTGAAATCCTGGCAAGGAATCTTCCTCCTTCTGATAAAAAACTCAGACTGACATTTCTTTCGGTGCACAAGCTCATCAGTGCAGGACTTGCTCCGTAATATCCAAATGCTACAATACTTTCAATATTATGAACAGGTATCCGGAATTTTTCTTTATTTTCAATGAGTACAACAATATTCTCTCCATCTCTCGATAAATATGCATCAGGAGATGTAATATAAAGCGTGTTTAACAATTTTCTCATTATTGCATCCAGAGCTGGTTTAAGTAATCATCAATTCTTTTTGCAGATATTACGTCAGGTAGACAGATTTCCCGCAGAGAACATGCACCGCATCCTGATTTCATGATTGGAGGAGGAGTAACTCCTGCCTGTTGCAATTGATGCATCCTTTCTGCTAACCGGTTTACAGTATGCCTTAGTTTTTCGTTGAAATCAACCTGATAGCGATGATGGGTTTTCCCGTAGTAAATGAATCCGCACGAAATGGAAATCTGATGCATCTCTTCCAGACAAATTGCCTGTGCGCATAATTGCACTTCGTCGCAGTAATCAGGTTTAGGTTTGCCTCTTTTATACTCAACAGGAACGATTTTCCACGCACCCTCTTCGGCAGGCAATCTTAAGCATTTGCTCTGGTCTGAACCGGTGCATTTATGCAACTCAACAAGGTCTGCAACTCCTCTTAATCCGAGTTGATATGATACAATTGCGACTGAACGCCAGGTTATTTTGTCAGGCCTTTTCTCGTTTTCAAACGGATCATCAACCCTGTCGTGCAACTGCCGGCCTTCGGCAGTAAGTATGTTTTCAACCCATTGCTGTTCAATATAAATTAAAGCATATTGCCTTTCGCAAAAGGCAATATGCTGAATGCCTGAAAGCATTAAAAGGTCATCGTCGGTGTACATTTTTTCTCTTCAGACCTTTAGCATTATTAAGAGGCTAAAGGTTTTGTAATTTAATTAAAATCCATTAATAATTTCTGGCTCCAAACCATCTAGTTTATTTATGGAATAAGAACCATCTGGATTAACAATCAAACTTCGATGAACTTTTGCAGAAGAATATTTACCTGATTTACAACCGTGATTCCACCAAAATACATTTAATACTTCCATACTACCTGCAGGTCGTGCGGATGATTCATCGTTTTCGAAGAGCTTAGGCAAAACTTTCTTAATAGCTTCGGCATCTTCATTTGTAAATCCTGTTTTTTCGGCTAGCTGAGGATTCATACTTCCATAAAAAACATACACCGCTTTGTCAACACGATGTTTCATTCCCATTGTATCAGAAGCTTTTTTTCCGCTTTCAGTTGATTCTCCACTTACACTCTTTGTAATTTGAATACTTTCAGGTCTTATTGGTTCAATGCTAAAAGCTGAATGAACGGAAACAGGACCTCTTACTGGAATTGAAACACCTGTGTCTCCCAAACTTTCGCTTTCCGGCGGTTCTTCTTTTTTATTTTTCTTTTTATCGGATTTAAATGCCAATACCTGCCCAAATGCTCTTACATCAAGCCATGTTTTACAAACAGCTTCATAAAATTTTTTGTTGTCTTTCTGAATTTCTGTAGATATGTTTTGATTAATTCTATCTTTTATACTTTTTGCATCATCAACTTTATAATCATCAGATTGGACAAGAATTGGGTAACCTGCATCTAAAAGCCTGTTACGAATTTTGCGCTTAATGCAAACATCGCTCATTTCTCCATAGCCATCATAGTCCATTCGTGGCCGGTTACCATTTAAAGGATCGCCATTTGGGTTAGCCTTAGTTACTTGCAGAATTACTGCAAAATCGATTTTGTTTTCAAGAGTTGCCATAGTAATTAAATTTTATAAGTTAGTTATTTGAATTATTTGTTTCGTCTTCAGTTTTCTTTGTTTTTAATTCCAGACGTTGACAATGATATCCAAGTAAATAAGAGCCTGAAAGTCGGTTATCATTTTCGAAATCGCCAGGTAAAAATTTTCCATGAATTTCGTCCATTAGATTTTTCATATTTACGAGAAATCCTGGGCGATTAGCGCTTAATCGTGATTTGTATGGAACCAATGCTGATTCTATGGTTCTCCATGTTGAAAAAGGAAAATCAGCAAAACGTTGCATAAGACGTGCAGCAGTGGTTTCTCGTGACTCGTTTGCAACATGAAGAGCAATTTCTTCTAGATGCTCGGCTACAGCAAGCAGTCTTCCGTATAGGTAATCCCTATCGTTACGTTCATGATCTAATGCCATAAGTTTATCTTTTTTTAGGTTAATATTATTTTTATCTCTTATTAAGTAACAGCTGTACAAGGCACAGGCTACACTTAAGGTGCGTTCCCATTCCCAGTCTTCCATTGCAATTTTGTTTGAGGCTCTTTTTATGGCAATACTTACTAAATCATATGGAATCTGTCTTCCCTCAATGATACAAGGAAGGAGTCTTTCGACTGTAGATTTCTTCAATTTTTCATATACCTCTTTGTTATTCTTATAATTGCCATAATAAGCTTTAGCAATTACAACCGGGGCAGGAGCATAAACCATAATGCCGGAATGCTTTTTCTTTTTGTTGATAGAATCCTCAATATACTCTTGAAAGTACCATGCCATTTGTGCATGCCAATTTTCAATTCTTTCAAGAAATTCGGATCCTTTTAATTCCCTATAATAAGTAATAGATAAGCGACCAGGCCCAGCTGAATCAAGTCCCATTACAATGATTTTTTCAGTATTTTCTAATTCTGCCTTATAACCAGCAATTTTCTTTGAAAGTTTACGTCCGAAAACCTGACCTGCATCATAATAGGTATTGTTGGTTAGTTCCTGTATCCTATCTTCTACAGGTTCATCGAACAATGCTTCCGTATCTGCAAATATATCTGGTGTATTATGACCACTTACTGACCATGCCACAATTACTTGATCACTATTTTTAAAGCCTTGTCTATCGATTAACCAGCGAAGTGCGCTATGAGCTTTTTGGGATACTTCAACACTAACAGCTGCAGCCTGATTTGCCAATTCTTCTTTATCATAGAGATTTAATGTAAATCTACCCAAAAATGTGAACCCTGATTTATCATTGGCAGATATTAATTTAGCACCATCACCACTATTTCTTATTCTTTTGGGATGATTAATAGCTATTGGCCTTTTTTCTCCAGTGATAAAACATATATCTTCAATACTTTCTTGCGATTTACAAAAACTTCCCCAACTATCATAGAGATCTTGACTTTTCCAGCAACGTGTTACCAGTTCACCCGGAATTTCAACAACCCATCGTACAAATAAATCCCCAATGTCTTGTCCTTTCTTGAGATTTATTTTCCCTGTACTCAAAATATCAGAGCAAATAGTTCCTTTTTCTACATATTTAAAAATTGCCTTTAAAAATTTATTATTAGGATCGAATTCATACCAACTTTTCAATAAGTTGAAATAAGAATTGAAATAGTGTTTTTTATTTCCCCTATAATCCTTTGCACAGTATTGTATTTTGTCGCAAAGCGGAAATGGTTCCTCGCCACTTGTTCTTGAAGCTGATTTTTCTGTACAAGGGATTATGATTTCCTGATCATTTTTATCGACAATTGGGTTTGCATCAATAAAATTTCCTTCACCATCAATTCTTATCTCTATGTGAGCATTTTGTAGTGAATGAAAAGGTGGCAATAATGGCTTCTTATAATTTGGCGAAGAATCTTTTATTTTGCCAAAACAATTTTCGTAGGTTTTGTAAAGTTCTAACATCCAGCTCATAGTTTTCCGTCCTCCTGGCCGGCAATTAATATTATTTCATTATACTCTGCTTCAACTTCTTTTAAATTTGTTCCTATGCCAAACTTTTTTGCCTGCATTGGCCGAACAAATTTTCTTATTTTACATTCCTCAGGTCTGCAAAAGTTTATAATACCTTTTTTCATAACAGGGGACCATAAACGGGTAACGAGTTCATCTTTCCCGGTTTCATCAGGATAGTCGAAACCATGAAACATTAAACCAAAACTTATTTCATCTATGATGTCATAAAAACCAACACCTTCACCAAAATTACATGGTTCAACATACCCCTGACAATCGCGTGTACCCAGAAAAATATCCTGCCGTCCGCCTCGCTCAAGCATTCTTTGAGCAATCTGGTAATGTTTCCCGTCGATGCGATCTTTAGCCAACTCGGTTTGAAAATCATTCCATTCAAAATGAGCCAACACTTGATATTCTACATCAACCAGATAAGTGTAAATAGCAAGATCATTTCCACCGCTCATTATTATTGGTTTCATGCCCCTGGTTTGTGTTCGAATAGGTTTCATTATTCTCACCTTATCGATATACCAGATAAAAGTTGGCTTCCAGTAAATGGATTTTGCAATTCCCTTTAAAGCCTCATAGGTGGGAATATGATACGAACATCGTTCGCCACCTATCTTAGTTATGGGGTCTGTAAATAAAGAATATTTACCCCAAACCTTAAACTGAATAGAATTTTTCGGTATTTCCATATTTAATTGATTAATAATATTTCATAGTCATTAGCTATTTCTGTATCCAAGCCAAATTTTGAATGATAATATCTTTTGTCACTTAGAGTATAAACTTCAATTTCAGGCACCACAGCAATGGCATTTTGTTCTGCTAATTTTTTAAGTACATTGGGATAAACATTAACGGTGTATCGTTGTGCTCTTTTCAGCAAATCATAGCGTTTTTCGAAAGCAAATTGTGAAAACAAATCTGCAATTATAACACTTCCTTCATTTTCATAGGGCACAATAATTCCTATAGTAGGAGCGTCTATGGCTCTAAAGTATTCGGCTGCTG
>Ga0101944_10003117_pt1 | contig 24186 bp, 16 predicted proteins | sample DewCreD2012metaG_FD_75245 | JGI IMG/M metagenome (GOLD analysis project Ga0101944, IMG submission 75245) | Hot spring sediment bacterial and archeal communities from British Columbia, Canada, to study Microbial Dark Matter (Phase II) - Dewar... ... | reverse complement strand
GCGGCTTTGAGCCGTCGCTTTTCCAGTTCCGCAAAATCGCGCTCGACGCCTTTTGGATTACCCATGCCCGAAGACTACCAGAAGGAATTGGCTGTGTCACTATATTATGCGAAAGTCAGTAACATGGGCGTGACTTTTCGCGTTGCGCCTCCGCTAACGCCATTCACCCTGGTCACTCCCTGAAGCAGCCCTACCCACGCAGTGCATTGCCCATTGCGATTACTCTGATTTAGGAAAACAGGCACGGTATTTGCGGGCTGACCAATCAACGATCCCTCGCGGTAATAATATAGCGACTCGCCGCGCCAGTTTTTTACGCCTGCAGTTGCGTTACTGACACAGAAATTCCGCCATGAGTTTTGGAAAGCGGATTGGGCGTTGGTCGCGCCCGGCGGCACGCAAGCCAGATGCACGACTGTGTGATACAGCGGCACTTGGGGATGTGGAGATTCAAGACAGACATACACCGTGTGTTCCGACTGCCCAGCGGGGAACATGAGGGCCGGGGCTGCTTCGCGGGCGCAACTCCAGTTCATGACGAGATTGGTGAAGCAGTCCACCCGGTTGCTGGTCAGGGGCAGGGTGGCCGTCACTTCGACCGGCCAGTTGGTGGCCCCGGCGGCCAGATTGTTGGTGCCCCACAAGATGAACTGCTGTCCGTTGCCGCTGGCGATGGCTCGGGCAATCACGCGGGCGGCCGCTCCGCCCGGCGCACGCGTGAAGTGCGCCTCGGCGGTCAGCTTGGTGTCGGCCACGAATAAAGCCGGGTGCTGGTTGGTGGGCGACCAGTGGGGGCCGGGATAGGGCTGTTCTGCGCCATCGGGCCGGATGGCGCGGAAGCCGCCGCGCTCGAAGGTCACGCGGTCCAGTTGCAGGGCAAGGTCGTTGCCGCTGAATTGGTTGGTGTAATGGTTCACGCCCCGCGCCCGCACGCTGGCCACCACCACGCCACCGGCGGGCAGATTTTCGTAACGCCGCCACCAGGTGTTGAACGGCCCGAACGTCTCCCAAACCAATCGTTCCGGCGGAACATGCCCGGTGGGGGTCCACTCGAAAGGTGGTGCCGCGTGGGGGGCCAGGATCTCCGCCGCCAAGCCAGCGGCCTCCCAGGCAGCCTGCCGTCGTCGCGCGTCCAAACCCCGCACGATCAACTTCAACTCCGCATTGGCCTGCCGGGCATATTCCCAATGGTGCGTCCAAGTGCCGTCCGCCAGCGTGCGGAAAGTCCGCACGTCGCACCATTCGATGGCCAGACTGGGCGGGCCGAGCGGGTTGGTGATCATCCTCTCGGGAGTCGGAATGAATTCCTCACCACTGGCCAGAGCCGGCCACAAACTCGCCGGCCAGTTCTGCGTTCCCTGCGTGGATCCCGAAGTGCTCCCGCCGGAGTTGGTGCTGGCTGACCAACTGGACACCCATCCCCCCTGGCCGCCCTGGCCGTCCCGCCACTCCGTCGTGGTGCTGGTTTCTTCGTCAGTGTGGGAACTGATTTCACCATCCTGCTGTTCATGCCGCTGCCGCCGCCAGGTGGTGGCCCAGTAACGATCCAGATAAATGCGTGAGGGCTTCTCCCAAGCCAGCGCCACCGTCGGCGCTGCGTCGTCGCTCGGATTGAAGGGCGGCTCCGCCGCGTCTGGCCCGGCGGGTTCCTCTGGCGCGGTGGGCTCGGTGCCGGGCGGATAGGTTGTGATGTGCGCGAACCCCACGCCGCCCTTGCCCAATTCCACGCCGCCGATCTGCCAGTTGGTGCCGCTGACCGATGCCGGACGGCCGTTGACCCAGACGGCCCAGCCGGGTTCGCTGACCGTGCCGCTGAGGGGCACTTCGGCATTCCATAACTCCTCGTCATTGGGCGGGAACACCGACACCGTCGCCCCCGCCCGCACCACGGTGAGGTTGGTTGTCAGGGTGTTGGTCCACGCGTCCACCGCGCGCAGCGTGAATTCATTTGTGCCCGCTGACAAGGGCAGTCCGAAAAGCCAGAACCGGCCCCGGCGCTCCACAATGGCGGTGCGTGTCTGGGGCTGGCCCCCGGCGTCCAGCCACTGCGCTGTCACGGTGGCCGAGGGATCGTCCAACTGGCCGCGCAGCGTGAACGAGTCGGCGGCAACGACCGCTCCGGGCCGGGGCCAAGCGAAGGTCAACGCAGGAGCGGTGGGGTCGGCTTCCAGGACGAAGGTGAAGTTGGTTTCCGTCACGTTGCCCGCGCGGTCGGTGGCGCGCAGGTGGAAGACGTTGGTGCCCGGCACCAGTTCCACGTCGTAAGCCTGGAAGAAGTTGGTGGTGAACTCGTGCGTGGCGGCGGCGTAATGCCGGTCCCACACGAACACGCGCTCGTTGGTGACCGCGCCGAGACTGTAAGTGAGGCCGCGCAAATCCTCGTCGCTCCACCCGTGAATTTGCAGCAGCGGCCAGGTGGTGCGGGGCGCGTTGGTAATCGTCAGCACAGGCGGCGCGGTGTCACGCTTGAACCGCCGTCCCTGCCACACCGCTGCCACACCGGGCCGGGGGCCCGCCAGCCCGATCCAAACCTCGGTCCAGCCTCCAGCGGGCAGGCTCAACGTGAGATTGGAACTGACATAGGGCTGCCACAGTGCAGCGGGCCAGTTCGTGTCGTTCACCAGTGCCGCGAAGAACTGCGGCAGTCCGCCCGTCACGTCAATCGTCAGGTCTGCTGGTCCAGTCCAGTGACTTTCCTCCGCCAGCACGCGGAAACGGATTTCGTTCGGATCGCCGCCGTTGGCCTGCTCGGCCAGATTGGTGACGCCATCCAGGTCCGGGTCGTCTTCACCCGATTGCGCGAAGTTCCCGAAGTGCGCCCACTCCCAGCCGTCCAGCAGGCCGTCGCCGTCGGTGTCGTTCGTGGCGCTGCTGGAATGACTCGCCAACGCCTCGAACGCATCCGTCAAGCCGTCCCCGTCCGTGTCATTCGTCGCCGCCAGCCGCAGATACGCCTCGGGCCACCACGGCAGCGACAGCGTGACGTTCGTTTCGCCCGCCGCCGCCGCCATTCGGAAGGATTGCATGAATTGCCTTTCGATGCGTGCGCCGGTCACGGAACAGCAATCTTTCCCCGGACGCTGTCTGTGCCTACACCGGTTTCAGTCGCGGGCAAAGGTTTTTCCGGGCAGGGCGCAAAGTAGTTTTGCCGCTAATTCCATCCCCAAGCAGGGCTGAAACCGCCAGCCAAGCGGAACTGGCGAAGCACCTGTGACCGGCGCTCAACCCGTCAAACGCCGGAACAGCCAGTAGCCGGCGAGCAGGGCACCCCCTATTCCCATCGCCAGCAGGCCGCGCCGGAAGACTGTCGCTGCCAACTCCGCCTGCGCCGGGCTGGCGGGGAAGGAAATCACGACGGCCACCGCACCGAACAGGAGGAGCGCGTCCGGCGGCTGCACGCCCGCCAGCCCGAGCGTGGGCGTCGTGGCTTTGCACGACCGGGCACCCGCCCGGCGCGTTCGCTGATGGTCCTGGAGCGCCGCTCCCTGCCGCCCCTCATGCGCGTGCCGCGGTTGGGGAACCTGCCGCCAGCATGGCGGAGGTGTGGCCGGGTGGGAGCGGGGGCCACGACTTACGCTTGGAATAGTCACCAGGCCCCCCGCAAAAGCGATCGTTCAACCCGCCCGCCGCCTGCGGAAACGGGGTGAGACCCGTCTTCTGTCGCGGGAGTGTAGTTAAGGTAAGCTTAAACACATGCACAGGTTTGGAATATGCCTAATGGCAAGATAAGGTGAGTCCTTGCCAATTTCGGCGTAGTTGCCGCCCGGACGGACTGCTTCCTTCCCCGGCGAACCGATTGAACAACCACATGAAATCACCAGTCATTGCCGTTTCCGCCCTGTGCCTGGCCACCCAGGCCCTCACCGCCACCGAAGCTTCGTGGAAGGATGAACTCGTCACGCCCGTGGCCAATCCCATCCTCTTCGAGTCGCCGGTCATCCAGAGCGAACTGCGTCCGCTCTTCTTCTACCACAACTTGAATGACAAATTCCTCATTCCCGGTGACGTGCAGGTTTATGCGCTGCAATTCCGCCTCGCCTTGACCGAGAAGCTGGCGCTCATTGCCACCAAGGACGGCTGGGTGGAAATCAATCCCAAGGCGGGCGGCAATGTGGACGGCTGGGCGGACATCGGGGCCGGCCTCAAATACAACCTGATTGACGACGCGGAGAACCAATTCCTGCTCACGCCGGGCTTCACTTTCACGTTTCCTACCGGAGATGACGAAGTGTTCCAGGGCAGCGACCACGGCGACGGGCAGTTTGACTTCTTTGTTTCCGCCGCGAAGGGCTTTGACCAGCTCCAGCTCATGGGCAACGCGGGGCTGATTCTGCCGCTGGACTCCGACCGCGACGCCACGCTGCTCCATTACAGCGTGCAACTGGCGCACAACACCTGCCAGTGGTTCAAGCCGTTCGTGGCGCTCAACGGCTATACCGGACTGCGTAATGGCAAGACCCCCGGCCTGGGCGGCCTGACCAGCGAAGGCTACGATGTCATCAACTTCGGCGCGGGCGATGTCGAGGGGGAGACCATGCTTGTGCTGGGCGCGGGCTTCCGCACCGCCCTGGGTCGTGCGGTGGAAATCGGCGCGGCTTACGAGAAGGACATCACCACCGATGACGGCATCTTCGATGACCGCTTCACCGTGGACCTGATCTGGAAATTCTGATGCTCCGGTCCGGCCCCGGAGCGGCGCGGCGACGCCCGCTCCGGGGCTTTGGTTTGCGGCACAATTTTTGGCAAATGAACGCCAATATCGGGAGAGTCCCGTTCCCCGCCGCCTGATTCCTTTTGGCCAGGCAAACGCGCCTGCACGTCAACCCATTCATGGCCGAAGCCACGCTGCCAATTTCAAGCTTTGCCGCCGCCGACGCCGCCCGCGTTCGGGAGGCGGTGGCGTGTGCGCATTGCGGCCTGCCGTGTTTGACCACGAGGGTGCGCAAGGCCGACAAGCACTTCTGCTGCGCCGGCTGCCAGACGGTTTATGAAATCCTGACCGAGAACGGGCTGGGCCAGTTCTACCAGTTGAGCGACAATGCGGGCGTCACCATCCGGCGGACCACCCGGCGCGACCAGTTCCGCTATCTGGACGAACCCGCCGTGCGCGAACGGCTGGTGGACTTCAGCGACAGTCAGACCAGCCGCGTCACGTTCACCATTCCGACCATCCATTGCGTGGCGTGCGTGTGGCTGCTCGAAAATCTTTTCCGCCTCAATCCGGCCATCGGCGCTGTCTCCGTGAACTTTCCCCGGCGGGAGGCCACGATCCGGTTTGCGCACGAGCGGCTGGCGTTGAGCGAGCTGGTGGCCTTGCTGGCCTCGCTCGGCTACGAGCCGACGTTGAGTTTTGGCGCGCTCGAAGGGAAGGTCGCGCCCGTGCCGGGTCGCAAGACCTTGCTGTTGCGGCTGGGGCTGGCCGGGTTCGCCTTCGGCAACATCATGCTCATCAGTCTGTGCCTTTACGCCGGGCTGGACAGCCGGAGCGTGGCGAAGTTTGGCCCGCTGTTTGGCTGGGTCTCGTTCGCGCTGGCGTTGCCGGTGTTCCTCTTCAGCGCGGGCGAGTTCTGGCGCGCGGCGTGGCTGGGGTTCCGGCAGCGCGTGCTGACGATTGACCAGCCCATCGCGGTGGGCATCGCCGCCATCTTTGCGTGGAGCACCTGGGAAATCGCCAGCGGCACCGGGCACGGCTATTTCGATTCGCTGTGCGCGTTGATTTTCCTGCTGCTGATTGGCCGCTGGTTTCAGCAGAAGACCTATGACCACCTGAGTTTCGACCGGGATTTCAAATCCTTCTTCCCGCTCGCGGTCAACCGTGTGGCGGCGGGCCGCGAGGAAAGCATTCCGCTGTCGCAACTGGCCGTGGGCGATCACTTGATCATCCGGCATGGGGACCTGATTCCCGCCGATGCCCGGCTGCGCGCGGGGGAGGCGCTGGTGGATTACAGCTTCGTCACGGGCGAGGCGAATCCCGTGACGCCGCGCGTGGGCGAGGTGCTTTACGCGGGCGGCCAGCAGCGGGGCGGGGCCATCGAGATCGAAACCATCAAGCCGGTTTCCCAAAGCTACCTGACCTCGCTCTGGGCGCATGAGGCGTTCGCGAAGAACCGCGACCGCTCGCTCGACAACATCCTCAACCGGTTCAGCAAACGCTTCGTCATCCTGGTGTCGCTGGTGGCGGTTGGAGCGGCGGCGGTCTGGTGGGGTCGCGGGGAGCCGGCCACGGCTTTGCGGGCGTTCACGGCGGTGCTGATCGTGGCCTGTCCCTGCGCGCTGGCGTTGAGCGCGCCCTTTGCGCTGGGGACCGCGCAACGGCTCCTGGCCCGGCGGCGCATCTTCCTCAAAAACACGCACGTTCTCGAATCGCTGGCGCGCATCACCACGGTGGTCTTCGACAAAACCGGCACGCTTACCGAGCGCGAGCAGGGCGCGGCCTCGTTCGTGGGCGAATCTCTTTCCGCGGCCGAAGCCGCCGCCGTGGCCGCGCTGGCCGGGCAATCCGCACACCCGCTGTCCCGCCGCATCGCGGCCCGGTTCCCTACCGGCGCGGATTTGCCGGTGGTCAGCGGGTTTGTCGAAGCGGCCGGCAAGGGGCTGCGCGCGACCATCGCGGGCCGTGTCTGGCTGCTGGGTTCCGCGGCGTGGCTGGAAGAAAATGGCGTGCCGCAGGCGGACCCGGCCGCAGTCGGGCACGTCTGGCTCGCTGTGGATGGCGCGGTGCGGGGCCGCTTCCTGTTCGACAACCCGCTGCGGCCCGCCACTGACCGCCTGCTCGACGGGCTGGCGCGGACGCATGAACTCGCCCTGTTGAGCGGGGACAATGAGCGCGAGCGCGAGCGGTTCCTGGCCTTGTTCGGGCCGCGCGCCGAACTGCGCTTCAACCACGGCCCCGTTCACAAGCTCGGCTTCATCGAAGCCCTCCAGCGGGGCGGCAAGTCGGTGATGATGGTGGGCGATGGCTTGAATGACGCGGGTGCCTTGCGGCAAAGCGACGTGGGGGTGGCGGTGGTCGAAAAGGTCGGCGCGTTTTCGCCGGCGAGCGACGTCATTCTGGAAGCGCAACGGGTGCCGGAACTGGACAAGCTGATGCGCTTTGCGAGCGGCACGGTCCGCATCGTGTGGATCAGCATCGCCATTTCCAGCGCCTACAACGTGGTGGGGCTGACCATCGCCGCCACGGGCCGGCTGTCGCCGCTGGTGTGCGCGATTCTCATGCCCATCAGTTCGATTTCCGTCGTTGGCTTCGCGGTCGGGGCCGCGCACTGGCTGGCGCGGCGGACGCAACTATCCGAGACGGCCGACCCGATGCTGCCCTCCGCCCAAGGCACGGAGCGCTGGAATAAAGGGCAGGCAAAAACCCGGGAGGTGGCCGCGTGAGTGCGATTTACCTGATGCTGCCCGTCAGTCTGCTGCTCGCGGGAATTTTCCTGATCGCCTACTGGTGGTCGGTGCGCTCGGGCCAGTTCGAGGACACGACCACACCGGCGCTGCGCATCCTGCCCGATGAACCGCCCGTTTCCCCGCCCGCCAGCCAATCGGATTCCCACAACCAAAACACACCATGACCAACGTCGAAACGTTCAAATACGACAACCGGATCGTCCGGGCGTTTGCCATCGCCACCATCATCTGGGCGCTGGTGGGCACCGCCGCCGGGCTGCTGGTGGCCTGCCAGTTGTTCTGGCCCGAACTGAACCTCAACACACCGTTCACCACCTTCGGGAGGTTGCGGCCGTTGCACACGAACGCGGTGATCTTTGCCTTCGTGGGCAATGGCATGTTTCTCGGCATCTACTACTCGCTCCAACGCCTCTGCAAGGCGCGCATGTTCAGCGACGCCCTGAGCTGGTTCAACTTCTGGGGCTGGAACGCGATCATCGTCGCCGCCGCCCTCACCCTGCCGCTGGGCATCACCACCTCGAAGGAATACGCCGAGCTTGAGTGGCCAATTGACATTGCCATCGCGGTCGTCTGGGTGGCGTTCACGGTCAACCTGATGGGCACCATCCTCCGCCGTCGCGAGAAGCACATGTATGTGGCCATCTGGTTCTACATCGCCACCGCCGTCACCGTGGCCATGCTGCACATCTTCAACTCGCTTTCGATGCCGGCGAGCTTCCTCAAGAGCTACCCGATCTATGCCGGAGTGCAGGACGCGCTGGTCCAGTGGTGGTATGGCCACAACGCCGTCGCCTTCTTCCTCACCACGCCCTACCTCGGCCTGATGTATTACTTCCTGCCGAAAGCCTCGGGCCGTCCGGTGTTCAGCTACCGGCTTTCCATCATTCATTTCTGGGCGCTCATCTTTATCTACATCTGGGCCGGTCCGCATCACTTGCTTTATACCGCGCTGCCGGACTGGGCGCAGTCGCTCGGCATGGTGTTCTCCGTGATGCTCGTTGCGCCGAGCTGGGGCGGCATGTTGAACGGCCTCCTGACGTTGCGCGGCGCCTGGGACAAAGTCCGCCAGGAGCCGATGCTCAAGTTCATGGTCGTCGCCGTGACCGCCTACGGCATGGCCACGCTCGAAGGGCCGATGCTGGCCATCAAGAGCGTGAATGCCCTCTCGCACTACACGGACTGGACGGTCGCGCACGTCCACACGGGCGCGCTCGGATGGAATGGCTTCCTCACCTTCTCCATCCTCTACTGGCTCTTCCCGAAGCTGTGGAAGACGAAACTGTGGTCCGTCAAGCTGGCCAACTACCATTTCTGGATCGGCCTGCTCGGCATGATGTTCTACGTCGTGCCCATGTATACCAGCGGCGTCACCCAGGGCCTCATGTGGAAGGAGTTCACCGCCGACGGTTTTCTGCGCTACCCGAACTTCCTCGAAACGGTCATCCGCCTCGTTCCGATGTATCAGCTCCGCGCGATTGGCGGTCTGCTCTACGTCATCGGCATCGTCATCATGATGTTCAACCTCTACAAGACCGCGAAAGCCGGGCAGTTCATCGGCGACGAGGAGGCGCAGGCCCCGGCGCTGGAAAAGCAGGCGGAAGTGAAGCGGGAACGCGGCCACCGCTGGCTCGAGGGCGTGCCCGTCACCTTCACCGTGCTGACCACCATCGCCGTCATCATCGGCGGCCTCATCGAGATCGTTCCGCTCTACCTCGTGAAGGAGAACGTGCCCACCATCGCCAGCGTGAAACCCTACACGCCGCTCGAAGTGCTGGGCCGCGACCTCTACATCCGCGAGGGCTGCGTGGGCTGTCATTCGCAGATGATCCGGCCCTTCCGCTCGGAAACCGAACGCTACGGCGAATACTCCAAGTCCGGTGAGTTCATCTACGACCACCCGTTCTTGTGGGGGTCGAAACGCACCGGCCCGGACCTCCACCGCCTCGGCGGCAAGTATGGCGACGACTGGCATTATCTCCACATGGAGGCGCCCCAGACCCTGTCGCCCGGCTCGATCATGCCGGCCTATCCGTGGCTCCTGACCCGGCGGCTGGACACCAACGCCCTGGCGGGCCGCATCAAGGCGCTCCGCAAAGTCGGCGTGCCCTACCCGCCCGGCTTTGAAAACGGGGAGGCGCAGAAGGCCCTGTTCACGCAGGCGGACGCCATCGTTGCCAACCTCAAGAGCAAGGGCATCACCAACACCGCCAGCGACCGCGAAATCATCGCCCTGATTGCCTACCTTCAACGGCTGGGCAAAGACATCAAAGAAGCGCCCGCGGTGGCCCCCACGGCGTCCGCTGCCACGCTCAACCCCGCCACGCCATGATCAGGAACGTCCTCACCCACATCGGCGGCATCGAGAACTACGGCATCCTCTCGCTGTGCATCTTCGTCGCGGTCTTCACCGGCATGCTCGTCTGGGCCTGCTGCCTGAAACGCGCGCGGCTTGATGCCGCCGCGCGCCTGCCGCTCGAGACCGACCACGATCAACCTGGAAAAACCCATGAATAAAGACGCCCAAGAACCCCTGTTGCTGGACCACGAATACGACGGCATCCACGAACTCGACAACAAGCTGCCCCGCTGGTGGGTGTGGCTGTTCTGGGGCTGCAACCTCTTCGGGCTGGTTTATCTGTGTTATTACCACGTCTTCGCCACCGGCGACTTGAAAGAACACGGCCAGATGAAGGCGGAATACCTGCGCGAAATGAAGGTGGGTGACGCCATCAAGCAGCGGGCCATCGCCGAGTTCGAGGCCCGGATGGACACGCTCGAACCCTCGACGGATCCCGCCGTGCTGGCCGAGGGCCGCGCCAACTACACCACCCTGTGCGCCCCGTGCCACCGGGAGGATGGCGGCGGTCTGGTCGGCCCGAACCTCACGGATGATTACTGGATTCACGGGGCCAAGTTTGCCGACAACCTCCGCATCATCTGGAACGGCGTCCCGGACAAGGGCATGGTGACCTGGCGCGGCGTGCTCAAGCCTTCGACCATCCACGCCGTTGGCAGCTACATCCACACGATGCGCGGCGCGCAGCTCGCCACGCCCGGCAAACCGCGCGAAGACCAGGCCCCGAAAGACACCGGCCCCTCCATCTTCGAGTAACCGCCGGCTGCGGAAATGGTTTGACCGGGCGGCGCATGGGGCGGCCGCAAGCCCCGTATTCCCACCGTCCGACTTTGGTTGGGGCTGGCCCAACCGCCATCACTTCCCGCCAAAGCGGCGCAGGAAATCCGCGTAGGCCAGGCGGATGCCCTGTTCCAGGTTCACTTCCGGCTTCCAGCCCAGGGCGAAAAGCCGCGAGCTGTCCATCAACTTGCGCGGGGTGCCGTCGGGCTTGCTGGTGTCCCAGATAATGCGGCCCGGGAAGCCGATGATGCGCTGGACCAGTTCAGCCAGCTCGCGGATGCTGAGGTCGCTGCCGAAGCCCACGTTGATGAATTGTTCCTCACTGTAGTGGCGCATCAGAAAAACACAGGCCCGGGCGAGGTCGTCCGCGTAAAGAAATTCCCGGAGCGGCGCGCCGGTGCCCCAGCAGACGACCTCCGCCGCGCCGGCGACCGTGGCCTCGTGAAATTTGCGGATGAGCGCCGGGAGGACATGCGAATTCTGGAGATCGTAGTTGTCATTCGGCCCATACATGTTGGTGGGCATGGCACTGATGAAATCGCACCCGTATTGGCGGCGATAGGCCTGGCAGAGTTTGATGCCGGCGATTTTGGCGATGGCATACCATTCGTTGGTGGGTTCGAGCGGGCCGCTGAGCAGGTAATCCTCCCGGAGCGGTTGCGGGGCCAGCTTGGGATAGATGCAGGAGCTGCCGAGGAACAGGAGCTTCTTCACGCCCGCCACCTTGGCCCCGTGAATGAGGTGGTTTTGAATCTGGAGATTCTCGTGGAGGAACTGCGCGGGATGGGTGTGGTTGGCGTGGATGCCCCCGACCTTGGCAGCCGCCACGAACACATACTCGGGCCGCGCCTCCGCATAGAACCGCGCGACGGCGTCGGCGTCGAGCAGGTCCAGTTCAGCGCGGGTGCGGCCAATGAGCCGGCGGTGGCCCGTGCGTTCGAGTTCGCGCCAGATGGCGCTGCCCACCAGGCCACGATGGCCGGCGACGTAAATGCGGCTGTCAGGGTTCACGGGGAAAGGCGTTCGATTTGCCACTGGCCGTCGGGGGTCCGGCTGTATTGAAAACGGTCGTGCAGGCGGCTTGCGCGGCCCTGCCAGAACTCGAGGCGGTCGGGCGCCAGCACGTAGCCGCCCCAAGTCTCCGGCATCGGCACGACCTGGCCGGCGTATTGCCGCTCCAGCTCGCGCACCCGCTGTTCCAGCTCCTGTCGGCTGGCCACAGGCTGGCTCTGGTGCGAGGCGGCGGCGGCAATCTGGCTGCCGCGCGGGCGGCTGTGGAAATAGGCCTCGGATTCGGCGCGGGGCAGTTTGGTGACGGAGCCGCTGAGGCACACCTGGCGTTCGAGGTCGGACCAATAGAAGACGAGCGCGGCGCGGGCGTTCGCCGCCAGTTCGCGGCCTTTCCGGCTGTCGTAGTTGGTGAAGAAGATGAAGCCGCGCGCGTCCACGCCCTTGAGCAGGACGGTGCGCACCGAGGGCCGGCCATCCGCGCTGACGGTGGCGAGCTGCATGGCGTTGACTTCGAGGTTGGGGCCGCCGAACAGCATGGCGAAGCTCTTGTAAATGCCGATGGCGAACCGCCGGAACCGGCCGCCCGCCGCGCGCGCGCGCGCCGCCTCGGCGAACCAGCGCTCGAATTGCGCCAGCGGGTCGTCCACGAGGTCGCTCCGGTTGACGTGACCGGCGGTGTAATCGCGGCGGATGTCGGCGATGGCCATGCGCGGACTTTAAGGCGGAGCAGGGGAGGGGGCAATCCCGGGGCACGCGCGCGCGTGCGCGGGGGCGCGATCCGGCGCGAAAGGCCGGACGCCCTCGGCGAAGGAATCGGGCGTGACGCTGACGACGCCCCTCACCACTCTAGGGCGGGGGCGCTCGTAAACAAACTGGCGGGCGCGGAACCGCATCGGCGCGGGCTACGTCTGGCGCTCGATCAGCTCGATTTCATAGCCCTCCGGGGCGTCCACGAAGGCGATGCGGCTGCCGCTCGCGGTGGTGGTCGGCCCGTCGGAGAACTTCAACCCGTGCGCGGCCAGATGTTTTTCGAATTCGGCGAGGCTCGCCACCTCGAAGGCCAGGTGCGTGAGGTCGGGCGGCACCCGGACCGGTTCCGCGCCGGGCAACTGGCAGATTTCAATCTCCTCGTCGCTCTGCGGCGCCTTGAGGAAGACCAGTTCCGCGCCGCGCGGGGATTGGTGCCGCCGGACCACTTCGAGGCCGAGCACGTCGCGGTAAAATTGAACGGTGCGCGCGAGGTCGTTCACGCGGTAGCGGGTGTGCAGGAGTTTGGCGCAGATGCTCATGCGCCCACGATACCGGCCCGCCTCCGCAAGGCAACGGCGCAGTTGCCCTGGGAAGGGCGGATGGACCGTGCTCCCCCGGTGGTGAAACTCAAGGGGTTGAGCCTGCGCCGCCGGTTGCAGCTTCGGGGGCGGAAAAAGCACCCCGGAAGCCCTCGCGGGCTTCCGGGGTTTGAATCCCGTGGCGGCGGCCCGGCCGCCCCCGGTCATTTTCGGGTGCGGCGCTCTGCCGGGCAGGGGCCACGCCGGATCACCGCCGCGCCCTGGGCAGCGCGGTGCGGCCGGCATAGACGGCATTCTTGCCGAGCTGCTGCTCGATGCGCAGGAGCTGGTTGTATTTCGCCAGCCGATCGGAGCGGCTGAGCGAGCCGGTCTTGATCTGCCCGCAGTTCGTCGCCACCGCGATGTCGGCGATGGTGCTGTCCTCGGTCTCGCCGGAGCGATGGCTGAGAACCGCAGTGTAGCCGTTGAATTGCGCGAGCTGGACGGCGTCGAGCGTCTCGGTGAGCGAGCCGATCTGGTTCACCTTCACGAGAATCGAGTTCGCCGTGCCGGTATCAATGCCCTTCCGGAGGAACTTCACGTTCGTCACGAAGAGATCGTCGCCGACGAGTTGTATCTGGTCGCCGAGCTTGTCGGTGAGCTTCTTCCAGGTGGCCCAGTCGCTCTCGCCGCAACCATCCTCGATGCTGACGATCGGATACTTCGCCACGAGCCTGGCCCAGAGGTTGACCAGTTCGTCGCCGGTGAGCTTCTCGCCGGTGCTCTTCTTGAGCGTGTAAGTGCTGTTGCCGGAGTAGAACTCGGAGGCGGCGGGGTCGAGCGCGATGTAGATGTCCTTGCCCGGCTTGTAACCCGCGTTCTTGATGGCGAGCATGATGCAGTCCAGCGCCTCTTCGGCGCTCTTGAGTTTGGGCGCGAAGCCGCCTTCGTCGCCGACGGCGGTGCTCAGCCCCTTGCCCTTGAGCACGCTCTTGAGGGCGTGGAAGGTTTCCGTGATGGCGCGCAGGCCCTCGCTGAAGGTCGGCAGGCCGTGCGGCTGGATCATGAATTCCTGGAAATCAATCGGGGCGTCGGAGTGCGCGCCGCCGTTGATGACGTTGGCCATCGGGACGGGGAGCACCTTGGCGTTCGTGCCGCCGATGTAGCGGTAGAGCGGGAGGCCGGCTTCGGCGGCGGCGGCCTTCGCGGTCGCGAGCGACACGGCGAGGATGGCGTTGGCGCCGAGCTTGGATTTCGTCTCCGTCCCGTCCAGTTCCAGCATGGCCCGGTCAATGCCGACCTGGTCAAAGGCGTCCATGCCGGTGAGTTTGGGGGCGATCCTGGTCGTCACGTTGGCGACGGCCTTGGTGACGCCCTTGCCGAGGTAGCGTTTCTTGTCGCCGTCGCGAAGTTCGACGGCTTCGTGTTCACCGGTGCTGGCCCCGGAGGGAACCGCGGCGCGCCCGGCGGCGCCGGAGGCGAGGGTGACGTCCACTTCAACGGTGGGATTCCCGCGCGAGTCGAGGACCTGGCGGGCGATGATGTTTGTGATTTGGCTCATGATGTTGCTAATGCTGGTTCAGACCAACTTGAGGCGGCAGCATAGCGGCCCGGCGGCGCGGTTCAAGGCGCAAGACGGTCGTGCTGAAAGGCGTTAGGCCTGCGGTTCGCGTTGCGTCCCCTCCTTTGGCGGCGGGAGCTGTCCCGCCGCAGTCGGCGAAGGCAGGCCAATTCAGTCCAGCAGCTTGCCGAAGTGGAAGTTCACCGTGCCCGAGTATTCGCCCTGGCCGAGGTTGGGCTGGCCCTGCGGTCCCGTCGTGCTCGCGGGCTTGAACTTGCTGCCAATGGGCGGAATCGCGTGCAGGAAACCCAGGCCCGCTTTGGGCAGGTTGGCGCAGGCGTGGCCGACCAGGTTCGTCGGCGGGAACTCCGGCGTGAGCACCTGCACGAAGGGGAGGTTCTCCGGCACTACAGTGATCAGGCCCTCGATCGTCTCCAATTGCAGCCAGCGCACGTTGGCGAAGCAGCCCTTGAACTCGGGATACACCCAGCCGCTGTGGCCGGTGATGGTGTTGTTGTAATCATTTTCCCAGACGCCGAGCGTGCCGCCGCCCAGGCGGTTCTTCCAGACGCGATACGGTCCTTCGCCCAGCCAGCGTTTGCGCCTCACGAACTGCTCCGGGTAATCGAACAACACGCCGAGCGCGTCGTTCGTGCCGGTGGCGGTGTAGGTGAAATGGCAGTGGAGCCGCCCATCAGGCATGACGCGCCAGACGACCGTTTTCAAGGCCCCCTCGTGGGTCGTTCGGACGACTTGGTCAAAGCCCTCGCGTTGATGCTGGAAGCCCACCAGTTTGGCGGAGCCGGCCGCCAACCGCGGTCCATTCGTCAGCGAGAATCCTTGCCCCCCAACCTCCACGCGCACCAGATGCCCGGAAGACTTGTCGAAGGTGAAAGCCTGTTGCCCCGCCCGCACGCGGAGCGCATTTCTCGTCGCACTGGCCTGGACGGGCGCAACCCGCTTTGACCTGGTTCCCGACAAATCATACCGACCCGATTGAACCGGAAACGTCCATCGGCCCACCTCGCGCCCGGCGGGATTTTGGGCCGCCACCACCAGAACGCGTTCCGCCGCCAGAAATTCCTTGGGGCCGGGCGACCCTGCGGGCGCGGCCACCAGCCGCGCTCGCCCCCCGTCCGGCGTTGGAGAACCCTCAAATTCCAGATGCCCTCCTTCGAGCACCTCCTTCTGGCTCCTCCGGCCCAGCGGGTGGGGCAGGCTGCGCAGTTCCCAGGTGAACCGGCACTCCCGAACGTCCGTGAAGCTGTGTTGGTTCTCCACCGTGAACGTCCCATCCGTCTCCCGCCGCACTTGAATTGGCGACCACAGTTGCTGGATCGCGTAAAAGCTCCCCTCGCGCTCGCGATACGGGCCGACGATGCCGTCCGGGGCCTGATTGCCTGCGGAATCAAGTTCGCCGGTGTCCGGGCGTTTCACCGCCTCGTCCGCGAACACCCAGATGAAGCCGCCCGCGCAGTTCGAGTGGCGCAGCATCATGCTCCAGTAATCCGCCAGCCCCGCGCCCGCGCCGCCGTCGTAAAGCCCGTGCATGAACTCCGTCGGCAGATAGATCCAGCCGTTGGGGAGGTTCGTATCCACCTTCTCCACCTTGTCCTTCGGATGCCAATACATCGGCGCGCCGCGCGCCGCGACCTCGGCATTGGTGAACATCAGGTAATGGGCCGTGTTGATGCCCGCGTGCAGCGCCCACGGATGCAGCACGCGCCGCCGCTGCGGATCGAACTGGTGAAACACCTTGTCCAATTCCGGGTTCGAGCCGCCCTCGTTGCCGTTGTTCCAGAAAAGAATGCTCGGATGGTTCACGTCGCGCGTGACCATGGCCTCGACGAGCCGCGTGCCGGTGGGTGTGTCGTAATGATTGTGCCAGCCGGCGAGTTCGTTCAGGACGTAGAGGCCCAATGCGTCGCAGAGGTCGAGAAACTCCTTGTCCGGGGGGTAATGCGCCATGCGGACGGCGTTGCCGTTCATGGCCTTGATGGTCTCGATGTCGAGCCGGTGCACCGCCCCGCTCAGGCAGCGTCCCGAATCCGGCCAGAACGAATGCCGGTTCACGCCCTTGAGGATGATTTTCCTGCCGTTGAGATAAAGCCCGTCGCCATCGCGCACCTCGAAGGTGCGGAAGCCGAAGCGCTCGCGGTGAACGTGGATCGTGTCGCCGCCGCGCTTCAGGCGAACCTCGACCTGATAAAGATTCGGCGTCTCGGCGGTCCATTGAAGCGGCGATGGAACCCGCGCATTCAGCCGGAGCGCCGGTCTCCGACCCGGCGCGTTCGTGTCGTTGTCTCCGTTCGTGCCGGGTCGGAGACCGGCGCTCCAATCGCCACCTTTGCCCGCGAACGCTTCACCCACCGCCTTGCCCTCCAGCGTCAGCACCTGCGCCTCCACAAAATCCCCTTCCGCCGCGCGATTCGCGAACACGTCCATCGCGAAACTTCCGTCCGCCCGCGCGTCAATCGCCACGCGCTCGATGAAGCTCTGGGGCACCGCCTCGAGATAGACGGGCCGGTAGATACCCGCGAACACCCAGTAATCCGCCAGCCGCTCGGCCAGGTTCACCGATTCATTCGCCGAGTGCCGCGCCACGTCCACCTCCAGCCGGTTCGTCGCGCCGAACTTCACCAGCTTCGTCACCTCGTATTTGAAACGATAGAACCCGCCCTGATGCGTCGGCCCGACGGATTCGCCGTTCAACTTCGCGCTCGTGTCCGTCATCACGCCCTCGAAGACGAGGAACACGCGTTTGCCGGTCCAGTCGGCGGGCACGGCGAAGTCGTGTTCGTAAAGCCCGCGCTCGTTCCAGGCGTTGGTGGCGTCCTTTTTGTAGGTCAACGTGCCGAAGCCCTGCATGTCCCAGTGCGAGGGCACGGGGAGGTTGGTCCACACGCCGGAGTTCGCGCCGCTGGTGCAGAAGAAGCGCCACGGCACGGTGTTGTCCTTGTCGCGCCCGGAGAGGTAGAACCGTTGGGTTTCGGTGGCCGGAGCCGTGAACGAACCGGCCATCACCAGCCCCACGACGAGCGACGGGAGGCGCAGCGGGGAAATCATGATGGGCGCAGCCTAGCCATCCACCGCCCGCCCGCCAATCGCCAAACCGACCAACTTCTTGAACTTTCACCATCCGCCCGCCCGTGCCGTTCCGTCCCCACGCACGGCCAACTGCGCGCCCGTCCATTGCGCCGGCCAAAAACTTTGACCCCCGCCGCAACTTCACCTAGCGTCCGGCGTTCAACTGTCACGCAGCGCATGGCGTTTTTAACGTTGAAAGAATTTCTGGCCCGCACCGGGCTGGGGACGGCCGTCCAGCTCGAGGAGTGGACCAGGGCCTGGCGCATTGCGGTCGAAAGCGGCTCCCAGGAAACGCTGCTCGGGTTCATCTGCCGTGAGCGCGGGCTGGCCGAGGACGTGTTCCTCCAGTCGCTCGCCCGGGAAATGGGCTGGCCCTTCGTCGAGCTGGCCAAGCACACCATCCCCGCCGAGGCGCGCAACAAGATTTCCACGAAGGTCGCCTTCCAGTTCACCGTCATCCCCACCAACCTCGTGGACGGCGTGCTCCAGGTCACCGTCAGCAACCCGTTCGACACGGCAATGCTCAACGCCGTCCGCTTCGACGCGCGCGGTCCGGTGCGGTTCGCCCTCGCCCCCCGCGCCGAAATCGAAAAGGCGCTCAAAAAATACTACGGCGTCGGCGCCGAGACCCTCGACGAAATGGCCGAGGAGGACGCGCCGCTCGACCTCGAACTGCCGTCCGACAAGGAAATCACCGAGGGCGACCAGGAGGCGAGCGTCATCAAGTTCGTCAACCAGATCATCTGGGAGGCGTTCAAGGACCGCGCCACGGACATCCATTTCGAGCCGCAGGAGGATGAGCTGCGCATCCGCTACCGCATTGACGGCATCCTGCACCAGACACCGATGCCGCCGCAGTTGAAGCGCTTCCAGGCCGCGCTCATCTCGCGCATCAAGGTGATGAGCGGCATGAACATCGCCGAGAAACGCCTCCCGCAGGACGGCCGCATCAACGTCCGCATCAAGGGCGAGGAACTCGACATCCGCGTCTCCACCGTGCCGACGGTCTATGGCGAGTCCGTCTCCCTCCGCCTGCTCACGCGCGGCAAAATTTTCCTGAGCCTCGACAAGCTGGGCTTCGCCCCGCAGGACGAGGCCGCCATCCGCGAGCTTATCGTCAAGCCCCACGGCATCATTCTCATCACCGGCCCGACCGGTTCCGGCAAATCCACATCGCTTTACGCGATGCTCAGTTCCATCAACTCGATTCAGAAGCGCATCATCACCGTCGAGGAACCGGTGGAATACGAGTTGAAGGGGATCAACCAGATCGCCGTGCGGCCCGAAATCGGCCTCACCTTTGCCGTCGGTCTGCGCCACATCCTGCGCCAGGACCCGAACGTGATCATGGTCGGCGAAATTCGCGACCTGGAGACGGCGGAAATCGCCATCCGCGCCGCCCTCACCGGTCACTTGGTGTTCTCGACGCTGCACACGAACGACGCGCCCAGCGCCTTCACGCGGTTGATTGACATGGGCATCGAGCCGTTCCTCGTGGCGTCGTCCATCGAGGCCATCATGGCGCAACGCCTCGTCCGCACGATTTGCAAAGGCTGCAAGACGGAGCAGAAGGTGGACCCCGCCTACCTGCGCCGCATCGGCTATCCCGAGGACGAAATTCCGACGGCGAAGTTCTGGCACGGCGCGGGCTGCGAAGACTGTCGGCAGTTGGGCTACCAGGGCCGCCTCGCCATTTACGAACTGCTCGTCGTCAACGAGCTGTTGCGCCCGCTCATTCTCCAGCGCGCCGCCGCCTCGACGATTTCCGCGAAGGCCATCGAGGGCGGCATGCGGACATTGCGCGTGGACGGCTGGAACAAGGTCCGCAACGGCATCACGACCATTGAGGAGGTGCTCCGCGTCACCCAAATCGAGGAGCACCTGGACTCGTTACTCGGTGGCAACACCGGCACCTTTGTGAAACGAGGCTGAGATGGCTGGCAAACGCTGGAACACCTGCAACGTCTTCGCCGCCGGGCCGGACGCCGCCCGGCTCTGGTCGTTCGAGGCGAAGGGCGCGGGCTTCAAGCCGGGGAAGGAACTCACCCTCCGGGAAACCGATGCCCTGCCCGTCGGCACCCAAAAAACCTGGAGCGCCCTCTGGCAACCCAAGCTCAACGTCGCCTGCCTCCCGCCCGAGCGCGTTTTCATCCGCGTGGCGCAATTCCCGAAGGCGGAATTCGACGAGACGCTCGCGATGGTGGAGCTCCAGTTGGAAAAACTGTCGCCCATGCCCGTCGGCCAGATCGTCTGGACGCTCGTCTGCCGCCCGCACCCGGACGGCCAGCAGCAAACAGTGGTGCTCGTCATCGCCGCGCGCGACGCCGTGGAGGAATTCCTCGGCCAGTTGGAGACGCGCGGCTACTTGGCCGACCGGCTGGAACTGCCCGCGCTCGACCAGTTGTTGCGCGACGAAACCAGCGGCGATGGCGCGTGGATTTTCCCCGAACTGATGGGCGGCGTGGAGACCGCCGCCGTCGCCTGGTGGGCCGGCGGCGTGTTGCGCAGCGTGGATTGGTTGTCCGTGCCACCCGGCGCGGAGCGGGTGCCCGCCCTGCGCGAACAGCTCTCGCAAATGGCCTGGGCCGGCGAAGTGGACGGCTGGCTGACGGGGCGACCGGACTGGCATCTGGTGGCGGACGACGCGCTCGCCGCCCAATGGTTGCCGCCGTTGCGCGACGCCCTCGGCGTGCTGCCGCAGGTCGTCCCGCCGTTGCCGCCGGTGGAACTGGCCGGGCGCGTCGCCGTCCGCGCCGCGGCCGCCGAGGCGCGCGCGAACCTGCTGCCCGCCGAATTCACCACCCGCTACCGCCAGCGGTTCGTGGACCGGCTCTGGATGCGGGGCGTGGGCGCGGTGGTGGTGTTGTATCTCATCGGGGTGGCCGCCTATTTCGCGGCGGTGGGCGTCGCGGGCTGGCAGGCGCGCGGCGTCGAAACGCGGGTGAAGCAACTCAGCCAGAGCTACACCAACGCGCTGCAATTGCGCGGCCGTTACGACGTGCTCAAGGACCGGCAGGAACTCAAGTTCGCCGCCCTCGACTGCTGGAAGGTCGTGGCCGAGCATTTCCCCGAAGGCGCGACGCTCGAATCCTTCACCTTCCGCGATGGCCAGCAGATGGTTTTGAACGGCACCGCGCCCGGCGACGCCATGGACCGCATCATTGATTTCCACGACACGCTCAAGCGCGTGAAGGTCAACGGGCAACCCTTGTTCGATCCGAACAAGGGCGAGCCGCCCACCCGCCGCGCCGCGCCCGGCAACGTGATCGCCTGGAATTTCAGCCTCGAACTGCGGCGCAGCGAACTCCTCACCCCCGCCAAATGACGAGCTTCTTCGACAAACTCAACCTCCGCCCCTTTGAGCGCCGCCTCATCGTGGTGGTGGGCATCATTCTGTTTGTCGTCGTGCAGGTGTGGTTCGTGTGGCCGCACTTCGGCGATTACGGCAGGCTGCGCGCCCGCCAGCGCGAGGCGGAGAAGAAGCTCGCGCTGTTCAACGCGGAACTGGCCCAGCGGGACAAGTTCGCCGCCGAGGTCAAACGCCTCGAAGGCGAGGGCCTGGCCGTGCCCCCCGAGGACCAGGCCACCGACCTGATGCGCGCCGTGGACACCCAGGCCCGGCAGGCCGGGGTCTCCGTGCAGACCAGCGCCCGGCCCCTGACCACCACCAACCAGTTCTTCCTCGAACGCAGCCAGCAGGTCACCACCATTTCCGGCGAGGACGGCCTCGTCAACTTCCTGTTCAACCTCGGCGCGGGCAATTCGCTCATCCGCGTGCGCGACCTCTCCGTGCGCCCGGACCAGACCCGCATGAAACTGACCGCCAACATCAAGCTCGTGGCCAGTTACCAGAAAAACCCGCCCCGCGCCCCCGCGCCCGGGGCCGCCACCAACGCCGCCCCCGTCACCGCGCGCGGCCCCGCCGCGCCCGCCGCCCCGTCACCCGCAACTCCCCGCAAGCCATGAAAACCAGTGCCGCCGTCCTGCTGCTGTCCGCCCTCGCGCTCACCGCGCCCGCGCAAGTCCCGCCCCCGCCGGCCACGCCCGTGCCCGCCCCGGGCGCGGACAGCAACCCCGCGCTGCTCGCCATCGCGCCGTCCGCGCGGCGGGCCGCCGCGCCCGCCGACGAGGCCACGCTCTACGGCAAGGACGAGTTGAACCTCAAGGAGGTGGACATCAACCAGTTCCTGACCCTTTACGCCGAAGTCGTGGGCCGCACCATTCTCCGCCCCGCCACGCTGCCCGCGCCCACCATCACCCTGCGGAACATGACCCCCATCACCCGCACCGAGGCGATCCAGTTGTTTGACGCCGTGCTCGGTCTCAACGGCATTGCCGTCATCAACGTCGGCGAGAAATTCGCCAAAGTCCTCCCCGTCGCCGAGGCCAACACCGGCGGCGCCAGGGTCTATGAGGGCCGGGCCGAGGAACTCCCCGAACTCGGCTCCTACGTCACCCACGTCGTCCAGTTGAAATACGTCAAGCCCAGCGAAATGGTCCAGATCCTCCAGCCCTTTGCCCGCATCCCCAACTCCATCCTCCCCATCGAAGGCAACGGCATCCTCGTCATCCGTGACTACTCCGAAAACGTCAAACGCATGCTGGAGATGATCGAGCGCGTGGACGTCACGGTGCCCGCCGAGTTCGTGTCCGAGGTCATCCCGATCAAATACGCCCTGGCCGGCGACATCGCCAGCGCCCTCAACAGCCTCGGCGGCGGCGGGAGCACCGCGAGCGTCGGATCCGGCGGCGGCGGCGCTTCGGCGGCCGGTTCCCGCACCGCGACACGCGGCGGTGGCAGCCGGCTGGGCGGCGGCCTGGGCGGCGCGGGCTATGGTCAGCCCGGCACCCTCGGTCAGCCCGGGGTGGGCGGTGCGGTGGGCGGTCTCGGCCAGCCCGGCGCCGCCGGGGGCGCGGGCGGCGGCACGTTCACCGAACGGCTCCGTTCCATCATCAGCCGCGCCAGCCAGCCCGGCGGCGGCAGCGGCGACATCCAGATTTTTGGCCAGACCAAGATCATCGCCGACGAGCGGACCAACTCCCTGCTCATTTACGCCACGCGCCAGGACATGGAGGTCATCAAGGACGTCATCTCCAAGCTCGACGTCGTGCTCGCGCAGGTGCTCATCGAGTCCATCATCCTCGGCGTCAGCGGCGACAAAAACCTGGAATACGGCGTGGCCGCCGCGCAGAAGCCCACGAAGATTGGCAATAACGCGCAAGGCGCCGGCATCATGAACAATGACCGCGGTTCCCTGCTGGAGAATCTCAACAGCCTGTTCGCGAGCAACGCCGTCGCCAGCCTCGGCGGCCTGAACTACTTCGGCAAGATCAACGATGACTGGCTGGTTGCCGTGAAGGCGCTCTCGAGCAGCGGCAAGACCGAAGTCATTCAGCGCCCCACCATCATGACCACCCACGCCACCCCCGGCCGGTTCTTCGTGGGCAACACCGTCCCCTACATCACCAGCACCTACAATTACGGCGGCTTCGGCGGCGGCCCCAGTTCGTCCTACTCGCAGTTGCGCGTCGGCATCCAGTTGGACGTCACCCCGTTCATCAACCCCGACGGCATCGTGGTCATGAAGATTGACCAGGCCATCGAGGAAATTGACGGCTTCACGAAGATCAGCGGCGACGATGTGCCCAAGACCGCCAGCCGCACGCTCTCCGCGGACATCACGGTGCGGGACCGTGAAACCATCGTGCTGGGCGGCTTCATCCGCACCCTCGGCTCGAAAACCAAGGAAGGCATCCCGCTGCTCAAGGACATTCCCCTGCTCGGCGGCCTGTTCCGCAACACCAGCGACAAAAATGAACGCCGCGAACTGCTCGTCCTCATGCGTCCCACCGTCCTCCGCACCCCCGAGCTCGCCGCGCGCGGCTCCGACATCGAACGCGAGCGCATGACCGGCATCAACAAGTTCACGCAAAAGCTCGACAAGGAAAACGCCGAATTCGAGCGCAAGATGGATGAACTCGACGGCGGGCGCTCCCGTCCGAACGGCACCAACGCTGCCACCGCCTCCGGCATTCCCCTCCTCCAGCCCGCCCCGGCCCCGGACGGCGAACCGCCGGCCGCCCCGCGCGACTTCAAAACCTCACAGCCCATGACGGAGGAGGAACTCCGTCACTTCCGCGCCACCGCGAAGTAGGGCCAGGCGCGTCTGAAACCGGGCAGAGTGTCCGCCAATCCTTCACCCTGGAAAAAGCGGTTCCAACCACGAAACCCACGAAGGGACACGAAAAACAGGCCGCTCATCTCCGGCAGCCGCCCACCCGTCAGGTGAACATCTGCGCTGCCAACCCAGCAGCCTTTCGTCCGGTCCTTGCTTGTGTTTCGTGTCTTTCGTGGTTTCCCAACTGCCGTTTCCGGGTTCACCCGGCCTTCGGCCAGCCGCTCCCCATCCGCTGGGGAAAGGGACGCGGTGAGGGGCCAACGCGTTCCATCCGCCGGAACGATGCCGTTGGAAGGGGAGCGCACGCGTCCCGCGTTCCAACCCTCCCAGCCCGGACCTTGTGGTGCGGAGCAGGGGGGAACCAGGTTTTCGCGGGACGCCGAAAACCACCCGCCGGGGGCGGGGGCTCCCGTTTTGAATTGGGCGCATCTCAGTTTATTGCAGGCGGTGGCGGCAGGCATCCTGCCTGCCGTAGAGGGCGGCATCCTTGCCGCCCGGAATGAGCGTGGCTCCGGGCGGGCGACATGAACTTGCCGAGCGCCC
>Ga0101944_10003116_pt1 | contig 24200 bp, 18 predicted proteins | sample DewCreD2012metaG_FD_75245 | JGI IMG/M metagenome (GOLD analysis project Ga0101944, IMG submission 75245) | Hot spring sediment bacterial and archeal communities from British Columbia, Canada, to study Microbial Dark Matter (Phase II) - Dewar... ... | reverse complement strand
CGGGCATGGACGATGGACATCATCACTTCTCGGTCGCCGACATGCTATTAGACCAAATCCAAAATTCGGTCGAGCGAGGCTTTTCGGGTGCGCACCTTCTCAGCCATGTTCAAGACGCCATCTTTCAGCACTGCAATCGGCTTGACGTTGAGAACTGAAGCGAGCGCGGCCTGGAGCGTCCCCACCCGCCCGCTCATGCGCGCATATTCGAGCGTATCCAGTGCCAGGATGACTCCGCACCGGCTGCGTAATTCCTCAAGATGTTTGATAATCTCTTCAATGCTTTTTCCGGCCCGTTCTAACAAGCGTGCTTCGCGACACAAGATACCAATTCCGGCGGAGCCGGTCATCGAATCGAAGGGGATGACGTGGTACTTCCCCGCCAGTTCCTTGCCCGCCGCTACTGCCGAGGCATACGTGCCAGAGAGTTTACTGGTCACGTGAATTGAGAGGATGGTGTCGCCGATTTCGGCCAGTTTTTTATAGGCTTCGGCAAACTGATGCGGCGAGGGCTGGGAAGTCTTGGGGATTTTCTTGCTCTCATCGACCAATTTATAGAACCCTTCGTTGTTCAAGTCGATATCCGACAGGAACGTTTTATCCCCGAAATGGATATTGACCGGCACAACCTGAATGTCGTACTCTTCCTGCCAGGCGCGGGGCATATCGGCAGCGCCATCGGTAACAATTCGTAACATCGTAACCTCCTGGAATAAAGTTGAGCACCACTAAATACAGTTTCTAGAAATTAGTCGCTATATTCATCCGCGCTGCCAATCTGGTCACGCAGTGAGAGCAGGGTACGATGGTAGAGGCTTTTGACCGCGCCTTCGCTGCGTCCCATGATTTGGCCGATTTCGGCATTGGAAAGGTGTTCTACAAACTTCAAAATCAAGAGCGTTTGGCGCTCTGCCGGCAGGGAGCGAATTAAGCGAAGCAGGGCTTCCTGCTGTTCGCTGTGTACCAAATTATGTTCCGGGTGTTCGCCCTTCGCTACCAGTGGCGCATCCGAGAGCGGGATTTCCTGCCTGCGGCTGTGGTCGCGGTGCCAGTTTGCCACCAGGTTGTGCGCAATGCGGTACAGCCAGGCTGAAAACGGCACACCGCGGTCGGAGTAGTTGGCGATGTGATTCATGGCCCGCTGGAAGACGCGCGCTGTCAGGTCTTCGGCATCGCTGGTGTTGCCCGTGCGATAGTAGACATAGTTGAAAATTCGGTCTACATAGCGCTCATACAACACCCCAAACGCATCCCGGTCTCCCTGAGACGCCAGCGCAAGAATTTCATCGTCTTGCATGGTTTCCGCCAATTCGACAATCCTACCGGCGGTTTGAAAATATAACCCCGCCGGATTTTAGAAGTTTCTTATATTTGTTGAGTATAACACGCGCTTTTGTCCGATAACAAAAAAGCTGGGAGAAATTCCCCGGCAACTAAGCCCAGCGTTCGATTTCGTCCACCCCGTATTTCATCAACAGGTCATCCATCGCCTCGCGCAGCAATTCGGCCTCGCCCACCTGGCGTTCGGCGGCCAGTTTGGTCAGGCGTTCCAACTGGGTCTGGGTGAAATGCGAGGTTTTTGGAATCATTTTTTCGTCCTGCGCCAGGCGGATTTTGTTCCTGCCCGTCACTTTGGCGCGATAGAGGGCCTGATCGGCCTTGCGAAGCAATTCCGATTTCAGGTGTCCATCGACCGGGAAGCAGGCCAGCCCGGCGCTAATGCGCAGGCCTGTGATTTCTGCGCCGTCTTTGCGGGTCTTGATTTTGGTATCATGTACCACCCTCCGCAGGTTTTCCAGCAGCAGGAAGGCCTGTTCGCGCTCGGTATTGGGGAAGATAATGGCAAACTCATCGCCGCCATACCGCACAGGGATGGCGCCCTCGCCGCAGTGCTGGCGCAGCAGGTCGGCCAGGGTTGTGAGTACGTCGTCGCCGCCAGAATGGCCGTAATCGTTATTGATGCGCATGAAGTTATCGATATCAACAAAAGCCACCGAAACCGGTGTTTCGCTGGCGCGCGCTTTTTCGAGCAGCGCATCCAGCGTTTCGTGAAAATTCTTGCGCATCATCAAGCCGGTCAGGTCATCGACGGGTTGTGGGACAGATGTTGACATATTTTCTCTCATTTTTTTGATGTAATATGTATTAATAATATAATGACATATTATTTAAGTCAAGGCTTGATGCGATAGTAATTTTTTTCAATTTTAAGATTCGCAGTTTGTGGCGTGGGACGTTATTCCGTGCTGCCTAAATATGGGCAAACAAACGTTCATATTTGCTATATTTGGCGGGCGGATGACCAACACCGCGCTTGCGTTCCGTGCAAGTGCTCGCCCCACGAAGCCTGCCAGACAATTTTGCCGAAGGCATTGTTTGAAAACATGCTGACAGTTTTGGCAATCAAGCGGGAGATGCCTTTTATATATGTAAGGGCTATGAATCTTGCAAAACGGTATAATTCAACCAATGAACATCCCCGACCGCCTTATCACGCTCCAAGAACTGCGCCGCAACGACGGCGAGCGCGGCAGCCGCAAGTGGATTGCGCACGATGGCATCGTGTATGACGTCACCGATTGTCCGCGTTGGCGCAAGGAAATGCACGAAGCCCTGCACTTCCCCGGACAAGACCTGACCAGTGAACTGCCCGACGCGCCCCATGGTGAAATTGTTTTTCACAATCCCTGCGTTATCGTCCTCGGACGACTGAAATAATTAAGGAATTTTTATGACCAAAACCGCTTTGGACCTTCCCGACCAGTTTGATATTGTTGAGTTCATCTCGAAGGAAGCCCACGACCTGAAATCGCCCTTCAACCGCATCTTGGGCTTTACCAAGATGCTGCTCAAGGGCATGTCTGGCCCACTGACGGACATGCAAAAAGACGACCTGACCGTCGTCTACGAAAACAGCGCCCAGGCGATGACCGCCATGTCGAACCTGGTAGATATGGCGCGCCTTAGCCGGGGCGAAAAGGCTTTTTCATCGGTCGAAACCAACCTGGGCAGCCTGCTGGCTCAAACAGTCGCTTACTGGAAGCAGAACAAAGCCGTCAAAGATGTCGAACTGCTTACGAACCTGCCCGAAACCGAGATAAAAATTCGGGCAGACGAATCGCTGCTGCGGCAATGCTTGTTGAACTGGATTCTCTATGTGATTGAGTACACCCAGCGCCCGACTCATATCACGATAACAATCGAACGCCGCAAATCAGACGCGCTCATCGCCATCCAGGCACAGGGTAAACGCAACATCGCCGCCGCCGAAATGTTTCTAACCATGTCGGCCTACATTGGGCAGGCCATTCTCAAACTACATAATGGACGGTTGCTGCTGGCCGAAGGCGATGACGAAGGGGCAATCATCGAGATTTCCCTGCCAGCATTATGAGAACGACCGATGGCGCAAAACGTCACATCCCCGGCACCTTGACCGGGGATGTGTTGATTCTCAACCTTTTTCCACCTTGATAAACAACGCCGAGCCAGCCGCCAGCAGGAACATGACCCCGAACATGCCCATCATCAGCACATAGCCCGATTGGTCTGCAACCCGCCCGCCGATGTACGCGCCAATCGCGCCCGCCCCGGCCCCGGCCAGGTTTTGCAGGCCCAGGAACTCCCCGGCGCGCTCTTTGGGGATGATATCCGTCCCCAGCGCCCAGGAGGCCACGTTGAACAGAGAATAAGCCAGCCCGATGATGGCCGCCGCCACATACATCATGGGAATATTCGGACCAAAAATCATCACCGCTACGCCCAACGCGCCAATCAACCCGCCCAGCGCTGCCAGGCTGCGGCGGTCGAAACGGTCCGAAAGCCAGCCCGCCACCAATCCGAACAAGATGACAAATCCGCCCAGCACCATCGGCAGCTGCCCGGCCAGCGAAACGGCCTGCTTGGCGGGCAAATCGAACTTTTCCTGAAAGAAATACAACAGGAACGAGGAAATGTTGTTAATGGCTACCAATGCGGCCAGGCGCGAGATGATAAACCAGATGAAGGCCCGGCTCTGGCGCACCGTCTGGTCGAGATGAACCGACAGGCTGGCAAAGATACCCACCACCACCGCCGTCAGCATAGCCGTCACGCCAATTGCCCCAAAGACTAGGTGCGAGGCTTCGGGCAGCGCGGCAATCAAAAACTTGACCACTTCTCCCAACCCCAGCACGATGACGGTAAAAACGGCGGTCATCATCACCAGGCTGGTAAACGGCTTCCAATCGAGCGGCGGCGGGACGGTTTCGAGTCGCTTTTCGCGCACGAAGAGGGTCAATCCCATGCAGGCCAGCATCGCAATCGCTGTCACAATCAGCGCCGAAAGCAAATTCCCCCGGCTGACCATCGGCGCGATGACCAGTCCCACCAGCACCAGCGGCAGGGGGATTTCGAGCAGCATTTTTAGGCCAGAGGCAATCCCGCGCTTTTCCTGCGGCACCACATCGGGGATAATGCCCTGCGTGGCGGCGTGCGACATATTCGCCAGCACCATCGAGAGAATATAAGCCCCAAATAGAACGGCGTAGCCGGTCAATCCCTCCAGCCCAGCAATCCAAGCCAGGCCCAAAATGACCAGAGACTCTAAAATCGCGCTGACGAAAATGAACGGGCGGCGGCGGCCCCACTTCAGGCGCGAGCGGTCGCTCAGCAGCCCAAACAAGGCCTGCGCCAGCAGCGCCACCATCAGCCCCCACAAGCGGATGGTGCCGAAATACGCGCCTTTCTGGGCTTCGCCAACAAAATCCTGCACCAGCAGCGGCACCACCAGCCCAGCCAGCACCTGCGAGCGCAGGGTAATGGCAAACCAGTTGATGTTGATGGGCAGGTAATCGTACCAACGCAGCGAGGGGGAAGCGGTTTGAGTGGTCATGGGTTCTCCTTGGTCAAGTGTAGAACAGACCTTTGGTCTGTCTTTCTTGCGGACAGGTCAAAGACCTGCTGTAGAACAGACCTTTAGCCTGTCCCTCTCGTGGACAGGTCAAAGACCTGTCCTACGGCAATGTAGGGATAGGCAAAGGCTTCTGCGTCATAACACAAATTTTCGGGCGGGGCGTCGCCCGCATAGGGCGCGAGCAGCAGGCGAAATTCCTGCGCTTTGCCATTATATGACGGCGCATACGGGTTGATGTGGTCGGAAGCCGACATGCTGACCGCCAGAAAATTGCCCAGCCCGGTATCTGCCGTGCCATAACGGTATTGCCGTCCCCAATAACTGCCAAACGGGTTGAGCCAAACCCGCGAAACGGCCCCCTGCCGCCGGGTGCGCAGCGGACAAAATGCCACGCCGCTCAACAATTCTGCCGTTTGGGCCGCCAGCAGGCCGCGCTGACCATCCGAAACCGCCACCCAGCCATGCGTAACGTGATTGTTCACGCTATCTAACTCGATATTTTTCGAGAATCGCCCGTAATCCAGGCTGTATGTGCTAACGTGGTCGCAATAATTATGCTTCCACACCCGCAAATCGCCCGCCAGAGCCGGGCGGATTTCGCAGGGCATCACCTCGCGCCAGCGGTGATCCCAGGTGCGCCCCAAACGCTCGGCCTTCCCTTTGCTGTAGCCGACATGCGGAGTTTGCGGATATTGAACGCGCATGGTGACGTAGATGTATGGCAACCCCGCCGCAACGAGGATTTCACGCTCATAATTTATGGGATGTCCACCCGGCAGCGTGAGACTGCCCTTTTGCCGAATCCACCCGGCCACGCCTACCGTTATCGAATCGAGGACTTCCCAGGCTGGAACCTGGTACGTTTTACCCGAATACGTCACCCCGCTGACGAGGAACTGCTCCGTCGCGAATTCCTGACCATCGAACGTTACACTGACGAGATGACCCTGCCGGTCGAAAGCCAATTGCAAAAACTCGTTCTGGAGTTCATCCCCGCTCACTTTTACCGGGCTTTGGGGCGGATGCGGGGATTGACCAGATTCGATGACGTAATCGCGCCGCTCGGCGGGGGCGAACCTATCCACGAAAAACAGTTCGCCGTTCCAAACAGCACAAGGGATAGGATTCCCGTCTGAATGGCGCAGGGAAAATGTTTCAGGGGCCGAATCGCCCAGGGGCAGGCGCAATAACCCAGCCGAGGGACGCGCCTCGTAGCGAATCAAATCCGTCGAAACGCCGCGCGGGAAATCGAGCAGGCTGATCGTCTCAGCCGGGGCAGGCGTGAGGGCCAGTCGAAAGGCTTGGGCGGCGGTTTCAAGGGCGCGGTTGGCCAGGTCGAAGGCAATCTGCTCGCGGACGCGGTTCATGACCGGGGCCGACATTCCAAAATGGGTGGTGGAGAGCAGTTTCAGCCGCGCTTCGAACGATTCAGCCAGTAACGTTTCCATCGCATCGGTCAAACCGCTTTCAGCCAGGCGGCGGGTGTGCAACTCGAGCAGGCGGGCGCGTTCGAGCAAAGTCCACAATTGATGATTCGACCACTTTTCCGCCCAACTCGACATCCCATCGAAACTGCCATCGGCGGTATCCTGCCCGATGACGATGGTATTGACCGGCGAATGCGAGTCGAGATAACGCCCCGGCGTTGTAAAGCGGAGATAATCGAGGTCGGCCACGTTTTCCACCAATCCGCGCAGCCCGCTAACGGTGGAGAAGCGGCCCTTCAGGAACGGGACATCGAACCCAACCCAGAACTCATCATCGGCGTCCATGTCAATCAGGAGCAGCAGATCTTGCGGCTCGTTCAGTTGCAATTGCTGGCGGCGCATGCGCGTCACCCATCGCCGCAGGGTGAGGTGGTCGGCCAGGTCGCCGGTGTTGTAGCAGGGCATCAGGGTCATCGTGCTTTCGATGCCGGGGTAGGCCAGGGTGAGCGGGTTGTAGCGTTCGGTGAACGAGAGCGGGGGAATGAAGTTGCTGAAGCCGTTGAAAGGCAGGGCCGAGTAAAACAGGCTGATGGCGTGAATGCCGCAGGCCGGGTACATTGCCAGGTGAACCGGCGTGAACATCATCTCCTGCGGTCTGACCATTGGGTAGAAGGCTTCGCCGAACAGGTCGCGCAGGCCAGAGCCTTGCGGGTTGCTAATGCCGCGCCGCACGGCGGCCTCGAACTCGCGGGCGGTGTGCGCGCTGACGAGGCCGTTGTTGTAAGACATCAGTTGAAACTCGTCGCGCCCCGCGCGCGCCCGGCGCTGCATGGCTTCGATGATGTCGGGGCAATGGGCGGGCATAATTTCTTGCAGCGAGAAATAATTCTCAAAGTCCCACGTGCCGCAGACCGGAATGCCGCGCGCGTTCAGGTCGTCTAGCGTGCGCAAAATGTGGCGGATGATGCGAATATCTTTGCCGAATCCCAGTTCGTCGGGCGTATCGCCCCGGTAGGAGTGGTAGAAGTTGCCGTGAAAGCGAAAGGCGAGGTAGATGTGCGCGTCCATGCCGGGGTCTCCATTCGTAACGCGAGATTAATCTCGCGCTACATGAATCAACGCCTGCTTCTTTTTCCGAGGCAGGCGTTTAATTGCCAGTTCGCGCTTCAACGCCGAGACTTTATCTGGCACTTCCTCCACATACACCATGCGGACGGGCCGCCGGGTGCTGGTGTAGCGCGCGCCTTGCCCGGCGTTGTGTTCGCGCTCGCGGCGGGCCGGGTCGGTCGTCCAACCGGTGTAAAACGTCCCGTCGGCGCATTCGAGGAGGTAGCAAAAGAAAGGCATACCTAATTATAGAACGTCCCGAAGGTATTGGGCGCAATTCGATTTGCTCTCTGAAAACCTTCGGGACGTTTGATTATGACTTCTTGGGGCGCGAACCGGTAAACAGCCGCCGCAGCGGGTTATCCATCTCGACCGGCTTTTTCTCTTCTTTATCCCATTCGGCGCGGCTGCGCTCTTTCAGCCAGGCGGTTTGGTCATCGAAGGCCAGGCGCAGGCGTTTTTCCAGGTCAGGACCATTCCCTTCCTTGACCGCGTCGCGCAGGTGGGTCAGCGCGCCAATTACCAGGTCGAGCGAATGGACGGTTTTTTCGGGGTTGAGCAGCAGAGATTGCTTGAGCGATTCGAGGGTATCATCGCCCAAAATACCCGCAACGCGCGCGTAAGGCCGCCCGGCAAAACGGCGGGTCTCCTGCCAGCCGGGCTGTCCCACCGTTGCGTTGAGCATGGCAGTCGAAAGCACTTGCGGCAGGGTGTGGGCGGTCGCAATCATCCCATCCGCCTCGAGTGGGTCGAGGAAGAGCGGCTGCCCGCCGAGCAGGCGCACCAGGTCTTCGGCCAGTTTGACTGCTTCGGGGCGGGCGTTCGGCGGGGCAGCAATACCAATAGTAGCCTTATCAAACAGGTCGGCCCGGGCGGCCTCGATTCCATGCGAGGTGTCCATCAACATCAGTGGGTTAATGGTCGGAACCAGGCCGATGTAATGCCTGCCGGCTGGGACGTGTTTCGCGAACCAGGCCGCTACCACGCTCTTGAGCGGGGACATATCCATCACCACCGCGTCCTCGCGCAGGTCGGTAGCGATGTACTTGAGAGTGTCTTCCACTTGGTCGAGCGGCAGGCATAAGACCACCAAATCAGATTTTTCAACCGAGGCCGGCAGGTTGAAGACGGTCTCATCGAAAGCATTGAGCGATTTGGCCTTTTTCATCACTGCCGGTTCGCGGTCATGCCCCACGCGGCGGATATTTTCACGCCCGTTCAGGGCCAGGCCAATCGAAGCGCCCAGCTGCCCCAGGCCAATCACGGTAATTTGAACTGTCATGAATTGATACTCCTCAGGAAAATGGTGGGGCAAGTTTCTAACTTGCCCGCCACATTGCGAATAGAATCGATAGAATTATAACGTGACTTGGGAATCGGGAAGGATTTCCCCCAGAATCGAGAGAGCCGGGGACGCCGACCCCGGCTCTCCATTGAAAGGAGGAGAAGAGAAATCACCTTACGCTCTTAATTTATCACGCGCCCCAAAAACCTACTTGACGATTAACCTACGATTACCCTACGCTTGTCCGACAATTAACGGAATTGTAATTTTTACTCAAAAAAGTTGTATAGCCGCTTTTGAGAACTCCAGCAACTCGATTAAGAATTGCTGCGCCCACAAATCCCCGGCAAAAAAGGTGAGATGTTTGGGGTAAAATACCCTGACGTTTATTCATTAAGGATGGAATGTGTTCGAGATTCTCTTTTTAGGCACGTCTGCATCTGCGCCGTCGGCCAAGCGAGGCCTGTCGGCGCAAATTGTGAAACATGACGAATACCGTTTCCTCATCGATTGCGGCGAGGGGACTCAGCGCCAGATTCTCCAATCGGGGATTGGCTTCAAGCAACTGACCCGTATCCTGCTGACGCACGGCCACCTCGACCACATCCTGGGTCTGGGCGGGCTGATGTCTACTTTCATGCGCTGGGAAGCTATCGAAGAATTGGAAATTTTGGGGGGACGGACGACGCTCGACCGGGTGCGCGTGCTGATTAACGATGTCGTCCTGCGCGGGCAAAAACCGCCCATGACGCTGCATTTCCGCGAAATTGGGCCTGGCGTCATCTTTGATACCGATAACTTCAGCGTCACTGCCTTCCCCGTCACCCATCGCGGCCCCGACTGCCTGGGCTACCTGTTCGAAGAAAAATCGCGCAAACCTTTTCTAAATGACAAGGCGACGGAATTGGGCGTGCCCTTTGGCCCGGAACGCCGCCTGCTGGTGGAAGGGAATTCCATCACCCTGGCGAATGGGCGGGTCATCTCCCCCAATGACGTGCTTGGGCCGCTTCAGCGCGGCACCAAACTGATGGTGGTCGGTGACACGGGCCGCACCGATGACCTGCTCGAAGTTGCCCGCGAGGCCGACGCGCTCGTGATTGAATCCACCTACCTGGACGAAGAAGCCGACATGGCGCGCCAGTTTTCGCACATGACTGCGCGCGGCGCGGCGGAACTGGCAAAGCAGGCCGGGGTTAAGAAATTGATTTTGACGCACATATCGCGCCGTTACCGCGAAAAAGATGTGCTGGCCGAGGCCCAGTCCATCTTCCCCAACACGGTTGTGGCGCGTGATTTCGATACTTTCAGCATCAAACGGGAATAATTTTATGACACTGGAAAAGAAACCCACCAAAATCGGCGTTCTCACCTCAGGCGGCGACTCGCCTGGGATGAATCCCTGCATCCGCGCAGTGGTACGCGCCGGAATTGCGCACGGGGCGCGGGTGATTGGCATCAACAACGGTTACGAAGGTCTGATGAACGGTGAATTCCGGGAATTGGGCCCGCGCGACGTGGGTGGTATTCTGCTGCGGGGCGGAACCATCCTGCAAACCAGGCGTTCGCTGGCCTTCCGCGAACCGCGCGGGCAGCGCGAAGCCATCCGCCGGATGAATGAAACCGGCATGGATGGGCTGGTCGTAATTGGCGGGGACGGTTCACTGACCGGCGCGCTGGCCCTACACAGGCAGGGAGTCAAAGTCGTAGGCGTGCCAGGCAGCATTGATAACGACATTTGGGGCACCAACATGGCCATTGGGGTCGATACCGCTATGAATACCATTATGGATGCGGTTGACAAACTGCGCGACACAGCATCCTCGCACGGGCGCGTCTTCCTGGTTGAGACGATGGGCCGCAGCTCCGGCTACCTGGCCGTCATGGCGGGCATTGTCAGCGGGGCAGAAATTGTCCTGATTCCCGAGCGAACGGTCACTCTCGAAGAGATTGCTAAAGCGGTCGAGAGCGCCTACCTGCGCGGCAAGACCCATGCTTTCATTATCAATGCCGAAGGCTCCGGGCATAAGACCGAGGAACTGGCGAAAGCGCTCGAGGATATGGATGTCGGCTTCCAAACGCGCGTCACCATCCTGGGCCACATCCAGCGCGGCGGCTCTCCAACCGCCTACGACCGTTTGCTGGCCTCTCGGATGGGCGTAAAGGCTGTAGAAGCCCTGATGTCAGGCATGAGCGGGGTGATGACCGGCCTGCAAGGGCGCAGCATTGACTACATTCCGCTCGAAGACGTTATTGCCGGCAAGCGCGAAGTCAACATGGAATACTACGAGATGGTCGGCCTGCTGGCGCGCTAAAACAGCATCGAATGAAACGAATTTCTCGAAACAACTAACGACTGGGTACGAAAAGCAAAAAATTTTTCCGTCGGGCGCCTTCGTTATCGTCGTGGTCAAAATTACGAACGCCGCAAATGCACCGGGCCGATGATGTCCTGAATCCAGCCGGTCAGCAGTTCAAAGAGCGGCGAGAGCGCTACCCAGCCTGGAATGTGCATCACCCGGCGCGGACGCTGCACCAGCCGCCAAATCTGTTCGACGGCGTATTCCACGCTAACCCCGCTGCCCTCTGCCGGATTGCGGTGGGCATTTTCTTGTTGCGAAGACGTAGCGAAGAAATCCGTCTGAACCGCGCCGGGCCGCACCAGGCTGATTTCGACGCCTGTGCCGCGTGTTTCGCGGTAAACGGCGGTCGTAAAGGCATCCAGGCAGGCTTTGGTGGCGCTGTACATGGCCGTCCCCTGGCTGGGAATGCTCCCGATGATAGAACTCATCACCAGAATATGCCCACTGCGGCGTTTCTGCATTTCAGGCAAGAACAAGCGCGTCAGGTGCAGGGCGGCTTCCACGTTAACCGCCACCATCCCGTGGATGGCGTCCCAGGTCATTTCGGAGAAGTAGCCGTAAAAGCCAAACCCGGCGTTGTTGACCAGCAAATCGACCGGGAGTTGGCGCGTCTGCTCAAACAGTTGAACGCGCGCCTCGGCGCGGCTCAAATCGACCGGGAAAACCTCGGCCCGGCCCCCGGCGGCCTCGATTTCAGCCTTGAGCGCCTGCAAACGCTCGGCGCGGCGGGCGGCGAGCAGGACGTGGACCCCCTCGGCGGCGAATTTGCGGGCCAGGGCGGCGCCAATTCCGCTCGAAGCGCCGGTGATGAGGGCAATCTGGCGGCGAGGCGTGTTCATATTCAGCGGGTGGTCAGTTGGCGCGGGCGGGCATGTTCCAGGAACCACTGCACGGCATCACGGATACTCTCATAGAGCGGGCGCGGTTGATAGCCCAGTTCGCGGCTGGCCTTTTCATGGCTGATGTGCGCATTGCTCTGCAACACTTCCAGCGAATAGGGCGTAAAGCGCGGGCTGGCATGGGTCAGCCGGTAATAGGCCGGGGTGAAATGAGCGGCGAACTCGGCCAGGAATAACGGAACCTTGAAGCGCGGAAAGCCCTTCCCGGTAATCTCGCGCACCGTTTCGAGCAGGTAGCGTACCGAAATCCGCTGGCCCGACAGGATGTAGGCCTCGCCTGCGCGTCCCTTTTCGGAGGCCGCAATCAGCCCGTCGGCCACATCGCGCACATCGACGAAATCGTAGGCCCCATCGATGTATGGCGTCAGCCTGCGCTCCGCCGCCGAGCGGATGACGCTGCCCATCATCGAGCCGCGAAAATCGAACGGCCCAATCACCCCGGTCGGGCAGGCGATGACGGCATTCAGCCCGGCTTCGGCAGCCTTCTGAACTTCGAGCGTGGCCTGCGCCTTCGACTGGTCGTATACGCCGTAAGGGTTGTGCGGGTCAAAGGGCGTGCTTTCATCCACAATTTGCCCGTGCGGGATGCGCGCCAGGGCGTGAATAGAACTGGTGTATATCAACCGCTCCACTCCGGCCTGCGCAGCGGCCTTCAATACATTGATAGTTCCTTCGACGTTGACCTTGCGGACGATGGGGATTTCGCCGGGCATGATGGAGATGACCCCTGCCAGGTGGAAAACCCCTCTCACCCCGCTGAAAGCCTGCCACAGCGACGAGGAGTCGAGTACGTCGCCCTCGACATTTTCCGTTGGCACGCCCTCCAGCGCGGAGGTGTCTTCCCCGGGCAGAATCAGCGCCCGGACTTTCTCCCCCCGTTCGAGCAGTTTGCGCACGAGCACATTGCCGATATGCCCCGTCGCGCCGGTCACTAAAATTGGTTTGTCTGTCATATTTCTCCCTTTCGGGACAATTCTCCCATGCGCGTATGTGTTTGCGCTTAATGGCTTCGTAAGTTGATGTTTTTGAAAAGCGAGCGGGTTTTACTTCATCAATCCATGCAATAGAATTTCCATGCTGACTCGCGCCGTTTTTTGCCAGTCAGTCTCTGGAGTCAACAATCCTTGCAGCAGCAGCCCGACCGCCAGCGCCACGATTGCTTTGGCCGCCGAAGGCGCGTCGATCTCGGCGCGGAAAGAGCCTTCGGCCTGGCCCTGTTCAACCAGCGCGGTGAAATAGTGCTGGTAGCGTTGGTAAGGGGCAACCGTCGCCTGCCAGACGGCTTCATCGCGGCTGGCTTGCAGCCAGAACTCCAGGAACATCGGCAGGCGGCCATCGGCGGCGGCGAAGATGCCAGGGAGTGTATCGGTAAATGCCAACAAGGTTTCGGGAACAGTGGTTTTGCGGGCAGCCTCGAAGCCGGCGTCGATGGTATCCAGCCATTCATTGAGCAATTCTAGGAACAGGGCCTGCTTGCTGGGGAAGTGATGGTAAAACGCGCCCTTGCTGACCCCCGCCTCGGCGCAGATGTCATCCACGCTGGCGGCGCTGTAGCCATGATTGGCAAACCGCCGCAGGGCGGCCTCCAGGATGTGGGTGCGGGTTTCCTCGCTGCGAGCCTGCATGGTTCACCTTCTTTCAAAAAGAAAAAGATACCGACCGGTCGGTATCTTTTTTATACTCCTGTTTGGGCGCGCTGTCAACTCCCTCAATCCTGCCCCTGCCCACTCTGCGAGAATCTGAATTGGTGGATTATTCCTTGTACTGTTCCTGGAAAGAGCAGGTGTAGCGCCTGGAACAAAAATCGCAGATGTGCGCGGAGGTGTCAATGTGCTTGCTAACGCCAACCACCAGTGAGGTCGATTTGACCGGGCGCATGAGGAACGAAGGCAGCAGCTCCACCCCGATTGCCGCGGCGTCGAGAATGCGGAAAATCTCTGGCTGGCCGCGCTCGACCGGCCAACCTTCGAGGCCGGGGCTGAGCGGGACGGTGGTCAGCAGGCCCTGTTCGGCGGCTTGCTGGCCGAAATAACGGCAGGCGGCGGTGCTGAGGGCTTCGGTCGCCGCCGAGCCGACGCCATAAAGCGCCAGGCTGTGGACGGGGTCGCTTTCCAGCGCGCGCAGGCTGAGCTTCTCGATGGCGTCTCCCACCGTGCAGAGCAGGACGACCACGCTTTGGGCGCTCATCAACTGCCCGGCAACCAGCGGCCCGGTCAGCGCATGGCCGTTTTCGAGCAGGATGCGCTCGTGACGGACTTCCCGGACGGCCAATTGCTCGTAAACGACGCGCGGCGCGAGCAGCGGCAATCCCTCGGCCAGGGCGCGCTCGGCAGCAGCAACCAGCCGGGGCCGCCGGGCGCGGATGACCCGAGGGTCGGCGCCCTGGCCCAGGAGAACCTGGTCGATGGTGATGTCGAGGGGGAGATTGGTGAGGAGGGGCATGGAGAATGATGAGTGATGAATAATGAGTGATGAGTGATGAGTGATAAATTTCGCCAAGTGTAGCACGGATTTTCACTGGTCAGAGGCAATCTTGCGGCCTGAGCCGTGATACACTTCAACTAAAATCCAAACACGTCGAAAGGAAAACTATGTGCGGTATTTTTGGGATTGTCACGGAAAAAGAACAACCTTTAGGCACGATTTTGGCAGAAGCGGCGCAGCGGCTGACCTATCGCGGCTATGATTCTGTCGGGGCGGCCACCATTAGCGGGAACAAGGTCGATTTGCGCAAGGACGTGGGCCGGGTGAAGGATGTGGCAGTCAAATACAACTTCGCCGAGATGAGCGGCTCACGCGGCATCACCCAACTGCGCTGGGCCACTTTCGGCGAACCGTCGCAGGTCAACGCCCAGCCGCACATCGATTCGGATGGAGACATCGTCGGCGCGCACAATGGCAACGTGGTCAACAACGTCGAGTTGCGGCAACTGTTCCTAAACGAGGGACTGACCGTGCGCTCGATGAACGATGGCGAATCCTGCGTCCATGCGGTCGAACGTTATGTCAATCGCGGCCAGGGTTTCATCGACGCGATTCGCGGGGCCTACCACGACCTGGCGGGCGATTACGCTTTCGTCATCGGCCAGGTCAACGATGACAAACTGTACGCCATCAAAAAAGGCTCCGGGCTGGTAGTCGGCCTGGGCGAGGGCTTTACCTGCGTTTCATCAGATTTGCCCTCCATCTTGCCGCTCACACGAAAAATCGTGCGCCTGAACGATGGCGAAATCGTGACCCTGTGGCATGACCGGGTGGAACTGCGCTCGGTTGCCAGCGGCGAAATTATCGCTCGCGAACCGGAATTCGTGACCGAGACGATGGAAGCCGTCCAAAAAGGCGGCTACGCCCATTTCATGCTCAAGGAAGTCCACGAGCAGGCCCAGGTGGCGCGCGAGGTGCTGCACATGCTGGATGGCTCGCCAGATGTGGCGGGCGTGGTCGAAAAGATGAAATCGGCCCGCAACTTGTATTTCATCGGCTGCGGCACCAGTTATCACGCCTGCCTGCTGGGGGCGGTTTACTTTGCCCAGGTCGCCGGGCGGCCTGTGATTCCCGTTCTCGCGCCGCAGTTTGGGCCGCAGTATGCCCCGACGGTTAATGCGCAGGATGTGGGACTGTTCGTCAGCCAGAGCGGCGAGACGAAAGACGTGTTGAATGCCCTGGCTCTGGCCGAAGCGCGCGGGATGACCTGCTTTGGGCTGGCGAATGTGATTGGTTCCACGCTGACGAAGGCGGCAGCCTGCTCGCTGCCGCTGTGCTGCGGCTATGAAATCAGCGTCCCGGCGACGAAGACCTTCACCAACCAGGTGGTCTCGTTCTTGTACCTGGCCTACCGCCTGGCCGGGCGGGATACCGCTGAACTGGATGAAATCCCCGCGCTGATGGAACAAACCCTCGAAATGACCTTCGCCCAGGCCGAGAAAGTTGCGGCCGAAATCAACCCCTGGAACGACCTGTACTGCCTGGGCTACGGCGCGACTTACCCGATTGCGCTGGAAGGGGCGCTCAAACTCAAGGAAATCACCTACGCCCACTGCGAGGGAATGCTCTCGACCGAGTTCAAGCATGGCCCGCTCTCGGCGGTTACGAAAGATTACCCGATTCTGTTTGCCGCCGGGCCAAATGACATTCCGCTGATTGTCAGCGGCCTGAACGAAGTCACCTGCCGGGGCGCGCGCGCCATTGCCATCGGGCAAGACGACTCGCGCCTGCGCGCCAATGCCAGCGAGGTGATTGTCATCCCGGATTCGACGCCCGAAATTGCCCCGCTGCTGGCGGTGCTACCCTTGCAACTGATTTCCTATCACATGAGCGTCCTGCGCGGCTACGACCCGGATTTCCCGAGAAATTTGAGCAAGACGCTGACGGTAGATTAAAACAAACGTCCCGAAGGTCTATAAACCTTCGGGACGTTATTGTAGTTCTCACTGGAATGTAATCTCCTCAATCCGCCAGCATTCTTCGCCGGTGAGTTTTTTCAGCCGAGCCAGCATTTCAGGCGTGATGCGGGTGGTATCGTTGGGGAAGTCAATCAGATGGCCCTTGCCGCCCTCGAAAATTTGGAACTGGAAGCGGTCTTTGCCAGGCTGCGACATTAGGATGAAATAAATATTCTTGATGCGGCGCCGGTCGCGCTCCGGGTCGCCGGAGGGGCGCAGGATGACGGTCATCATGCGCGGGGTTTGGCCCTCATCGCGTTTCTCGGCCAGAATTTGGGGCGGGACGATGGGGGGCAGCGCAGGCGGTGTACCAGGGTGAACGTTGGAAGATGGCAAGGGAGGCGTTTCGAGCGCCGGTTTGACCGATTCAACCAGTGGCGTGAGACGTTCTATCTCCAGCATATCATCCAGCGGGGTTGGCGGCGGCGCGGTGTAGCCCCCTCCCATTTCCCCTGCAAGAGGCGAGGCAAAAACCGGTTCGTCAAGATGCCAGTCGTCGGGGAAATCTGGTTCGGGGGGCATGTCCGCGAATTCATTCTCCAGCGCGGAGACGTAATCGGCGGGAGGTTCGGCGATTTTTTGTGTGGTCTTCCGGTGTTCTGGTGCTTCGGTTGTCTGGTTATCCCGTTGGAAAAGAGAACCGGATAACTGATTCGCCGGAGGACCAGGCAACCGATTCTCTGAAGAACTGGCAAGCTGGCGAACCGGTGAACTCTCCTCCGTTGAAACATACATCGTAAAATCGGTGCGAATTTCATCCACCAGCACTTTGGGCGGCGTGGTGGCGGCGTCCACTTTACCGACGGCCAAGATGACCTTGCCCTCCTCGCACAGCGGGCGGTATTTTTCCCAGGTTTTGGGGAAGATGACCAGTTCGATGTTGCCGGTCAGGTCTTCGAGCGTGACAAAGCCCATCATCTTGTCGGTTTTGGTCTTGTAGGGGCGGGCGGAAACCACCAGCCCGGCCACGCGCACCGGCTGCTGGTTGCCCAACTCGTTGAGTTCGAGGGAGCTGGTGATGAAGCCCTGGGTCAGGTAGGTTTCGTATTCCTTGAGCGGGTGGTCAGAGAGGTAGAGGCCAACCAGTTCGCGCTCCCAGGCCAGGGCTTCTTTTTTGTCGGTTTTCTGGCTACCGAGGATAATGCTCTGGGCCTGGACGCCGGTGGCCGCGCCAAAGAGCGACATCTGCCCGGTCTCGGCGGCTTTGAAGTGGCTGGCGCTGGCAGCCACCATCTGGTCGAGGCTGGCGAGCAGGGCGGCGCGCTCGCCAAAGCCATTGAAGGCTCCCACCTTGATGAGACATTCCAGCGCGCGCTTGCCGACCGCTTTCAGGTCAACCCGATTGGCGAGGTCGTTCAGGTCGCGGAAGGGGACATCCCGCCCGCTCTCACGGCGGCCTTTCAGGATGACTTCCACCGGCCCTGCTCCGACGTTTTTAATGGCGCTCATTCCAAAACGGATGGCGGTCTTGTTGCCAGGCAAATCTTCGATGGTGAAATCCATGCCAGAGTGGTTGATGCTGGGCGGCAGGACTTCGATGCCCATCGAACGCGCCTCGGCAATGTAGAGCGAGATTTTGGCGCTGTCGTCTTTGAAGACCGACATCAGCGCGCTCATGTATTCGGCGGGGTAGTGGGCTTTCAGGTAGGCGGTCTGGACGGAGACGAGGCCGTAGTCGGCGGCGTGGCTGTTGTGGACAAGGATGTCGTTGGCGACGAAGTTGTGGTCGCCGGGCACTTCCAGGTCATAGGTTTGTTTCTCGCCAACGTATTCTATGCCGATAATTTCATCCCAATAAACATCGTTATCGCTCAGACGGCGAATGGCCGGGTCGTCAAAATAATCGGCCAGGCGGCTCATGGTCTGGCGGGTAGATCCGCGCTTGGCAGCGTTGCGCGCCGGGTAAAACTCGCGCTGGGCCAGGCCGCTTTGGGCGTTGAGCGTCAGCCAGGTGACGCCGATGCGCTCTTTGGCGTTGCGCACCAGTTCTTTGGCTGCCACCGGGACAATATCTTTTGCGCCAATCACGCGCGCCGGGCGTTCAGCCAGCAAGGAGGCCATCGCGGCGCGGTTTTTGTCGCTCGCCAAGTAGATACCAACCGTTTCAGAAAAAGCCATCAAATTCTCATAGCCAGTGATGAATAACTGCCACCCGGTGCGCCCTTCTTTGTACGGGAAGGTGACTTTGCGCAAGCGACTGATGACTCCCAGGCGCAGGAAAAAGTGCTGCATTTGACGCGCCATGCGTTCAGATGCGGTGGCATAAAAAGCGCAGTGACTTTGCGGGTTGAGATGCCCGTCGCCTTCCCACATGCGGCTCAGGAGCAGGGCAATTTGTCGGTTGGTCAATTCAAAAACCGGGGCGGGGATTTCTTTTTCGGGAGCCGTTTTGCCCAATATGCCCAAATCGCCAGCCCAGGTGAAAATTGAGGGTGGCATGGAACGGTTAATTCGCCCCGCATAAACCGACCAGGTGGATTTGTGCATTTTGACCGCGCAACGGACGTTTTCGAACTGCTCCGCCGCCGAAACGAAATCCTGAACCTGTCCATCATCTTGGCTGTAAAAGTAAACCGAATGCGGGTGGCAGAGATTCCCCTCGGCGAGCAGGTGTCCGAGCGTGATAACCTGGTGGTCAGGCCATTCGTTTTTGCCTTGAACCGGCAGCGTGCGCGGAACGGCAATCAGTTCGCCGGTTTGCAGGTGGTCGAGTATTTTCCAGCCCTCGTAGGTGTAAAAGGGATGATTGGCAGTGGCTTCAATCTGTCGCCCAAGAGCGGTTGTCAGCCGGTAAACGGGCTTAACTCCGTTATCCATCACGCGGGCAACCCGGCTGGGGCGTAAGCGCAAAGTCTCGGTATTGGTGGAAAAGACTCGGGTTAGGCTGGCCGAGCGGCGGTAAATATCTTCGATGCGCACCATCCTCCCGGTGTCAGCGTCCAATACTTCCACATCTCCCGGTAGGCACTTGTTGAACCCGTAACGCGCGAACTGTTCCCAATCTTCAAAAATGGCTGTGGCGGTTTCTTTGTCCATCATGCCGCGCTCGGATGCGCCCTTGATGAACTTTTCCTTGTTTTTGGCGATTTTATCGGCCATCTTTTTGGAGATGGCCTTGCGCAGGTCGTCGGATTCAGAACGGGTGAAGCCGCCGATTTCGACGGCGGCGCGCATGATTTGTTCCTGGTAGACCGGAATGCCGTAGGTGTCGCGGAAAATCGGTTCGAGCGAGGGGTGGCGGTACTCGATGGGTTCCTCACCGTGCATGCGTTTGATGTAACTGGGGATGAAGTCCATTGGGCCGGGGCGGTAGAGCGCGACCATGGCGATGATGTTATCGAGATTCTTGGGCTTCATCTCGACGACGTAGCGCGTCATCCCCGTACCTTCGAGCTGGAACACGCCTGCCGTCTTGCCTTCGCCGAGCAATTTGAACGTTTCAGGGTCGTCGAGCGGGATGTTGTTCAGGTCGTATTCTTTGCCGTGACGCTGTTTAATCATGTCACAGGCGCGGGCCATGACGGTCAACGTGGACAGGCCCAAAAAATCGACCTTGAGCATGCCCATGCTATCGAGGATGCCCATTTCGAACTGGGTGACTGTTTTGACGGGCGATTCTTCGGAGCCGCTGGTGGGACGGTGAATCGGCAGGTACTCGGTGATGGGTTTGTCCGAAATCACCAGCCCGGCGGCGTGCGTGCCGGCGTTGCGGACGGTGCCTTCCATGTGGATGGCGGTATCGACCAGGCTTTTGACTTTGGGATCGGAATCGTACAGGGCTTTGAAATCTGGTACTTCTTCGAGGGCCTGGGTCAGCGAAACCGGTTTGCCGGGGATTTGCGGCACGAGCTTGGCGACCTTGTCCACTTCGGGGATGGGCATTTCCATCACGCGGCCCACATCGCGCAGCGCGCCGCGCGCGGCCATAGTGCCAAAGGTGATGATTTGGGCCACTTTATCGTCGCCGTATTTTTGGGCGGCATAGACCAGCATTTCGGAGCGACGGTCGTCGCGGAAGTCGAGGTCGATATCGGGCATGGAAACGCGCCCGGGGTTTAGGAAGCGCTCGAAGAGCAGTTGGTGTTCGATGGGGTCAACCAGGGTGATGAAAAGCGAATATGCCACCAGCGAGCCAGCGCCCGAGCCGCGCGTGTTGTACCAGATGCCGCTCTCGCTGGCATAGCGGCACAAATCCCAAACGATGAGAAAGTACGAGTCGAAGCCCATCGAGTGGATGACTTCCAACTCGAAATTGAGCCGCTCGCGGATGACCGGGTCGTTTTTGCGCGCGCCGTAGCGTTTTTCGAGGCCGATTTCGCACAGGTGATGCAGGTAACTCTGGGTGGTGTAGCCTTCTGGCACGGGAAATTCGGGGATATGATAGCCCTTAAAGCCCAAATCCACATTGCAGCGCTCGGCAATCATCAGCGTATTGGAGAGCGCCTCGGGGATTTCGGCAAACAGGCGGCTCATCTCCTGCGGCGAGCGCAGGTAGAAGGTTTGCGAGTCGTAGCGCATTCGGTCGGGGTCGTTGAGCGATTTGCCGGTTTGGATGGCGAGCAAAACGTCTTGGTAGGCGGCGTCTTCCAGGTTGATGTAATGCACGTCGTTGGTGGCGACGAATTTGGCCGAGTAGCGCGCGCCGAGTTCGACCAGTTTGCGGTTCAAATCGACCATTTCAGCGATGTTGTGTTGTTGCAGTTCGACGAAAAAGCGGTCGGGGCCGAAGACATCGTAGTACCAATTCATGCGTCGCACGGCTTCTTCGGGGCGTTCTTCGATGAGGTCGCGCGGGATTTCGGCGGACATGCAGCCGGAGGTGCAAATCAGCCCTTCGGAATGCTGGGCCAGGAACTCGTGGTCGATGCGCGGGTAGTAGTAAAAGCCGTCCATTTGGGCGGCGGAGGTGATTTTGAGCAGGTTTTTGTAGCCGGTTTCGTTTTCTGCCAACAAGAGCAGGTGGCTCGATTTTTTATCCAGCTTGCTGTCACGGTCGCTCATGCGGCGGGCGGCCATGTAGGTTTCCACCCCGATAATGGGTTTGATGCCCACCTCGCGGGCGGCATTGTAGAACTCGACCACGCCGAACATGGTGCCGTGGTCGGTAATCGCCAGGGCGGGCATCTCCAGTTCTTTGGCGCGTTTGACCAGCTTCTTGATGTTCGAGAAGCCATCGAGCAGGGAGTAGACGGTATGGGTGTGGAGGTGGACGAAAGACATGGGTTGGCACACAAGAAGACAGGGAAACAAGTAGACAAGTAGAGGTTGTTAGCGAGCAACCTGTCTACGTGTCTACCTGTTTATTGCACCATTATAGCATCGAGAGTAAGGCCCAAACCTGCCGGTTGGCTTAAAGTTTTTGGAACGGGTGTTCGTTTTAAGATTTTCCCCACACCATCACCCGGTTACGGCCGCTATTCTTCGCAAGATACAGGGCTTTGTCGGCGCACATGACTAATTCATCGGCAGTTGCGCCATGTTCGGGATAGCCAGCCACACCCAGGGAAATGGTCGTACCCAATTGCTGGCCCTGGAAAATAATTCTTTTCTGCGCGAACAATTCGCGCAGTTCCTCGGCGCGGCGCGCGGCGATTTCAAGGCTGGCTTCGGGCAGGACCAGGATGAATTCCTCGCCGCCGAACCGACAGGTAATATCAGTCGGGCGGACATGTTCTCGCATCAAACCCGCCAGGGATTGCAGGAGCAGGTCGCCTGCCAGGTGGGTGTAGGTATCGTTAAAAATCTTGAAGTGGTCGATGTCCAACATCATTACGCAGAAACGTTTGCCGCGCGCTTGGGCATCGGCAAGCATTTTGGGGAGCTGCTCGTCCAGGTAACGCCGGTTGTGCAGGCCAGTTAGCGGGTCGCGCAGAACCTGTTCGCGCAATTTTTCCTGCAGGGTTTCGACCTGCGCCAGTTGGATTTGTAACTCCTGATTGGCAATTTCGAGCGCGTTTTGGGCGCGGCGGCGCATCTCCAATTCTTGCTGCGCCTTTTGATACAGGCGGCTGTTTTCAATGGCCAGGCCGGCCTGAATTGCAATCAGCTCCAGCAGGCGAATGTGCTCAGGCGTATATGAATGCGCGACTCTGGTTTGCATCGAGATAACGCCAATTACGTCTCCATGAAACAACATGGGAACGCCAACGTAACAGCGGGTAGGTTTGCCTCCTACACGGGTTACTTGGTATTTTTGCTGAACTTCAGGCGCAAAGACATCGGGCAGGTACAGTTTTTTTTTGCCCAAGATAACTTCGCCGCTCAGTCCTGGCGCGGTGCGGATATCGCGCGCGGGAGTCTGCTTGAATTTACCCGTATCCCAAAAGAGAGGGTGACTTACGATGTGAGTTTCTTTATCGAACAGCGCGATATAAAACGCATCCATCGGCAGCACCTGGCGGCATTTTTTGAATAAGGCGCGAAGCACCTGCTCCAGTTCGATGTTACGCGACAGCGCAAGGCCGATGTCGTATAGAATAGACAGTTCGTTGGCGCGCTGCCGTGTTTCTTCGAACAAACTGGCGTTATGAAGGGCAATGGCAGCTTGCAGGGCAATCGTTTCGAGCAATTCAATCTGTTGATCAGAAAACGCATTGGGTTGGTAACTTTGGCCCGAAAGCACGCCGATAATTTTTTCGCCCATCCAAAGCGGAATGCCAAGATACGAGCGGGCATGATGCGTTTTATCGGTATGCACCACCGAAAAGGTTCGGCGCGCGTCTGCGCTATCCACATCGGGCAGATAGAGCGTTTTGCCAGTCTTGATGACATGCGCGGTTAGGCCGCCTTCTTTTTTGTTGATGCTGCGAACTTTATCGAGCCGCGAGCGACCCTCGTCATAAAATTGCAGGAACTTGAATGTTTCGGCGCGCCAATCGTATAACGCAACGCTGAAGACATCCATGCGCGGTTCAATTTGCTGGCACTGAATCCGCAGAGTGGTTAGCACGCTATCCAGTTCTAATTGATTGGTAATAGCTCTGCCAATGGCATTGATAGCCGCCATTTGCTCGGCGCGTTCGTTCGCCTGCGCCTCGGCGCGTTTTCGTTCGGCCAGTTCGCGCTGGGCGGTTTCATACAATTGGGTGTTATGGACCGAAATGGCGACGCTCGCCGCGATAGTTTCCAACAGCCGGATGTCGTTTGGGCTGAAGGCGTGCTCTCTCTCAAAATCCTGCATGCTAATCATGCCAATGATTTGCTCGCGGGCAATCATCGGTACGCCTATCCAACTCTTTGGTACGCCATACGCAACCGCCATACTAAAGTCAGCACCCAGTTCGCGGGCGCGTTCCACTAGGTTCTCATCAATTAGCAACGGCGCGCGCTGGAGCAGGATGCGCGAAGTCAAGCCCATCCCCATTGGCATGGGCGGCGCATGGACAAATTCACCGCGAATATTCCAGTAGGGGGTCAGAATCTGGTTGTTAGGGGCATCGTAGAGGGCTATTAGCACCGAGCGGTAGTTGAAAGCTTCCGAGATTTTTTCCCCCGCCAGGCTCAACAGGCTGGACATCTCAAGCGTAGAGGCCGCCAACGTTGTAATGGCGTTGACGATTTCTAACTCTTTCAGGCGCTGATTCAATTCTTCGGCAGTGTGATGGTCATGATTTGTGTCTGCGATGCCGCCTGTGGCTGCCTGGGATAAGAAATACGAATAAGAAGCAATACCTTCGCCAATCACTGGCTAGAAACCGGTTGAGAAACCGGGTGAATCGCGCCTAAACGGGCGATTTGCTGGAAAATCTCGGCTAATAAATTAGGATCAGGTTTTTGCGGAAGCATT
>Ga0101944_10003114_pt1 | contig 24211 bp, 18 predicted proteins | sample DewCreD2012metaG_FD_75245 | JGI IMG/M metagenome (GOLD analysis project Ga0101944, IMG submission 75245) | Hot spring sediment bacterial and archeal communities from British Columbia, Canada, to study Microbial Dark Matter (Phase II) - Dewar... ... | reverse complement strand
TTGGCACAGCCAGCGCACGCCGTTGCAGGGAACCAACTGGATGCGCGCCACCTACGGCTTCCAGTTCCCGCTGGTGTTCGGAGGCGTGGGAGGTCCGTACGGGAACGGCATTCCGGATGTCACCATCAGCGGGTTCGCCTCATTCAACGGACCGGCCCGAGTTTACCTCATGGCGCCCACCACCGACATCACCTTCGCCGACAATCTGTCTTATCTTCGCGGAAGGCACGCATTCAAAACCGGCGTCATGATGATCCGCAACCGCAAGGATCAGAACGGCCGGTCCGTGTATGCCGGCAGCGTCAATTTCACCACCAGCGCGAATAACGGAAGCACAAACTACGCGCTGGCGGATGCCGCGTTGGGGCAGTTCCAGCTCTACACGGAAGCAGCCGGCGATCCGGTGGGCTTCTTCCGTTTCTCGCAGTACGACGCCTATATTCAGGATTCCTGGAAAGTCGCCAGCCGCTTGTCGGTTGAGATCGGCCTGCGCTACAGCTACTACATGCCCGTATACGCGGTGGCCAACAATATGGCCAACTTCGTTCCGGCGCTTTATGATCCGGCCAAGGCGGTTTCGGTGACGGCCAACGGGCTGATCGTTCCCGGATCCGGCGATCCCTGGAACGGCCTGATCCGGGCGGGTGACGGCGTGCCGGCCAAGCAGGCAAGCCGGGTCCCCGGAGCCAATAGCCCGGAAGTGTTATCCGTACGCGCCGGAGCGCCGCGCGGCTTTCACAATGACTACCACCTGTTCATGCCCCGTTTCAGCTTTGCTTGGGCGCCGTTCGCCGGCAGCCGCATGGCTGTCCGTGGCGGCTTCGGAGCGTATCATGACCGCATCATCGGCGGCCTCACCTACCAACAGGTGAATCTGCCGCCGTTCTCCAGACAGGTCTCTTATGAAAGCGGCAACCTCGCCAATCCCCTCGGCGGCATCGCCTCTGCGCTCGCGGTGATGGGCAGCATCAACGCCATCGATCCCAACCTCAAGGTCCCGGCCGTCTACAGTTACAACTTCGGCATTCAGCGGGAGCTGAAGTACGGCTTCTTCCTGGACCTGACCTACGCGGGCAACGTGGGCCGCCATCTGTTGCGCCAGCCGGACATCAACTTCCCTTCTTTTGCCGTGCTGGCCGCCAATTACCAGATTCCCAGCTCGCAGCGCCCGGTCACCAACGCCATCCGCCCCTATAAGGGCTACTCGGCGATCCGTATGTACTTGAGCGACGCCAACTCCAATTACAATTCGCTCCAGACGTACCTGACGCGGCGTAAGGGAAACCTCATTCTCACGGTGAGCCACACTTGGTCGCACGCCATCGCCGACGCCAGCAGCGACAGTGACAACCCGGACAGTGGCCTGGAATACACCAACCGGCGGTTCTTCCGGGGCTCGGCGACATTTGACCGGCGTCACATTTTCGTGACCACTTACACATACCGCATCCCCTTCCTGCGGACGCGCCGGGGCTTTTGGGGCAATGCCTTCGGGCGTTGGGAGATCAGTGGGATCACGCGCAGGCAAGCCGGACCGCCTTTGACGCCGGTGGGCAGTTCCACCGGCGTCACGCGGCGCGCGGATTATATTGGCGGAGAGGTGAGCCTTCCTTCGGATCAGCGCGGTCCAAACCGCTGGTTCAACACTTCGGCGTTCCGTACGGCGCCCAACGACCAGTTGGGAACCGCCGGTGTGGGCATCATCCGCGGACCCGGCTTGTACTTGTGGGACATCTCGCTGCGCAAGGAGTTCAAAATCCACGAGGGCTGGCGGCTGCAATTCCGGGCGGACGCCTTCAATCTCATGAACCATGTCAACTTCCGCAGCTTGAACGTCACCACCAGCAACGCCGACTTCGGCACCTTAGGAGCCTCAGGTCCGGCGCGCAACATCCAGTTCGGCGCCCGTATCATTTTCTGAACCAACCGCGGTCTCTGTCGATCCGGCGCTCCGGGCGGCGCGTGACGCCGCGGGACAGCCGTCCACATCTGCCCCAATGGAAAAAGAACTTTACCCCCTTGAGGAGCTCACATCACAGCCGGCTGCATGTCCGGGCCTCCTACCGCACGTGCACGCGGTGCGGGCTTGACCAAGCCAGATTCCCTTCCGCCACCTTCATGTTGCCGGGGTAGTCGGGCGCTTCGCCTTCCAGTTCAATGCGCCAGTAATACCAGTGGAAGCCTCTGCCCGGGCGGTCCGTGAAGCGGGCCGATCCGGAGCCGGACGTGTAAATTTCGCGGCCATCGCGCACCAGCACGGCGCGCGCGATGCGGCTGGACTGACCCCCGGTAGTGAGGCAAATCGCCAGGGGACAGGTTGCCGTTCGCTGGAGAATCGTCGCCAGCGTTTCAATGTTCACGCATAATCCAGGCTGCTGGTGAACCAGAGATAAGCTTTGGCAGAGTGCAACCATGCACGGCTGTCCCTACGCCGGAATGCTTCCCTGGGTGGTTCTTTCACAAAAAAGCAATCGGGGCCGCCGCTCCGGTAAATCACCCGTCGCGTCGGCCCCGATGTGGAGGTTATGTTGGAAAGCCGGCCGCCCTCAAGCGGCTCTGAGGCGCCCCGTCTTACCAGCGGGGTTCGCGGCGTCGGCCGAATCCGCCCCGGCTTCCGCCGCCGCTGCGGCGCTCTTCGCGCGGGCGCGCTTCGTTCACGTTCAAAGCGCGGCCGTTCAATTCGCGTCCGTTCAAAGCGCCAATGGCCTGAGTCGCCTCGCCGTGGTTGGTCATTTCCACGAAGGCGAAGCCGCGCGGCTGCCCCGTGTCGCGATCGCGCACCACACTCACCCGTTCCACCGCTCCGTAAGGGGCGAAGGCGCCCTCGAGCTCGCTCTCACTGGTTTGATAGGAAAGGTTTCCCACAAAAATATTGGTCATTGTTGTCAATTCTCCTTGTACCTGCACCTGGCAGGTGTTTTTACTGGCGAGCTAGTCTAGGCCGGACACTGAACTGAAGGCGGGCGAAGGTAACACGCAGAGGTCCATATGGACTGCTCCAAGAATAGCACATAATTCCTCCCATGCACTGTTGAGGTGCGAATCCTTGCCTTTTTCCCGCCGCCGCTCCACTATCTGGCCCTGGGGAATGAATTGCAAAGAACCGTGCCCGATCCCTTCTTTGGCATCGTGCCGGCAAGCCAGCCGCTCGGGCGCGCCACAACCACCGTGGCGCAGTTGCTCCGCTCCTTCCTCACTTTCCTGGTCTCTTACACAAACGGAAAGCTCATCGACGATGGGTCGCCGGGACGCCTGTCATTCTTCGGCAACGTGCCCAACTTCCAGAGCAGCAACAACCGCCGTTTGGAATGATCGATCTCCTCGCAGGAAGTCTGGCAGCGCTTTTCGGTGAGTTACACCTACGAACCTCCGCTCGGCCGGCCCCATGCGCATCCTTCAGGCCGGCTTGAAGCTCTATTATTGAATTTCGCCATTTTCTACAGGAGGCCGTGGTTCCATGATTCGACAAGTCCGTTGGACCATGCTGCGGCCGCGTTACGCTCCCCAAACGCCGGCCGCACTGTTGTTGCTTTTTCTGCTGGCGGCTTCGGGCGCTTCCGCCGCCGCCCACCGCGGCGTCGTGGCCAACGCCGCCAGCCCTTACGCCAAGCTAAAAGCGCTCGACTTGGACGAAGTCCGCTGGACCGCCGGCTTCTGGGCGGAGCGGTTTCAAATCGTCCGCACCAACACCATCCCCGTTATGTGGGATGCGCTCCACCACCCCGAAAACGGAGCGCGCTTCGACAGCTTCCTCGAAGTGACCGGCGCGCCGGGACGGATCACCGAACCTAAGCGGCTCAACTGGTGGAGCGACGGCGACGTCTACAAAACGCTCGAAACCATGGCCTTCGTCTATGCCCTCACCAAAGATCCGGCGCTCGACCGCCGCATGGACGAAATGATCGCTCTGTTCGCCAAAGCCCAGGAGCCCGACGGCTACCTCTCCACCCCCATCAAGATCAAGGGCGCTCAACGCTGGCAAAACCTGCAAAATCACGAGCTGTACAATATGGGCCACTTGCTGACCGCGGCGTGCATTCACTACCGCGCCACCGGCAAGCGCACATTCCTCGACATCGCCGTCCGCCTCGGGGATTACTTGCACAAAACCTTTCAACCCCGCCCGCCTGAGCTGGCTCATTTCGGATTCAACCCCTCCAACATCATGGGGGCGGTGGAACTGTACCGCACCACGCGCGACAAGAAGTATCTCGATCTGGCCGGCACGTTCGTCTCCATGCGCGGCTCGCGCTCCGGGGGCAGCGACCAAAATCAGACCCGCGTCCCCCTCCGCAAGGAAACCGAAGCCGTGGGACACGCCGTGACCGCAAATTATCTCTATGCGGGCGCTGCCGACGTCTATTCGGAAACCGGAGAGAAGGCGCTGCTCGATGCCCTGAACCGCATCTGGACCGACGTGGTGACCCGCAAAATGTACGTCACCGGCGCGGTGGGCAACCTCTACCGCGGACGCTCGAAACGTAACGACGACGTGCACGAAGCTTACGGCGTCGAATACGAGCTGCCGAACCGATTGGCCTACACCGAGACTTGCGCCAACATCGCCTACGCCATGTGGAACTGGAGGCTGCTGTCGCTCAACGGCGACGCCCGGCATGCCGACATCGTCGAACTTGTCCTGTACAACAGCATGCTGTCCGGCATGGGCGTCGAAGGCAAGGACTTTTATTACAACAACCCTCTGCGCCGCCATGGCGACGAGTTGCCCCGCATCATCCGCCTCCAGGACCACCCGCTGCGGGCGCCGCACCTGGTGTGCTACTGCTGCCCGCCGAACATCGCTCGCACCATCGCCGGCCTGAACGGCTGGGCCTACGCCAAATCCGACGATGCCCTGTGGGTCCATCTGTACGGCGCAAACCGGCTGGAAACCAACCTCGCCGGAGGCAGGCTGAAGCTCGAGCAAGCCACCGGCTATCCGTGGGATGGCGTAGTGCGCTTCCACATCCTGGAAGCTCCGCCCTCGGAGCTGGCGCTTATGCTTCGCATCCCCGCCTGGGCGCAAGGCGCCGCCGTTCAGGTGGGCGCGGAAGCCCCCCAGAAAGCCGCCGCCGGCGCATATCACCCGCTGCGCCGCCGCTGGCGGAGCGGCGACCGCGTCGAACTCCGCCTGCCCATGGACCCGCGGCTGGTGCAAGCCAATCCCTATGTCGAGTCCGCGCGCAATCAGGTGGCGGTGATGCGCGGTCCGCTGGTCTACGCACTCGAGTCGCCCGATCTGCCCGCCGGCGTCCGCGTCTCGGAAATCGCGCTGCCGGCCGGCATCCGGCTGGCGCCGCGCTTTGACCGCGGACTGCTCGGCGGCGTGACGGTGCTCGAAGGAGAGGCGCGGCGCATCCCCGAAGGCGATTGGACCGCCATCTTGTATCGCACGCTCCGCGCTCCCCAAATCCAGCCGGTGAACATCCGGTTGATCCCTTATTACGCTTGGGCCAATCGCGGCATGTCGCACATGACCGTCTGGATGCCGGTAGCATGGTAGACATGTTGCGCCGGGACTTCATGGCCGGAGCTTCCGCCGCCCTCGTCAAACCCGAACGCCGTAACGTCCTGCTCCTGATCTGCGAGCAGTTTCAGCACGACGCCGGCTCCTTCATGGGCGGTCCCGCCAAAACGCCCCATCTCGACCAGCTCGCCGCCGCCTCCGTGCGCTTCCAAACCGCTTGCACCACCACCGGGCTGTGTTCGCCCGCGCGCGCTGCGCTGTTTACCGGCCGCCTGGGACACCGCACCGGGCTCGACGATAACTGCAACGTCTGGCATTCACGGCTCACCGGGTTGGACTTGAAACAGACCACGCTGGTCGAATGGGCCAAACGCCAAGGGTACTTCACCGGCTACTTCGGCAAGTGGCATCTGGGCCTGGACGGCCCCATACGCCGCGGCGCCGACCGCTATCCGGCTTCCGGCTTCGACCGCACCCGCAACCCGCCCGGCAAGGTCATGCAGAAGCCCGACTTCCATGCGCCTAAAAAGTATTACGTCAAGGGCGCAGCTTTCGAAGAAAAGCCCGGCTTCTACCTCACCGCGCGCGGTTCCTACGAGGACAGCGAAGTGGCGCGGCTGGCGCGCAGCGGCGCGGCGTTTCTCGAAGAAGCCGCACGCCAGCCTCGCCCCTTCTTTCTCACAGTGAGCTTCAACGCCGTTCACCCCCCTTACCAGGTGGCGCCACCCTTCCACCAGATGTATGACTGGCGCCAGGTGCGCCTGCCGGCCAATCTTCACGACAGCTTCGCCAACAAGCCGGCCTACCAGAATGACATCCTGTGGCCTTTCCACGACACCGCTCATATGAGCGAGGATGACTGGCGGCGCAGCGTCGCCTTTTACCGCGGCTTCATTTCGCAACTGGATCGCGGTCTGGGCGCCATCCTCGACTCGCTTCGCGCCGGCGGCTGGTGGGACAATACGCTGGTCGTACTCGTGGCCGATCACGGCGACATGAACGGCGCTCACAACCGCTTCGATAAGGGCCCGTATTGCTACGACGAGATCCTGCGCATCCCGCTGCTGGTTCGCGCGCCAGGCCTCCAGCCGCGCGACGTCCACCGCCACGTCTCTTCCATCGACCTTAACCGTACGCTCGCCGAGTGGATGGGCGCCCAACCAGACCAGCCGAACCTCGACAGCCGCTCTCTGTGGCTGCTCATGCAGCGGGGCGACGGCGCCTGGGACGGCCCCGACCAGGCGTTCTACCGCTATGAATGGTACAACGGCCGGTGGTTTGGAATCCGCGCCATCCGCACGCCGGAATGGAAATACTGTTTCAATCCCGCAGGCGTTGACGAACTGTATGACCTGAGAGCGGATCCTGGCGAACTGAATAACCTGGCGGTCGCCGCCCCCGCTCCGGCAGTTTTGGCGTCCTTACAGCGGCGGCTGTTGGAGCATTTGCGCGCAGTGGGCGACAAAATGGTAGCGGAAAAACTGGAGCAGTACGCCGCCGGAGGAAAGCCGTGAGCATCCCCCGCATCCGCATTACCGGCGTGCGCATTCACAAACTCGAAGGCAAACTGAGCCGGCGCATCGGCTGGTCGCTGGGCTGGACGGACCGGCGCACGGCGACCCTGGTCGAGGTTTCTACCGACGCCGGGCTCACCGGTTGGGGCGACGGCCATTTCGGCGGCGACACCCTGCTTCGCAGCCCTGAACTCGTCATCGGGCGCTCGCCCTTCGAGGTGGAAGCCATTTACGAAGACCTGCGCCCGCCGGGCGGCCCCCAAGCCAGACGCGGCTCCCCCGTGTGCGGGGGCCTCGACACAGCCTTGTGGGATCTGGCAGGGCAGGCGCTCGGCTTGCCGGTCAGCCGCCTGCTCGGCGGCCCGCGCCGCCAAGCCGTGGATGCCTATTGCACGGCGTTGTACCGCCAGGACTGGAACGATCTGGCTGAAGGCCTCGCCGCCGAAGCCCGCGCCTGGCAACGGCTCGGACACCGCGTTCTCAAAATGAAGATCGGCTACGGTCCGGAAACCGATGTCCGCCTTGTGCGCGCCGTGCGCGAAGCCGTGGGCGGCGATACCGGTCTGGCCGTCGACGCCAATTGCGCTTACGATGCCGCGACGGCGCTCGCGCTGGGGCGGCGCCTGGAACCGTTCGACCTGCTTTGGTGGGAAGAACCCCTGCTGGCCGACGATTGGGAAGGCTACGCGCGGCTGCGCGCCTCCCTGCGCATTCCGCTCGCCGGCGGTGAGACGCTGGCCGTCGACGAACTCCTCCGCCACTATGTCCAGCCCCGGCTGGTGGACATCCTTCAGCCCGAAATCGAAATCATCGGCCTGACCGGCGCGCGGCGCTTGACTCCTTTATGTTGGCTCAACCGCATCCGCCTCATGCCCCACAACTGGGGCACGGCGCTGCGCACCGCAGCCATCCTCCACTGGATGAGCGCCGTTCCTCCGGTCACCGAAGCGCTGGCCTCCCCTCCGCTGATGTTCGAACTGGACCGCACCGAACACCCCTTCCGCGACGCCGTCATCGCCGAACGCCTCGACATCGACGCCCAAGGCCGCCTCGCCGTCCCAAACCGCCCGGGCCTCGGCGTCACCGTCCTGCCGGAAGCCGTCGCCGGCTTCCGCAAAGAGTTGATCGCTGTCCCCTGACGCGGCTTAAGCAGCAGGCCGAAAAGGAGGCCGGCAGACGGGCCCTTAGTAATCCCGGAAGGGCCCCCGAGGTTCGGAATCGTCCATCTCTTTGCGCCAAGCCAGCCAGCGCTCTTTCACCTTCTTGAGAACGTCAGGTTTCTGGGCGGAGAGGTCGTTCTTTTCCGGCAGGTCTGTCGAAAGATCGAACAACCCGCTGCCCGCTTGGGACTCCACCCACTTCCACTGGCCCACACGGGCGGCTTTGTCGCCCTGCCGCTGCCAGAAGAACTCCGTACGGGACGATCGCGCCTTGCCTTCCAGCACAGGCAGCATGTTGAAACCATCCAGCTTGACGCCGGTGGGCGGGGAGGCTCCGGCTGCCGTTAAAAATGTCGGGAACAACTCCAGGGTGCTGGTGAAGTCGGTGATCGTCTTGCCTTCCGGAATGCGCCCCGGCCAGCGGGCGATGGCCGGCACCCGGATGCCGCCTTCAAACATCTGCGCCTTGCGCCCGCGCAGCACGCCATTCCGGCCTGACCCCGGCCCTCCATTATCGCTCGTAAAGAAGATGAGGGTGTTTTCCTCCAGTCCCAACTTGCGCAGCTCTTCCAACAGTTTCCCAATGGCCTCGTCCATCTGGGTGATCAGCGCCGGGTACAGCGCTTTCTCCGCCGGCAAGGAGGGATACCTCTTCAAGTACTCCTCCGGGACCTGCGGCGCCTTCTTGTCGAAGGTCGAAGCGCTGTGCGGCGCGTTGAATGACAGATAGAGGAAAAAGGGGCGCTGCCGGTTTTCTTGGATGAAGCGGAGCGACTCGCGCAAAAACAAGTCCGTGGCGTGCCCCTGCTCCTTGATCCGCTCATTGCCCCGGAACATGGAGGGGATGCCGTAACGCTCGTGCGTGTAATAATCGATGCCCGTGTTGGCGAAGCCGTAAAAAAAGTCGAAGCCTCTCTGGAGGGGTAGGAAGCGCCGCGCCCGCCCGCTGTCCCATTTGCCGACCAGCCCGGTGGCGTAACCGGCCTTCTTGAGAATCTGGCCGATGGTAATCTCGCGCAAGTCCAACCCCAGGGTCATCTCGGGCGAGACGGCGTACGTCTCCTCGGTGAACTGATACCCGTAGTTCACCTCGTTGTTGCGGATCATGTCGTAAAGCCCGTTGCGTTGCGGATAGCGCCCGGTGAGGATGCTCCCGCGGGAAGGCGTGCAAGCGGGCCAAGACACCACGAAATCGGTGAATCGTACTCCCTTGGCGGCGAGCCGGTCTAGATTCGGCGTCTGGTGGAATGAATGGCCATAGACGCCTAGGTCGCCGTAACCCAGGTCATCGGCAAGGATGAAAACGATATTCGGCCGGCGGCCTCTTGCGGGAGCAGGCAGCGCTGCGGCGCCCGTCATCTGCAACCAATCTCTACGCGTCCACATGGCACTCGTATTATCCGGGATTTCCATTTTCGACCGCCGGACTCGTCAACTCTATACCCACCGTCCCCCCACGTGTCAAGCGCCACATTGCCGAAGACGATCCCAGCCGGCTTACGCTGTGGGACGGAAATCGAACTTGTCGCCGAACTTGTCCTGGTATTCGGCCAGTTTGCGCTTGAGTTGTTCGAGGCGGGATTGGTGTTCCGGTCTTTCCGCGAGGTTGTCGAGCTCCCAGGGGTCGCGCGCCAAATCAAACAATTGGAAGCGTTTAGGCTTCGGATACCAAAGCAGTTTGTAGCGCCGGTCCCGAATCATGCGAATGCAGTCCATATACGCGGCGAAGATATAGTCGTGGCCGCGGCCCTTCCCGCTTCGCACGATAGGGGCAAAGCTCACCCCCTCCAGCCCGGCGGGAATTTCGATTCCCGCCAGCTCGCACAGCGTTGGGAAAAGATCGTGCATGTACAGCAGCGCATCGGAACTGCCGTGGGGGATGCCCGGACCGGCGAAGATGAGCGGGCCTTTGAAATGCTCGTACAAGTTCTGCTTGCCCATCAGCCCGTGCCGTCCTCCCACGGCCAGTCCCTGGTCGCTGGTGAAAACGAAGATGGTGTTTTTCGAGCGTCCCGACCTTTCCAGCTCCTCCAGAATGCGGCCCACATGGAAATCCATGCAGGTGATGGCGGCGTAGTAGTCGGCCAGATGGCGCCGCATGACTTCCGGAGTGCGTGGAAACGGTGCGAGGTTCTCATCGCGGCGCGTGCCCGAGTCGCCGAAGTCGAACGGATGTTCGGGCATGAAGTTCTTCGGCAGCCGGATCTTGGCCGGGTCGTACATGTCCATGAACTTCTTGGGCGCGACGCGCGGATCGTGCGGCACCGGGGGCGCCAGGTAGGCGAAGAAGGGTCTGGCAGGGTCGGCTTCCCTCAGATATTGGATGGTTGCGTCCGCCAGCACTTCGCTGGATTGCGCCCGGACTGGAACGTCCACCGGCGCATAGACGACTTTTTGGAAGGCTTCACTGGCAGGGATGTACGTGTTGCTTCTCTTGCCATTGTGGTAGGTCTGGTAGCCCGCTTTTTCGAAAGCCTTGGCGAGCAGGGGCATATCGCCGGGCGGGTCCTTCGGTCCGGGAATCCGGAACAGGGATCTGCCGGTCATCAGCATGGTGCGGCTAGGAAGGCAGATGCCGCTGATCATCCCGCCCTGGCAATAGAAATTATGGAAGCTCATGCCCCGGCGGACCAACGAGTCCAAATGGGGCGTATGAATTTCGTCGTTGCCCAAGGCGCGGATGGTGTCGAAGCGCTGGTCGTCGCTGATGAACAGGATGACGTTTGGCGGCTGCTTTGGGGCGGACCACGGCGCACCCGCCGCCGCAATCAGCATTTCCCGCCGAGAGAGGTGTCTTTCGGTCTGGCCAGCCGGCATTAGAAAACCTCCTCCGGAGTCTTCGTCATCGCTCAAAACGTGAACCGCAGGGCGAACTGCATTTGACGCGGGTTGCGGGCGGCGGTGAACTCTCCGAAGCGGGGATTGATCTGGTTGCCGGCGGCGTCAAAGCGCGCTTGCGTATCGAGCGCGCTGAACTGAGTGTGGTTGAAGGCGTTGTACAGCTCCCAGCGGAATTGAAGCCGGGTTTTCTCGTAGGCCGGAATTTCCTTAATCAGGGAGAGGTCCCATTTGTTAATGCCGGGACCGCGGATCAGCGTCCGGGCGGCGTTCCCGAGAGTGCCCAGCGGAGGCTGCTGGAAGACCTCGGTGCGGAAGTTGCGGGAAAAGGTGCGCTCGCTCTTGGGCAGCACCGGATTGCCGGTCACCCAGATGCGCGCGGTTTGGGATGGCGTCCCGGTGAAATTTACTCCGGTTCCCGTAGCGGAGGTGACGGCGAGCGGGGCGCCGCTGACGAAGCTGGCGATGCCGGAGATGCGCCATTCGCCCAGCGTCCGCCGGGCGAATTTGTTGCCAAAACGCGGCGCCGGCACGTCCCAGAGCCAGTTGATCTTAAGCACATGGGTGCGGTCGTAGCTGGAAAGACCGTAGTTCCACACTCGCACGGGGACCAGGCTGCTTATGGTTTCCGTATCGGAGCTGTTATAGTCCAGGGACTTGGACCACGTCCAAGATGCGCCATATTGCAATCCCCGCGAAAAGCGGCGATTGGCCGTAACCTGCAAGGAATGGTAATTCGACGACCCGGCGAACTCGCGGAAGTTGACGTTGTTGAACCCTTGCATGGGGCGCAAAAAAGGCGTGGGGAGCGCCACGCGGGGATCGGTCGGGTCGGCGTTGGCAGGGTTGAATGTGGCGCCTAAAGGAATGGGGTTGAGGTCGCGCACCCACATCAGGTGCTTGCCCAGGCTGCCCACATAGGCGACGTCCAGAACCGTGCGGAAGCCGACGTTCTGCTGGACGGTCAGACTGAAGTTGTAAGTGGCCGGAACTTTGCCCACGGGGTCCAGTCCGGTGACGTCTTCCGGGAACAAAGCGCCAGAGGAGGAAAGAAAAGACGACAGGGTCCCGAAGTAGAGGATGGGGTTCGAAACCAGCGGCTGTTGGGCCAGAAACGGATTGGTGACGCTGCCGAGGTTGGTCCGGTTGAAAAAGGCGCCGAAGCCTCCGCGGATTGCCGTCTTGCCTTTGCCGAAAGGATCGTAGGCGAACCCGATGCGGGGGCCATAATGCACTCCTCGATCTCTGGTCAGTCCGCGGGGAAAACCGGGGGTGTCACGGACAGCCACCATTCCGTTGGCGACATCGCCCGTTCCGGGCGCGATCGCGCCAATCAGGGTGGCAGGGAAGACTTCTCCTGTAACGGGGTGGATGCCCACCCGTTGATTGCCCACGCGCGCCGGAGCAATCAAGCGCACCTGCCGCGCCGGATTGAAACGATCCGGCACGAATCCGGAAAGGTAACCGTCAGCCTCGTAAATCGGTTGAGGCCAGGAGAACCGTATGCCGTAGTCGAGCGTCAGTTTTCTGCCGGCTTTCCAATTGTCCTGGACAAACCACTCGACGTTGCTGACGCGCATGCGGGCGTTCCGGCGGCTGGAGGTCTCGGTGTAGCTCCTGAAGACGCCCAGCAGGCAGTTGGAATAGGCATAGCCGGTGTTTAAGGGGTTGTTAACGTCGGTTGCGAACTCGAAGGTTCCATTGAAGTGGGTTTCCGGCGTCTGGAGGCGCCAGAACCGGTCGGCGTAAATGCCTGCCTTGATGGTATGGGCTCGAAACGTCTTGGTCAGCGTGTCGCTGAGCGTAAAAGTGTCGTGCTCTTGTGTGTTGGGGAATCTTCGCTCCACTTGTAAAGTAGCGGCGCCGGTGATCCCGCCGAAGGTGGCGTTCGGGATGATGTTCAACGGATTATTGGCCGGATGGAACTGGCCGGCGCGGAAACCGATGGCGTCCCGCTGGTTGCGGCGCAACTCATCGTCGGAAACGGTGTCGCGCTCGGGGCGGCGCGTAAAGCCCCCGTTCAGTTCGTTGACCAGGGTGGGTGAGATGATTCGCTGGTATCGCGCCACCAGCACCGTGCCGTTGCGCTGGGCCTTGCGGACCATCTGCGGCCAATTCGGGCTGCCCGTCCCCGGAAGCCCCAAAGCGCCCTCGGTGGTTTCAAACGAGCGGGAGAAGTTGACGGAAACGAGGTTGTTGGAATTGAGATTGTAGTCCAGCTTGAGGGTGTCCTGCCGCTGCGGCAGGCGGGTTTCATCCTGGAAGACGTAATTGTACCGGCCGCCGGAAATCGTGCGATCGAGGAAGTTCGGCATGGGGAAGACCTTCAACAGCGCCTGCCCGCTGGGGTCGATGCGGTTGGCGGGGACGCGATTGCCGGGGAAAGGCGCACTATTTGCGGAAGGGTCACGCACCGTGATGAGGCGGTTGTTCAGATCCAGCGATTGCGAAAAGTCGCCCGCGCGCTCCAGTTCCGTGGGGACGGTCACTTGGGCAGTCGGCCGGGCTGTGCGGCGGGGCCAGAACTCCTGCGACCAGAAGAAGAAAAGCTTTTCCCGGTTGCGGTTGAATTTGCCGGGGATGTAGGCGGGACCCCCAAGGCTGTAGTTCCAGGTGTTGAAGCGGTAGCGGGGTTTGGGCACGCCCAGGCGGTTATTGAAAAAGTTATTGGCATTGAATTGCTCGTGGCGTTTGAAATAAGACGCCCGGCCATGGAAGTCGCGCGTGCCCCCTTTGGTGACAAGCTGGACGTTGGCGCCCGACATCCGCCCGTACTCGGCTTGGTAGTTGCTCAGCAAAACCTTCACTTCGGCGATGGCGTCCATGCTGACCGAGACCGTGGCCGTGTAATTGTTTCCCAGAGCATTCATGGTCATGCCGTCCAGAGTGAGGGAATTCGTGTTTCGCCGGTTGCCTTGCACATACAGGTTGGAATCGCGGCTGGGCGAATCCGGCTCGTCAAGGTCCACCACGCCGGGCAGCAACTGGAGGAGCGACATGACGTTGCGTCCCAGAATGGCCAGGTTTTCCACCTGCTGGCTGGCGATGACGCCTGCTCTTTCGGCGCTCGCGGTCTGGACGACGGCGGCTTGCGCGGACACCGTGACCTTTTCGGAAACTGCGCCGACCTCCAGGACGATATTCCCGAGTGGCAGAGTCTCCGATGCGGACAGAACGATGCTGCGCTGTTCCACCTGCTTGAAGCCCTCGGCGGCCACCACCAGCCGGTACTCGCCGGGTGCAAGGCTGCTGAAGACGAAATTGCCGCGCTCATCCGTCCGGGCGTTTCGTTCGGCGCCGGTTGCGATGTGAGTGAGCGAGACGCGCGCGCCGGCTACGGCAAGATCGGTAGGGTCTCGCACGCTGCCGGTGAGTGAGCCGGTGATGGTCTGCGCGGAAGCCGCGAGGGGCAGCATCAGCGCCAAGGCGGCGAGACGTCGAAGCGGGCTTCGGCAAGCTGACATCGACTCCAAGAAGATTGGACCGTGATCCCCGAGGACTTTCTGAAGTTGCATTTTGCACCTCCCAGCAAAATCTCCCCCACAGAAGCCGCCGCTCGAGGATCCGGGCGGCGCTTCAACCGCAGGCGGGTGAGAGTTTATCGCATCACAATTCAACGCGCAAGCTTAGTTGAATGGATCGGGGGGAGCCTTGTCCGGTGATGCAGCCAAAATTCGGATTGGTCAAGTCCAAAATCGGAGCAATGAGGTTGCGCCGGTTAAAGGCATTGAAGAAATCGGCCCGCAGATCCACGAAACTGCGCTCGCGGAAGCGGAAACGCCGGGAGACAGAGAGGTTCTCGTTCCGCGTACCGAAAGCTCGGAGATCCGGCAAAAAAACGCCGAGGACTCCAAAGGTGAACGGTTCCGGTGTGGTGAAGGCCGCCCGATTCAAATAGCGGTCCCCCACTTCGCCGGTCATTGCGTTCAAAGGACGGAAGTCGCCACGGCTAGTGTTGTCGCGCATGGCGACGCCGGGCACCGGATTGGGCCGGAGATGGCCGTTAAAAAGAGGCAGAGTGTTGATGGTGCTGATGCGCAGAGGCAATCCGCCGGAATAGTTGAGGACCCCCGATATCACCCATCCCCCGAAAGCTGCGCCGGTCCAGCCCCGGGCGGCAAGGGATTTCCCGCGAGCGAAGGGTAGTTCATAACTAAAAGCTGCCACAAGCTTTTGCGGGATATCGACATTGCTGATGGATTTCTCTGCGCGGCGGTTGTACTGGTCTTGGGGTGCGCCAAGTTCGGTATTCCGAAAGCTGATGTCCGAGATATTTTTTGCAACCGCGTAGGACACCAGGCACTGAAAGCCGTGGGAGAGGCGCTTTTCGGCCTTCAGAAACATTGCATGGTAGGTCGAGTTCCCCGTGGGGGTGTCGAGGGTATTGACATTCAGGTACTGTGGGAAGGCGCGCAGACTTTGGGCCAGGGTTCCCCGGAAGCCATCGTAAGGGGGCTTGTACCCCGCGGCGGCAACCGCCGGGTCGAGGATGTTGCGAGTCAGTAGCGCCCCGAGCGCCAAGTAACGCGGGTCGACCTGATTGATGGCGACCAGGCTGTTATTGGTTACGCCATGCGCCACAGTGCCGACATAAGATGTCTCGATCAACAGTCCTCGCGCAAGGTGTTGGATGCTAAACTGCCATTGGCTGGTGCGGGGCAACCGGCCGCTTCCCCCGGGACGGTTTTCCGTGGTTGAAGTGTTGGAACCGTTCGAAATGGTGGGATTCAAAAACGGCGGGTAAACCCGCGCCTCGGGCGGCCAACCCTGATCCATGTCGAAGGCCGGCGTCAGTCCCCCGTCAGGAGAACTGCGCGTGATTTGGGCGTTAAAACCGGTTTTGTCGTTGTCGAGGCCAATCAGCGGCGAATAGAAGAGCCCGGCTCCGGTGCGGATTACGAGGCGGCGGGCAGCCTGCACCGCAATTCCGAGCCTGCCTGAGTGCGCGCCGTAATACGTATGCATGAACCTGCTTTTTCCGCTTCGTCCGGGACCGTGTCCGGCAAAAATGACTGCGCCCGGGTATCCAGCCGCACCGGGATTGGGGACCGTTGGATCCATGGTGCTCAATCGATCGTGGGCCTCACGAAACGGCGTTTGCATCTCCCACCGGTAACCGTAATTCAACGTCAGGCGGCGAGTGGCTTTCCAATCGTCCTGCGCGTAGAGGGCAAAGTATTTGGACCGATCACCCGTCGGCTGGTTGTAAGCCATGGTGGCATTCGATGCCCGCCCTATCAAGAAACTTGCGTACGAGTGTCCGGTCCCAGCCATTTGCCGCTGGCCTGTGGTGGTTTGCGCGAATGTGTACTGGCCTTCCCGAAAGCCAGGCTGATTCTGATTGAATTGATAGGCGTCAAACCGGGTTCCGAATTTGAATCCGTGGGCGCCCTTTGTCCAGGCCAGGGATTCTTGCACGCTGAGGTTGTTGCTTACCGGAGTTCGATCGTTACCATAACCGAACCCTGTCATGCCTTGTCCGGAGAATCGAATGCCCGGGAACCCGGATTCGTACGCGCCCGGTACGCCCAAGCCCGCATCGCCGGACTCGGTGAGCCGTGACCGGAAACGAGTGAATCCGGCCTGCACCCGATTCAACAAGTTGGGCCGCAAGATCAGGTCGTGGGAAGCCACCACGTTCTGCGCGAAAATGGCCTGGAGTTGCCGGTCGGAGAGCGGCAGCACGAATCCGTTTCCGCTGACGCGGTCCTCGAGACGTGGACGGTAGCTGGCGCTTAAGCGGCTGCGGTCGGAGATGGCGTGGTTGATCTTAATGAAACCGGAGTTCAGATCAAGTGTGTTGGGCAAGGAGGAACGATAGTTGTTGGCCAACCCGGGCGCGTTCGGCAGAGGTAGAAGCTGCTGAAATTTCACAGCGAAGGGGGACAATCGAGAGGCGGGTATGCGGTTGGCCGGGAATGGCTGGCGCGTTCCGGCGGCAAGTGTGCTCAAGGGGCCAAAGATTTGTTGGGGCGATTCGGAAAAGTCGCCTTGCCGCATAAGGGCAGTGGGCAAAGTAGCGCTGAGGCCCTGCGCTTCGGCTATGCGACGAAGGCCGGTGTAATTCGCAAAAAAGAAGGTGCGGTGATGCCCGTCGTACAGGCGCGGAAAGTATACGGGGCCGCCCAGCGATCCCCCAAACTCGCCGCCGCGTGTGATGTCGGCGATGGCGGCGTTATATCTACGCGCGTCCAGGACATTATTACGGAACAGCGCAAACAGGTTCCCGCGCAGTTGGTTCGTCCCGGACCGCGAAGCCACCATTACGACGCCTCCGGCTGTTCTTCCATACTCGGCGGGAGCCACAGCCGTCTCGACGCGGAATTCGGAAACGGTTTCCAGCGCCGGCGCTGTGGGACCGGCCACATTCTGGGTGGCGTTGTAGGAAAATGGCACGCCGTCCAACATCACTTCGTTCGCATACGTCCGAGACCCGGCAATCCGTGTGCCCTCTGCCGCCTCGCTGGTCCCCTCCGCGCCCGCCGTCAAGTTGACTGCGGCCAGCGGGTTCCGGATTCCACCGGTAAGCTGGTAAGGTAAGGCCGTGATTAAGTCCCGGGAGATCTGTGTGCCCAGCGCGGAGGTCTCGCGCTGAAGCAAAGGCGCCTCAGCCGTGACGGTGACGCTCTCTTGCGTCCCCCCGACTTCCAGTTGCACGTCAACCCTCACCGTTTGGCCGGTCTCGACAAGGATATCCCGTTGTATATAGGGCTTAAATCCCGCGAAATCCACCCGGAGCTCGTGCCTGCCAAGCGGCGCCGAAGGGAAGCGGAAGACGCCTGCTTCATTGGTGGTGGTTTTCAGGCTCGTGCCGGCCTCAATGTGCGTCAGCGTGACCTGGGCTCCGCTGACCCGCGCCTGGCTTGGGTCCTGCACAATTCCCGTAACGACACCCTGGATGCCCTGCGCCCAAATGGCCGCCGGGCAAAACAGAACCGCGATCGTCGCAACGATCTTGCGCATGATTCATCCCCTTTCCCCGTCACAAGCCTGACGGAGATCACATCCATTCGACTTTGCCCCATTCGCGCGCGAGATCCACCTGCACGCGAGCGTGCTCGTACTCGCGCGTAAACTGCGACCCATTGCGCTGGGCCGGTCCCTTCGGCGGGCCGAGCTTGCGATCAAACTCGGGGTACCACTCCATCCACCCGTCGTCCAGAGTGTAGCCCCAGGAATAACCGAAGTAGCAATGTTTTTCAGCGCCGATGAGAAACGCAGCCAGCGGAAATTCTATCTGTTGACGCGCCAGGCGGACGCGTTCGGCTTGCGAGGCCGGAAACTTGGAAGCATCCGGGAAACCGTGGGCAAAGGCGGGCCACGCCTTGACCTGAATCAATTTCCCTTTCTGCGCCGCCTGGCGCATAAGATCCAGGTCTGCGAGCACGACGTCCGGGCTAAGGCGCCCATCTTGGCCGACCGATGAAACCCCGGCAAAGTGCTCGATCATAGCGGCGTCGGCATACTCCAGGTAGCGCAGACCGCCGTCTTTCCAACTTTGCAATCTGCCCCGGAGGCCGTTGATCAGGAGAATTTTTTCGGGTCCGATCTTGCGTTTGGTGAGGGCGAGCAGCTCTCGCAGCCCATGCTCGACGGCCTCATATTTCGCGTCGCCCCATAGCTTGCGATTCGAGGCTTCCGCCATCGCGACTTTGGGAACTGCGTCGGCAAAGACGCCATCCAGGGGCGCTCGCCTCATAGCGCCGGCGACCGTATCCGACCACCACTCTCGAAGCGCGGGTTGGGACAAATCGAACAGAAACCTCCCGCGGAACGTGACCTCGTTGCCGGAGCGGTCGCGGAGCCGCCACTCCGGATGGCGCTCGAAGGTCGCGCTGGCTTCATAGCCGGGCCAGTCAATCACAAGGTTCAAATAGAAAAGAACCTTGGTCGCCGGGTTCGCATCCTTTATCTGACGCGCGGCTTGGTAGATGCCTTCTTCGCAACTGACGCCGGCGCCCCGGGCGTGGCTCTTTTCCACCGTAACCATGGGGAACCGGGCCAAGTGTTTGGCCTCGTCCGGCGTCAGATGGGCGTCTCGCTTCAGCATGTGGTTGAATACGGGGATCCTTTCCCAACTGAATGCCGGGAAAAGGGGCTTGGCTTCGCCGCCGAATCCCCTACTGGCCAGCGCCGTAACCAGGAACTGCCTGCGGTCAAGGTTCACGGTATTCCTCCTGGAAATCAGAACTTGCAGTGAGAGCGCCGGCCCTCAGATTAAAAAACCAGGCGGTGGAGCCAGGGGGCAGGAGCGCACTAGCCCGGACGCCGCCCTCCATCCGCTCCAGATCCGCGGGCGTTGCAGTCCACCGGCGGCGCCCTGTATAACCAGTGCCGGTCGCGGACCACAGGGCAGCCGCGTCAACGGGCTTGTCGGTGGAAAACTCGGCGGCGATCTGAGGGCCCTCCCGGCGCAACGCAATTTGCCTCAGCCAGGGCCGGCCCCTACGGACGATGGCGTCGGCGAAGGCGTAACTGTCGGGCTGGTTCCAGGCTGCCGGATGACTATGCCCCACATCCGGCAAAACCGCCACCATGCGCGGCCCGGGTGCTGCGCGGTAGGAAGCGCTCTGCGCGCTCAATGGGAAATGTGGGTCGCGGAGCCAAGTGAACCAGAAAAGCGGCATTTGGGCATTGGGAAGCCACAGCACCGGATCCCACACTTGGCGATACAGCCGGTTTTCGGCCAGCGCTTTACCCCAGTGGTTTTCCACGTCGCCCATGGCGCCGCAGCCGTAAGCCAAAATGGCGAAGGCGAGACGATGGTCGATGCCCGCAACGGTGGCGGCGATAACACTTCCCCAGGAAATGCCCATCACGCCCACTTTGCCGGCGTCCACTTCGGGAAAGGACCGCAAAAGGGAATGCGCCAAAATGACATCGGCCACTGCGTGGTAGATCCACTGGTCGGCCAGCGGCGCGGAACTGTCGGAATAGATGCCTTGCCTCGCTGGACCGGCCCATGCATGCCGCTTCCAATGCAGGCGTCCTTTCTCCACCGACGGTGCGGGCTCGTCGGTCTGACCTTCGACCGCGATGCTGATAGCCGCAAAACCGTGGTCGTTCCACTTGCGCACCCACTCCGCAAAGGCCGTGCCGCCTCCGCCATGCACCAGCACGATGCCGGGAACCTTGCTGTTTCGATCCGCGGGCGCCCTGTATCGGGCGAAGACCCGCGTTGTTTTGCCTTGGTACGGAAGACCTTCGAAAAACAGTGCCTGCGGTTCGGGTGGGTTGCTGGAAATCTTCGCCGGATATGCCGCCGGAGCAGATGTGAGACGGCCGAGACGTTGAATCTCATTGCGAATGGCGGCAAAATCATCCTGCCCCCCTGCATAGCCAACAGTAAGAAGCGCGGCGCAAAGGCAACCTGCCAGTGGAGATTTCATATCCGCCGCCTCACCCACGTTGCGACAACTGATGCCGGGCTTCGGAGCCCCGCCGGCGCCAACCCAGTTGTGACGCCATTCTTGTCCGAACGTAACCCAGTCCACCTCATATGTCAACCGGAATTCCCGTTTTGGACTCCCGGACAAGACGAATATACACCCACCCCACACGCGTCAAGCCGCACATCGTTCTTTGCGCGCCTCCCGCATTGGCGTAGCCCTCCGGGGTCTGCCCCACACAATGGCGTGGAGCCAAAAGAAATGGCGCGCCCGGAGAGATTCGAACTCCCGACCTACTGGTTCGAAGCCAGTCGCTCTATCCGCCTGAGCTACGGGCGCGCGGCGGGGAATCCAAGCGATTTTATCCTAGCACAGGGAGGTCCACGGACTGCTACCATTCTCTAAGAACGCACCGTGAAGAACCAGGATCGGAAGGAAGTCGAGATCAAGCTTCGCGTCGGCAGCGTCGAGCAAGCCAAGCGGCTCTTGCGCACTGCGGGGTTCAAGGTGTCCAAGCGCCGGATCTTCGAATCAAACACCGTTTTCGACACCTCCTCCTTGGAGCTGCGAGCCTCATCCCGGCTGCTGCGGCTGCGCCAGTCGGGCAATGCCCATATCCTGACATTTAAAGGGACGCCCACCGCCGGCAGGCACAAGACCCGGGAAGAAATAGAAACCTCGCTGGGTGACGCGGAAGCGCTCCGGGAAATCCTCGCCCGGCTGGGCTTCAAAGTGGTGTTCCGGTACGAGAAGTACCGCACCGAGTTCCGGCGGCCCGACGAAGCCGGCCTGGCCACTCTCGACGAAACTCCCATCGGAGTGTTCTTGGAACTCGAAGGCTCGCCCACTTGGATCGACCGCGCGGCGCGCTTGCTGGGCTTTTCCGAAAGCGATTACCTCACCGAAAGCTACGGCGGGCTCTTCCTGCAATGGTGCTCGAAGAAGGGCATCAAATCAGACCGCATGGTTTTCTAGCCCGATGGTACTAACACCATTCAAGGCGAAGCGAACAAAGGACTAAATCCGCCGTCGTAGAACAACTGGAAAATTACCTTATGACCGCAAAACTCTATTGAAGGCCTGCCGGGGCGATGGTATTCTCAGTTTGGGCGCGGGGTAGTTCAGCAAGACCGCCTCGAACATTAGGAGAAATCGAACTTCAATGGTTGCGAGCGTTTTGATTATCGTCATTTCGCTGGTGCTGTTTGTGTACTGGTTTCGGTATACCTCGCTGTTGATTCTCAGCGCCAAGCCGGCCAAGGATTACGGCAAGGCGGTGGTGGAAGCGAATCAACTGAGTTTTCCGGCAGTGCGGGCGAAATTGTCCCACCCCGCTGACCCGGTAGCGATGGAGAAGATCGAGGCGGCTCTCAACCGGGATTATAAGCTGCTCACGAGGCTGATGGTGGATTCGAACAAAGAATGCTCATGGTGGATTACCGGATGATGCAGGCGTGGTACTCGGTGGTTCGCCGCGTCTCGCGCTCGCACGCGGCTGCGGCGCTGCAAGAGATGGCGGACATCGTCGCGCACTTTGCCAACAACATGGGGCAAGCTTGCGCGGCGCGCATTGAGAGCTGAGAACAGCCGCCCGCTTCCTCAGGGGAAGCCGGCTGACTTCCGCCTCAAGAAAAGCCCCTCAGGCCGCCTCTCGAATACAATAGAATTGTGCCGTCTGATCAGCTCCTTCAAGAAGCCATAGCCCGCCTCGATCTCGTCCGCAAAGAAATCGCCAAAGTCATTGTTGGTCAGGAGGATGTGGTCGATGGAGTGTTGATCTGCCTCTTGGCAGGGGGGCATGTGCTCCTGGAGGGCGTTCCCGGTTTGGGCAAGACCACTTTGCTCCGCACCCTTTCGCGGGTGATGCGCCTCAAGTACTCGCGCATTCAGTTCACCCCCGACCTTATGCCCGCCGACATCGTGGGCAGCATGGTGATGGAGAGCGACGAACGGGGCTTGAAGTCGCTGCGCTTTCAGCCTGGTCCCGTGTTCGCCCATCTCGTGCTGGCGGACGAAATCAACCGGGCAACGCCCAAGACGCAATCGGCGCTGCTCGAAGCCATGCAGGAGAGGACGGTTACGAGCGGCAACAGCACGCATCAACTCGAAGCGCCGTTCCTCGTGATGGCGACTCAAAACCCCATCGAGATGGAGGGGACCTATCCGCTCCCGGAAGCGCAACTCGACCGCTTCTTGATGAAGATCCTCGTTCCCTATCCCCGCCGCGAAGAACTCAACCGCATTGTCGAACTGACCATCCAGAAAGAGGAAGTCCACCTGGAGCCTCAGGTCGACCGTGAAGGCATATTGCAAATACGGCAGGTCTGCCGTGAAGTCCTGGCTGCGCCGCACGTCGTCGACTATGCCGTGGATCTGGTGATGTCCACGCAGCCCGGCACACCCGGCGCTCATCCCTTGGCGGAGAAGTACATCCGGTATGGCAGTTCTCCCCGCGGAGCGCAGGCGCTGGTGGAGTGCGGGCGGGTTCTGGCCCTCATGCGCGGACGGTATCACTTGAGCATTGACGACGTTCAACACGTCGCGCCCTCTGTCTTGAGGCACCGCATCATCCTGAATTTCGACGCCCACGCCGACGGCCAGACCCCGGACAGCGTTCTTGATCAGATCATCCAAAGCGTGACGGCTAAAGCCGCCTGAAACAGGTAGTACTAGATGGCGGACTCCGGAGCTGAAAGCCTCATCGAACGGGCCTTCCTCGAGAAGCTCGAGCGCCTCACCATCCGCTGGCAGCGCTCGTTTCCGGGGATCGTGGGTGGCCACAACCGCTCCCGGTTTCCGGGACCGGGGCAGGAGTTCCTCGACCACCGCCACTTCCATCACGGCGACGACCTGCGGGCCATTAACTGGCGCGCTTACCTCCGGCTGGAGAAGCTGTTTCTCAAGATGTTTCAGGTGGAGCCCCGCGTGCCGGTGCGGTTGCTGCTCGATTGCAGCGAGTCGATGAAGCTGGGCGCCGTGGACAAATTCCGCTACGCGCGCCAAGTGGCGGCGGCGGTAAGCTATGTCGGTCTGGTGCGTTTGGACACCATTCATATCCATCCTTTCCGCGACTCCCTGGAAGAAGCGCACGTCTGTTCAGGGGGGCGCCACCGTTTTGCTCCGACGGCCGATTTCCTGGCGCGGCTCGAGGCGCGCGGGCGGACTAATTTTTACGCCGTGGCGCGGCAGTTTGCTTCCAATGGCCCGCAGCGCGGCTTGATCATCGTCATCTCGGATTTTCTCGACGAGAGCGGCTGCGAACGGCCGCTCCAATACCTGGCCGACGCCGGCCACGAACTGCTGTTGATTCAAGTTTGGTCCGAGGAGGACCGCACGCCGCCCTGGACCGGCGAGTTGGACCTTTGCGACGCAGAGACCGGCGCGCGCCTGGAACTGGCCTTCGACGAGGACGCCCGGGCAGCCTACACCGAAGCCTTCGATGCTTGGGCCCGGCGGCTGCAAGAACTTGCCTCACGGAAGGACGGGCGGTATGTAGGCTTGTGTACGTCCATGCCGGTCGAGGATGCCGTTTTCGGCCCGCTCATCCGGGCGCGGGGGGTGGAGTAGGTGTTTTTGGAAAACCTTACCCTGCTCGAGCTGCTGTCCTTGCTGGGGGCGGTTTCGGGTTTGGTTGTCGCGCTCTATCTGCTGGACCGGTCCAAGCGGAAACTTGTGGTTTCGACGCTCCGGTTCTGGCTGGCGGCGCAGCAAATCCCGGAAAAGCGCCACCGCAAGCGCATTCAGCAGCCCTGGTCTCTCATCCTGCAACTCATCGGGATCACGCTGCTGCTGTTGGCGGCCGCGCAGATCAAGTGGGGTTCGCGCGCTACGGCGGTCCGCGAT
>Ga0101944_10003110_pt1 | contig 24216 bp, 22 predicted proteins | sample DewCreD2012metaG_FD_75245 | JGI IMG/M metagenome (GOLD analysis project Ga0101944, IMG submission 75245) | Hot spring sediment bacterial and archeal communities from British Columbia, Canada, to study Microbial Dark Matter (Phase II) - Dewar... ... | reverse complement strand
TGTAGAGCGGTGGCATCCCCACCCATAGTCTGCCGGCCTCCACGAGGCCGCGGAGGTGGTTGAAGATCAGCGTCAGCATGAGAGACTGGATGTGGAGGCCGTCAGTGTCGGCGTCGGCGAGAATGATAAGTCGGGAGTATTTCCGTTTAGAGTCGTCGTAGGATGAGGACGCCCCAGCACCCCAGGCCGTGACTATGTCGGAGATCTCCTTGTTGTAAAGCGATGATTTCGGGTTGAGTACCGCATGGATGTCGGCGCCCTGGCAGTTGAGGATTTTCCCACGGACCGGGAGGACAGCCTGAAAGGACTTGTCCCGCCCGGCCTTGAGGGACCCGGCGGCGCTGTCGCCCTCGACGATGATGAGCTCGGTTTTGTCGTTGTCCCTTGAGGTGCAGTCGGCCAATTTGCCGACATTGTTGAGGGACATGAGCCCGTTTCGGCCGGCCTGGATCACCTTGGTCTTGGCGTTGGTCGCGGCGCGGCGCCCCATCGATGTGGTGATGACCTTTTTGCAAATGGACTTCGCCGCCTCGCTGTTACGCTCGAGGGCGCGGTAGAACTCGGTCCCGACCAGCTTCCTGATCGGCCCCTCGACGTCGGTGTTGGAGAGCTTGAGCTTGGTCTGGGAGTGGTACTTCGGGTTCGGGTGCCTCACCGAGACGATCCCGTTCAGTCCCTCCCTCACGTCCTCACCGGTGATCTGGAGGTCCTTGCTGTCCCGCTTGGAGAGCATATTCCTTTCGGAGATGTACCTCTTGATGACGTCAGTGAGGGCCATCCGGAACGCCTTTTGGTGCGTGCCGCCCTCGGAGGTGAAGATACCATTACAGTAGCAGTTAAGGTTCTCCTCCGAGGAGTCGGAGTAGGTGAACGCGACCTCGACCTGGATGCGGGTGGCCGGATCGGACGAGGAAAAGGAGTACGGCGTCCTAACGATCGGTTCGCCCAGGGTTCTGTCCCTCACGTACTGGAGGATCCCGTCCTTGTAGGAGAAGGACTCCTCGGACTTCTTCCCGTCCTTCGAGACGTACGTGAAGTCGATGGTCAAGCCCCGGTTTAGGTACGCCCTGACCCGGAGGTTCTCCTTCAGGAGCGGCTCGATTTCCGCGGCCCAGCCGTCCGCGTCGATCTCGAGCTTCTCGCAGTCGGGTGAGAACTTGATGGTGGTCCCGGTCCTGCCGTACTTGGTGTCTTCCGCGGCCGGGTCGGCTATAGCCCTTCCGAACTTGAACGACTGAGAGAAGGTCATGCCGTCGCGCCTCGAGATTACCTCGAACTTGGAGCTAAGCGCGTTGACGGCGGTCAGGCCGACCCCATTGAGGCCGGAGGACGTGAAGTATGACTCGTGGTCGAACTTGCCCCCGGCGTGGATCTTGGTCACGATGGTCTCGAGAACCGAGTTGTCCTTAGAGACAACCCCATTCTTCACCTTGGAGACGTCCTTGGCTACCGGGATGCCCCGGCCGTTGTCCTGGACGGTCACCGTCCCGGTCTTCCCGGACAGAACGACTGACACTCGGTCGCAGTGCCCCGCGAAGAACTCGTCAACGCTGTTGTCGACCACCTCCTTGCAGAGGTGCAGGACCCCGGGGACGCCGAGCTCCCCGATGTACATGTTGGGCCTAGTCCGCACTCCGTCGATCCCGTCGAGGTGCTTGATGGACGAGGCGTCGTAGGTTTTCGAGCCTTTTTTCATTCCGGTTCTCCTTTTCGAGTTTGGAACTACCGTAAAATTATATATGCCGGAACCGACGGCACGATGTCGAGCTTCCGATAATACCGTGTTGGGCCGGCTTTGTACGGTGTGGGAGGGTCTTCCGCGGGCAAAAGAATCGGGCAAGCTTTCGCTTGCCCGCGTAAAGGGAAAAGATCTTGGAATCCGAATGAGATTTCAACGAGTGAATGGAAAGGACTCAATGGTTTGTTGGAGCATAGAAAAGGCAGGCAATGCGGAAATTCGCCTTGCCTGCACGACCCTTTGGAAATGAAGGAGAAATCGCGTCGGGCCCAAACCCTTATAGGTTTGTTCAGCTGTTCAGAAACGCTTCAAGGTGATGTCTTTGACCAGGGGCGGGTTCGCGTTGTTCTTCGAGGCCCTTTCCGACCCGAAGGATAGCAGCCGGGCCAGGAGGGACACCCTGGCCGGATCGAATAGCCTTACCGATTTTTTGTTGAAGTCGAAAATGGAGCTCATGTTGTTGCAAAAGAGGACCAGCCACCAAAGGTCCGTCGTCCCGTAAACCTCCTTGGAGACGCGCTCGGGGTGGTAGAAGGAGCTCTCGCTGATCGTCGCGTCCACCAGGTTGGCGGCGACTATGTTGGCATAGTCCCCGAGGGCGTGGGATTGGTGGACCACCATCACACCCTCGTAGTTCATTTTCAGAACGTTGTTGGCTATCGACGCGGGGTTCTCCTTGTCGGCGTCGATGCACTCCTGAATGAGGGCATGGGACCCGCTGTCGTTGTTCAAAAAGGCGCTCCTGTCCATTGGGCTTCACCCCCTATCCTTTGAAGTATTCCTTCAGGACGTTCCTGAAAACAACCGGGTCGAACCTCGGCATCGGCCTGACATCATACGGCGTCGACAAGGCGACCCTCTCCTCCCACCCCGGAAGGAGCACGTCGTCCAGTTTGACGATTTCATTGTACTGGACCCGGTACTCCCTCATCAGGCCGGAAAGCAGCTTATCGGACACGTGGGCGACCATCCTCTGGTCTACCGTGTCGATCCCATAGTCCTCGCCGACCCCAATGAGCAGGGCGTCCCTGTACTCATAGGGCACTGCCCTCGCGTCGGCGAGGTCGGCCATGAAATAGCTCCTAAGAGGGAAGGAGAGCCCGAGAAGCACCGCGTAGTCTCTCCCGAGTTCCTCGACAAAATAGTGCACCGGGAGCCTTTTTTTCAACAGCGTTTTGTGGAAGTATTCCTGCCACGACCCCCAGGTGTACTTGAAGCTCCCGGTGAGGATCGTTGGCTTGATGAAGGTGCCTTTCTCATAAAGGCTCCTCATGTGGGTGATCACGACGCTTTTCGTTCTCGACCTGAAATGCTTTTGGGCATTGGATATTTCGTACACAGTGCCTCCCGACGTTAGGAAAAAATTGGATAACGCCACGGGGGCGTTATCCAATTTGTTGGAGGTGAGATTATTCGTCTTCCTCGTCGGACTCGTCCTCGTCGTCGTCTTCCTCGTCGGACTCGTCCTCGTCTTCCTCGACGGCGTAGTCTTCCTCGATCACGTCGTCCTCGTCGATCTCCTCGTCGTCGAGGTCCTCGTCATCGAGGTCCTCGTCGTCGAGGTCCTCGTCATCGAGGTCCTCGTCGTCTTCCTCGTCGTCCTCGCTGAAGTCGCTGAAATCCTCGTCTTCGTCTTCGTCGTCGAGATCCTCGTCGTCGAGATCCTCGTCGTCGAGATCCTCGTCGTCCTCGCCTTCGAGGTCCTCGTCGTCGAGGTCCTCTTCGTCATTGGGGATGCATAGCATAGCAATGGGGTCGTATTCGAATAACATCGATCGATTTCTCCTTTTGATTTCGAGATTTGATTTAGAACTGCAAAAATAATATACGCTTGTGGCGGCATCCGGCCTTTGGCCACCAACCGCCTTGCTTCAGACTTGAAAGACTTCGAAATTAACGGCTTGTTCAGGCCGGAAAGCCCCCTTAGGGCGAAAACGGGAGATAGTACCCCTTCTGGATATCCCCGTCGAGGAATATTACGATGATGTTCTCACCGATCTTCGGCTGGGGGACGTCCCACACCTCGTCGATGGTTTCCTCCCAGAGGTGTGTCCGGTTGTGTTCGGAGAACTCATCGTGGAGAGCTTGGGTCCCGAGAGACTGTCCTATCTCGAACTTGTTGGCGGTAAGGACATCGCAGTTGATCGAGTCCATGGTCGCGTGGTAGTTCTCGGGGATGTTGTTGTTGTCCTCGCTTGAATGGTTCGGCTCGTTCACGTTGCCGGACAGTCTGACGGCACCGCTGATGACTACGTTCCCGAAAGACTGTCTCTCCCGGTTGTTGCGGATGTGGGGCTCCACCTGTTTGCTCGGGGTGGAAGGATCGAGCATCGGGGTCGCTAAGGCCGCCACCTTCCTGGACCGTTCCGGCTTGTCGGTAACCTTTCCGTGAAGGGTCTTGTACGATTTCCGAGCCCAGTAGAGGGGGTTAACCCAGATATAGTTGCACTTTTTGATCTTCTTCGAGAGCGGAGGCTTCTCCTCGTTCTCCACGACCGAATCGTCAATCGGGATTTCCTCGTCCTTAGTGTACTTCGTCCCCTTCTCTACGGGGGAGTTGTCGGGCATGAGCCTAGGGATGTGGACCCCGATCCTGTACGAGCCGTCCTCGTGCACCATGACCCACGCGCTGACAAAGCCTTCGAAATTGATCCGCTGTATCCCGTCGGGGATGCCCCCACGGAGCTCCCTGTCAGACATTCTCTTACCTCCTGGATTCGCATGCTCTCGCTGTCGAGACTTAATGTATTATTGCCCATTCTGGAAAAAGCCAAAAATGGCGGGGCTAACAGATCTATATCTTTCGGAAAATAACCGATGATCGAAACATTGTTAAGGTTTAATCGGTTTCGCAGGAAGTCCATTCGGATAAAGGGAGAGACAAGCTTGACAGAGAAAAACGAACTCTACAGGTACGAGTACGAGGGAAAGACTTTCCGCGTCGGCGGCTTGGACCAGAAGATCGGCCTGGACAGGTACTCCATCCAGGAGTTCGACCCGTCCAAGTTCACCACCGGTGACTCGGTGCTGTTCGAGGGAGCCAACGGCCCGGACAAGAGGATCGGTAAGATAGTCGGGTCGGCCGACGGTCCGGACGGGACCACCTTTTTCGAAATCAAAGATTTGAAACATGGGTATATCGAGAAGGTCCCGTCCTACTCGATCTTCAAGCCCAGGGAGCTCCACCCCGAGGAGTGGTGGAACAGGTGGTCCGAGGCGATGGTGTCGATGGAAGACCAGAACTTCAAAAAGTGGCGCAACGAGTACAGGTGGCTGTTCGACGGCTTCAGGTTCTCGCCCGGCGGCCGGATCATGCTCGCCCTCGGGCAGGAGTACCTGAATGTTGACCCGGACTGCATCAGCAGGTGCCATGCAAGCTACGACGGGATCGTCCCTAAGACGGAGGCGAAGTCGAAACTCACCATGTACAACTGCTTCGTCGGGAAGTCCCCCCGTGGCCCCTCGGGCAGGTGGGAGTACGTGGACAAGTCGGAAGTATACGGTTCCGAAGAGGTTGAAAACCTGACGGTCCTCACCGACCTGAAACTCTCCATCCTTCAATTCATGAACGTCCTCGAAAGCAACATCGAGGAGGTTAACGTGATGAAGCATGGCGGCGGCTATGGGATCAACGTTTCCAAAATCGAGACAGTTTCAGGTCCGGCCGTCGCCCCGGAGTCGATCGTGATCTACTTTGCCCCGGAGTCCAGGGACTATCCCGAGTCCAGGAGGAGCCGGATGATCGGGAAGCTTGGGAGGTACACCGTCCTCGGGGAGAGGGCCCTCGGCGCCGCCGAAGGGTACGACTTCTTCGAGGTCGAGGACAGCATCGAGGGCATCTTCGACGGCATCCGGAGGATGATCTCCAACGCCTTCTCGGGAGTGAAGACGTGTGTCGGCTTCAACAGGCTGAGGCACCGCGGCGCGATCCTCAAGAAGATTAACGGGAGGAGCTCCGGGGCCGTGGTCTGGGCGGAGCTCTACGAGGTCTGGGCCAGGCTGCTCTCCCTCGAGACCGTTGATGTCGTGGAGTTCCTCGAGACCTACTCCAAGATCGTCAACTCTGTGATGCAGGGCGGCTCCAGACGCGGGGCCCTCATGCTCCTTCTCGACTCCTACCGTCTCGACGTCATCGACAAGTTCGTGTCTAGGAAGAAAGAGCTTGACAAGATGGGCAAGGGGAGATGGCTAACCGGAAGCAACATCAGCGTCGCCGTCGACGAGCACTTCATGGCGCTTGTCGAGTCGTTCAAGAAGAAATCCTCGGCCGGGTTGGAGCCCGGGACCGCGGAAAAGAGGGTGGCGAGGGTATGGTCCAACATCATCCAGTCAGCCTGGGCTTCCGCCGAGCCCGGAATCGTATGGCTGGATAGATACAACAGGATGAGCAACTCGTACTATTATAACGAGATTGCTGGAGTAAACCCTTGCGCAGAGCAAGGCCTTCCTGAGCATGGGGTGTGCAACCTGGCCCACATCAACCTCGTTAGGTTCCAAAATTCCGAGACTGGCGCCATGAACTGGGTAGACCTCAGAAGGGCTGTCAAGCTCGGAATCCGGGCGCAGGACAACTTCATCGACTATAGCCACTACTTCTCCGAAGACAACCTTTACCTCCAAAAGGGGGAGAGGCGCATCGGTCAGGGCACCCTCGGGCTTGCCACCGTTCTCATCAACGCCAGGATCCGGTACGGCGTCGAGGCAGTCCCCTTCATCGACGAGATCTATTCCAGGATATCCTTCTGGCAAGTCGAGGCATCGATGGAGCTGGCCCGCGAGAAGGGCCCGTTCCCGATGTTCGAGTTCTCCAAGTACATGGCGTCCGGGCACATGTCCCTCATCGTCGAAAACTGGAAGCGGCAGTTCAGGGACGACCCGGAGTTCGATGTGGACGCGCTGGTGTCCAAGATCAAGAAGTACGGGGTCAGGAACGTCTGCGTCTCCACTCAGGCTCCGACCGGGAGCACCGGGACCATGCTCAACGGGTACTTCGAGGCGAACGACGGGGTCTCCGTGTCCTCCGGAATCGAGCCCTTCTACGGCTTTGACTACTACCGGGCCGGCAGGCTCGGAGTCGACCGGGAGGTATCCCCGATGATCAAGAGATACTTCGACTCCAATCCCGGCGAAAAGACCCTCCCAAGGTGGTTCGTGACAGCGATGGAACTCTCCCCTGCCGACCATGTAGCGGTGCAGGCTGCCATTCAGAAGTGGGTGGATAGCAGCATCTCCAAGACGGTCAACTGCCCCGAGTCCGCCACCCCGGCCGAGATCGAGGAAGTCTACCTCATGTCCCACAGGAACGGCCTCAAGGGTGTAACAGTGTACAGGGACGGATCCAGGTCGGTCCAAGTCCTCTCGAAGAAGAAGGAGAATGCCAAGATCGAATCTCATGTGGAAGCTAAGGTCCTGGCGGCGATAGAGGCCGCCTCAAAGTCGGCCAAGAAGCCGGAGAATAACTTCGCCTACGCGAAGTGCCCGAGCTGCGGGGAGAAGGCCTACGTCAAGGCGGAGTGCTCCTGTGCCGCCTGTGGAGCATCCGTCTGCACGATGTGACTTCAAAATAGGCCATGACGGGAAACTGTCATGACCTATTTCTCCTTCAACAAAAAAATGTCTAACGATTTCAACTAAGGAGGTTTTTATGAATTCAGAACAGATGGCGTACGTGCGGGGCCAACAACCTGATGCGAATATTCTCATCATTTGGTATAACGATAATCACAATTTCTCAACCAATGACTACACTCTGGAGTTTATCAACGAGCAGGAGCTTATCAAGGTCACGAATAAGCTGACCGGGGCAGTGGCCTACCTCCATTGGGACTTGATCAACTTCATTTCTTACAAGATTCCAGGAACACAATCTGCTGAACATATTTGGAGAAACGAATATGAAAAAGTCGTCTAGTTTGAAATGAAAAAGAAAAAAGAAAAGGGACAGGACAGGCCGGATTCGGTCCACTTCATGGTGAGGACCGGGCTGAACTCTTCCATCCCAATGTGCTGCGCCGAAGCGTCCCACGACCCCGACAACTCGAAGTGGTCGAAGGCCTCGGAAGAGCAGAAGTGTAAGTACTGTAAAAAAATCCTCGAGGAGATCAAGGTCAGGTGAAACGGAGGACATGCCGCAGGGCATGTCCTCCCTTCAATCCCCTAGAACCTGATGAGCGCGAGAATCTGATCGATCTCGGTGTCGCGGCCGGAGTCTCGGAGGGCCTTCAGCCTGACGGCGAGAGACACCTCCCTGTTGACGGACCACTGGGGTACCCTCTCGGAGACCCGGAAGGACCGGGTGGTCCCGTCGTCCCTCGGTACCGTAACCTCCTCGACGAACTCCACCGAGACATCGGGACGGCCGGCGATCTTCCGGGTGACCAGGAACTCGGCAGCATCGAGGAGCGAGCCGAACGAGGCCGCAACCGGCTCGAGCTCATGGTTAAAGCGGGCCGTGTAGAAGCTCCCAGACTGGGCCTCGGGGGAAGGCTTGAGAAACGGGGACTTCCTCGTCGACCTGTCTTCCAAGGTCCTCCTGACCCCGGGAGTGTCCGGAAGGAACGCTACCACGCTGCTGCCGTCGTCAGAAAGCAGCGCGGACACCTCGAAAAAGCCGTCCAGCAGGTTGGAATACTTCAGGGTCGTCTTTCCGAACGGGGTGCCGAACCTTTTCGTGAAGTACGGCTCGATTTCGTCCTCGGATTCAAACAGGACGATCGAGACGTCGCAGTCGGTCTCGGAATAGCTCTCCTCGAGGTCGCGGATGAGCTCCCTGGCCCTCTTGGACACCGCTGGATTCGGGGTGTCTGGGAACTTCGAGGCGCTGCCCAGTTTAATTTCGAACATTGTCTGATCTCCTTGCAGAAAATTAGGAGCGGAGGCCTTCGGGCCTCCGCTCCCTGTCGTTTGAGACTACAGTCAGAATAGCTCCATAGAGGGGTCTTTCCTTGCGCCGTCCCTGATCGGCCTCGGCTTCCCGTTGGGCGGCGCCGAGTTTGACCTGTTGAGTTGGTTTTCGAGCTTGTCCTCCCCGTACTTCTTGAGGTCGTCGCCGAGGTCCTCCAGTGAGAGGGGCTTGGGAAGGTCGGCGTCCTCGACGAGCCTCATGCCGTTCTCGAACTCGTGGGCGAAATAGGATACCTTACTCGTCTTTATTCTGCTTGCGATGTTTTTGATCGTGAGGTATTCCTTCTTGATGCTCGCCTTAAACTCCTTGTTGATGACGAAGGCCATGTCGACGTTCTCGAGGATTAGCGCCGACTCGCCGATCTGCGACGCCCCAAGCTTTCTGGCGATGTTGGACTTGTTCTCGTTCGTAGCGGCCTCGATGACCCTGTAAGCCTCCCGGTTGAGCTGCGACGCCGTCACGATCGGAATATCTCTGGCCTTGGCCAGGACGGACAGCTCGTTGATGATGTCGCCAAACCGGATGCGGAGGTCGGGTTGCTTCTCGATGCTGTTGAGTCGCTTCAGGTAGTCGTGGACGAGGAGGACGCATTCGAATCCCTCCAGCTCGAGCTCGTCGAGAATCTGCTCGATGTCGTTCACGTTAATTGACCCGTTTGGTCTGTACTTGATCTTGAGGGCAAGCTCCTTCCGATCGGCGAGCCCGGCCTCCTCTAGCATCTTCGCAGCGACGTCGGGCCTGAACTCGTTGATCTGCGACTTGTCACCGATGTAGTAGGACCACACCCGCTCGAGCGTCTCGCTGGTGGTGTTCTCCTGGGTGAGGTAGAGGACGCACGGCCTCTTCCCCCTAGTAGAGCGTATATCCTTGTTGTACTTCTTCGCCCACAGGGCGATATTCAGCAGGAGACCGGATTTCCAGCTCTTCGGAACCCCGAGGAAGCAGTATACCCTGGTCTTCTGGAAGCCTCCCCCGAGCATATTGTTGAGGAACTGGATTCCCGTCCTGATTTTGTTCCCCCTCTTGTTAAGGTCCAAGATTGTGTTGCGGACGGCCTTCAGAAGCTCCTCCTTGCCGTTGTCGAAGTCCCGACAGAGCATCTGGTTGGTCTCCTTGACCTTGTTGATCTTGTAGACAACCTCGGTCAGGACGGTCTCCATCTCCTCGTTGATGTCGTAGAGCGAGGCATAGTCCCCGGAGAGGAGCCTGCTGGTAGTCTCGTGGATCTTCTCCCCTTGCCTCAGCAGGTAGGAAAACTTCAGCCGGTCCGCCACAAACTCATTGATGAAGTCGATGACGTCGTCGGTGATGGTCCCGTGCTTCTCGGCGATCTCGTCATATATCGTCTTGATGTCGTCGTCGTACTTCCCCCCGAGCGCGTACTCTCCGAGGATGGCCTTGTCCGAGATTTTTTTCACGAGGAGGCCCTTGAGCAGCTTCCTCACGAGGTACACCCTCGATTCGATCGCCGGGTCCCCCTCATAGGACTTCGGGTCGATGATGGAGAAGAACTCCTTCATCCGCATGAGCGATTTGGTCCCGATGAGGGGGTTGTCGTCGGTGAAAATGTAGAGGATTATTTTGTCGAGGAGGTCGATACTGAAATCGGCTTTGATTCTAGCCGGCTCGGACTCTTTCTTTTTCAGGCTTTGCATTGGCCCTCCGGCGACTGGCGGCCCTGGGCTGCCGTCAGAACCTGGCGATCCCCTGCGGGGGGGTCAGGATTTTCGACTGGGCTGCCACTGCGTTCAGGAAGCCCCTGACGATGCTGGAGTCATCGGAGGGGATGGACACGAAGTCGTAGGCCGCGGGGTTCACCCACGTCCTGCCGAACTTGAAGGCGGGGCTGTACTCGATGGGCTCGAACGATGTCACGGTTACCGGCTGCTTCGTGATGGGGTCCTCGACCGTCTCCTTCGGCCTCATGATGAGCTTCACCACGAAGTCGGCCTGGATGTGTCGCCCCTCCGCGATGCACTTCGAAACGAACTCCCTGAAAGTGTCAATCCCGGAGCTCGGCATTATCACCCGTACTACGGTAAGCACGAGGTCCTTTTCGAACACCAAGATATTTCCTGAGTTTTCAGTCACGTTTTCCTCCTTAGGTTTCTCCGGAAGGGTTCTCTCCGGGTATGGGGTTGTTAGAGCCCCAGTTTCGGAAAAAGCAGCCCGGGCCTTCGGGCCGCCTTTCCCGGTCACATTCCCGAAAATCTCCTATAACACTCCCTAATGACTATGGTGTCCCACAGGGCGTTATGCCTTTCGAACGAGGACCCGTCCTTCGGATCCCCGAGCCCGGCGAAAGCCTCCCTCGCGACGTCTGGGTGACCCCCTTGCACGCCATCATCGTGGCGATGTCGAAGGGGATATAGTAGACATTCTTCGGGGCGTGGAAGGCCCCTCCGAAGATCTCGCAGAACAGTACCCAGTCGTACGCCAACACGTCCGATACCACGGCGACCTCGCCGCGGAGGGAGAACCACTCTCGGACCTTCTTCTCGACCCCCTCCTGTCGGAGGCGATGAAGTACTCGAGCCTGGTGTCGGACTCCCCCCTCGATGACGATCTCCCTCTCGATAGAGTATGTCATCCGGTTATCGGAGTGCTTTTTGAACTTAAACTTCGGAATTACGTGGTTGGTCAGCCACGGTCCGACCTGAGATCGGTCGTAGTCGTTGAACTCGGTGTAGAACCGATTCCCGGGGCTGTCGACCATCCCGAGGCTAATCGGGGTCGTGCCCTGGTGAAACCCGGTAAACTTCATGTCGATGAAGACGGGATCCTTCCCGATTACTTTTTTGATGGACACAATTTCCTCCCTTTCTCAAGAAAGCTTCCGACCGAACCGCGGTACCTGTTCTTCAGTCTGGAGCAAGACATGAAGTCGGCCGGCCGGACCTCGGACCGGTCCATGTCCATTAACTTGACCCCGGAGTCCTCTAGAATCCCGAAGACGAATTGGGAGCAGAACAGTGACTTCCTGCCGCCCAGGGCGAGCATGGCGGCCTGCCCCACGAACCCGAGGATTGAGTCGGTCTTTGGTATCCTGGCGATCCTCTTGTTGACGTAATCCAAGAGCCCCCTGACATTGTACCCGGAGCTCTGGCTGTCTTTCATGACCTTGGACAGGTTCATCCTGAGCTTCCGGTATTTGGCATTGGAAAGGCCCAGCTCGAGGGCCAGGATCTGGGCGGTGCCGGGGTACTCGACGGCGAGGTCCTCGACGGTTAGGCCAACCCGGCTGAAAGTCCCGTCGGAGTTCCAGTTCACCCCGAAGGAGTACATCTCCTCGAGGCGCTCGTCGAACGCGAGGGACGCATGGGTGTAGACCGAGTCGACAGCGGCCCACTCCCCGCAGGAGAGGACGGAGCAGATCTTTACCGCCTCCCCGAAGAGGGTGCCGCTGTCGGACAGGACGACATAGACCTTATTTCCCATTCTTTTTCCTTTTCACAATCCATTTCATGAGCTTTTTGGACTCGCCGCTTTCCCAAATGACCGCGCCCCCGATCCTAGCCTCCGACATTCTGTAGACCCTATTGATCTTGATTGCGTCGACTACCTTTTGGCATTTCATTTCTTCTTTCTCCTCTTTTCCTTGAACTCCCCGCGCATCTCGGCGCGGAGGATGAGCTTGGACACTTCCTTACCGAGATCCACCTGGTTGAAGTCCATCCGGACCCTGTCGGGCCCCTCGTCGATGTCGTACACCTCGACCGGCTTTCCCTTCCACATGACGACTACTTGGAGGTCGGCGACCCCCGGGACGATCGGGCCTGGGCCGGTCTCGAGGAGGACCTTCTGCCTGATGAACTTCTCGAAGTCGGAGGTAGGCTCGCTCATCGCATCGATGTACTCGGTCAGGATCGCCAGCATGGAGCTCTCGTTCCACCCAGTCTCCTCCGCAGCCTTCTTCAAAATGTCAATGGACTTCATCGTTCAATATTCGCTCCTTCTCCAATATCCGAACAGGCTCCCGTTTCCGGGATGCAACCCGAAGCAGTGCCCGGGAGGCGATAGCCTATCCATTTCGTCAAAGAGAACTTCGTGCAGGAAGTGGCTGGTCGCCTCCGAGCCGCCGGACTTCGGCGGCATTTTTGGCAGGAGGCGGTTGTACGCCTTCCGGTCGACCTGCTTTAGAAACTCCATGAAGTTGTCGACAAGGTCCTCCGGTACGAGGGTCGCCTTCGACACCTCGGCCTCCTCGAGCCCCGTCACCACCCCCTCGACCCCTAGTGCCCGGTGGGCGGTAGGGCCAGCCCGACCTCCCCCATTCAGACACTTCCAGATTGCCCGGGACAGCCGCCCCAGGAGCTCCGCGATGGCCTTCGGGGACCCGTCCGTTTCCAGCATGTGGACGCTGTTGTGGAAAACAACGTTCGTCCTGTACAGATCTAGAAGCTTAGAGTCCTTGTGGATCTCCTCCTCCATTTCGGAAAACATCGCGCTGGTCTCTTCCACAGACTTCTCCTTTTTCGGGTTTTGAAGGGCCCGTGCCTTTTCGGCACGGGCCTTCGGCTATGACAGAATCTCCTCAATCTCTTCGACGGAGATTTTCTTCCCCACTGTCTCCTCGATGTACTTCTGGACCACCTCCACGGGGCGTAGTCTCCCCTCCGTAACGAAGGAGTACTTCTCGTCTTCCTCCTTCTCCTCCTCCTCGATTTCCTTCCTGAGCCTGGCCGACACGTCGACGGAGACAGACTGATCTTTGGCGAACAGCCCACGGACGATCTCCGCCGTGGCCGGCTCCAAGTCGTCGAGCTTAACGCGGGTCCTCTCGGCCCCCTTGGACGCCGCCGAGATCGCCCTGGCCACGGCCTCAGGGCTGTCTTTCGGGCCGACGCCGATGTCCGAAAGGGTCAGGGTCGAGTACTTCGGGGCCTTCGCGTTCTCGACGAAGGAGACCTTGATGTCCTTCGGGCCGCCATAGACGACCTTCACGAAGCCCTTCGGCTTTTCCTCGCCAAAGCACCACCTCGTGAACGACCCCGGGATAACCACGTTCTTGTGGATTGAGTGCGAGTGGACGTGCCCAAACACCAGAAGGTCGGCCAGTTTCGACCACTCCTTGACGTCGAATACCGGCGCGGTTCTGATCTGCCTTTCGGATTCCTGGAGCTGAGACGCGTGGGCAACATGGCTGAAGGTCCCGTGCCCAAAGATCATCGAGTAGTGCCTGCCCTCGATGAACTCGGAGTAGTACGCATTCGGATCCTCCATGTACTCTTCCGGAACATAGAGAACCTCCCCGAACGGGAGGGTCTCGACGGTCACGGTGTTCAACACCCGGAAGTCCAGCCCAGGCCTTCCTTCGTACATTCTGAAGTTATCCATTTGGGAGAGGTCGTGGGACACGGTCCCCTGGATCACCCTGACCACGATCCCGGCCCCCTGGCAGACGGTGGCCACCTCGTCCATGAACTTAATAAGAAACTTCGAGGCCTCCTCGTTCAGCGACAGCTTCCTGTCGCACACGTCGCCGCAAAAGAATAGGTACCTGACCTCCTCCTTCGGGTCGGAGAGGAGGGGGAGGAGGCACTCCCGAAGTTCCCCGTATAGTGCGGGTGTTCCCCTAATGCCGAAGTGCAGGTCTGACACTGCGAGGATCACGGACCCCTTCCTGGTGGTAGCCTTGGTCTTTCCCATCGTTTCCTCCTTTGAGAATGGGTTACCATCAAATTATATATATTTTGGCGCGGCATTGTACGGCCAAAGGGCCGGGAGCGCGGAAGTCGGCCGACGCGTAAGGAACTCCTTCGACAAACTGATGTTATAAACTCGATCGGTGGTTATCGACCCGGTTCACGAAGCTGAACTGAAAGAAGGCTTCCATGGGGGTAAAGATGCCGCATCAGCCGGAGTATGCGCGTCTTCGGTTAAGCCACTCCGGCCCCATCGCCCTTATCCCTCTGGCCAAGGCCGCCGGAGGTTGGAGGCCAGCGGCCTCCCCGGGCAAGGCGCACCTGGGTCATTTCCCTCTTATTTTTTCGCTTTGGTGATCGTCTTTGCTTTCCGGTAGTCTAGAACATCCTTATAAATCCTTTGAGCCCTCCGCCCCCGGGGCGGCGGGTTTGCAACATAAGATTGACGACAAGTTCCGAAAGGACGGATGCCATGAAGAAGCTGACGGAAACATTCCTCTTCAGGGTCCTGGACGACAAGAACGGCCTCACCGAGCAGCTCCAGGCCGCCTCCTCCCCGGGCAACGCCCTCCCTCTCGGCCGCCTCGAATACCAGCTCGACGTGGTCAGGAGGAGGTTCAACTACCCGATCAAGGAGAGGATCTTTCAGGACCTCAGGGACGAGATGATCGTTCCGGTTTTCAACAAGGAGGCCCTTAGGCTGCCGGTGTACGTCCCGGCGGTGGGGGTCGCCGGGAGGGCCGGCCCCGTGGCGTTCGCCAACCTGACGCCGTATGGGAGGCAAAACGACAAGGCCGGGGAGCTTGAGATCGACACCAGGAAGCTGTTTGCGATCCTCCAGACCTCCTACTTCATGAGAAGGGTCGCCTCCACGGAATGGAACACCTTCGCCATGAACTCGACGATCATGAAGGACGGCTCTGCCGCGTACTCCAAGCTCGTCACCAAGGTCCTGGACAAGATGTTCGGGGTTGGGATGAACAAGGTCCTCGCGGACTCGGTCAGGTTCACCGCCGCCAAGTTCTTCGCGGTGGGGATGATGGGTCGGACGGACGGACCCCAAGCCAACTCGATCGCGTATGCCTCCTGCATCGGCGGGACCACCAGGTCCACGGTCATGGCGCTGGAGAACGGGCTCCCCGAGGGCCGGTACTCCGACGTCAACTCCATGGTCGGGGCCATCGCCACCATGGACGGGATGAAGGGGCTGACCACTCGCTCCTTCCTTGAGAACTGGATGAGGATGTACAACGAGGCCTCGGCCTTCGCCCTGGAGTACTTCCCGTTCTTCCTCCACACGGCCTTCTCGGCCGTTGTCGGGGCCCACATCGTGAACGACTACGTGGTGGACCCGCTTATCGGGCAGGAGAGCCTGTCCCTTTACAACGAAATGTCAAGGCTGTTGCGCTGAGCGAAGCCTGAAACCTATGAAAGGAAGGTCACAACGGGCCCGCCGGGGGCCGTTCTGACCAATCGAGGAAAATGCCATTTCAAAGCTTCTACGAGATCTACGAACAGCCCCGGGTCAACCCGTCTATTTACAAGAACATCGTCGAGACTTCCAACGTCGACCTTCTGAGGGACACGCTGAAGACCCTGATCGACAGCGACCCGAGGCAAGTCAGGAACCTCGTCAACACTCAGAACAACATCGTCTTCTTTCGGAAGTTCGTCATGCAGCCGAAGGCCACCTACCTGTACCGGGCGCCTTTCAACAACGACGCCCGCAGGCTGACCTGGCCGGAGGAGCGCATCATGCTCTGCGTCGACAACTACAGCAAGACGAAGACGGACGAGCACTTCTACCTCAGGGTCTTCCTCAACCAGAAGCTCCTCACCGAGGGCAAGGACTTCGACGTCGTCTCCTCGCTCGGGAGTAAGAGGATTTTCGTCAAGGCCGCCCTCGTCAGGGACTTCGACGTTATCTTCGTCGTGGCCCACCGGAAGTACCGGCTCACGGCCTCCTCTGCTCACCTGATCCACACCCCGACCAGCAAGTACGCCGGCGACTTCACCTTCGACATCGAGAGCTTCAACATCGGCAGGACCTTCGGCAACGCTGACCACCTGATGGTCTACCACAAGCCGATCGACGGCAGCAAATTCATCTATCTCAAGAGGGGCGAGGAGTACTTCGTCAACCAGATCGCCACCGAGCACTTCCAGATCACCATGAACGTCGACCTCGCCAGATTCGACAAGGTGCTGATCATGAATAAGCTCGGCTACTACTCTATCGAGTTCGACACCACCGAGCACCTGCTGGCCCAGGAGTACGCCGACGCGAACGGGAAGTACCTCACCATCCCCCTCCGCGTCTACAACGACTACTACCGGGAGTGGCTCCCGTTCCCGATTCTCAACGTCAACGAGATCGACCTGTACGCCGCGGGCTACAAGCTCATCCCGGAGCAGGACTACACCATCGAGGTCCACGAGAACGTCAACTCCGTGGCCACAATCAAGTTCAACCGGCTGCTGGCGAAAGGCGCCAGGGTCCGGATCGAGAACAGGTGCTACGACGAGGTCTATAATATCGTCCGGATCCAGGCGAACCTAGACAACGCCGAGGGCTTCATCCCTCTCAACGACGCCAAAGTCCCGGCCGACCCCAGGTATATCGAGGTCTTCGTCGGCAGGAAGAAGGTGCCGGAGAGCGACATCGAGGTCATCGCCGACTGTATCCTGAAGATCAACAACCAGCGTACGATGGACAAGTTGGAAGTCAGGTCGAACCTGATGGTCTCCGAGATGTTCAAGTTCATGGACCAGACCTACCAGCTGAACAAGTCGCCCATGGCCGAGGTTGTCAACTACATGGGCTACCCGGCCTTCATCGCCGAGTACAAGTCGAAGAACCCCGTCGCCGCCAACAACATCAATGTCGATCCCCCTGGCGATCCGTTCCTCGGCGAAGGCCTCCTCCAGTCCATCGAGGTTGTCTCCGACAGAGATGTCTACGTCCAGGAGATCGACATTCCGACCTACTCGGTCGTGGCCCATTTCGCCAACGGGTCAACGCACGACATCACCGACAAGTGCGTCCTCGAAAAACCGAACTACACCGATTTCTTCGACGAGGAGTACGTCGACTTCGCCAGGGCCGAGTACACTTACATGGGGCAGAGGTTCACCGCCGAGAAACAGGTGAAGTTTGTCGAGAAGACGATCACGAATGTCCTCATCGAGATCGATTCATACGTGTTCGAAATCAACAAGTCCATCGACTACAGGGTGTTCGCCTCCTTTACCGATAACTCGAGGAGGGAGATCACGAACGACCCCCGCCTCCAGATGACCATCCCCCCATCCTCCGCAATCGGGACGTTCCCGATGAAGGCGAAGCTCGTCAAGAACGGGGTTACGTACGAGGACAACATGAACATCACCTTCGTCCAGTTCAAGGAGGTCGACTCCATCGACATCGTCCCGGCCAAGACCTTCATCAACCCCGGGGAGACCGTCGACTTCGACGTCATCGTGCGCTTCACCGACTTCACTACTAAGAACGTCAAGAACGAGGTAGCCATCACCGGGTACATCCCTGGCGTCGCCGGCCCGCAGCACCTCCAGGTGACCTACGACCACGGGCAGGTCTATGTTGGCGAGAAGGACGTCAACTTCGTCCTGAAGCAGACCCCCCTAAAGGCCGTCGTCACCGAGTCGGAGGGCACCTGCCGGATCGCCTTCGAGGGCAATGTCCCCTCTGAGTACGCGTACTACCGGGTGTTCCGTCCGAACTTCGACAAATCGGGGATGATGCTCTGCACCGTCGGGTACATTCCGATCTTCGAGAAGGACATCCTCTTCACCGACATCGTCACGCCCCGCGGGGTGGACTACAGTGAGCTGGTGGTCGAAGTCTACGACTCGGAGTTCCTGAAAGTTGACACCTTCAAGGGGGTCGAGACGACCATCAATCCGTATCCCTTGTCCACCGCCGGCCTGACCCACGACATGGCCCTCGACGGCGCCGACCTGGTGGTCACCTTCAGCGCGTCAGTCCAGAACGCGATCATCTCGCTGAACAGGATGTTCTTCCCCTATATCCATACCGCCCCGAACACCGTCAAGTTCCTGGCCACCGAGGCCGTCTTCGACTCAACGACCCTCGCCAACAACAGGGTAACCGCCACGGGGTGGCAGAACATCTCCAAGCACGCCACGTTCAGGTCGGTCTCCAAGGACGGGGAGGTCTTCACCCTCGCGCAGCCGGCAGACGCCAACACGGTCCTGTCGGCCGCCGGGGTTGCGTACCGATTTAACATCAACCCGGCGGACCCGACCAAGGTGACCCTCATCGGGGCGGCCGAGGGCGTCGTCGACTCCCTCCCGGCAGACTCGCTGTTCGTCTCGAAGTTCAGGCACTCCGATGGGACCACGCCCATCCTGAAGTCGGCCATGATCGGCCGGAAGAACGGCACCCTGAACGAGTGCGTCATGAATGTCGACGTATCCCAGGCCCTTATCACCGTCGACGGAGTGCACTACTCATACACTCTGGGCGACAATAGCCAGGTCCACAACAACGTCGTCTCCTACGATGTGCCGGGCGAGCTCCCGGTGTTCGACGGAAACAGCGAAGTCCTCGCCCTAACCTTCAACCCCGTCTCCTCGGCCTACCCGATCTACAGGGACGAGGGGATCTATCCCAGGTAGAAAGCGGAGGGGCGGCCTTCGGGCCACCCCCTCCGACCTCTTTAAAGAAGGAAACCGACCATGAAGCAAATGGAAAATGACACGATCCTCTTCAAGGGGAACAACATCTGCCGGGCCTTCGGGGTGGAGTGGTTCCACGACCATTTCGAGAAGATCATCCCCACCATCCAGGAGACGACGCAGGTTTTCTACAAGTACCGAGAGAAGTGGTTTGACCTCAGGAGGTCCTTCAAAGAGATCCACGGCTTTCTCAGGGAGAAGTACTTCACCGGGAAATCGTCGTACCCCCTGAGCCCCCTTCTCACCGAGATACCCCAAACCATCTACACCGACGAGTCCGGGTACATCTACAACCTCCCGCCCCGCGACGGCAAGTCCGACTTCATCTTCGTTAATCTCGTCACCGAGGGCGTCGGGACCTACGACGTCAACGTGGGAGTCGGGGATGTCATGGTAGTCGACTGGACGGTGTCGGTACTCAACAGCATCATCAGCTTGAACGGGCTGTTCGAGCCATACTCGGTCATTTCCGACAACAGGATCAGGTACGGCCCCGACATCCCAGGCGACAGGTCCAACCCCAACAGCAATCTCGTGAGGGTCACCCAGTGGAAGGGCGTCGTCATCGAGTTGCTCGGCTCGCCGACCTCCCGGCAGGGCGAGTGGTTGACGTTCGATTTCGAGATTCCGGATACGGCGCTTCTGTTCTACAACGGCGTCTACTACCGGCTGGAGAAAAACTACCTCCACCCGAACAAGCTCCGGATCCTGGACCTCGACCTCGGCTCGATCGCCCAGTTCACGCTCCCAGACATCAAGGTCTATTGGGCCTACCACAAAAACCCCGAGATCCAGATCTTTAAGCTCGAGGACGTCGGCAACGCGAGCTCGGCCATCAACGGGGCGATGTTCAACTACGACATCACCAACTCCCTGGTGGTGTATAACGGGGTCCATCATGAGTACACCGTCGGGCCGGACGGTAGATCCGTCACCTACGCCGTCCCCGAGGAGCTCGAGTGGTTCAATCCCTCGGCGACGATCGTCGCCGTGTCTTTCGTCACTTACTCCGACCTGTAAAAACCCTGAGAAAGGAGGAGTCGCGTAGGCCCCCGGGCGCCGAGAAGGCGCACGGGCCCTTGCGGAAAGACTGTAATGTCAGCACTCAAGGTAGAACAGTTCAACAAGAGAAGCGTGGACAGCGTGTTCACCACTGACATGGAGAACTCGCTGGTCAAGGCCTCCGAACTCCAAATCAGGCTCAACCACAACCGGGAGTTTTTCAAGTCGGGCAGGATCCACCCCGTCAACCTCAACAAGTCGCCGCTCCCCCGGAAGGTGCTCGGCCTCAACGGCGTCCCGATCGTGAAGAAGTTCTACCAAAACTATTTCGTCAGGAAGCCCGAGAACATCACCGTCGCAGACGCCAACAGGCTGTACGCCGTCGGCCTGCCGCACAAGTACCTTGTCAACGGGTACGAGCTGTACATGGAGTTCAACGAAGGGGATCTTGTCGACCCGGTCGTGCTTCCCCAGGCCCCGGTGTCGGGGTATCGGAAGGATCTCGTCTTCCTCGAGGTGTGGAGGGAGGAGATCAAGTTCACTACCAACCAGGCGAACCAGCTCACCGACGTGGTGTTCCCCTACGGAAACGTCATGTACTACGACCCGAAAGGGGCGCTGGTCGACGATTGCCCCCTGACCACGGCCAACCAGTTCGGCGGGAACTACCCGAAGTACCTGGTGGTCACTGCCGGGCACGGCCAGTACACCAGGATCGATAGCCAGAACCTTATCCACTTCATCTCTAACCCGAAGCACAACGTCTTCCTCGACAGGAACATGAACGTGTATCAGCTCCGATGGAGGATCGCGGTGTTCGAGGACGTGGATGAGGCGTGTTTCGGAACGCCGTTCGTCTACGACAAGTCGGGAAGGCACTACCGGCCCCAGGGCGAGCTCGCCTCCAGGCCGGCCCCAGGCGATCGGGACTCCCAGTACGGGACGTTCGTCAGGCAGGATTTCAACGAGCCATTCAACAGCCTGTTCGACGATAACCATTTGTACATCGGCTCGGTCTACGTGGACCACCTCTCGCCGACCGTCCCGATCAAGACCATGTCGTACGACGGGATCGTCATGGGAATCCCCTTGGCACTCGTCTCGAGAAGGAACAGGTCCGCGTGGCACCCTGTCTCCAACCCGAACGGGTCCACGGCGATCTCCTCCGGGAGCACGCCGAGACCGGATGGACTCTTTTATGACCAGATCGCCTACGACGATGTGGTCGACCTCAGGCCGGTGGCCCCGAAGGACCTCAGGGTCTTCAAGGAACGACCGGCTGAGGCCCTCGACGGCGCTCGAAGGACCTTCACCTTCAACTACCGGATCGCTGAAAACAGCTCCTACCTCTACCACAATGGAGCAGTGCTCGACGAGGGAGAGGGAAACGACTACGTCGTCTCCGGCAACTCGGTCGTGTTCAGCCCGGACTACGGCCCCCCTGCGGGGAAACTGTTCATGGACTACGTAGTGGACTGAAAAATGGAAATCAACTTCAAAAACGCCGTTAGGGCGGCCTTCGGGCTCGTCCTGGCGTGCGCCCTCGTGGGGGCGGCTTTGCTACTCGCTTACCTCCGGCTCTGGCCGGTAATTGACTGAACAAGGAGAATCTTCCAAATGGCTACCGAAAAAGGCAGGCTTTTCGTTTCCATCGCGGCCGTGCTCACCATCTTCGCCGTGGGCTGGCTGCTTTCGGCCGGCGCCGAGGACCTGACCCGAATCAAGTTCCAAAGGTCCGCCGGGCATTACCCGATTCAGCGCCTCGTCGTCGAAGTCGGGCCTTCGGGGGCCGTAATTCCGGGGACGGCATCCTGCGGGAACTACCTGGTCTTTGCGAGGCCGCTGCTCAACAATACCGGCCCGATGCTCCAGGCGGCGACGATGAAGGCGTATCCCGCGTCCGCGGCGGTGTCCGTTACCCACGTCTCCTTTCCTGACAACCTTTCCAGGCAATTCACCCTGTCGTGGCCGACCGGCCGCCCGAAGATCTCCTTCCCCGCGTCGCTCACCGCGATTGTTACCGTCATCGGCGAGTAGTCCGATTTCGGCCAAATCAAAACCGATTGGAGCTAAATAATGAATAAGATGGTTACAGTACTTCTAGCCACGGCTCTTGTCGTCCTTCTCGTAGTTCCCGCCTCGGCCGCCAGGTTCGCGCAAATCCTGTACAACGACGAGCTGAAATGCGACTATCTCCATTGGGAGTTTGAGAGCGCTGAGCCGGCTCAACTCGCCGCTCCGCTGAACCGGCAAATGGACATCACGGCGCATCCCGACATTGTAAGGCAGATGGTGCTGGTCGACACTTCGGAAACCCCTGTCCAGATAAGGCCTGAGTATGCGGGGAAGGTGTTTTCAAGGGAGGTGACCGTATACGTCTCGTCTTACACCGTCGACGCGTCGGGCACCATTACGAACTTCATAACGTCCTCCCAGGAAACCCACACGTTTATGGGCATCGACGACTTCACACTCAATAGAAAGCCGGACTCCTATTTCATGATGGCGATTTCTATTGATGTGAAAGGTAAGATTTCGAAACTCGAAAAGATCATTTCGAAACACCGCGATGAAGTCGAGGCCGGCATGCAGACGACGATCACCCAAGAGCAATATGTCGCCGTCCTTCAGTATAAAATCGCCTTAGAAAACTATCTCGGATCGATTGAAAACCCGAGAAACCCCCCGCCGGCGCCAGAACCTTCCGAATTGATTTCCGGAATCCTTTGAAAGACTGAAAGGGTTTGAAGATGAAAATGAAAGACTTTCTGAAGTACTTCCTTTGTACTGTCGTGGCCGTGCTGGCCTTGTGGAATCCTGCCCATGCCAAAAAGATCGGCCCCGAGCAGCTTGATCCGATCCCATGGAACAAGCTCATCGAAAAGCCAACTACCGTCGCCGGCTTCGGCATTGTGGACGCCGTCGTCAACATTCCCGGGGTCCCAACCGCCATGACCGGAATCATGAATCTTGCCGGCATTGGCGTTATCGAGGTCGCCACTGAGGCGTACATCCTTCCCCTTCCGGCAGCCGTCTCCGGCCTCCCCGCGAAGAGCCTTGGGCTGACATACAACGCGAAGTACGAAGGTGGCCAATGGAAATTCATTTCCTCGGGCAAGGCCGTCGTGTTCGGAATGAACTACGGGTCGTTCAAGTTCTACAGATCCACGGTCGCCGGCACCGCCGGCCAAACGATTACCTGGGAGCTTGCGTTCGACCCATCGACCATGGTCGGTGCCGTCGTCGGCACGACCGACGTCCAGACCCTCACCAACAAGACCCTTGACTCCACGAACAGCGTGGACGGCGGAGCAATCAAGACCGGGACCGTAGCCGCAGCCAGGATCGACTCCGCGATGTCGACCGACGCCGAAGTCACCACCGCCGTCACTAACCACAACTCCGCCACCGTGGCCCACGGAGCGACCGGCGCTGTGGTTGGGACGACCAACATACAAACGCTTACTGGAAAGACCCTGACCGACGCATCCAACCACATCTCCGGCTCCATCATTGACACCGGGACCGTGGCCGAAGCCAGGATCGATGCGGCAATCGCCAGAGACTCCGAGGTCACCACCGCTGTCACTAACGGTATTACTGCTCACGATTCGACTACCGTGGCCCACGGGGCGACCGGTGCTGTGGTTGGGACGACCAACACTCAGACCCTAACCAACAAGACCATGTCCACCGGATGCTTCTACACCGGTAATGTCATTCTTGAAACCTATCTGGATCAGGCTCTTGCCAGAGATTCCGAAGTGACCACTGCCGTCACCAACCACAACGCAGTGACGACGGCCCACGGGGCGACCGGCGCTGTGGTCGGGACTACCAACACTCAGACCCTAACTAACAAGACCATGTCCACCGGAAGCGTATGGAACGGCGGGGTAATCGGAGAGGCCTACATTGACCAGTCCCTCGCCAGGGACTCCGAGGTCACGACCGAAATCGCCAACCACAACTCCGCTACCGTGGCCCACGGGGCGACCGGCGCCGTGGTGGGCACCACTAACACGCAGACCCTGACCAATAAGACCCTTGACTCCACGAACAGCGTGGACGGCGGGGCAATCAAGACCGGGACCGTGGCCGCAGCCAGGATCGACTCCGCGATGTCGACCGACGCCGAAGTCACCACCGCCGTTACCAACCACAACGCGGTGACGGCGGCCCATGGGGCGACCGGCGCCGTGGTGGGC
>Ga0101944_10003109_pt1 | contig 24234 bp, 13 predicted proteins | sample DewCreD2012metaG_FD_75245 | JGI IMG/M metagenome (GOLD analysis project Ga0101944, IMG submission 75245) | Hot spring sediment bacterial and archeal communities from British Columbia, Canada, to study Microbial Dark Matter (Phase II) - Dewar... ... | reverse complement strand
CGGTAAACGCGGCCGGCGGCCCCGGCGAGATGCTGGACGAGCGTCGTCTTCCCCGTCTGCCGGGCCCCGGTGACGGCCACGACGGGGAACTGGCGCAACAGGCGCCCGATCCGGTCCGCCGTCAGGCGGGGCAGGTATTGCTGTTTCATGCCGTGAAATATAATATTTCACGTCGTGAAATGCAATAGGCCCCCCCGCTTTGCACTTCCACCGGATGACCGGTCGGGCGGCACGGGCGTGCCGCCCCTCCGTATAGCGAAGCCGTGGGGTGTCATGGATCGGAAGAGGAAGCAAGCCTTGGAGACATTGCGGCCGCGCAAGCTAACTTGGACACGATCGTGGGGGGATACCGGCTATTCCGCGGCGGGGACCTTGGCCAGAAGTTCGCAGGCGGAGTCGCGATGGCCGCGGGTGCTTTGGATGCGGCCTTCAATGTCGCGACCGCAGGCGGGAAGAAGACGCTTGCCTCGGGCGTCAAGGCTGGTATAAGGAGGCTCGTTGGCGGTGCCTCCAAGGAGCTGCTCGAGGCACAGTCAAAAGCCCTTGGGAGGGCGTCATTACGAAACGCCGCAAAGAGAATACCGACTGACTACGGGCCTGCTATTCAGGCTTCCACGGCCGAGGCGCAAGCCGCATTGCGGCAAGTCCAAAGTGGTGCGACAGTTTATAAGGGTGGCGTTCTTGGCCGTAGTGAAACAACCGCATCACAGTTCCTTTCGCTGGAAAGTCCCCTCAATCCGGGATATGCCGGTCGCTACGGCATTCCGCCACAGAACGCCAATTTCGATTTCATCCTGACCGGTCGAGTGCAGCCCGGTGCGTCAGTGATTACACGACCGGCACCCGGAATCCCACCAAACCCAGGGGGCGGTATTGAGGCGGTGACGACGCCAGGTTCATTCAGGATCGACTCATTCTACATGCCATGAATGCACCTCGCACCACCAGTACCGAAGATGTCTATCGTTTCGTTGAACGGCTGATGTCCGAATGCCGGAAAGGCAATGAGCCAGTTTTACTCGGGCAACTTGACGATGCCTTGCATTTGGGAAGTTCCGGTCTGGAGATACTGGGTGCTATTCGGAAGGCACTCATTGAGAATCGCGAAATAATTACAAGGCTGATTGGTGCTACAGGAGTTGCAGAGGCCGACGGCGTGATTGCCTTTGTGGACAAAGCATACGGTCGCTGACTCCGCTCGCCCCGGCTTCTGCGGTATGTCACGAAAGTTGCGGTGGCAACTTTCGCGCCAACCGCTTCAACCTCTCCGGCGCTATCGCGCCTTCGGGGCATCCCGCATGCGCGGGATGGTGGACTCGCTCCAGCAGCGAGTGTCCCGGACGACCGGACCACTCCCTGCTTCCGCTCGACGATGCGGGCCGCTACGCGTCTTGCGGCTATGGATGCATCGAACGGGGTGGGTTGTGCGGGGGACGCAGCGCCAAGCCGCGCGGGGCCGCGCCCGAACTCGCTGTGCACTACGCGCACGGCGGCCGGGCAACGTCGCATAACGGCGCGCGTTATGCGTTCGTTCACCCCAAGCCACGGCCCGCGCAGACGCGGTCCGCGTCTTGGGGTTCACACGTTGCCCTTTCAGGCGCACCCCCGCGTTGCCTCCAGGCCGAAAAGTCCGGCTCCGGCTGTCGCCACACTTTTCGGCCTTCCGGCAACCCTGCGGGCTGGAACAGAAAGCGTTCTGTTCCCTTGGCGCTGCTCTCGGCGAGTCCGGCGTTGTGGGTTGTGCGAACGACGCCGCAAAACGCTACGCGGCCCTTAGAAGGGGAAAACCCCACATCCGTTTTCCCCTCTGTCCGCGCTTCAAGCTTCCGGTGTCCGTGCCGTTCTACGCCCGGCCCGGCCATCCTCAGCTTCAAGCGGCCGTCATTCACCCTTGCCCCCGTAGCTGTCACGGCATCTGCTTACGCACATGCCGCGCCAGCCCCGACGCACCGCGCTGCACCCGTCGCGCCAGGCTTCGACAAGCTCAGCCTGTCACGCCGGGATGCTTGCGCTACGCGAGCGGTCGCGGCTTCGCCGCGCTCGTTTAGACGCTTCGCTTTCCAAGCCCGGAGGAGGCGGGGGCTTGGAAAACGAAGCTTTGCGGCTGTCGCCTGGGAATCGGCCGCCCAGGATCGCGCAGGCGGCGCGATCTCGAAGCGGCTAAGGTGCTGACATGGGGGAAAATCGCCGGTCTTCCAATCTCTGGAAACCGGGCGCGGCCCGGCTTCCAACCGTTGGAACTGCTAACCGTGAGCGGCCACGCGCTGGGCCGTCAGCATGTCCTCGACGGTGGCGAGGATGCGCTGTTGCCGACTGCGCGGCAACTTGCTGACTTCCTCGAAAATCAACCGGGCTTTACCAGACGGACCCTTGCCGCGACTCTTGTTGTCGCGGCCAAGGAAGTAGTCGGCCGAAACGCCGAGAGCTTCCGCCAACTTCGCGAGCTGGTCGGCGCGGAGGCCTGCGGCCTCGCGCTCCCAGTACGTCAGGACGCGCTGCGTGGTCCCCAACTTCTCAGCGAGTTGCTTCTGCGTCAGTCCGGCTTCTTGCCGGGCTTGCGCGATGCGCTCGCCCAGTTCGGGGCGCTTGGTTCTTGCTGGTCTACCTTGTGGCATGACCAAAGCATACACGGCCTCAGAAGAAATATACGAAATCGCTTGCATGAATACATGACAAAGATAATCAGATCGAACTTGACGCCCATCGCCGAAAAGGAGGCTCCACGCATGACGACATCTCGCCGGATCGTGCTGACGCTCAACCCGGAGCTTTACGCGCGGCTGGAAGGCCGCGCGGCCGAGGGGCAACTCGACCCGCGCGAGTGGGCGCTGCGCGCCCTGCTCGCGGCGGTCGCGCGCCCGGAGTCCAAGGCCGCCCGTGATCGGCGCAGCCGCGAAGCGGGTTTCGCGCTGCTGTCCCTGCTGGCCGGACGGTCGGCGGGAGAAAGGAGGCCCCATGCCCAGAATCCCTGACGACGAACTGGAGAGGTTGAAGCGGGAAGTGTCGCTGCAACGCCTCTGCGAGAAATACGGCGTGGAACTCAAGCCGCACGGCAAAGACCTGATCGGGCTTTGCCCGTTCCACGAGGACCACGATCCTTCGTTCGTGGTGACGCCGTCGAACAACCTCTGGCACTGCCTGGGCAAATGCGGCAAGGGCGGCAGCAACATTGATTTCATCATGCGCAAGGAATCGGTGAGCTTCCGCCAGGCGGTGGAGATCCTCCGCGAGTGCGCGGGCTACGCGCCCGCGCCGGAACGGTTGACCACCCGGCAGGGCACGGAACACCCGATCCTGGTCAAAGCCGGTCCGGACCTCCCCGACGCCGATCTGCTCGACACCGTGACCGACTACTACCACAAGACCTTCCTCAACGATCCCAAGGCCATGACGTACCTGCGGCAACGCTGTTGCCTGCACCCGGAGGCGATCAAGACTTTCAAACTCGGCTATGCGAACCGGACGCTCGGCTACCGTGTGCCGGCCACAACCGCCGACGGCAAGGCGTTGAAGGCGCGGCTTCAACGCCTGGGCATTCTCCGCGAGAGCGGACACGAGCACCTGACCGGCTCGGTGGTGCTGCCGATCCTCGACCGCAACGGGCGCACGGTCGGAATGTACGGACGAAAGGTGACGCCGAATCTGCGGGAAGGGACGCCGCTACATCTCTACTTGCCGGGCGAGCATCGCGGCGTGTGGAACGAGGCGGGCTTGATCGGACAGAAGGAATGGCTTCTGTGCGAAGCCTTGCTCGATGCGTTGACACTGTGGGCGGCGGGGTTCCGCAACGTGACGGCCAGTTACGGCGTAAACGGCTTCACGCCGGACCATTGGCGCTTGCTGGACGAACTGAAACCCGAACGGGTCATCCTGCTTTACGACAACGACCCGGCGGGCAATGCCGCCGCCGAGGCCTTGCGGCCCCGGCTGGCGGAGCGCGGCCTTGCCGTCATTCGGGCCAGGCTGCCGGACGGCCAGGACGTGAACGACGTTGCCCGTTCGTCGAAGAATCCCACGGCGGCGCTGGCCGCCGTGATCGAAGCCGCGTTGTCGAAATCTCCTTCGCGTGCGCCCGCGCAGCCTCTTTCTTCTTCAATCTTAGCTGCTAATGAAATAGCTGCTTCCGATACGCCGGGACCATCGCCTACGGCGGAAAACGACGCGGCTAAAAATCAAATCGTTGCGCCGGTTCAATCAACCGATCCACTTCCCGTGACGCAGACGGCTGACGCGATCACGATCACCCTGGGCGACCGCATTTACCGCGTGCGCGGCTTGGCGAAGAACACCAGCTTCGAGGTGTTGAAGGTGAATCTTCGCGTCTCGCAAGGCGAACGCTTCCACGTGGACAACCTTGACTTGTATCAGGCCCGGAACCGTCAGGCGTTCCTCGGCCAGGCGGCCGAGGAACTGGCCTGCAACCCGGAGACGATCCGGAAAGACCTTGGCCGCGTCTTGCTCAAACTGGAAGAACTCCAGGAAGAGACGATCAACAAGGCGCTGGAGCCGGAAGAGAACACGCCTGCCATGACGCAGGAGGAACGCGCCGCCGCGCTCGATCTTCTCCGCGATCCGAAGTTGCTGGAGCGGATACTCGCCGACTTCGAGAAGTGCGGCACGGTGGGCGAGGAGACGAACAAACTGCTGGCCTATTTAGCCGCCGTCAGCCGAAAACTCGACGAGCCGCTGGCGATCATCATCCAGAGCACGAGCGCCGCCGGAAAGACGGCGCTCATGGACGCGGTGCTTGCTCTCATGCCGGAAGAGGACCGCGTCAAGTACAGCGCCATGACCGGGCAAAGCCTGTTCTACCTGGGCGACCTGAACCTGAAACACAAGATCCTCGCCATCGTGGAGGAGGAAGGCGCGCTCAAGGCGAGCTACGCCTTGAAACTCCTGCAGTCGGAAGGCGAACTCACCATCGCCAGCACCGGCAAGGACCCGAACACCGGGCGCATGGTGACGCAGGAATACCGGGTTGAAGGCCCGGTCATGATCGTCATGACGACAACCTCGATCGAAATCTCCGAGGAGTTGCAGAACCGGTGCGTGGTTCTCACGGTGGACGAATCGCGGGAGCAGACACGGGCCATTCATCGCGTGCAGCGCGAGCGCTACACGCTCGAAGGCTTGCTCGCGAAGCGCGAGCGCGAGACGATTCGGGCGACGCACCAGAACGCGCAGCGTCTCTTGCGGCCGCTCGGCGTCCTGAATCCCTTTGCCCGGCAGTTGACGTTCCTCGACGACAAGACCCGGACGCGGCGCGACCACGAGAAGTATCTGACCTTAATCGCCGCCATCGCGTTGCTGCACCAGTACCAGCGGCCCGTGCGGACCCGCGAACACGGCGGCCGGACGGTGGAATACATCGAGGCCGGTCTCGACGACGTGGCCGTCGCCAATCGTTTAGCCGCCGAGGCGTTGGGGCGTTCGCTGGACGAACTGCCACCGCAGACGCGGCGCTTTCTGGAACTGTTGCGCGACCTGGTCACGCGCGAGAGCAAGGCCCGGAAGATCGAGCGCGAGGACTACCGCTTCACGCAACGCGACGCCCGGACGTTCACCGGCCGGACCGATGTCCAGGTCAAGCGACACCTGGCGAAGTTGGTGGACCTCGAATACGTCCTGGTTCATCGCGGCGGCCGCGGTCAGTCGTTCGTCTACGAACTCCTGTACGACGGCCAGGGCGAGGACGGCGGCAAGTTCATGCTTGGCCTGATCGACACGGGCAAACTCTCTACCCTGAGCAAACCTGTGGTGAGCGCCGTCGAACCAGTCGAAGGGTACGACGCCAACCGGGACCGCCAAAACGAGAACCGGGACCATGAAAAAGGCGACCGGGACCTATCGGGGACCGCCCAGGTACACCCCAAGTACGGGCCAGGGACCATCGCCGAAACCCCGACTTCGCCCAATAAAGACGGGCACGAAACGCAAGTCGCCCCCAAAATCGGCGAAAACGCGCGCCCACGGGACATATCGGAAAATCGTAATCGTACCGGCAAGTCCGATGTCATAGGCGAAGGCGACGAAACTCTCGCCGCCGCCGTGGGAGCGTGACACATGCCGCGCAAAGGCCAACGCAAATCCCGCTGCCGTGATCTGGGCGACCCGGACGGCGCCGCCTTCTTAGCCGCCGCGTTCTGCGACGCCTTGCGCCAGAAGAACTACTCGCCCGCCACGATCCGAGGCCGGGAGCATTACCTCGGCGTCTTCGTTCGGTGGTCGGCTGATCGCGGACTGTTCCAACCGCACGAAATCACCAAGCCGATCCTGGAGCGGTATCAACGCTGGCTCTACCATTACCGCCAGAAGAACGGCAACCCGCTCACCTTCCGCAGCCAAGCCACGCACCTGATACCGGTCCGCGCTTTCTTCAAGTGGCTCACGAGGGAAAACCACATCCTCTACAACCCGGCCAGCGAACTGGAGTTGCCCAAACTCGAACACCGGTTGCCCAAGCACGTCTTGACGGCGCACGAGGCCGAGCAGGTCATCGCCTTGCCCGACGTGTGCGAGCCGATGGGCCTGCGCGACCGGGCCATCCTCGAAGTCCTGTACTCCACCGGCATGCGACGCAAGGAACTGGCCAGCCTCAAACTCTTCGACCTCGACAACGAGCGGGGGACCGTGATGATCCGGCAGGGCAAGGGCAAGAAAGACCGCATGATCCCGATCGGCGAACGGGCCCTTGCCTGGGTCGGCAAGTATCTGGCCGACGCACGCCCCAAGCTCGTGCAGGAGCCCGACGACGGCACGCTTTTCCTGACCAACCTGGGCGAGGCGTTCAGTCCGAACCGGCTGACGCAGATGGCTCGCGAATACGTGACCGCCGCCAACCTGGGCAAGAAAGGCGCGTGTCACTTGTTCCGGCACACTATGGCCACGCTCATGCTGGAGAACGGCGCCGACGTGCGTTACATCCAGGAGATGCTGGGCCACGCCGAACTATCCACCACGCAAATCTACACGCAGGTCAGTATCCGTAAACTCAAAGAGATCCACACCGCCACGCACCCGGCGAAGATGAAGCCGGACCGCCTGGAATCTTCTGAAACTCCCGCAAATCCGGCATAAGTTGCTTCCCTTTTAGCCGCCAGTCTGCTACGTTCCGGGGCATGTTCAAGCGGCTAAAAACCACCCTGCTTCCTGTGGCGATCCTCGCCGCCGTCCTCGGCGGCGTGTCCGCCAACGACGCCGCCGTCTTGTCCGAAACTCGCGTCGGGGGGTATCGCCACTTTGACGCCGTTCCGCGCCAGGTCGAGACCACGCAACCCGCTGAATCGCAACAGGCGACCGCCTTCTCTTGGTACGACACCGCATCGGAATGCAGTGTTGCCGCAAAGAGCACAACCAGCGCGATCAAGCCCTATTATCCGGCGAATCAGGGATTCCTTGGCGAGACATCACGCGAATTCCTTTACGCGGGACAACGAATTGACCGCTACGGCGGCACAGCCTCTTCGCGATTCTTCTCACCGGCTGGCACACCAGCAGGCGCACGTTCTCTTCCGCCAGGTACAGCGTCTCAACCGCTGAGATCGTTTGAAGTCGTGAAGCCCTTTGAAGTGGAATCGGGCGCGGTTGCTCCGTATTTCGGCGAGATCGGTTATGGAACCCAGTACAGGACGCCTGTCAATTTGGAGACCTTGCTCGGCAGAGGAATCCTTCGCGAGGTTACACCCTAATGGAAACGAACCCCGACAGGCTTGCAGGCTGGACCTTCAAAGAAGACGAAATCTCGGCAGGCGTCTACCGAGTGACTGCGGTTGACAGCATGGGCAGGAAGGCCGAACGCACGGGTACTGATCCTGAAAAACTACGTGCCGAATGCCGAAAGGATGCCGAGGCTATCCAACGAAGCCTTGACGAACGGACCCCCTCGTTACGCCGGTGACACGGCGTTTGTGTACGCACACGCCGCGCCACCGACTCCGCCTTGACTCGCCGTAGCCTTCTGGCGAAGGCGGTTCGCCCGACGGCCTACGCCGTTGTCATCCGCCGTGCTTGCCTTCTGCCTTCGCGAAGATGGTAACCGTCCGACGCTCGGCGATGCGGCTGACGGGGTGGGTGGCCACGCGATCGATCACGTCGCGCAGGTAGGCGAACGGGTCGATCTTGTGGCGCTTGCAGGAAGCGACGAGGCTGTAGAGGATCGCCGCGCGCCGGCCGCCCGTAAGTCTATCGGGGGGATAGCATTATGAACACGGCTTGGTTGCAGTCCGGAGAAAACATCCATGTCCCCCAGAAGCACCTTTATCTCCCCTGCCTTCCGATTGGTTCCCGTTCACCTCCGCCCCATCTGTTTCATCGAAGATCCCGTCTCACTGGCCTCGCCTCAAGGAGGCCTGGTGGGTGAAGGAGTCGATGAAGGACCCCTCCGGCGGCAATGAGCCGAAGGCGATCATCGAGAAGTAAACGGCGACGGGAATTCGCGGGTTCCCGGGTGACGATTTCCCTGCAAGGAGGGCGCTACCGCTTCAACGGCGAGTCGTCGCACGCCAGGTCGCCCAGCGCGTACTGGAACCCGTCGAGCATGAAGCGCAGGAGCCGAGGGTCGTCGAAGCTCTGGGCGTTGTGCGTCGGCGAGCAGTAGAACACGCGGCCCTGTCCGTGCCGCCGGACCCAGGCGATGTAGCGGACGTCGGCCTGCACCTCCCTGGTCTTGTTCCCGCAGCTCAGCCGGGACGTGTCCATGACCATCAGCGGGCGGAACGCCTTCTTGGCGTAGGCGCCCTTGAACAGGTACGGCTCGTCCACGTGGACGAACGGCTTTCCCTCGAACGCCCGGACCAGGGGATGGTTCGGGTCGACCGCCGCGGCGGTCACCTCCTGCTGGGCCGGGTGGAAGTCGAAGGCGCCGCCGATCATGTCGCAGAAGGGCTCCGAGCTGTTGACGAACGTGATCGCGCCGTGCAGGACGATGAGCCCCTTGCCTCCGGCGACGAAGTCGATCAGGTCCTGCTCGAGCCGGGCCGCCTCCTCCTTCTTGTCCGCGCCCAGCAGGTCGATGAACATGTTGCGGCCGGGGTTCTTGGAGCAGGTGTTGTTGAGGATGACCGCGTCGAAGGGCTTCAGGCGCGCGGCCGAGAAGGCCTGGATGTCGTCGGTTTCCACGACCTCGTAGGCCCCCGTCTTCGACCCGAGGATCTTCACGATCTCGGCGGTGTGGGGCGTGACCCAGTGCTTGAAGCCGGTCATGACCGAGAACAGGAGGGCCTTTCGCTTCGCCGCTGGGGGGGCGGCGGGCCGGTCCGGGGCCTTTTCCGTCATGCGCGCCTTCCATTCGGGCGTGATCGGGATCTCCGGCAGGCTGGCGGCCCGGAGGGCGGCGGCCGGCAGCGCGAGGATCGCCAGGGCGAGCAGGGTTTTGCGCATCAGGTTTTCTCCGTGAAGCGGGCCGCCCGGCCGGGGCCGGGATGTTGCATTTCAGCCGTTGCGGGATTATACCGGTATCGGCAACGGCGTCCAATCGGAGAATCACCATGCGCACCATCGCCGCCCTCCCGGTCCTGGCGCTCGCCTTGATCGTCCCGCCCGCGCGCGCGGCGGAGCCCGGCGGGGATGAAAAGCCCGAGGCCTTCACCTTCCTCTTCTGGACCGATCAGGAGATCGACCCGGGGAAGCAAGGGGACTTCAGCAAGTGCCTCCCGACGGTCGAGGCCATGAACGCCATCCCGGGCCGGGACCTTCCGGCCGCCATCGGCGGGGCGGTTGCGTCCCCCGACTTCGTGGCCAGCGGCGGCGACAGCACCGGCTGGCCGACGGGCGCCTGCGTGAAGTCGTGGGAGAAGATCTGCCGGGAGCTCCTCCGGTACCCGACACGGGCCGTCGCCGGGAACCACGACTCGGGCGGCGCCTCCCCCTCGGAGGCCTTCTACAACTGGCTCCGCAACGACCCGTTCGTCAAGGCCCGGGCGACCGACCACGGCCTGCCGGCCTGGACGCCGCCGCGGGCCGGGACGGGCATCATCCCGGGGATCCAGTACGCCTTCCGGCACAAGGGCGTCGTCTTCCTGATGCCCACGCCGACCTACGACACATCGGACCAGCAGAAGCCGGGCTATTCGCCCGTCTTCCCGCCGGACCTCGACTGGCTGAAACAGGAGCTGGCCCGGCACGACCCGAAGGCGCCCAAGATCGTGGTCAACCACTTCAATGCGGGCTCGATCACGAACCGTGAGGCGCTCGACGCGATCTACGAGAAGCACAACGTGCTCCTGCACCTGTGCGGCCACTGGGAGCGGGTCGAGCACTGGCGGTTCGGGGGAACGGACTGGGTGATGGACGCCGGGCACCGGGGTGACGACGGGACGTTCTCGGTCGTGCACGTGGGGCGCGACCGGCTCACGCTCGCGCACTGGGTGACGAAGGAAGGGCGGTGGCACGACAAGACGATCGTGCGGGACCTGCCGCCTCGCTGGTGAGCGCGGGGGCGTGCGGGAGGCGCTCGGGGAGGCGGGGCCGGATCGGCGCGCGGGAAGGCGGCGCGCGACAAATGCTTGGCGGCCCCCGCCCGACCTGCTAGGGTAGTCCGGCCCCATTAGGAGAGACGACCATGCGGTTCGGGATGAACATGTTGATGTGGACCGCGGACGGCACCGTCGAGGAGGTCCAGCCGATCTACGCGAAGATCAAGAAGATCGGCTACGACACCGTCGAGATCCCGCTGTTCAATCTCGACACGCCCAAGCTGGCCGCCCTCGGGAAGCGGCTCGACGGCCTCGGCCTGGCGCGGACCTCGGTGACGGTGCTCAACCCCGAGACCAATCTCATCAGCCCCGATCCCGCCGTGCGGCGGGCGGGCGTCGACTACCTCCGGAAGGCGCTCGACAACGCCCGGGCGGTCGGGGCCACGATGCTGGTCGGCCCCCTGTATGCCGCCCTGGGCGCCTTCACGGGGAAGGGGCCCACCGCCGACGAGTGGAAATGGGCCGCCGAGGGGCTTCGCGAGGCCGCCGTCCACGGCCAGTCGGTCGATGTCAAGCTCGGGATCGAGTTCCTCAACCGCTTCGAGATCTACCTCCTGAACACGGCGGCCGACGCGGCCCGGATGGTCAAGGCGGTGGACCATCCCTACTGCAAGATGATGTTCGACACGTTCCACTCCCACATCGAGGAGAAGGATCCCGCGAAGGCGTTCCTGGGGTGCCACAAGCAGGTGATCCACGTGCACATCTCGGAGAACGACCGGAGCACGCCGGGGCAGGGGAACGTCCGGTGGAAGGAGCTGGGCGCCGCCTTCCGGAAGAGCAAGTTCCCGGGGCCGTACGTCGTGGAGGCCTTTGGGCTGGCGCTGCCGGAGCTGGCGGCGGCCACCAAGATCTGGCGCCGGATGTACAAGACCGAGGAGAAGCTTTGCGCCGACGCCCTCGCCTTCATGAAGCAATGCGTGGGGAGCCGGTAGGCCGGCGCCCCGGACGCCGCGACGAAAGCCCCGGCCCCGCCGGGGCTTTTTCGTCGGCCGAGGCGATCCCGGGGGCATACAAGATAACATACTTGCCTCTTTCATATTGAACGGCTACAGTACGTGCCTCGCGCCGGGACGATTTCGAGGCCACGCGCCATGGCGATTGAGGACGACCGGGCGGCGGGCGGCGCGGCGGGTCCCGCCGGGTCGGAGGGCCCGCCGCCGGACACGTCGACGCTGGAGGACGTCCGTCAGCTCGGCATGTGGGCGGCCATCGGCAGCCTGGGCTACGTCTTCTGGGTCGTCGGCGGCATGGAGATGATCGAGCGGCTCGCCTTCTACGGCGTCCGCGCCGTCGCCACGATCTACGCCACCCGCCCGGCCGCCGAGCACGGCCTCGGCGTCACCATGGCGACCTTCGGGTGGCTTCTCCTCTCCTGGAACCTGGTCCAGTCCCTCATCCCCGTCTTCACCGGCGGCCTCTCCGACCGCTACGGCTACAAGCAGACGATCTTCGTCTCGACGGTCCTCAAGTGTCTCGGTTACCTCGTCATGGCCTGGTGGCGCACCTACACCGGCTTCTTCGCCGGCGCCATGCTCCTGGCCACCGGCACCGCGGTCTTCAAGCCCGGCATCCAGGGGACGCTCATCAAGGCGACGAACCGGCGCAACAGCTCGATGGCGTGGGGAATCTTCTACCAGACCGTGAACATCGGCGGCTGGATCGGCCCGCTCATCGCCCTGCACATGCGGTCGCGGGTCGGCTGGGAGTGCGTCTTCTACACGAACGCCGGCTTCATCTGCCTGAACTTCCTGCTGTTGCTGACCTACCGCGAGCCGGGGAAGGCGGAGCGCCTCGAGGCCCTGCGGCGCGCCCGCGAGTCCGGACGCCCCCCCCGCAGCCTCTTCCGCGAGTCCCTGGCCGAGCTGCGTAAGCCCCACCTCGCGCTCTACCTCCTCATCTTTTCCGTCTGGTGGCTGATGTTCCCGATGCTGTGGGACGTCCTGCCGAAATACATCGAGGATTGGGTGGACACCCGCCCGATGGTCGCGTTCCTGTTCGGGGCGGACGGCACGTCGAGCGCCGTCTGGCAGTTCCTGCTCGGCATGGACGAGGGCGGGCGATCGATCCAGCCCGAGGGGATTGTCAACATCAACGCCGGCATGATCATGATCACCTGCTTCCTCTTCGCGGCCCTGAGCGCGCGGATGCGGGCCACGACCAGCCTCTTCGTCGGGACGCTCCTCGTCGTGGCGGCCCTGGCGGTTTTCGGCGCGACGAACGCCGTCGGCTTCGCGGTCCTCGCCATGGTCATCTTCAGCGTCGGCGAGATGCTCGCCAGCCCGAAGTACAGCGAGTTCCTCGGCAACATCGCGCCGCCGGACAAGAAGGCGATGTGGATCGGGTTCTCCCAGGCCCCCATCCTGATCGGCTGGACGATCGAGGGGAAGCTCGGCCCGCATCTCTACCACCTGTTCTCGTCCAAGGATGTCTTTGCGCGCGAGCGGCTCCTGCAGCTCGGCCTTCCCCCCGAGGCCGTGACGGAGCAGTCGCTCCCCGTCGGCGAGGCATTCCGGAAACTGGTCGAGGTCAGCGGTCAGGGCGCGGACGAGCTGACCCGGCAGCTCTACGCGTCGCACGGCGTCGGGGTGACCTGGTATGTCTTCGCGGCCATCGGGGTGGCGGCGGCGGGGATGATCTACGCCTACGGCCGCTGGATCCGCACGCTCGCGAAACGGGAGGGCGCTCCGGCGGCGGGGGCCTGACGGCCTTCCGCCGTGAAATCCCGGGCGACGGGGGGGCGCCCCGGGGGCCGGCTGTCCTAACGGCCCCGTTCCCGGTTGTATCGCTCGATCTCCTTGAGCGCCGTCTTCAGCCGTTCCCGGGCCTTCGTCGTCGGGCCCTTCCCGGCGAGCTCCTGGAGCCACTGGAGCGTCTCGGGGTCGTCCGTGAAATGCCAGGCGTGCGGGGCCAGGTCGCCGACGATCATCCCGAGATGCGCCTCGCCGGCCGACTCCGCCAGCTCCCGGATCGAGGCCAGGGCCGCCGCGCGGACCCCGGCCGAGGCGTCCCGCAGGAGCCGGTTCGACTCCAGGATCCGGAACGCCAGCGGCGCCTGCTTCAAGCTCTTGATCGCCTGCAGGCGTACCGCGTCGTGCGGCGACCGCAGGTCGCGCGATCGCGCCTCCGGATCCCAGCGGCGGCGCTCGGCCGCGAGCCGGGCCGTCTCCGAATTCCGTTGCGCCGGGGGCGGCGGCGTCGGCCCCGCGGACTCCCGCTCGCCGCGCTGCCGAGCCGCCTCCCCGATCGAGCGGTCCTCGACGACCAGGTCGAGCGTCGTCTTCACGACGTGGGCGCCGTCGGTCACCTCGATCGGGATCTTCCCATAGCGGCCGGCCTGGCGGAACCCCGGCGTCCAGCGCAGCACGCCGTCGTGGGCCCCGAGCCGGGCCCCCTCGGGGAGGCCCGAGGCGGAGTAGACGAGGTGATCGCCGTCGACGTCCACCGCCTCGATCGCGATTTCGAGCGTTTCGCCTTCTCCGACCGCGATGGGCTCGAGGGGGGGGAGAACGGGAGCGTAGTTCTTGCCGCCCGTGTCGGCGACGCCGATCTCGACGGCGGCCTCCGCGACCCGGCGGCCGTCCGTCAGGACGAACCGCGGGCGCCAAGCGCCCGCGTGGGCCTTTTCCGGCGTCCATCGGAAGGTGCCATCCCGAAACGCGGCGCCGGGGGGCAGGTCCAGGGCCTCCAGCGTGTAGGCGGCCGGGTCCGGGTTGGGAACGGAGAGCTCGAAGGCGATCTCCCGGCCCGCGGCGCCCGACACGGGCGGCACGGGCTTGAAGGCCGGCCGGGGGTGGGCGCCGACATCGACCACCCACGCCCACGAGCTGGAGAGCCACCCGTGGTCCCGGCGGATGCGCTTGTTGGAGAAATCGACGCGCAGGCCGACGTCATGGGGTCCCGGTCCGAGCTGGCGGCCCGTGAGCTGGAGCGTCGTGGTCAGCGATTTCTGGGAGGAGGGCTTTGTCTCCGAGCCGTCGACGGTCCAGAACCCGAAAAAGGAGCCGATCGCGTTGCCGCCGCCCGCGGTGAGCAGGGCGTCGGCCTCCAGCGTGACCGACTCGTCGAGCCACAGGGCGATCGCGCCTCGGCGCGGCCGCGCGTCGTCGATCGGCGCGATCAGCGTGTAGAAGCTCTTCTCGACTTGCTCGAAGCAGACGAGGCAGTAGTCCTGGGCGTGGCGCATCAGGCACTCGGTTTCCGGCCGGTAGACGCCCTTTTCCCGGTAGAAGGCCCCCTCGAAGCAGCCGACCTTGTGGCTCGGGGGGAGGAGGTTCGGCTGGTGGGCCGTCTTCCAGACCGGCGGGAGCCAGTAGTGCCACTTCGCCTGTTTCGGGTCGCTTTCCCGCGTCACGTTGGTCGCCCAGGGGTCTGTCTCCTCGGGGACGGGGCGGCTGGCGTTGGAGGCGTCCACGTACTCGTCCGACAGGTGTGCGAAGGCATGGCCCATCTCGTGCATGAACGTCCGGCCCAGGTCCATCTGGGAGTCGATCGTGATGATCCCCGGCCGGCCGACCGCCCCGCCGCCCGTCGCCCGCTTCCCCGTGATGTTGCAGAGGACCACGACGAGGTCGTAGTCGGGGGCCAGCGCCCCGTATTCCCGGGCCTTCTTGAAATCGCCGTGGATCGCGTCTTCGTCGACGGTCACGGTGAGCCGCGCGGACTTCAGGTCGGGATCGTCGACCAGGATGCGGTGGACGTTGAGGTGGGACGGGTAGTTGCGGAACGGCTCGATCTTCGCCAGCGCCTTCTGGAGGCTCTCCGTCATCGCGACCAGCTTCGCCTTTTCCGACTTGGGAAAGCCGGCGGAGACGACGACGATGTCGAAGCGGTTGGCGCTGTCGCCGTTGGCCAGCGTGGTCGCGATGTCGTAGACGCCGTGCTCGCGAAGGAGCGCCGCGGCCCGCTCTTGCTGTCTTCGGGCGGCCAGGAAGGAGGCCTTCCGGGGATCGGCTTGCCGTTTCTGGGCGAGGAGGCGGTCGTAGATCCTCTGCTTCTCGGCGTCGTCGAGCTGACCGGGCTTATAGGCGGGGGCGGCGGGCGTCTCCGGAGGCGCGTCGGCCGCCCCGGCCGGGAGCCGCAGACCCGTCGCCAGCACGGCGGTCGCGAGGAGCAGCGCGGCGGCGGCCGCCTTTCGCCGCGCGGGAGGCCGGGTCCCGGGGGCCCCCTCGCGTGCGGGACGCCGCCCGGCCCATCGCGCGTCACGCGCGGGGTTCGTCATGTTCGGAGGCCGCCGCATGAAACGGCAGGATACCGCGCCGCGGGTCGCGCGTCACGGGGGAATTGCCCATGGCGGAACGTCATGGGTGGGGGCGCGGCGCCGGCGCGCGGGAATGCCGCCGCGCTTGCCCGCCCCCCGCGGCGTCGCCGGTGTCCCGGGCCGGAGCCCGGGCGTGTCGTCGGGCCGATCCCGATGTCCCCGGCGGAACCCGCTCACCCTTTTCTTCCCCCGCGCCGCGCGGTTCGGTAAAATAGGCGCATGATCGGTGCGCGCCAGGGATGCCGGGGGCGGTGGGGCGGGCTCTGTCTCGCCGCGGTGCTGGCCGGAGGCGCCGGCTCCGGCTGCGGAAAGGACGCCGGACCGGACGAGGAGATCGCGCGGCTTCGCGAGCAAGTGGACGGACTCCAGTTCCAGCTTGCCCAGGTCCGCGCGGAGCGGGCGGCGCTCGCCGCCGACATCGATAAGATCAAGCGGGATCTCATCGAGTCCCTTTCGGCCGAAGCCGTTTCGGCGGAGGCGCTCAACGCCGCGCGCGAGGAAAAGGCCCGGTTGGCCGCCCGGCTTGCGGAGGCGCTCGACACCGCCCGGTCGGCCGAGGTCGTCGCCCGCGCCACGGGGGAGGAATCCGATGAGCTCCGCACGCTCCGGCTGCGGATTCGCCAGATGGAGAGCGATCTGACCAAGCTCCGGGCGGAGCGGGACCAGATCCGCAAGCAGGTGGCGGGTCTCGAAGCGGCCTCCCGCGACGCGCAGGTCATCCTGGCGGCGAAAGACCGGGAGCTGGCGGACGCCAAGTCCCGCATCGCGGCCCTGGAGAGCCTGGACCCATCCGCGGACATGAAGACGCGACTGGCCCGGGGGAAGAAATCCGATGTCGCCCCCGGCCAAACCCTTCCGGTGACCTTCGAGGCGAAGCCGGGCGAGACGCTTCGCTGGATCTGGGTCCTGTCCGAGGCGCCCGAGGACATGACCGCCGAGACCGTCGAGTTCTATGTCACGGGGCCCGATCTGGTGCGGGTCTACTCGGCGCGCGCCGGGCGGGAGAAGCGAGGCGACGAGGGAAGCGCCCGGGTCGGCGCCACCGGCACGTGGACGGTTTCCTGGACGAATCGGCACCTGACCGCTCCGATCACCCTCCAGTACGCGGTCTACGTCGTGCCGGCCAAGCCGTAGCGCGGGATCAGGCCGTGATCTCGTACCCCTTGCGCTGCGGTCGCGCGAGGAAGGCCGCCGCCGCGTCATCCCCCACGATCTGCTCGGTCTTCGGGTCCCACGTCAGCTTCCGGCCCAGGCGGATGGCGATCCCGCAGAGGTGGCACGTCGTGAGCGCCCGGTGGTGGGTGAAGACATCCGAGATCGTCGCCCCGCGATCCTTGACGCAGGCCATGAAGTTGCCCATGTGGCTGTTGCTGTCCTTGCCCTTGCGGAGGCGCTTGAGAATCTCCTCGGGGATGGGGTCGTTCTTGAGCGCGTCGACCGGGGGGCCTTCATGCTTTGCGCGATTGACGAAGAAGGTCCCCTTTTCTCCCTCGAACGTGATGCCGTTCCCCTGGCTGACGACGTACATCTCGACGTCGTTGGGGAAGACGCATTTGATGTTGAAGGCCGTGGCCGTGTTGTAGCAATCGTCCTTCACGGGCATGCCGTCCTTCAGCTCGGACGCGTGCGTGGCGGAGATCGGCTCGACGGTCAAAGGCCCGCTCTCCTCCATCCCGATCGCCCACTGGGCGATGTCGACGTGATGGGCTCCCCAGTCCGTCAGCTTTCCGCCGGAGTACTCGTACCACCATCGGAAGGTGCCGTGGCAGCGCTGCGGGATGTAATCGACGAGCGGCGCCTGGCCGAGCCAGCGCTCCCAGTTGAGGGACGGCGGCGGCTCCGCCTTCTTGAAGGGGCCGCCGTTGGGGGCGCCGCCGATGGCCACGGTGACCTTCCGGATCTTGCCGATGCGTCCGGTCCGGCACATCGCCACCGATTTCAGGAAGAATTCCTTGTTCTCGCTCCGCTGCTGCGTGCCGACCTGGAAGACGCGCTTCGTCTGCCGCGCGACCGCGCAGAGGATCTTCCCCTCATCGATCGTCAGCGTCAGCGGCTTCTGGCAGTACACGTCCTTGCCCGCTTTCATGGCATCGATGCTGATGCGCGTGTGCCAGTGATCGGGGGTGCTGACCGTCACGACGTCGATGTCCTTGCGGTCGAGCAGCCTCCGGTAGTCGTCGAAGACCGCTCGCTTGCCGCCGTCCGAGACCTTCCCCGCGTGGTCCGCATCGACGTCGCAGACCGCCAGGATGGGGCCGAATCGCGAGGCGGCGTTGAGGTCCCCGCGCCCCATGCCGCCGTTGCCGATGCACCCGACGCCGACGCCCTCATTGGCGCCGAGCACGCTTCGATGGGCCAGGAGGGTGGGCAGCACGCTTGCGCCGGCGGACAGGGCGGCGGCGGACTTCAGGACGTCTCGGCGGGTGACGGCATCGCGCATGGCGTCGTCTCCTCCAATCGAGGGCGCTTCCAAGTGACGGGGCATGCCCAACCTCTATCTAGTGCCTGAGGCGTCTCCCGGAATACACCGCCTGCGACGATTTTCTTGGCGGGAGGTTTCTCTTGGGAGGAATGCCGCTCCATGATAATTTGCGCCGTGACGCATCGGGGGACGGGTCGGTTGTCGAGATCTCGACCGTCGGCCCGCCGCTGAAGCGATCGAGGAGCCGCCGGGATGCTGATCCGGTACGCGTGTTCGAAATGCGGCTACCAGGGCACGACCGTCCTGCCGCCGGACGGCGTGGTGAAGTGCCGGTGCGGGGCCCCCGTTCCCGCGGCGCGGAAACCTTCCCAGGCGGCAAGCGGGCGGACGGCCGCCGAGGCTCCGGCGAGGCCTCCCGCGAAGGCGGTTGAGGAGGATTCCGGGGCGAAGGAGCCCGCCGCCGAATCGAGCGCCGCGCCTGTGCGGCCGGCGTCGAGGGAGCCGGGCCGCGGGGCGTCCGCGACTCCGTCCCGCGCGGCGGCCGGGGCATCCGCCCGGACGCCGCGCCCCGCGGCGGGCCGGGCCGGCGCGCGCGACGCGTCGGCGCCGGCGAAGCGGAAGCCTCCGGTCCCGTGGCTCGTGGCCGGAGGGATCGGTGCGGCGGTTGCGCTCGCGGGGTTGATCGCCCTCGTGACGGGGGGAGGCCGGCCGGCGTCCCCGAAGCGCGCGGCCCCGGCGCGCGCGACCCCGGACGAGACGCCTCCCGCAGCCCCGCCCCGAACGGCTGCGGTTCCCGGCTCGGCACGCGAAGGGGGGGCGTCCGACGCCGAGTTGAAGGCGTTCGAGAAAAAACTGGCGGACACGCTCGCGCGGCTCAAGACGATGGACGGCATCGACGACAAGGTCGCCCTGGCGGAGGAGCTGGGGCGGTCCGCCCCCGACGTCCAGTCCCGCCACGAGGCGACCAAGATTCTCAACACCCTCGAAGACGCGGCCGACGCGGAGAACGAAAAGCGATATCGGTCGGTGCAGGAGAAGGCCGCCGCCCTGGCGGGGGAGGGGAAGCTCCCGGAAGCCGCCGCGGCCTGGGAGTCCTTCCAGCCGGTGTACGATCGCCGCGGGTCGTGGAAATCGAAGGCGGCCGGCGAGCGGGAGGCGCTGTTGCAACGGATCGCCTGGGAGGCGCGGCGGAAGGAGATCGAGGAGGCGGTGGCGCAGGGGCGGTTCGACGAGGCCGAGACCCTGATGGGACGGATCCCGGCCGGGGCCGGCCCGGAGGCGGAGGCGCTTGCGGCCGGCTGGCGAAAGCGGATCGCCGAGGCGCGGAAGGCCGGAGACGCGCGCAAGGCCGCCGAGTCCCGCAGGGCCCGCTTCGAGGCGGGGCGGCCGGAGGCGGAGCGGCGCATTCGCGAGGCGCGCGCGGAGGTCGAGCGGGAGGCGAAGGCGAGCGCCGAGCGCGATGCGCGTCTCGCCGGCGCCCTCAAGGATCTCACGGCCCGCGCCCCGCTCCGAATCCCGTTCACCAAGGATTTCGTCCTCGAGTCCGTCCAGATCGCCGGCTTCGCCGGCGACCGCGTCAAGCTGGTCTGGCCGCAGGGCGAGATGGACTACCCCGTCGACAAGCTGCCCGCCCATTCCCTCGGGATCTTCGAGCAGGCCCTCAAGACCGGTTCCGCCCACGACTACCTTCACGTCGGGAAGCTCTTTCTCCACTGCCGGCAACTGGACCGCGCCGAGGCGTGCTTCACCCGGGCCGTGCAGATCGACGCCTCCGTAAAGCCGCTCTGTCCCGACATGGCCCGCATTCGTCTGGCCACCCAGCCGTTCCGGGGCGATTACCGGACCGCCGGCAACCATCTCACCGTGTCGTGGGATTTCGACGCCGCGGAGGAGGGCCAGGATTTCCTGCCGGACGCCCAGGTGAAGGTCGATGCCCTCCCGGGGACCGGCCTGCGCGTCTCGGGCGAGATGCCCACGCCCGTCTGCCGGGTCAAGGACATCCCCTTCCTCGACAACCTGCGATTCTGGGCCGTGCCGGGCGCGTCGGAGGTCAATCACTTGGTGGGCGCCCGGTTCATCCGGCCGGACGGGTCGGACGCGCTCGTCTATGTCGTGATCAAGGCCTCCGCCCGGCGATTCCTGGTCAACAAGCAAGAGGGCCGGCAGGGCACGCCCCTCGTCGCCGAAAAGTCCTACGACGGGGACGGGACGGTGAAGATCGAGTACGCGGAAGGGCGCTTGACGGTCTCCGTCGGCAAGGAGTCCTGGTCCGGCATGGAGGCCGGCTTTACCAACGTCCTGGTTCTGCTCGGCGCGGCGGGTCCCCCGAAGACCGCCAAGCAGGCGGACTTCCGGCAGGTCGGCCTCTCGGGCGCGGTGGAGCCCCAATGGATTCTCAAGCAACTGGCGGCCTATCAGGACGTGCTGGTGGCCGAGCTGGGGCGCGAGCACCGGGCCGTGGGCGACGCCGGCGAGCGCGGATTTCCCCCCCTGAGCCTTGACGGCGAGCTCGACGCGATGGAGCCCGCCGTGCAGCAGCGGTATCGTTCGGCCGTGGGGGGGGTGGAGGCCTTTTACAAGAAGCCCGAGGCGGAGGTCCTGAAGAAAGCCTGGGAATCGCTCGACGCGCTGGCCCGCGAACACCCCGCATTCGCCCCGCCGGTCTACTGGCAGGCGCGAATCGCCGAGCGGGTCCACTCCCGCGCCCGCGCCGAGTCGTTTTGCCGGGAGGCCGTTCGCCGCAGCGGGGACTTCCCCGAGGCCCTGGCCCTGCTGGCCCGGCTGCATGCCGAGGCCGGGGCCTGGGCGGAGGCGGGCTCGGCTGTCGACAAGGCCTTGGCGCTCCAGCCGGATCTTGCCGAGGCCCGGCTGGTTCGCGCCCGGATCCTTCTGCGCGACGGGAAGTCTGCCGAGGCCCTCCAGGAAACGGCCCTGGCGGAGCGCCTCGCGCCGTTCGACGCCGACCTTCGCCGGCGCAGCCGGATGCTGCGCAACGTCATCCGCGGCCCCGGCTGGCCCCGCGAGCGGACGGTCGAAACGGCGCACTTCCGCGTCCGCAGCGACCTGCCGAAGGAGCGGCTGAAGGCCTACGCCGAGGAGCTCGAGGCGATCCGGTCCCACTACGCGGCCGTGACGGGGCTCGAGTCGAAGCCGGGCGCCGAGCGCGTCGATGTGCTCCTCTTCAATACGGCCCAGGGCTACTTCGGCTACGTCGAGTTCGCCTCCGGCGACCGCCTCGAGCACACCTCGGGCTGTTTCATCTCCTGGTACGGCCAACTGATTTTCTTCGAGAACGCCAACGCGGACGAGACGCGGGCGGTCATGTACCACGAGGGGCTCCACCGGTTCCTGTACGACACGATCCCCGACGCGCCCATCTGGCTGCAGGAGGGCGTGGCGGAATATGTCGCCGGGACGCGCCTGGAGGGGGGAAAGGTGGCGGAGGCGGGCCTCGTCCGAGCGGGCCGGCTCCAGAACCTCAAGATGGCGCTGCGGCACGGGTGGAAGCCCCTCGCCTTCCGGGTCATCATGAACGAGACCCGGGGACAGTTCTATTCCCTCTTCGCTCCCCTGCAGTACGCCCAGGCTTGGTCCATGATCCACTTCTTCCGCCACGGGGAGGAGGGACGCTATGCGGGACTCCTCGACGCGTACATCCGGAGGCTCGCGGCGGGCGACGACGCCGCCAAGGCGTACGACACGACGTTCGGCAAGGAGAACATCGACGAGATGCAGAAGCAGTGGCTGAAATACGTCGATGCGATGAAGGCGTGAGCGCGAGGCGTCTGCCCGGCCGGCACCGGCGCCGTCCCACGACGGATGGGCGCAATCCGACGCGTGCGGCGGGCACCAATAAGGCAGAGGCGGCTTTGGGTGCCGATTGCGACCCGCATCATGGTTCCGCTTCGTCCGACACGCCCGGCTTCCTAGGCCCCCTGCGGCCGGACGCGTACGATGTCCGCACCCGCGCGCCGGGTCCCTCGGGCCGCCTCCCGGTCACGCCCGCCATGCTTTGCCGGAAGCCCAGCGGCGACCTCTTCGGCTGGACGCAGGACGCCGGCATGGGGTGGGACCCGTCGGAGCTGGGGCGGCCGGAGATCCTGATCCTGGCCACCGTGGGCGGCCTGCGCGCCCCCGACGGGCATCCCGTCGCGCTCGGCCTGCACACCGGCCACTGGGAGACCGGCCTGCTCGTCGAGGCCGCGGCGCGGGAGCTTCGCGCGCGGGGCGCCATCCCCTTCGCGGGCTTCGTCACCGACCCCTGCGACGGCCGGACCCAGGGCACGACGGGGATGTTCGACAGCCTTCCCTTCCGGAACGACGCCGCGATCGTCTTCCGGCGCATCGCCCGCTCGCTCCCGACGCGGGCGGGCGTCCTCGGCGTGGCGACGTGCGACAAGGGCCTGCCCGCGCTGATGATGGCGCTGGCCGGGTGCGGCGACCGGCCGGCGGTTCTCGTCCCAGGCGGCGTGACCCTGCCGCCCGAGGCGGGGGAGGACCTCGGGGCCGTCCAGTCGCTCGGCGCCCGCTTCGCTCACGGCCTCGTGACGCTCGAGGCGGCGGCGGAAGCGGCGTGCCGGGCGTGCGGCAGCGCGGGCGGCGGTTGCCAGTTCCTCGGGACCGCGGCCTCCGCCCAGGTCGTGGGCGAGGCCCTCGGCCTGACGGTGCCCCACGCGGCCCTGGCCCCCTCGGGCCAGCCGGTCTGGACCGACGTGGCCGTTCGCTCCGCGCGCGCCCTCCTCGATCGGACGCGGGACGGCCTGGCCTTGCGGGACGTCCTGACGACGGCTTCCGTCCGCAACGCGATGGCCGTCCATGCCGCGTTCGGCGGATCGACCAACCTGCTCCTGCATCTCCCCGCGATCGCCCACGCCGCCGGGCTCCCGCGGCCGGCCGTCGAGGACTGGATCGAGGTCAACCGGCGGGTCCCGCGGATCGTCTCCGTCCTCCCGAATGGGCCCGTCGGCCACCCCACCGTCCGCGCCTACCTCGCCGGCGGCGTGCCTGAGGTGATGCTTCACCTGCGCCGGCTCGGCCTCCTGGAAACCGGCGTCTTCACGGTCGCGGGCATGACGCTGGGCGAGATCCTGGACGCCTGGGAGACCGGCGAGCGGCGGCGGCGCTTCCGCGAACTCCTGGCCGCTCGGGATGGCGTCGATCCCGACGACGTGATCCTCCCGCCGGCGCGGGCGCGCGCGCGCGGGCTGGCGGCGACGGTCGTTTTCCCCCGGGGCAATCTCGCGCCCGACGGATCCGTGGTCAAGGCCACCTCGATCGACCCGGCACTGCTCGACGCGGACGGCGTTTATCGCCGGGAAGGGCCCGCCCGCTGCTTCGCGAGCGAGGCGGACGCCGTCGCGGCGGTCAAGGCCGGCCGCATCCGGCCGGGCGACGTGATCGTTCTGGCGGGGTGCGGACCGATGGGCACGGGCATGGAGGAGACTTACCAGCTGACGTCGGCGCTGAAGCACCTGCCCGTCGGCCGCGAGGTGGCGCTGGTCACCGATGCCCGATTCAGCGGGGTCTCGACGGGGGCCTGTGTCGGGCATGTCGGACCGGAGGCGCTCGCCGGCGGCCCGATCGGGAAGGTGCTCGAAGGCGATTTCATCCGCGTGCGGATCGACACGCGCCGGCTCGAGGGGAGCGTGGACCTCGTGGGGGAGGGGGATCGCCGTTTCGACCCCGCGGAGGGCGCGGCGGTCCTGGCCCGGCGCCCGACGCGGAGCGACATCCGGCCGCATCCCGACCTCCCCGCCGACACGCGGCTCTGGGCGGCGCTCCAGCAGGCGGGCGGGGGGACCTGGGGCGGGTGCGTGTACGATGACGGAGTTGCGGCACGGGCTCTGGCTTGTCCGCCGGACCGGAATCCGCGCCGCTGAATGCGCTCAATCGCCTGACAATCTCCGCTCCATCCAGCTGGGGGACAGCCCCGAAAAGCTCGGGCGCCTGCCGGGCGGCGGGCTTTCCATTACCCACAACTCCGAGGGCCCGCGTGTTTGAGCCAAGTTCGGTGGTCGGATGACCGATAAAAGAGAACAGAGCCACCAAGGGGCGGGTGACCAGATTTGCTTTCCGGAGGA
>Ga0101944_10003108_pt1 | contig 24244 bp, 15 predicted proteins | sample DewCreD2012metaG_FD_75245 | JGI IMG/M metagenome (GOLD analysis project Ga0101944, IMG submission 75245) | Hot spring sediment bacterial and archeal communities from British Columbia, Canada, to study Microbial Dark Matter (Phase II) - Dewar... ... | reverse complement strand
CGTCTTTGATCGGGTGGATCTTTTGCCCCTTCACCGTCCGTTCGTAATGCCCACGCACGCTCATCGGCCGGGCCTTCTGTTCGATGCGGACATAACAGACGTCCATCGGCTCGGGGGCGATGGAGGCGAGCTTCTCGGCGTGGCTGCCCGGCCATCGCACGCAGTACTCCGCGACGACCTCCGCGCGCGGATGGAGGGCAATCGGCAGCGTGGCCTCGCCTCCGCCGCCTCGTGAAGCCGGTTTGTCCCCCTCCGCGCCGTGGTTGGGCAGGGCGGCCGCCTCGGAAAAACGCTGGCAGAAGTCGCGGACCACGGCCTCCTCGAAATCCAGCCACGGGTCCTTGGAGGGCGGATTCCTTTGGGCTGGTCCGCCCCTTGCCTTGGCAGCGGCCTGGTTGCCCGCCAATCGTTTGAGGCGCGCACTCCTGATGACGGCCAGAATGCCCGGCTCGACGACCACCGGCTCTCGACCGTAGCCGCCCGAGGCGATCGCCACCGGCGGCCCTTCTTCCCAACGTCGCTCCAGCAGGCGGACCAGACGCGAACGGACGTCGGAACGCGGGACCGTGGCCGCCAAGAGCACCCAGTCCCTCGCTTCGTCCATCGAGCGGATCGTGGTGCGACGGGCGTCGATCACGCGGGCGAGGTCCGCTTTCCAAAGCTGGCGCGCGATGCGGTAGGGCAACTCGGGATCCGGCGCGACGTTCGGGGGGACTTCCGTCGGTGGGGCCAACACGGCACCCCCGAGGAAATGCCGCACCGCCTGGCCGCTCAGTTCCACCAGGCGTCTGAGGATTTGGCTCCGGACCTGGGCATCGATCTCCGGCCGTTCGTTCAAGAAGACATACGCCTCCAGGTTCTCCGGGTGGGGCTGGAGCCAAACTTGGGTGAGGAGTTTGCGGGCCTCGGGCGGACAGGAGGGATCGACAAATCGCCTGGCGGCCAGGAGCCGAAGGCTGCCCTTGCCGTGCTCGGCGAGAGCGGCGACCGCCTGTTGTCGCAGGTTCTCCATGGCCATCTGCTGGCGCCCGGCGGCGCGGATCTTTTCCGGTTCGAACACCGCCTGGGCCAAGAGCCGGTTGTTTTCTTCCGAGGGATTCAGGGCCAAAGCCCGAAGCGTCGCGACCGTGGCGGCCTGGTCGTTGACGGCGGTCAGCGTGCCCGCCAACAAGGCAGCGAGCGTGCGTTGAGCGGGGGCCGTGCCGTTTCGGGCGAGGGCGATGGTGATCGCCTCGACGGCCGCCGACGGCACGTCGCGATCCCCGTCTTCCCCGGATCGCCACCCCTTGACCAACTCCTCCAGTCCCGCCGGCAATTGGCGGACCAACAGTTTCTCGAGAAACTCGGCCTGACGCTCATCCCGCGGCGTGCTGTTGGAGCGGTGTTCCACGGCTCGGGGGAGTTGCGGGTGGTTCGTCAGGCGGGCGACGAAGAAGTCGAAGTCTTTCCATGCGGCGAACTCGTTGGGGACCGGCGGGAGTTGGGGAGGCGGTTCGGGCGTGCCCGAACCGTCCTCGTCATCCGAGTTGGGCCTGACGACGCGCTGCTGGGGCTTGGCCTTGTTTTCGGCCTTCTTCTGTTTTTCCTCGGCAAGGCGCTTGGCCGCGGCCTCCTCGTCCCTTTTTTTCTTTTCCTCGTTTGCCCGCTTCGCCGCTTCGGCTTCCTGCTTCGCCTCCTCCTCTTCGCGCTGTTTTCGCTTTTTGAGGAATTCTTCCTTGGACATGCCGCCCCAGGCCGCATAGGGATTCGGCCCGCGGCGCGAGCACCCGCGCCAAACCAGCGCCGAACCGCCCATAAGCACCAGGATGACCACGAGTCCCACGATCCAATAGGACCGGGGAATGGCCCGCGTCGCCTGGCTTCGAGATGCTCGACGTACAACCATTCTCGCTCCTTGAAGGGGCGGTCTCGAGGATTCGCGAGTTGCCCGAACGGCACTATCGTATGTCCATGGTGTTAGCCAACGCTTAATTTTTTGTTAGGATTTCGTGAAACTCTCCTCGGGATTGGATAAGATTGGGCGCGGAGGCGACCCTCGTGGACCGGGCAATTCCCCACGTTACGGCAGCCGAACGCAGGGCGCGCACGCCCCGGGGAGCGGAGCGGTCGACCCGGCGGGCACCCTGCCGTCGAGGCCTCCCCGAAACCTTGCCCAGGATTGACAAACGAGTCTCTCGGAGCTTTCGTCGTCGTTTACGGGGACTGTCTCGATACTCGCGGCGGGGGGACGATCCCAGTTTTCCCGGCGTGGTGACTATCCTTTTCGCGGCGAAGTCCGCGAGAATGGGCGAGAATGGGACTGTTTTCGTTTGCCGGTACGACGTTCGCGGCGAAGTCGACGAAAAGGGGGCTGTCCTTTGCCGGCAACGGGACAGGCACATCTTTCGGTGCGGAACGGGCCGAGAAACGTGCCTTTCCCCGACCGGTGAGCCGTTGTACTTTCCCTTGCTTTCAACAAAGGAATCCGATCATGGTGAGGTGGATGGCCGTGGCGTTGTGTTGTGCGGTCTTGCTGGGCGGGGCATCTGCGCGGGCTCAGGGGTGCGATGCGCCGTTTGACGTGGTCAAGCCGCGCGTCCCGGACCGGCTCTGTCGCGTCACGCTCGACGCGCGCGAGCTGGGTGGAGAGCTGGATCGCCGGATCCGGAACCTGGTGTACAGGAACTACATGGTGGTCGACCTGGACGGCAAGTGGCTCAACCATTTCCGCAACCGGACGGCCCGGGGCGACCGATCCCACGTGTACTACGGCGTCGGCAAGGTCCTCGACGCGGGCAGCCTTCTGGCCGCTTACACGGGGGATCCCAAGGTCGCCGCGCGCACGCAGTACCTTCTCGACGAGCTGATCAAGTCGCGCGACCCGGACGGTTACCTCGGCTTCTGGAAGGTCGAGCCGGGCAATCGCCAGAACCACATCAACTGGATTCTCCACGAGCAAGAGTACATCAATCTCGCCCTGGTGCGGAACTATCGATGCACGGGCAACGCGGCGTCGCTGGCCCACGCGAAGGTCATGGGCGACTACATCCTCAAGACCTTTCCGACGCCGCAGAATCCCTGCTACGACCCGGGCGAAATCTGCACGGCCGGGCTGCCCGAAGGGATGTTGGAACTCTATCGCGTGACGGGCGACCGGCGCTATTTCGACTTCGCGGCGGACGTGCCGCACGGGAATCACCATGGCGAGGTGCAACTCGCGTCGCTGCGGACGTGGGAGCAGGATTTCAGCCGGCCGCCTCGCCACGTGTACGTGATGCTGGCGCGGTGCTACGCTCAAACGGAACTCTACCGGTTGACCGGCGAGGAAAACCTGCTGCACATGAGCCGTCTGATGCGCCACGAGTTGCTCAAGAAGGGCGAAGGGGCTTTGTTGGTGACCGGGTCGTGCTCCGACGGCGAGCAATTCACCTACAACCAGAACGGGCGAGGGCCCGTCGCCGAGTCGTGCGTGACCGCCTACTTGCTGCGATGGATCGACAGTCTTCTGCGACTGGAGGGAGACCTGCGCTACGGCGACCTCATGGAACGGACGATCTACAACGCCCTGTTCGCGGCCAATTCGCCCGACGGACGGTGGATCCGCTACTTCACTCCGTTCAGCGGGGAACGCCAATACGACACGCGCGATTTCTTTTGCTGCTGCGGGAATTTCCGCCGGGCCATGGCGGAGGTGCCGCAGAAAGTCTATTACCGCACGCCCGAAGGAGGCATCGCGCTGAATCTGTTCACCAACGCCCGCAAGTCGTTCGACGTCCAGGGGCAGACGGTCACCGTGGTCCAAGAGACCGCCTATCCGAGCGACGGCGAGGTGAAGTTGACCTTCGCGACAAAGAACCCGGCGACGTTCGCCTTCCAGTTTCGCACGCCGCGGTGGTGCGAGCGGATCGCGGTTCGCGTGAACGACGAGGCCCCGGCGACGATCGACCCCGCGCGGCAACTGCCGGGCGGCTGCGTCCTCCACCGAACGTGGAAGGACGGCGACGTGGTGCGCATCTCGATGCCGATGGCATGGCGTTTCGTGCGCGGCCGGGAACTCCAAGCGGGGCGCGTCGCCTTGCTGCGCGGCCCGATTCTGTATTGCCTTGGCAAGGATCAAAACGCCCCGCTCTGGGCGAAGGGCGTGGAACCGCGCGAGTTGGTCCTCGACCCGGCTTCCCTCGGCGAGCCGATCCAAGACGATTCGATCCGGCCGAACGGTCGGAAGGTTGCCGCCAAGGCGTGGCTGCCCCCTGATCGGGGCGGCGAAAAAGTGGAGGTCGTGTTGACCGAGTTCATCGACCCGAGCGGGCAAGAGGTGTATTTCCGCGTTCCGGACCCGGCCCATACCGCGCCGGTGCGGCTCGTGGAAGACGAACTCGTTTCCTGGCCGCACGAGTTCGTCAACGCCCATGTGGTGAAGGCCCTCTACGGTCCGAAGGCCGAGGGGGACCTTGAGGCGATGTTCGAAATCCGCGGGGACCTCGTGGCGGATCTGGCGGCCAACTACGTGAGTCCGGCCGGAAAGACGGGCGTCAAGGCCGAGTTTCCCGACGCCACGGGCGGACGCTGGACCCTGGTGAACTGCAAGAATGGCGGGCTGCTGTCGACCGCTTCGCCCGGCGACGTGAGGCCGCTGGACTCCCGGTTCAAGGCCTTTGGCACGCCACTGGGCTACGCGTATGGCCTGGAGCATCAGGCGGACGAGCTGGGGTTCGTGTCGAACTACGCCCCCAGCGACCGGCAGGAGGACGCCTGGCGCATGCACTATACCGAACAGATGTTCGATTTGGTCCTCTCGGCTGGCGAACGCAGCCAGTTTGTTTACACGCATCCCGTCGCCGACACGGCGTGCTACAACGTGTTCCGCTGGACTCCCTCGGCCGAGGTTCGCGGAAAGGAAGCGGTGCTCTGCGGCACGGTGTTCTCGAACCTGGGCAATGGCGTGGAACTCCGCGTCATCCGCTGGAAGGACGCCCGGCACGACGTGTTGGGCACGTTCAACACCAAGGACGCGGCGGCGGGGCGATGCGGCATGGCCGAATTCGTCCTCCGCGTGCCGGCGGGCGAAGTCGGCAACCATATCGACTTCGTCCTGCACAACGCGGGTTCCCACATCTGCGACGCGACCGCCTTGCGGATCCGCGCCTATACCAACGTGCGCAAGCCGGCGGCGCAACACGACGTGACGGATAAAGTCCTCAAGCGATACCGCAACCTGCTCGTCACGCCTCTGGGATCCTATGCCGAGTTGTTCGGCCCGACGCCTCCTGGCCAGGAATGGACGCTCAAGGTCAAGGCCCACTTCTGGCGTCAAGGAGAGGTTCGCTATTTCGAGTTCCCCAGGGACTCGGCCCTGGATTTGTCGCGAAAATAGCAGCCCGACTGCCGTTGCTTTCGCCGGACGATCCTCCGCTGCGGCCGCCGCGAAAAGCCGAACGCCGCTACGGCCGCCGGGGGAAGCCGTTCGCCGCGTGTCACGGACGACGCGACCGTTCACGGGCACTGTCCCCATGCTGGCGGCGAAATCCGCGAAATCGGGCCTGTCGCCCGACCTGGGAACGGTTACGGAACACCGCACCGGGACCCGGCCGGAAAGCGCGAAGGTCTATTCCGCGGCGGCGCGCTGAAGCACGCGGGTGGGGACACAGGCCATGGAGACCGGCAGGTAGTTGCACGTGCAGCCGGCGGTCAGGTTGGGCATGTTCAGCACGCCGTTGGCCGGGTAGAGGTTGTTGTTGATCGAGCACGCCGGCCGGATGCCCAGGAACGGCGTGATCTGGCCGCTGTCCAGATCGATCCAGGCCGAGTTGCCATGGCAGCGCGTGGTGAGCAGGTGGGCGCTGGCCCTTGGACCCGTGCATCCGCGGCGGCTCCATTTCAGCGGATCGCCCAGCCTTCGGATCGAGGGCAGGTCGAAAACGGCCAGGAGTTCGTCATTGCCGGTGAGCAGTCGCTGGCCCGCGATCAACCCAGGAATCCCGGTCTTCGGCAGGCCGCTGCCGGTGAAGACGAGGGGGGCGTTCGGCGCGTCGGCGGGCCTGGGCAGCGGCTCGCCGTCTTGCGCGCGGAGCAACCCGCCGGCCGTGACGACAAGATCGAGTTGCGGGCAGTATCGGAGCCGGGCGCCTCCGGGCCGCCGCCAAATCGTCTCGCCCGTCGTCAGGTTCAACGCGAAGATCGCGCGTTTGCGGTCATCGTCGTTCTTGCTGCCTGGGGCGGCCAGTTCCGCGCAGAACACGCGGTCGCCGCCGGCCGCGAGGTACAGCGGCTCGCTGGCCGCATCGACGCGCCACAGCAGCCTGCCGGTTTGGCGTTGCACGCAGACGACGGTCCGGCCGCTGCTTCCGACCAGATAGTCGTCGACAACGCGGAGGTTCGTCCACGGCGATCGCAGGTCGGGCGGAAGGGGGATGCGGTGCGTGCGCCGCCCCGTCGCTGGATCCCAGACCGCCACGCTCGATCCCTCGCCCAGATAAATCGCGTCTTCCGTGGCGACCAATTCGGTGGCAGGCGGCAGATTGGCTTCCGGTCCCCATTGGCGATGCCAGGCGTATCGCGCGCGGGAGCGGTCGGGCGGGGCGTCGGGGAGTTCGACCTCCCACAACGTGCGGCCCGTGTACACGTCCGAGGCCCGAAGCAGCCCCTTCTCGTAAAGCACCAACCGTCCGCCGGCCACGCGGACCTGATTTTGACCGGGGTACTTGTGCCAGCGGTTCTCCGCGTCGAACCACAGCAACGACAAGGGCGAGCGGACGAACCGGTCGTCCGAGGCCCCGGTGCTGGCAGCGTTGGCCTCGGCGTGCGACCAATCGCTCGCGCCGGGCAGGGGACCGCGGCGGACCACGAGCAGCCGATCGGCCTTGTCGCGGATCTCCGCGCCGGCAAAACGCGCGCCTTGGACGATTTGTTCCAGGCGGCGGCGATCCACGGCACGGCCGCCGACGCAGAGCGTGCCGCCGTAGGGGCGCAGTACGTGAAAAGCGGCCGCGATCACCGCGGGATTCCAGATGTCGGGCCGTTCGGAAACCACGAGGCTCGCCAGATACGGCGGCAGCGGATAGGCGGCGGGATCGCCAGCCAGGATCGTCGCCCGCGCGCCGTACAAACCGGCGGCGTGGAGCCGCTTGCGGATCGCCGCAATCCTGACGGCATCCTCGCTCAACGCGATGACGTGGAGGGCCGATCGCCGGGCGAGTTCCTCGACCAATCGCCCCTGGTCGATTCCCCAGACCAAGGCGTACCCCTCGCGCACGCCCGACGCCGCGAGGACGGCGTCCGCTTGCGCGGTCCACGAGTCGGCCGGGGGCGGCTCGCTCCCCGCCGGCTCGTGGGCCACGACGCGGGCGCCCTCGCCGGCGGCAAAGGCGAGTATCCGACCTTCGAGCGTCACGATGAACAGCTTGCCGTCGGCGGCCAACATCCGTTGCGGCGTGCCTTGGAACTCCGCGCGCCAGACGACCTTGGGCGTCGGGACCGCGGCCGTGTCGATCGCTTCGACCACGTTGGCCGCGCCGGCGTACAGGCGGCGCCCCGCCTTGATGTGCACCGCGAGGTTCGACGGCAGTTGCCACAGGCGGCGGAACACGCCCCCGAAGTTGTCGGGAAGCTCGTCCTTGGCCCGGTGCGCGGGGATGCCTTGCTGGACGCGCTCTCGAAGGCTGTATTGGGCGAGGTCGCGGGCGACGATCCCGCCGTCGGACTCATAGAGGACGTCGGGGGTGAGGACTGGCTGCTGGAAGAAATCGAGTTCGCGCTGGTTGGCGCGTTCGACGTCCAGGCGGGTCCATCCCCCGGGATACAACCGGGGCTTGAAATTCTTGGCGCCGGCTTTTTTCTCGGGCATCCGTTCCTCGTTGCGGCGGCTGATGTCGTACAGATCGCCTCCGTGGCTGAGATAGTGGCCCTGGGCGGCGACGAACCAGCAGCCCTTCGGCAACCCGATCCGGCCGCCCCAGCCTGTCGTGTACCCGGCCAGTTCGCCCGTCCGGCGGTCGAGGAAAGCGGGCAATTGCTGGCCGCAGGGAACGATCAAGCGGTCTCCAGCGATCGCTAGATAGCCCTGGGGCGAGAGGCCGGCGACCGCTTCGACGCCGTGGTCCAGATTGCTTCCCGGGATGTGTCCGCACGTGGTGTTCGACCAGATGGGTTTTCCCGACGCCGCGTCCACCGCATGGACGAACACGCCCTCGTTGGGCCACAAACCGGCGGCGAAATAGACGATTCCGTCGGCCACCACGGGACCGCCGCGAGCGGGCCACAGCGAAATCAACCGGCCGTGGCCGAGCACCTTCCGATCCTGCCGGTCCTGGGGAAGCCCTCGAAACTTCCAGCGCAGCGAACCGTCCTGGTTCAGGCAGTACAGCCAGCCGTCGTCGGAAACGAAGTAGATCTGGCCGCCCCAGACCGCCGGGGCGAAACGGACCGGCCCCTCCGCGAAAAACCGCCACCGCTCGACGCCCGTTTCCGTGTCCAGGGCCGTCACGCTGTCGTCGACCATCGAGGGCAGCAGCAGGGTGTGGCCGAACACCACCGGCTCATACGATGCGTCGAAGGCGAGGCGCAATTCATGGGGAAACGCCGGGCGGGGCCGTGGCAGCGTGCGCGTCCAGCGGAGGCGGAGTCCGTCGGGCAGTTCATCCGGCGAGGCGGCCGTGCGGCCCGCGTCATAGCGAAACTGCGGCCAGTCGCCCCCCATGGCCGAACCGCTCGGCAGCCACGCGACGAAGATTCCGATCGAGGCGAGAAGTTGTTTCATCGTAATGGTCCTGTCTCTGGCGCGCCGCGCGGGGCCCGCGGCGCGTTGACTTGTCACGCGGACCGTCCGAAGACGAGCCCCATCAGATCCCCAGTGGCGAGCGGGGTCGCGCTGGCCACCACTTCCCCCGCGGCGAAGCCCGCGGCCTGGCCTTGTTGCACGTTGAACGCCTGGATGCGCTGCAAGATCTCCGGACGGTGTTCGAACTGCGTCGCGTAACAGGCGATGGCGGCCAGCTTTGTCGCAAGCGTCGCGCCGATGTCGACGACCACGCAGTTCGGCTGGGGCGGGCCCAGGGATCGCAGGGCGAGGAAATAGTACCACAACACCGGCTGGGCATGCGGTGGACGGCCCTCGAAATGCTCCTCCCATCTGCTCAATTTCGAGTAGAACACCGCTGCCTCGGTGATGAGCATGGCCTGGTAATGGTCGGGCGAGGCCAGCGGCGTCTTGGCGCCCAGTCCCAGAACCAGCCGGGGCCGATACTTGCGAAGCTCGTTGGCCAGAAGGATGCGGGACTCGAACGAGTCGAAGAGCCTGCGGTTGGGCAGTCCCAGCGTCACCCGCACTGCCGCGCCGAGCGTCTCCGCCGCACGGCGGGCCTCGGCCAGGCGGACCTCGGGTCCGGGCGAGCCGGGCGTGGGCTCCCCGTCGGTCAAATCCACGATGCCCACCCGATAGCCCTGTTGAACCAGCCGGGCCAGGCAGCCGCCGCACCCGATTTCCACGTCGTCGGGATGGGCGCCCACGGCGATCACGTCAAGCGGAGGGTAGTCCATGGAACGGCGGGAGCAAGGGGAACTCGCGCTTGGCGGCATCGAGGCTCAGGCCCTCGCCGACGCCCTTGCGCGACAAAAACCGTGCCTCGCGAAGCAACGCACGGCCCCCGTCCCCAAATCGAGGAACGATGTTCATTGCTTCACGACCGAAACCAAGAACGTCGGATTGAGCGCCTCGAAGCGGATTCGTTCGAGCTGGAACGTGCCGCGGGCGATGTTGAACATCCAGACCTTGACGTGGGACGAGTAGCCGTGCAGGAGGCGGTGCGTCTCGGCCAGGTTGTCGATGCTGCCCATCGTCGCCACGAGCCGCCCCCGCTGGCGAAGCCGCTGATACGCGGCGTCGACCAGGCGGCTGATGCCTCGGCCGCTGCCGCCGACGAACACCGCGTCGGGCGAAGGCAGGCCTTCCCACGCCTCGGGCGCGCGCCCCAGGATCGGCACGAGATTGGTCACGCCGAACCGGCGCGCGTTCTCGATGATCAGTTGATGATCCTCGGGATCCATTTCGATGGCGTAGACGGCGCCCTGCGCGGCGATCTGAGCGGCCTCGACCGCCACGGAGCCGCTGCCCGCCCCGATGTCCCACACCACGCTGGCCGGCCCCAGGTCCAGTTCCGCCAGGGCGACGGCGCGAAGCTCGGCGGGCGTCAACAGGCCGCGTTTGGGCCGCGACTGGAGGAACATCTCGTCCGGATTGCCGAACCAGCGACGGCCGATGGCGTCGACGGGCCGATCGGGCACGTGAGGCTTGCGCGTCAAGATCATCACGTTCATGGCCGAAAACTCCTGCTCGGCGATTTCGGCCAATTCCCCTTGCGTGACCCGCTCGTCCGGCGCCCCCAAGTTCTCGCAAACGTAGACCGTGAAGTAGTCGATCCCGTGGTCCAGAAGGGTTCGCGCCACGAGGGCAGGCGGCCACGACTCGCTGGTGAACAGACCGACCTTCTCGGCGCTGCGAATCTGCTCCAGAACGCTGTCCACTCCGTGCGTGGCAAGGTTCGTCAGGAACGCCTCTTCCCAACTTTCCTTGACGCGGGCGAACGCCGTCTGCATCGCGCTGACGTGCGGCACGACCTCGAAACGGTCCTTGCCCATCTTGTCGCAAAGATAGCGGGCGACGCCGTAAAACAACGGGTCGCCCATCACCAGCACCACGACGCGCTCGGCGGAGGCCGCTTGGAGCCGGCTCACGGCGTCCTCGATGTTCGTGCCCAGCGCCACGCGCGCCTGCCCGCCGGCGGGCACCAGGTCCAGCGCGTGGGGCTCGCCCAGGAGGAGATCCGCTTCCTCGACGAGTTTTCGGGCGGCGGCCGTCAGCCCTGGCAGCCCGTCCTCGCCAATGCCGATGATGTGGATCCGCGGCGTCTGGTTCAAGACCGACTCCTTCCATTACTTCTTGTCTGGGGGAGACGCGGGTTCCGCGCTGGCTCCCGTCGCCGGAGCGTCCGTCAACCGCCGGATGCGGATGTCGCGAACCGCGCCGGTCGTGCACCAGGTCGAAATGCCCAGCGGCCGGCACAGGTCGCATTCATAGCGGATCGAAATCTTGCGCTCGTGCTTCACCTTCTTGCCGTCCTCGACCTCCCACCGCACGTAGGCGAGATCCACCATCTTTTCGTCGTCGATCCAGCACTCGATCTTTTCCTCGGTCACGCGGATGCGGATGCGATACCACTGGTTGAGCTTGAAGTCCTTGATCCGGGTGGTCTCGTTGTCGGCGGCGTCGTAATGGTCCACGCTCGACAGGCCGACGACCGGCCCTCCCCAACCGCCCACGACGAACGAACAGTGCGACTTGCCCACCGGAAACGTGGTGGTGCAGAAGAAATCCACGCCCTCGACCCGTTTGCCCTCAAAGGTCAACTCGTAATTGACCGTGGGGACGGGGCCGGTGTAGGTGATGCCCGTCATGCTGTCGCCGCGATGCATCACGATGGCGCCGTCCTTGACCTCGACGTTCCCTTCTCCTCCGAACTTCGGCGTCTTCCAGCCTTTGAGGGTCTTGCCGTCGAAGAGGCTCTCCCATTTCGGCTCGGCCGACGGCTTCTCGGCCTCGGCCGCGGCGACCGGCCAGGCGGCGAATTGGACCGCCGCCCACGCGCCGGCGCTGAGCAACACGATGTGCATTGGACGCGTCATGATTGGGGTCTCCTTTGGCGTCACTTTGCCACAAGCGGACCGCCAAGTCCAGCCCCCAGGGGCAATTCGGCGTCGGCCCGAAGCCCGCCGTCGCTGCCGCCCCTGGCCCCGGGCGCGAAGGGGCTTTCGCGACGGCCCGTCAGCATGGTTCGGGGAGCCGGACGCCGCAGGCGTCCTGAGCGCGGCGAAGCACCTCGCGGGCCTTGGCCCTGGCCGTCGCCGCGCCGTCGCCGAGAATCTCCCGGACCCGCCGGGGCTGGGCCTCCAGTTCCTTCCGGCGGGCCCGCGCCGGACCGAAAAAGTCGATCGCCAGCTCGGCCAGCGCCTTCTTGACTTCTCCATACCCGAAGCCCCCGCGCCGGTACAACGCCGCCATCTCCTCCCGCTGCGCGTCGCTGGCGAACAGGGAGTAAAGTTGAAAGAGGTGGTCGCTCTCGGGATCCTTGGGCTGTTCCATGGGCCGGGAGTCGGTGACGATCCGCATGATCTGCTTGCGCAGGGCCGCCGGTTCCTCGAAAACGGCCAAGGTGTTGTTGTAGCTTTTCGACATCTTCTCCCCGTCGGTCCCCGGCACACGCGCGGATCGATCGAGGATCTTGGCCTTGGGCAGCACGAAGGTCTCGCCGAACTCGTGGTTGAAGCTGGCGGCCAGGTCGCGGCAGACCTCGATATGCTGGATTTGATCCTCGCCCACCGGCACAATGTCCGAGTCGTAGGCCAGGATGTCGGCCGCCATGAGCACCGGATAAGTGAACAAGCCCGCGTCCGCCGCCAGCCCCTTCGCCTTCTTGTCCTTGTACGCGACGCAGCGTTCCAAGAGCCCCATCGGCGTGCCCGTCATCAACAGCCAGCAGAGCTCGGAAACTTCAGGCACGTCGGACTGGACGAACAAAGTGGCCTTTTCCGGGTCCAAGCCGAGGGCCACCAGATCCAAGGCCGCGTCGAGCGTGTAGCGCGCCAGCGTGGCCCGCTCCCGGACCGTCGTCAGGGCGTGCAAATTGGCAATGAAGTAGAAGGCCCTGCCGCGGTCCCCCTGAAGGTCGATGTACTGGCGGATCGCGCCGAAGTAATTGCCCCAATGGAAACGGCCCGTAGGTTGAATTCCAGATAGAACTCGCATGGCGATGCTCAGTGTCAAGGTTCCGACCCTAGTCCCCCGGAGTGCAAGGAGGCGCGGGATGCGGTTCGACGCCGCGGCGAGGGTTTCGGTCGCCCTCGCCCGACGGGCGAGCCGCCCGACGTCGGCCAGGTTTCGTCAAGGCGTCTCACGTGCGGGCTCCTTGTGGGGGCCGAAGGCCCTCGAGCGTGCCCACCACCTCTGCGACGCTCGCCGCGCCCAGCTCGGCGAGGGCGTCGGGCAAGGCGTCGAGAATCTCCGCGCACACCGAGGGATTGTAGAAGTTGGCGGTCCCGACCTGAACCGCCGTTGCCCCAACGACGAGAAACTCCATCACGTCGTCGATGGAGGCGATGCCGCCGATCCCGACCAGCGGGATGCTCACGGCCTTGGCCACCTGGTACACGCAGCGCAAGGCGATGGGTTTGATCGCCGGCCCGCTCAGCCCCCCCAACACCCCGCCCAAACGCGCACGCCGTCGGCGCCAATCCACGGCCATTGCCTGGCAGGTGTTGATCAAGCAGACGGCGTCGGCGCCCCCGTCCTCGGCCGCGCGGGCGATTTCGGCAATGTCGGCCACGTTGGGGGTCAGTTTGGCAAGCACCGGCAGACGACAGGCCTCGCGCACCCCCGACACCACGCGGCGGCACATGCGCGGATCGGTTCCGAAATCCACCCCTCCCGTGACGTTCGGGCACGAGATGTTCAACTCGATCCCCGCCACCCCCGGGACTCCATCGAGCCGAGTTCCCAAACGGACGAACTCCTCGTGGGTCTTGCCGGCGATGCTGACCACGACGGGAGGCCCCAGTCCCGCCAAGTAGGGCAGATGTCGCTCGAGGAACACCTCGATCCCGTCGTTGTCCAAACCGATCGAGTTCAACAGACCCGCAGCCGTTTCGACGGTCCGCGGTGGCGGGTTGCCCGCCCGTGGGGCAAGCGTGATGGTCTTGGGAAGAATTGCCCCCAGCCGGGATAGATCGACCAGGCCGGCCATCTCCCGCGCATAGCCGAACGTGCCCGAGGCAACCATCACGGGGTTCGGAAGGCGCAACCGTCCGAGGTGGATTTCAAGACGGCGATCGATGCGGTTCACGGCGGGGTGCGTCTCGGTGGACCAGACCAGCCAGGGGAGGAAAAACCCATCTTCCCTCCCCACGCTGCAATGTAACGGTCCGGCCGCCCTCAGGCAACCCGATGCGCCGCTAGATGATCCCCCCGTGGGTGCGGTACGGCGACAGGTGGCTCGGCTGATCGAGGAACCACGTCCGCTCCCACTCGTCGAGAATCAATCGCATGTCTTCCGACGTGTAGATCAACTGGTTGGTGCGCCGGGCGGGATCGCCGGAGTAGGCCGGGATGATGCATCCCACGGTCGAACTCAAAAGCAGGCCCGCAAGGACCACGAGGAGTAGCTTGCGCATTGCACAACTCCTAACTCTAGTTAGACTTTGGCGCTTGAAGCGCGCAGGGTGATCGCTCGAAAAATACCGACAATTTCGGCCCGGCGCGATGTCGCGGCCACGCCGACAACACTACGAGTTTGTACGGAAGATTCCTTTCGAAGCGGTGGATGACCGCTTCGAGTCTGTGGATCGGGCTTTACGACGAGTAGGAACCGGGAGGGTCGGCCGGTTTTCCGTGCCGCGAACCGGCACAATGCGGGATGAGGGCAAGGGTTCCTTGGGTGATCTGTGGTCTAGGGGCCGGAGTCGCGAGGCTGGAGTCCGCTGGAGGCCCCGGCGTGTTCTGGGACGGCATCGGGTTGAGCACCCAGCATCGCCGCTTCATTGGAGGCACGTGCCGCGGCCTTTCGTTCCAGTTCATGAACCCTTTGTTCCATCTCCTTGCCTGGCTTGAACGTTACGACGTATTTCTCTCCAACATCGACCCGCTCGCCCGTGCGGGGATTGCGTGCCTTGCGGGGGGCTCGTCGCTTGACCTCGAAGACACCGAAGTTCCGCAACTCGATGCGGCCGTCGGCAACCAGCGTCTCCACGATGGCGTCGAACGTCTTCTGCACAATCTCCTTGGTCTTCAACTGGGTAAGCCCAATCTCCTCGGAAATGGTCCGCACGATTTCTTTCTTGGTCACGTCTCGTTTCTCCCCTGCGAGAGCCGCCTCGGCCAATGACTTGCTGCCCCGGACGAACAACCCAGTTACGCTCCAAATGTAGATGCCGTAAAGACTACAGTCAAGTCCAGTCCGCCTTGGCGACCGCGCTTCGGGGAAAAAACCTTTCAGCCACGCCTCGTCCAACCCCCTTGGTCGGAATCGTGGCTGGAGTCTTAAGTGCTTATTTTCAAAGAACTTAGCTGATGACAATCAGCTCTCGGCAATGTCCAAGGCTCATAACCCTTTTATATGAAAAGGGTTATGTCAAGACTGCCGATCCTTGGCCCCCGCCTCGGAGCAGAAACAAGGTCTGCCGACCGAGGCCGGATCAAGGCTCCAACGAGTTATCGACCGACTCCACCGGAAAACTCCAGCCAGACCGGAAAATCGGCATGGACGGAGTAAACGTACCCCCCGAGTGATGATGGCTATCTTCCAACAGTATAGATCACGAAGTGACGATTCTATGGTTCTCCATTGCCCCCCCAATAGCATTATTAAATCCAGGCCACCTTGCCCCCATGATCGCGGTATCTTTCAAGTCTCGAGAGAATCACGGACAAAACTGCCTGAGCCAATCCGCGGCCGCGCGCCGATGGAGGGCCATTCGGCCATGGGGAGGCTGAGAAGGCTGGAAAACGTGCTGGGAGGGGGGAGTTTGTGTAGTTTCAGGGGGCCAGTTCGCCGTTAAAATGAAAAGGCGGTGTCGCGCTTTGCGCATCGGGGCTCTCCGGCGCTTGCCGGCACGACAGGAGGAGGTTGCTGGACGATGCAAACACCTGAAGCCCAGAAATCTCTCGTCTCCGAGATGTTGAGCGATTTGGAAGCGGAGGAATCGCTGGAAGCGCCCCCTCGCGGGCGCTCCGCTTGGAAATGGGGACTGGCCCTTCTGGTGCTGGCGATCGTGGGCGGCCTCGGATCGTTGGGCTATGCCACGCTGACGGGCAGTTGGGACAAACGCGCGGCCAACCGGTTCCTCACCCATCCCGTAACGCGCGGGGAGCTTCTCATCACCGTCACGGAGGACGGCAACCTGGAGAGCGCCCAGAACGTGGACATCAAGTGCGAGGTGGCCGGCGGCAGCACGATCCTGTGGATCATCGAAGACGGCAAGGAAGTCGCCGAGGGGGCGGAGCTGGTTCGGCTGGACTCGGCTCAACTCGAGGACCAGATCAATCAGCAGCGCATCGCCTACGAGAAGGCGAGGGCCACGCACATCCAGGCAGAAAAAGATTACGAGGTCGCCAAGATCGCCGTGCAAGAGTACCTCGAAGGCACCTTCCGGCAGAGCCTGGAGAAGGTGAACGCGGACATTACCATTGCCCAAGCCAACTTGACCAGCGCGGAGAATTCGCTCCAGCACACCGAGCGCATGTTCCGGAAGGGCTACGTGACGCCGCTCCAGTTGGACACGCAGAAGTTCGCCGTGGAGCGGGCGAAACTCGATCTGGCGGCCGCGATCACCGCCAAGGAAGTTCTGGAGAAATTCACGAAGGTCAAGACGCTCCAGGACCTGGAAAGCAAGCGCGACACCGCGGAGGCGAAAAAGAACTCGGAAAAGGCGGCGTTCGACCTGGAAGAGGGACGCCTCAAACGCCTCGAAACCCAATTGAAGAAATGCGTGATCCGCGCCCCGAAGTCGGGCATGGTCGTCTACGCCAATGATCAAAGCCGCGGACGATTCGGCCCCCAGCAGACGACCGAAATCAAGGAAGGCGCCGTCGTCCGGGAACAGCAGGCGATTCTCCGCCTGCCCGACCTGAGCAACATGCAGGTCAAGGTCAGCGTCCACGAATCGAAGGTGGACCGGATTCAGCGGGGGATGCGGGCGAGGATTCGCATCCAGGGACGCGATTTCCAGGGGACGGTCCTCTCGGTCGCCAATCAACCGGAGCCGGCCAGCTTCTTTTCCGCGGCGGTCAAGGAGTACGCCACGATCGTGAAGATCGACGGCGAGTCGAAGGATCTCCGGCCGGGAATGACCGCGGAGGTCGAGATCCTCATCGCCGCGCTGAAGGACGTCATCGCCGTGCCGGTCGCGGCCGTTTTCGAACATCGCGGGCAGGCGTTCACCTGCGTGGTGCGGGACGGGCAGGTGGAGAAACGGCCCGTCGAATTGGGAATGACGAACGACAAGTTCATCGAGATCAAACGAGGGCTGGAGGTGGGCGAAGAGGTCGTTCTCAATCCCCGCGCCGTCCTGCCCGAGATGACCGAAGGCGCGAAGGAGCCAGAGAAAATCGACGTGGACCAGCGCTTCGGCAAGGCTCCGCCGCCGGGCCGGGGCGCGGGAAGACCGGACGGAGGCAGCGGCCCCCGGGCCTCGGGGCCTGCGCCCCAAGGCGACGGACGCGGGCCGGAGTCGGGTCGGCAGCCAGGCCAAGACAATGGTCCCACTGCGGGCGGCCAAGGCGACCGCGCCGACCGCAAACCCCGCGGTCCCGGCGGCGCAAAGGGCCGCGGCTTGGATTGGATGCAATTCGACAAGAATCAGGACGGCAAGATCGCCCGCGACGAAGTCCCCGAAGAAATGCAACGTTTCTTCTCCTTCGTCGACACCAACGGCGACGGCTTCCTGGACAAGGGGGAGATTGCGGCGATGCGGGCCCGCTTCCAACAAGGCGGCAAGGGCGGCCCCGGGGCCCCCGCCGGACCGCCCGGCGCTCCGTCCACCCCCTAGGCCCTGTCCCGGGATTCAAGTCTCCGGTTGCGCGTGGGAATGCTCAAGCGTCTGGTGCAAAAACTCCGTCTGGGCGTCAGCAGCCTCATGCTGCACAAGCTGCGGTCCGCGCTGGCCGTGCTGGGGATCTTGATTGGCGTTACGGCGGTGATCTGGCTCGTTGCCATGGGCGAGGGGGTCAGCTATCAGGCCCAGCAGCAGATCAAGGACCTGGGGGCGACGAACATCATCATCCGGAGCGTGAAGCCGCCGCAGGAATCGACGCGGGCAGGAGGCAGTTTTTTCATCGAGTATGGAATTCTCCGCGAGGACTACGATCGCATTTTGGCCAATGTGCCCACCGTCCGGCGGGCGGTTCCGATGCGGGAGATCGTGCGCGAAGTGCGCCGGATGGATCGCGTGCTCGACGCCAAGGTGGTCGGCTGCACGGCGGACTACCTCGCTTTGAACCATCTGAGCCTCGCCCGCGGTCGCTTCCTGGCCGACCGCGACGACGAACAGCTCGAGAACGTGGCCGTGTTGGGGCACAAGACGGCGGCCGTGCTCTTCCCCTACGAGGACCCGATCGGCCAGACCGTGCAAATCGGGGCGGATTTCTACGTGGTGGTGGGCCAGACCGCCGAGCGCACCGCCTCGGCCGCGATTGGCGGCAGCCTCGAGGCGAGGGAATACGACACGGACGTCTACATCCCCCTGTCCACGCTCCGCTGGCGGATCGGCGACATGGTGATGACGAGCCGGTCGGGCAGCCGCGAGGGCGAAATCGTCCAACTGAGCCAGATCACGGCCACGGTCGAGAACCTCGACGAGGTCGATCCAACGGCCGAGGTCATCCGCACGTTGCTGCAAAAGTACCACAAGGTCGTGGATTACGCCGTGGTGGTGCCCAAGGAGCTGCTGCGCCAGGCCGAGATGCTCCGCATGTTGTTCAACGTGTTGTTGATCCTCATCGCGGGAATCTCCTTGCTGGTGGGCGGGATCGGGATCATGAACATCATGCTGGCCACGGTCACCGAGCGGACGCGCGAAATCGGCGTGCGGCGGGCCCTGGGCGCGACGCGCCAGGACATCATCCTTCAGTTCCTCTCCGAAACCGTGGTGTTGACGGGCATGGGCGGGCTGCTGGGAGTGGCGTTCGGCTTCCTCTGCAAGCCGGCGATGAGCGCGGCGCGGTGGGCCATGCAGCGCCTCTTGCCGGAGGTGATGGCCACCCTGCCGCCGAACATCCGCAATCTCGAACCCCGCATCACGCTGTGGTCGATCGTCGTGGCGTTCGCCATTTCGATGGTGGTGGGCGTGGTGTTCGGGTTGTATCCGGCCCGCCGCGCCGCCTACATGGACCCCATCGAGGCCCTGCGCCATGAGTAATGCGCCCCCCTCGGCGGCCGCAACTGGCCGAAAGAGCGTCGCGCGGACCGTGCAGTTGACGAAAACCTACCGCCTTGGCAACCGGTTGGAGGTTCACGCCTTGCGCGGCGTTTCCCTCGACTTCCAGGACGGCGACTTCGTGGCGATCATGGGGGCGTCGGGCTCGGGAAAGAGCACGCTGCTGAACCTGTTGGGATGCCTCGACCACCCGACGTCAGGGCAATACTTCCTGGCCGGGCGCGACGTGTCGCGCCTGGACGACCGGGCCTTGTCGAGCATCCGCAGCCGCTACATCGGGTTCATTTTCCAGTCGTACAATCTCATTCCCCAACTCACCGTCCTGGAGAACATCCAGGTGCCGCTTTCCTACCAGCGGCGCGAGGTGCCCGGCGGCCGGGAACGGGCGATCCGGCTGGCCCGCCTCGTCGGCCTCGGCGACCGGTTGCACCATCGGCCCTCGGAGCTTTCCGGCGGCCAGCAGCAGCGCGTGGCCATCGCCCGTTCGATCGTCAACAATCCCCACATCATTCTCGCCGACGAGCCGACGGGCAATCTCGACTCGGCGACCGGCGCGGAGATCATGGACCTGCTGGAGTCGTTGAACCGGGCGGGCCGGACGATCATCATGGTCACCCACGAACCCGACATCGCCGCCCGCGCCCACCGCATCGTCCGGCTCCGCGACGGGCGGATCGCCGACATCTCGGAAAACGCGCCCCGCGCCGGTCCGTAGGCCGACGGCGCGGCGGATGCCCCCTCTCGGCTTCCCGAGCGCCCGCGGGAAGACGGCGTCAGAGCGTTGAATTCCGGCAGACGGCGCGCTCGTCGAAGCCCTCGGGCTCGATTTGAATCGTGACGTGATGGATGCCGAATCGCGCGGCCAGGATCCGGCGGATGTCCCCCAACAGGGGCGCGGACGGGCCGTGGTCCTCGGCGACGACGTGGGCGGAGAGCGAATCCATGCCGCTGGTGATCGTCCATACGTGGAGATCGTGAACGCTCAGCACGCCCGGCACGGCGCGGAGCGCGGCCTCGACGGCGTCCACGTCGATTCCCCGCGGGGCGCTTTCCATGAGCACGGCCACGGATTCCGAGAGGAGCCGCCAGGCCGAGTACACGATCAGGGCCCCGATCGCGGCCGACACGGCCGGATCGGCCCATTGCCATCCGAAGCCCCAGATCAGGGCGCCGGCCATCATCGCTCCGACGCTCCCCAGGCTGTCGCCGAGCACGTGGAGCCATGCCCCGCGGAGATTCAGGCTCGCGTCGCGAACCCCCCGAAGCACCGCCAGGCTGAGCAGGTTCACGCCCAAGCCCCCGGCGGCGATGGCCAGCATGGGCCCGCCTTGGACCTCGAGAGGCTGAAGCATCCGTTCGCACGCCTCGATGAACACATAGATCGCCACGGCCACCAACGCCGCGCCGTTGACCAACGCCGCGAGGATTTCCATGCGGTAGTAGCCGTAGGTCTTGCGGGCGTTGGGGGGACGCTCGGCCATCCACAAGGCAAACCAGCTCAGGCCAAGCGCCGCCACGTCCGAGAGCATGTGGCCTGCGTCGGCCAACAGGGCCAGGGAATGGGTCAGCAAGCCGCCGACGACCTCGGCCACCATATACCCCGCGGCCAGACCCAGCGCGATCCCCAGCCGCCGCTTGCTACCCGAAAAGCGGTCCGAGGAATGCGACGCGTGCTCGCCGTGGCTAGTCATGACGATTTTCGAGTCAGGCCGCGACGGCCCGGCGGCCCGCTGGCCGCCAGCCGAGAGAAGCAACGCGCCGATCCCCCGCGCTGGAAACCACGGTGCGTGTTCGCCGGATGGCATTGGCCGTGCGGCATGACACCCCGGCAAAGGGCGACCACCTCGGCCGACTACCGGTCCTTCGGGGTGGCGGCTTGGGCCGCCTGCGGGGCCGGCGCGACGCCCAGCAGCTTCAGATAATCCACGGCGATCGCGAAGACCTCGCCCAGGTAATAATCCTTCTTGATGTCCGTCGCGCCGGGGCCGTCGACCTCCTCCAGCCGCTTTTCCTCTTCCTTGTCGGCGTTCAGCTCGGCCCGCTCCTCCAGGAACTTCCGTTCCTCCAGGGGAACCCACTTGCGTTCCTTTTGCTGCTTGTAGCGGGCAATGTCGCGGCGGACCTTCTCGAACTCGGCAGATTGCGCGCAGCGCTCCATGCTCCGCTTCTTGAGCTGATCGATCAACGCCGGGTTGACCGAGGCGAACGGACGGAACTCGGCCGGCGGCACCCGATCGAAGGGGATCGGATGATCCAGGTCTCCCTCGGCGACATCCAGGTGCGTGGTCAGCGAGGGCAGCTCAATGTCCGACAAGACGCCGCGCTGTTGGGTGCTGTCGCCGTTGGGGCGATAGAACTGCTGCACGGTGACCTTCAATGCCCCGTATTTTGTGGCAAACGGATTGCGGAACAACTGTTCGCCCAGGTCCATCAGGCTTTGGACGGTGCCCTTGCCGTGCGTGGCGTGGTCGCCGACGATCAGCCCGCGGCGATAGTCCTGGATCGCTCCCGCCAGAATCTCGCTGGCGCTGGCGCTGAACTTGCTGATCAGCACGATCATCGGGCCCCTCCAGGCCATCGAGCCGTCGTGATCGTTGTAGGTCCGCACCTGGCCGTCGCTGTCCTTGACTTGGACGACCGGCCCGTCGCCGAGGAACAGGCCGGTCAGACTGATCGCCTCCTGCAAGGACCCGCCCCCGTTGCGGCGCAAGTCCAGGACCAGGGCGTCCACGCCTTGGCGGTTGAAATCGTCGAGGATTTTGCGGACGTCGCGGGTGGTGCTCTTGAAGTCGCGTCGCCCAGCCCGCGCCGCCGCCATGTCCATGTAAAAGCTGGGCAAGTCGATCACCCCGATCTTGTAGGGGCGTCCGTCGGGTCGGGCGCCTTCCTCGAACACCTTGGCGCGGGCCTCACTGTTTTTCAGCTCGATTTTTGCCCGAGTCAATTGAATGATCGTCTTCTGTTGGCTGTGGGCGGGCATCACCTCGAGCCGGACCACGCTGCCCGCCGGCCCGCGGATCTTCTTCACCACGTCGTTGAGTTTCATGTTCACGACGTCCTCGATCGGGCCGTCGGCGTTCTGGCCGACGCCCACGATCCGGTCGCCCTTCTTCAACCGCTTGTCGAGGAACGCCGGCCCGCCCGCGATGATCTCCTGAACGGTCGTGTACTCGTCCTCCATGCGGAGGGCAGCGCCGATGCCCTCCAGCTTCAGGCCCATCTGGATGTCGAAATTCTCCAGCGTGCTGGGCGACATATAGCTGGTGTGCGGATCGAAGCTGGAACTCAGCGCGGTCAGGTACATTTCCAGCAGCTCTTCGCTGTCGACCTGGTGCATCCGCTTGGCAAAGCTGGAGTAGCGGCGGCGGAGCTTGCCGACGGGATCCTCGTTTTCGGGCGGCCCCGGAGGAGTCTGGACTTCGGGGGAATCGGGCTTGGCTTCTTTCTTGGCCTTCTTTTCCTTCTCCAGCCGGTCCGCCTTGAGGACCAGCAGATCGTATTTGATCCGCTGTCGCCACCGCTCGAAGGCCTCGGCCTCGTCCTTGGGAAATTGGACCGCGTCGCGATCGACCACGTACCGCTCATCGACCGTGAAATCGTGCTGCATGGCCAGCAGTTGATCGACCAGCTTGATCCGCTGGTCCAGCCTGCCCAGGAACACGCGAAACATCTCGTGCGCGAACTGGACGTCGCCGCGGGCGACCTTGGCCACTTCATCCTGGCGAGCATGGAACCCGTCCACGTCGGACTGGTAGAAGTAGACCTTGGCCGGATCCAACATCTTGATGAACTGAGTCACCGTGCGACTGTAGATCTCGCGGTCCAGGGGACGACGCGAAATATGTTCCTTGCGCAAAAGCGCCGTAAACGTCACCGCGATGTTCCGGTCCTTCGCGCTCGGGGGCGCCGGATCGCCCCACACCGGCCTTTGCGAGGTCGCCACGACGGTGGCAAGCAAGACAGCAATCCCGAGTCGCTTGGCGAGGGAGTTGGGACCCGCGTTGTTCATCCGATTCCTTTCCCGGCGTTGAGGGCTGGATAGGTTTCTCACTGCCTAAACCATTTTCAGTTACCAACTTATTTCGATGTATCTTACAGGCTACGCCGCCCCGCGACAAGACCGATCGCGCGCCGCGGCGGGCATTCCAACCCCTTTCCCACCCATGAGTTGCGGCGCGTGACTCGGCCATGCTCGATGCGGCGTGTCAACAACAAACCCGGTGGACATTCCATCCGCGGAACAGGGCAAGAGCGGTTCGGAGGCGAGCGAATCAACGCCGCCGTAACCGTTCACAGGCCGGGGACTGGCTCGTTTTCCAGCCCGTTTCGCGCCGAAAAAATGCGTCTGCCCCCTGACCGGCCAAGGGGGACAGTCCCATTTTCGCGGACTTCGCCGCGAAAATCGGGACAGTCCCCGTGAACGGTTACGCCGCCGCCCATGGAATCGCGAAGGCGGCCGCCGCTTCGCTGCGCCAACCCTCGACAACCCCCGGTGCCAACAAGTAGAATCCCCAACACCTTGAGGAGATCAATCGACCATGATCGCCAGTTTGCACATGCACCTGGGGTGGATCAGCGTCGCGTTGCTGACGGTGGGAGTGGGGGAAGCCGACGGTCCGCATTGGCCCCGGTTTCGGGGCCCCAACGGCAGCGGCGAAAGCGAGGCCACCTCGATTCCCGTCCAGTGGACCGCCCGGGACTATCGTTGGAACGTCACGTTGCCGGGAGTGGGACACTCCTCGCCGGTGGTGTGGGGCGATCGGGTGGTCGTCACGTGCGCCAGCGAGGACGGGGCCCGCGGGAGCGTGCTTGCGCTAAGCACGAGCGATGGAAGTCGCCTCTGGGAGACCGCGCTGGAGGCCGGCGCGTATCCCAAGAGCCAACTGAACAGCTACGCCTCCACCACGCCCGCGCTGGACGGTCAGCGGGCGTTCGTCACCTGGGGGACGCCTCGCCATTATCGGGTCGCGGCCCTGTCGCTGGACAGCGGACGGAAGCTCTGGCAACGGGAGTTCCCGCCTTTTGCCTCCGAGCATGGCCTGGGCGCCTCGCCGATCGTCTGGAACGACATGGTGATCGTGCCCAACGACCAGGATGGACCGAGTTCCGTGCTCGCGTTGGACGCGGCCACCGGGGCGACGCGCTGGGAGGTCAAACGCCGGAGCGAAAAGGCCGCCTTCACCACTCCCTGTTTGTTCCAGCCCGACGGAGGCAAGCCTCAGCTCATCCTGTCGAGTTGGGCCCATGGCGTATCGAGCCTCGACCCGGCGACCGGCAAGACCTACTGGGA
>Ga0101944_10003106_pt1 | contig 24251 bp, 16 predicted proteins | sample DewCreD2012metaG_FD_75245 | JGI IMG/M metagenome (GOLD analysis project Ga0101944, IMG submission 75245) | Hot spring sediment bacterial and archeal communities from British Columbia, Canada, to study Microbial Dark Matter (Phase II) - Dewar... ... | reverse complement strand
AGGTCATTCCCAGGTCCGATTTGGGCGAAATCGCAAGCGGTGATTCCTGGTTCAAGGCGTCCATGATGCTGATCGCCTGCCAGTGCTCCTTCTCTGCCAACGCAAGTAAACCCCGCTCACGATACACAAAGCCCAGATAGCCATGTCCTCGGGCCAAAGACTGTCGATAGGTGAATTCATTGGGAGACTTCGCGGCCAGGTCAGAGTACAACGCATAGGCTTCGCGGTGGGCTGCTTCAGCTTCCAACAGCTTGCCCCGCGCGCGGCAATAAGCTCCAAACTCATTCAAATCGATTGCCAATTTGACAACATATCGAGACTGGCGCGGATAGCGTGATACCAGTACACGGTCCACCTTAACAGCAGCCTTCAAGTGGTCATCGGCCCGATCGAGTTCGCCATCGACCGCAAAGACGAAACGGCCTGGACCAACGACATCGGTCCGGGACGCTCGAATGTTCCGCGGAAAGCGGTGTTCGTGCTCGAATCGCCGCTCGACTTCCCCGCCGGCACGCAGCTCAAGTTCCGCCTGACCCAGAACCACGGCGGCTGGAACAGCGACGACAACCAGAACCATAACCTCGGGCGGTTCCGTTTCTCGGTCACCAGCGCCCCGGACGCCCAGGCCGACCCGCTGCCGGCCGCCGTCCGAGACGTCTTCCAGACGCCGCCCGAAGCACGTTCGCCGCAGCAGGTGGCCACCGTGTTCAGCTACTGGCGGACGCTTGTGCGAGAGTGGCAGCAGGCCAACGCGCGGATCGAAGCGCTGTGGCAGCAGCATCCATCCGGCACATCGCAACTGGTGCTGCAAGCGCGGCAGACGCCGCGGCAGACGTGCGTGCTGGCCCGCGGCGACTTCCTCAAACCGACCCGCCCCGTCACGCCGGGCACACCCGCGTTCCTCCACCCGCTGGCCGCGCAGCACCCGACGCGGCTGGACTTCGCACGGTGGTTGGTGGATGAAAAAGCGCCGACCACCGCCCGGGCCCTCGTCAACCGCGTCTGGCAGGCCTATTTCGGGACCGGGCTGGTCAGCACCAGCGACGATCTGGGGCTGCAAGGCGAAGCTCCCTCGCACCCGGAGCTGCTCGACTGGCTGGCGGTCGAGTTCATGGAACGCGGGTGGAGTCTGAAGCACCTGCACCGGTTGATCGTCACGTCGGCGACCTACCAGCAATCGTCGCACGTCACGCCCGAAGGATGGTCCCGCGATCCGGACAACCGCCTGCTGGCGCGCGGGCCGCGGGTGCGGGTGGATGCCGAGGTGATCCGCGACATCGCGCTGGCGGCCAGCGGCCTATTGAACCTCAAACTGGGCGGGCCGCCCGTGTACCCGCCCGCCCCCGAGTTCCTGTTCGTCCCGCCTGCCAGCTACGGACCCAAGGTCTGGAAGGAAGAGCATGGGCCGGACCGGTACCGGCGGGCGCTGTATACGTTCCGCTTCCGCAGCGTGCCGCATCCAGCCTTGCAAGCGTTCGATGCGCCCAACGGCGAGCTGGCCTGCGTCCGACGCGTCCGCAGCAACACGCCGCTGCAAGCCCTGGTGACGCTGAACGAGCCGCTGTTCCTCGAAGCGGCCCGGGCACTGGCGCTAAAGACGCTGCGGGAGGGCGGTGCGACCGACGCACAGCGGCTTATGCTGGCCTTCCGCCGCGCGACCGGCCGCGTGCCCGACGCGGAGGAAACGGCGATCTTGCTGGAGCTATTGCAGCAGCAGCAAGCACGCTTCGTCTCAGGGGAGCTGGACCCGTGGCAACTGGCGGCCGATGATCCGCAGCATCCACCGGCCCTGCCGGACGGAGCGACGCCCGCGCAGGCTGCGGCGTGGACGGCCGTCTGCCGCGTGATCCTGAACCTGGATGAGACGATCACCAAAGAGTAGCCCCAAGCACGAGAACATGCCGCGGCGGTACGCGGTCCTGGCGGCCCCAAGGTCCGTGCTTCCGCGGCCGAGAAGGAGATGCAGGCGATGAACCGCCCCATGCGCCCCGCACCGCAGCCCGATCCAGCGGCACTGGCCCGCCGCTGGTTTTTGCGCGACTGTGCACTCGGCCTGGGGGCCGCGGCCCTGGCCGAGCTGATGGGCGTGGCACCCTGCCAGGGCAGCACGCCGCGGCCGGCCGACCCCCTGGCCCCTCGGCCGCCGCATTTCGCGCCCAAAGCCAAAAGCGTCATTTATCTGTTCATGGCCGGCGGTCCGAGCCATCTGGAGTTGTTCGACTACAAGCCGGAGCTGGCCCGCTGGGATGGCAAGCTGCCGCCCGCGGAGCTGGTGAAAGATTACCGGGCGGCGTTCATCAACCCCCAGAGCAAGTTACTGGGTCCCAAATTCAAGTTCGCCCGGCACGGACGGTGCGGAGCCGAGCTCTCGGAGCTTTTGCCGCATCTGGCCGGCGTGGTGGACGAGATCGCCATCGTCAAGAGCATGGTCACCGACGCGTTCAACCATGCACCGGCCCAGATCCTGATGAACACGGGCAGCCAGCAGTTCGGCCGGCCGAGCATGGGAGCCTGGGTGACGTACGGGCTGGGCAGCCAGACGCAAGACCTGCCGGCGTTCGTCGTGTTCTCCAGCGGGAAGAAAGGCCCCAGCGGCGGCAACAGCAACTGGGGCAGCGGCTTTCTGCCGACGGTCTATCAGGGCGTGCAATTCCGCAGCGGCGGCGAGCCGGTGCTCTACCTGACCGACCCACGCGGGGTGGACCGGCCGCTGCAGGCCGCATCCCTCGAGGCGATCCGGCGGCTCAACCAGCATCGCCTGGCGCAGGTCGGCGACCCGGAGATCGCCACGCGGACGGCCGCCTTTGAAATGGCGTTCCGCATGCAGATCAGCGCCCCGGAACTGATGGACCTGTCGCGCGAGACGCAAGAGACGCTCGATCTGTATGGGGCGCAGCCTGGCCGCTCATCGTTCGCGAACAACTGCCTATTGGCGCGGCGGCTGGTTGAGCGGGGCGTGCGCTACGTGCAGCTTTTCCACGAGGCGTGGGACCAGCATGGCAATCTGGTCAAAGACCTCCGGCAGAACTGCCAGGACACCGACCGGGCCTGTGCGGCCCTGATCCAGGACCTCAAGCGGCGGGGCCTTTTAGATCAGACGCTGGTGATCTGGGGGGGCGAGTTCGGCCGCACGCCGATGGTGCAGGGGGGCAACGATGGGCGCGACCATCACCCCAGCGCGTTTACCTACTGGCTGGCGGGGGGCGGCATCAAGCCGGGCATCACCTACGGCGAAAGCGACGAGTTCGGCTTCCACGTCACGTCGGGTCGCGTCCACGTCCGCGACCTGCACGCGACGGTGCTGCACTGCCTGGGGCTGGACCACCGCCGACTGACGTTCAAGTTCCAGGGTCTGGACGCGCGGCTCACCGGCGTCGAGCCCGCGCGGGTCGTGCACGAAATCCTCGCGTGACGATTGGCCAGGCCTCGTACTGCGGTCGGCAGGCGTCGCGTGGCGGTGGCGGGGCCGTCAGGTGCACGCGGCCGGCACCGGTCGTGAAGCGCTGACCAGCGGCGCTGGGTGTCATCCGCTGGCCGCCGGGGCGGGGCGGGGTGGCGGAGCGGGGCGCGGCGGCTGCTCGCGGACCCGCGTCGGCAGGATCACCATCGGGATGCCGTCCCACTGCAGCCGCCGCTGGAGGGAGTAGGCCGTCTGGTTGTGCAACAGCGCTGCGTACCAGCTCTGCCGCTGGAAGACGAGCTGGCCAGCAAAGACGACCGATTTGGGGAAATCACGGTAGACCACGCGGCAAAGCTGCTCCAGCTCGTCCACCACATCGGTGCCGATGGCCATGTAGCTGGTGGAAGGGAAGCCCAGTCGGCGGGCCAGATCGACGTATTGCTCCAGCGACCGCTGGACATGTTTGCGGAGGCTTTCTAGCTCCTCGATCCCTTTGAAGTTGCCCGAATCGACCACGCCGACCGAGACGAACACGATGTTCTTGAAGTAGTGCGGCACGAAGCGGATCGCATTGAGCAGGGTATGCACGCCCAGCCCGCTGTAGCCGCCCACGAGGATCACGGCGGTGGGCTGCTGGGGGTCGGGCGGGGACAGGTTCGGCGGGCCTTGCACTTCGATCGTGCCCAGCGATTCGTCCAGCCCCTTGAGGCGGGCGTTGACATTCTGATAGTAGCGGCGGATCAGCAAGGCCACGCCGGTCAGCCCGCCCGTCGCCACCACCGTCTTCCAGGCTCCCTCGCGGAACTTAAACGCCACCGTGATCGCCAGGATGCTCACGCACAGCACCGACCCGAAGGCGAACAGGGCCAGCGGAGCGCGCCACGAGGGCACGCGGTGGCGATGGTGATACCAGTGCAGCGTCATGCCGATCATCGACAGCGAGAAGGTCACGAACACGTTGATCGAATACAGCACGACCAGCGCTGAGACGTTCCCGTGGTTGGCCCACAGGGCCAGCAGGCTGCTGACGCCGATGAGCATGATCCCGTTATGGGAGGCCAGACGCTCCGACAGGCTGCCGAACCAGTGCGGCACCCACGAGTCGTGGGCCATCGTCGCCAGGCATTTCGGACCGCCGATGAAGCCGGCCTGGGCCGCCACGACCAGCAGCATCGCCTCCGCCACCACCGTCACCCCGCGGAACGCCTGGGCCAGCGGCGTTGGCAGCGTGCTGTTCGCGAACCAGCCGACGAGCAGGTCGTTCATCGTCCGGCCCGTGCTCTCCTTGAGCATTTTGAGCGTCTGCCCGGCGGACTTGAGGTCCATCTCCAGAAGGAGGTAGCCCAGTAGCAGCCCCCCCGCCGTGATCGCCAGCGAAGCGGCCATGTACCGCATCGTCCGCTGCGCCGTCGCCACGCGCGGCTCGCGCATCACCGCCATGCTATTGCTGACCGCCTCGATCCCGGTGTACGTGCCCGCCCCCAGCGAATACGCCTTGAGGAACATTCCCACCACCACCAGCCAGCCGATCTGCGGATCGGCCAGGTCCGCCCGCATGTGCTGCGCGATGTCTTGGGCCAGCGGCACCAGCTCGCCCGCGTGCATCGCCAATGCTCCGGCGATCAGCACGGCGTGCGTGATCAGGAACGTCAGAAAGATCGGCATCAAGACAGTGACCGACTCCCGCACCCCGCGCAAGTTCAGCACGATCAGCCCGACCACCGCCGCGCTTTCCGCCCACAGCTTCCACTCCCCGCTCAGGCCCAACAGCCCGAACAGCGCATCGCCCGCCGCGGCGATCGATACCGTCACCGTGAGCACGTAGTCGACCAACAGCGCGCAACCCGCCACCGCCCCGACTTTCGACCCCAGCATCTTGCTGGCCACCAGATAACCGCCCCCCCCGCTGGGAAAGACGGCGATCAGCCGACTGTAGCAGGCCGAGATCACCACCACGGTGAACATCGTGGCCAGCGCCAAAAACACCGCCAGATAGGTGTGCCCTTCCAGGTGCTCGAACGCCTCGGCCGGGCCATAGCACGAGCTGGACAGCCCATCCGCCCCCAGCCCCACCCAGGCCAGAAACGCGATCAGCGAAATGTGCTGGTACACCCGCCGATCGGCCAGATCGAGCGGCCGACCCACCAGCAGCGTTTTGACCTTCTCGGTCACCGTCGGCTGGTCGTCCGCGATCTCCTCTTCGGCAAAGACCTCGCGGACGGCGGGAGGTGGGGCGATCACCGAAGAACCGCCTGCGGTACCCGAGCCCTCCGCAGGCGCGGCGGGACGTTGCGATGGAACATTCATAGGGATTGTGCTGCACCGGACGGCCGGAAGACCTTTCCCTACGTTCCCGTCGCTGGCCGCTCACTTTCTTTGGGCTGCGGGAACTACGTTCCGCGGCTGGCTTCTTCTCACAACGCACGCGTCGGGTGTGGCGATCCGCCTGCGGTCGTTCTCGAAGCCGCGATCTACGCAGCAAAGCGTGCAACCGGCGCCGCTGAGCACAAGGCACTATGCTAACCGATCGGCACAACGCCGCGTAGGCGATGCACGGCGCCACCGAAGGCCGATGAACTGAAATCGTTTCCTGGAAAGAATTTGCGACGCCCGCCCAGGATTAGCGCACCTGCCGAACGCCCAAAATCGCCACCGGCGGACTGGGGACTCGAGGAAAGTCTCCACGCGATTCCGTTGGCCGGCCAGCAATCTGGTCCACGACCTCCATCCCCGCGATCACCTCGCCGAAGACACAGTAGCCCAGGACGTCTTCCCCATCTTCAGAGCGGAAGTCGAGATCAGGATTATCGCGCAAATTGATAAAAAATTGAGAAGTCGCGCTATGCGGGGATTGCGGATCGCAGATCATCGCCAGCGTGCCGCGGCGGTTGGAAAGGCCATTTCGCGACTCGTTGAAGATGGGGGTGCGGGTCGGCTTGGCTTCCAGCTCGGCCGTGTAGCCGCCGGCCAGCAGCATGACGCCCGGCTCGACGTGGTGGAAGATGGTCTGGTCGTAAAAGCCACGCTGGGCGTAGTTTCGGAGGAAATTATCGACGGTCTGCGGGGCTTTGTCCGCGAAAAGGCGGACGTGGATCTCCCCCGCCGTGGTCTCAAGGATCACCACAGGCTCGGGGGGGGTTGCGGGCGGCCGCACAACACTGGCAGGGGTGACCTCGGCATGGCCTGGATCGGCAGGTTGGGGGGCTGGCACGCTGGCTTGGGTGGGGTCGGGACGGCCTGCCGTGCCGGCAGATTCTTGCCGGCTACAGCCTCCGCCGGCCAAGGCTAGCCCCCATGCCAGTCCCATTAGCCAGCTTCGCCCTATGCTTGCCATGGCATTTGCCTCCCTGCGAACGTCTGGACCGATGCTGGGGTGCTATCATCGACGCAGCCCCGCTTTGGTGCAACGGCAATTTGCCCAAGGGAGATGGGGGTCGGTATGGCAGTCGCGGGGGAGTCGCCACATCGTCCGCTGCCCCTCGAGGTCGGGCGATCCTCAGCGATGCGCCGGGCGGTTGTCTGATGGTATCGGCGGAGGACCTTCTCGAAGAACGACGCAACAGGACTTGCGGAACCTCACGAGAACCTTGCGACAAGCGGAGCGAACGTTGCGGCGCGGAAAACCGGCCAACGCCGGGAAGGGCGCCTCGTGTTGGACGTCGAGCGATTCAGTCGAGCTTCAGGCAGTGGCGGTTGGCCATCGTCACGCCGCTGAGCAGCGCCCCCACAATGCCCAAAAACCCCTGGTCAGTGCCGCAGAGGTACAGGTTTTCGTAGGGCGTGGTGCCGTCGAGCTGTTTGCGCGGGGCGCCGTACACCGCGCCATTCTCATGCCCGGTGAACCGGCGGATGGTGACGGGTGTGAACATGTCGGTGTCGATGATTCGCCCGCGGAAGTCGGGCACGAACCGCACCGCGGAGGCCAGGATGCGGTCATACCAGCGGAGCTTGGCCAGGCGATAGTCTTCTTCGGACAGGGCCTGCCAGCGCGGGAAGCTGGCCAGGGCGGTGGTGCGGATCAGGTTGTCGGCCAGTGTGCCTTCTTCGGGCGGATAGTCGAAATTGTTCGGGGAACAGATCACGCCGGTCCGCAGGTCGCACAGATCCTCCTGGGGGCTGCACCAGTGGAAGGTGGGCGAATCGTTGAAGAAGACGACCGTGCGGTCATAGCCCAGGGCCTGCGGCGGCCGGTCGAGCACGGCCAGCGCTTCCACGAACGACAGCCGGCCCGGCGGGACAGGGGGCGGCACATCGGGGCGGCACAGCCGCAAGGTCTCGACCGCACCCGCGGAAGAGAGGATCTGCCGGCAGGCCAGCTCCTGGCCGTTTTCCAGGACCACGCCGACCGCGCGGTTGCCTTCGAGCTGGATCCGCTGGACGCCAGCCCGCAGCTTCAATTCCCCGCCCAGGGCGCGGAACTTCCGCACCAGGGTCTTGAGGATCAGTCGGATGCCGCGGTGCGGCCGCCCCATCCCCTCCAAAAACAACGAGCGGAACAGGATGCAGAACTGCCCCCAGGGCATGTCGTGCTCGCAGGCGTTGCCGTACCACATCACGGGGCACAGCAGCATTTCAACCAGCAGCGGATCGGAGATCAGTTCCGCGAGAATGCTGCGGGCCGACAGGTCGAACAGCTCCTGGTTCAGGTCGTCGTAGTCGACGATTTCGTGGCGCAAACGGCGGAAGGCGTCGATCTGGCGGGGGAAGGCCCGGCGGATTTCGCTTTCCAGCAGGCGGATGTCGTTGCTGAAGCGCAGCTCGATGCCGGGAAAGGCGATGGCCGAGCCGAGCTGCGGGGCCAGCGCGAAATCGTCCCAGGCCAGACGGAGCTGCCGCAGCAGGCGCGCCAGCGGACGTTTGCGGTCGTCCCGCGCGGCGTAATTGGTGACGGCGTGCAGACCCACGTCGTAGTCGCGACCGCGGAGACGGTAGAACGAGTTCAGCCCGCCGATGGTCGTGTGCCGCTCGAGGATGCACACCCGCTGCTCGTAGTAGGCCAGGCGGATGCCCGCCGCCAGGCCGGAAAGTCCCGCGCCGATGATCAGCGTGTCGTACATGGCAGCTAGTGACCGGCCGTGGCAGGCGGGTGCGGGAGTGGGCGGCGGCACCGGGCGGCTGGCGTCTGGCCCTGGGCCCCGCGGGAAAGCCGAGTCCGCCGCGGCCCGTGGCGGCCCCGCCCCGGCGGCTACTTGCGCACCAGGTCGCGCATCCGCGGTTCGAGGTAGGTCACGGTGCTTTGGAGGCTGGCCAAGTGGCGGTAGTCCTCCTCGGGTATCTGGATGCGGTGCCGCTTGCGCAGCTCCATCACGATGTCGAGGAAATCCATGCTGTCCAGCGCAAGCTGCTCGCGGAACGGCTTGTCGGGATCGAGCTGGGAGAGGTCTTCATCCGGGGCGATCTCGGAGAGGATGTCGAGGATTTCCTCGCGGATTTCAGCGGGTGTCATAGGCGGTTCCTTCGTCGGGCGGCCGCGGGACGCGCTGCCACCCAGGCGCCACAGCGGCGTACTCCGGGTTCGTCTATCGAGAAAACTTCTTAACAATCACCACAGAGTTGATTCCCAACATTCCAAAGGAATTATTGAGAATGTATTCCACCTTCGGGAGCTTGCGGGGGGTCTGGATCACCAGCGTGGTCAAGGCGCACTCGGGGTCCAGGTCGTCCACATTGATCGTGGGATGGCACAGGCCGTCCTCGAAGGCGGGCAGGTTCCCGGCCAGCTCCAGGGCCCCGGCCGCCCCCATCGCATGCCCGATGAAGCTCTTGGTGTTATTAAAGCAGGTCTTGTCGCTGCCGGCAAAGACCTCCCGCAAGGCCTGGCACTCCTGCGCATCGCCCTGCCCCGTGCCCGTGGCGTGCGTGCTGACGATGTCGATCTGCTCGGGGCGGAGCTCCGCCCGCGCTAGCGCCAACCGCATGCACTCTGCCTGCCGCTGCGGATTGGGCAGGACGAAGTCGGTCGCATCCGTGTTGATGGCATACGACGCCAGCTCGCCGTAGATCTTCGCCCCGCAGGCCAGCGCGTCTTTCAGCCGCTGCAGCACGAACACGCAGCCCCCCTCGGCCACCACGATCCCGTTGCGGGCCAGGTCGAACGGCCGCGAAGCCTTCGTCGGGTCTTCGTGCCACGCCAGCGCGCCCTGACTCTTGAAACTGGCGAAAATCCCGAACGTATGAATGCTCTCCGACACCCCGCCGGCCAGCGCCACATCGCAGTCCCCCAGCCGCAGCATCTGCGCGCCCTGGATCAGCCCGGCGTTGCCCGCCGCGCACGCCGCCCCCACCGTGTAATGCGGCCCGGTGATCCCCAGATTCAGCGCCACCTCCCCTGCGGGATTGTTGGCCACCGTCCGCGGGTTGTGATGGTGCGACCAGTAGCTGGTGTCGTAGTCGTACCCCTTCAACAGATAGATCTCGTTCTCCGTCTCGACGTTGCCGTGCTCGGTGACTCCCAGATACACGCCGATCCGCGACTTGTCGATCGCCTGCCAGTCCAGCCCCGCGTCGCGGATCGCCTCGTTGGCCGCGTAAATGCCCACGCTGCCGGCCCGCGTCCCCCGGCGGAGGTCTTTTTTCGTCTGATAGCGGAGCGGATCGAACGTGCAGATGCCGGCCAGCGTCTTGCCGACGTAGCGGATTTCGTACGGCCTCACGCCGCTGACCCCCGCCAACAGCGCCGCTCGGAACTCGGCCAGGTTATTCCCGTTGGGCGCAGTCAGGCCCACGCCGGTGATCACGATCCGCTGGTCGTCGGAGAGTTGGTGCGGGGCGTGGCTACGCATGGGCTGGGACGGCAGGCCGACCCCGTGGCTGGGTCGCAGGCGCTCCCCGGCCGGGATGCGATAGAACCCCTTGCCCAGCCGGGTCTTTCCTTCCAGCGACCCGGCCCCCAACACACGGCGGCGCCGAGTCGAACCCTCGAAGGTAACGCCCTCGGTCCTGCCTGACAAGCGGCCGCCTGGGGCTGTTTTGCGGTCCGCCGCAAACGAGCCCGTTCCTTCCCTCCGCGATCCCGTTCAGCCGCCTGGTTTCTTGAGCGCCAGGCTATACAGCACCAGCACGCTGCCGACCGACATCAGCGACCAGCCCAGCCACCGCGGCGGCCGCAAGCGGTGCTTGGCGACGGGTGCCTGAGCCGCGACGAACGTGGACAGGTCGTTGGCGCTGGCCAAGGGCTGCGGTTGGACCTGCTGCAGACGCTGGGCCAGGAACTGCGTGGCCCGCTCGTTGAGGATGAAAGTGTCCACCATCCGAAACTGGATGCCCAGAAGCAGAATGACCAGTCCCGCCAGAAAATACTGGTTGCGATTCAGCTCCATCGGACCCTCGCTGGCCTGCGGGCAGCATAGCACGCGCCCCGTGCGTGGGGAGCGGCCCGCTGGCTGTTATCGAACGAAAAGGCCTGCTGGCTCCATCGTCCTGCTAGCCATGCCGCTTGCGGCGATTGCGCGCAAGCTAGCGACCGGCGTGCTCGCTCCCGCGGACACGGAACGGCTCCCCGAGGCAGGGGCTGTTAGCGCGCAGGGGCGACGTGCCGCACGCACAACACAGCCTCCTCATGCAGCAAAAATGCTGTTGACGCCCGCACGAGGGTGCGCCTACGATCCGGCCCCGCTCAGAGACTGCCAAAAGCGAAAAAACGCGAAGGCAGGCCCCGAGCCCTGTTTTCCGATTAGAAAAACTTTGCGGATCGTTTCAATTTTTCCGTCCGCACAAGCCGACTAACAGAGGCAAACGAACCTCCGCCCTGATCCGCAGCGGCGTGGCCAGCGATTCGCCGCAGCCGCCGGATCGTGGGCCGGGAACGAAGGATCGGTCGTCGGACCAACCTGGGGAAGGATCCTGTCATGTCTTGTGCCACTGTCCGCCCGCGATGGACCGCTTGGGTGCTCATGGCAAGCCTAGCGCTGCCGCTGTGCGGTTGCCGTTCCGGCGGCGGCTTTGCCGGCTGGTCGACCCCCTCCTGGATGAGCTGGAACAACTGGGGATGGGGCAATCGCACCGCCTCATCGCTGGCGCAGAACAAACCGAGCACGACCGTTCCCAAACCCTCGACGACCACCCCGCCGCAGCCGCTGAGCAGCGTCGCGGCCGGCACCGGCAGTCCTCCCCAAAGCAGCTACGCTCCCAATCCGCATTACACGACCGTCACCGGAACCTATCCTCCCGGAACGCCGCCATCCGTCGCCGCTGCCGGGTTAGGCCAGATGCCAGCGACCACCCCGCCGGGCATGCCGTCGGCCGGCTACCAGACCGGGCCTTACAGCACCACCAGTCAACCGTCCACCAGCCCCTACCCGTCGGCAACCTACCCGACGGCAGGTTACCCTGTTGCCGGCAACACGGGTTATCCCACGACGACGCCGGCCGCAGCCGCCGCTCCGTCGCCGCAACCTCCTGCCACAGCCGGCTATCCGACAACCCCTTATGGCGGTTATGCCGGCACGAGCAGCCCAGGCGGCTATGCTCCGTCGACCGGCTACGCTGCAGCCGCAGCGCCTAGCGCTGGCTATCCTTCGACCGGCCATCCTTCATCGACCCCTTCTGAAGTGGGGTATTCCGCATCGACAACGTACCCGACCAGCACTGCGGGGGCTAACTCGGCACCGGCCTACGGGCAGCCGGGGTATCCGACCACCGGCCCGTCGGGACCAGCCAGCACATATACGGCCGACGCCGGATCTCGTTATGGTGGTTCGGTTTACGGACAGTCCAGCAGCGGGGCAGCCACCCCAGGCACCGCTCCGGCTGCCTACCATACGCCGGCCTCTCCCACCACGCCTTCGGCGGCAACCGGTGTCTGGAACGGCTATCGGCAGCCGGCCAATGCACCGTATGACCAGCACGGCAGCACGTCGCCAGCCCACTCCCATGAGGGGACTACGGGCACGACCGACGCGACGGCCGTAGCGACTGCGCCAGGTGCGGCCGCGAGCGGGCGTGGCGGTTCGATCTATGGCGGTCCCGTCGAGGCGACAACGAGTGGAAGCGGTGAATCCAGCCCGGCCGCCAGCAGCGGTGGGGTCGCGGTGGCATCGTATCCGCCGGTCCCCTCGTCGCTGGCGCCGGAAGCGGGCGGATACCGGCCGGGCAGCACGGCTGGGGCCTTTGGGGTGCAAAACGCGGGTTATCAGCAGCCCGCAGCGACCGCGACCGCACCCACAAGCGGCGGGTCCGTGTACGGCGGCAGCCTCACGCGGTGAGCAAGCGGGCAGGGCGGCCGCCATCAGACCAGGGCCTGCATGGTGGACAGGCCGATCGGTTCGCGGCACTGGTACGGTTCGCCGTAGCTGCGGCCGATGAGTTTGCCCCAGTAGGCCGCTTCATCGCGAAGCTGGTCGAGGAAGGTGGGGGGCGTCTGGGGCCGTCCGTCGAGGAACTGGCTGGCATAGCAGCGGATCGCGGCCAGTTTCCGTTCCCAGAAGGGGCTGATGTCGAGGATGAACGCCGGCTGGACTGCCTGGCGCAAGTGCACGCAGAAGTAGTGGAAGATGCGCTGCGGGTGCCACGGCTCGCCCGGCATATCGGTTTTGGTGAGCTTGGCCCAGAAGCGGGCGGCCTCGATGAGCTGGGTGGCCGCGACATGGTCGGGGTGGGCATCGACCCAGTAGGGAGCCATCAGCCAGCGGGGCCTGAGCTGGCGGATGACGATGGCCAGTTCCCTCCGGGCCGCCAGCGTCGGTTCGAGCGACCGGTTGGGCAGGCCCAGATTGCCGCGCCAGTCCAGGCCGAGGATTTCCGTGGCCGCCTGCGTTTCGGCCGCCCGACGCTGCGGCGTGCCATGTGGCGTCGGTTCTCCATCGGTCAGGTCGAGCACGCCGACCTTGGCTCCCTCGGCTTTGAACTTGAGGATCGCTCCGGCCGCACCGAGTTCAGCATCGTCCGGGTGCGGGGCGATCACCAAGAGATCGAGCATCGTTTCTTCTCCACCAGCTCCGTGTTTTCTTGAGACGCGCGCGGCAGACCCCGGCAGACTTGTGCGTCCTGGGGCCGCCCGACGTCCTCATGTCGGGCTCGCGACGGTCGTCGCCTTGCTGCATCCAGTGTACCGCCGGCGCTGGATGGTACGGCCTGGGAATGGCGCTGAGCGGCCGTCAGACTGCATCCCGCGATCGGTGGAAGCGGCTCGGCGCGGCTGGCTAGAACTCGTGCCGTTCCAGATACAGGCAGGCGGCAGTCAGTGCGACCACGATGAAGACTAGCCCGCTGCGGACCGGCGCCCAGGGGTCGCGAGGTCGCGTCAGGCGGGTGGGATCGGCGACCGGAAAGGGGAGCGTCGTCGATTCGTTCCCGGTGAGCAGGTATTGCACCGTCTGCTGAAGCTGCCGTGGCTTAGGCGACAACAAGTGCAAAGGACGGACGACGTAATGGAAGAGCCACTGCGTGCGGGCCAGCGGCGGGGCGTATTCGGCCTGCACCGCTCCGCCCGGGCCGTCGCACGCCCGTACACGCTGCGGCTCGTCAGCCACCCAAAGGGCTTCTTCAGACCAGGCCAGCGCCGTGACCTGGCCCGCATGGACCTGCCGGGGCTGCATCGGGCCGCCGCTGGAGATGTCCAGTTTCCACAGCCGGCCGTCGTCGAAAAGAAGCGCCGCGGCAAGCCCGTCTGGCCGGATCGCGATCTGCTGCAGCTCGGCCGTTGCGGGCAGCGGCACGCTCTGCCGCACGGCCAGATCGTCCGACGATAGTCGCCACAGCGGCCCTTGCTCCCCGGCGACGAGCACATTCGGCCCGGCCATCGCCACGGAAAGACGCTTGGGCCGCGGACCTGGCAAGGTGTGCTGGGCATGGCGGACGAACCGTCCCTGGCCATCCTCGACCCACAGCAGCACTCGGTTTCCCGAGGCCACGACGACTTTTTTCTCGCGGGGATCGGCGGCTGCGGCCAGCGGTGCCTCCCACGAGATTCGCGGCTCACTTAGGCACGGACGGAACTCCGCTCCGCCTCCCAGCGGGACGTTCAGCCCCAGCAGGCTCAGCGAACGCCCGGTGGAGGTCGGGCTGCCCTGCAAGCGGAACAGACCCTCCTGGCCGTAAGCCAGCACCTGTCGATCGGACGTGAGCAACAGCCCCACCGTCGAGGAAGGCACCAGCGGCCCTTCCTTGGGTCGCCAGGCATCCTCGGCCCGCGCCACATACAGCGTCATCCGCCCCAGCGGGCCCAGCGGCGTCTGCAGCCCTTCCACCAGCAAGAGCGACTGCGTGGGGGCGTGGTACACCAGCCCGCCCGCCAGCGGCAGGTTACGCCCGCCGCGGCCCGGCACCCGCAGCACCTGCCAGTCCTGCTGGGCGGCATCCCAAAGCTGGAGCACGCCCGACTCGGTGCGCGTCAAGAGCGTATCCTCGGCGGCCGCGATCTGGCGGATTCGCTGGGGCCGCATGGCCAGATCGTTCAATAGGTCGTGCGACAGGTCGATCGCGAAACAGACCAGCCAGAAGAAGATCGTCAGCCCCACCGAGATCACCGGACTTTTCCACACGACGCCGGCCAGCGCCGAGACCGCGTAGTACACCAGGAACATGAACAGGAACACGGGAATACAGGCCCACAGCCCGGCATTCCAGCAATCCAGCCGCCAGCCGGCAATCAGCCACAGCCCGCCCAACAGCAGCGTGACATTGATCAGCACAAAGGCGCAGCCGCCCAGGAATTTGGTGATCAACAGCCCGCTGCGCGACAGCGGCTTGCTCAATAGCAGGGCAATCGAACCCGGGTCGAACATCTGCGGGATCATGCCCGACGTGACCAGGATCGCCGCGACCATGCCAAAGCCGCCCACGATCCAGCCCACCACGGTGGGCAGCACCCACTGGGCGAGCAGCTCGTCCAGTTGGCGCTTGCTGAAGGGGAGCGGGTCGGACGCCAGGCGGCCGTACGTCACCTGCACCGACTGGCCGCCGCGCGACCGGACATGGCGGTCGAATGGCGTCTGGAGAAGCAACCGGTTGAGGCGTGCCAGCTCCAAGGCGCTCAGCGAGGCGCGAGGACGCGTCAAAAGTTCCTGCGCTTCTCGCGGCAATGCCTCGCGATCCCAGGCGGCCGGGTCGTACAGGTCGGGGCGATGGATCACGCCATTCAGCGCCTCCCGCAGCGCCTGGTGCAGCCGCACCGCCGCCCGTCCGTCCCGCGCGGCGTCCTTGGCAAGCTGGGTCAGGCGCTGCCGCTCCTGCGGCGCGAGCAATTCCCAGATCCGCTGGCCTGGCGACGGCGTGCCGCGGGCATGGTCGACTTGCAGCTTTTCCAGGAGGCCGGGGGCGTCGATCAGCTCCGCAAAGGCCAGTTCCGTCGCCGGCTGCACCTGATAGCCGATCGGCGCCAGCGCCGCCAAAAGCAGCAGGACCAGTCCACTGGTGAACCACAGCACGCGGGACGCCATCGCCTCCCGCACCGCATCGTTCAGAATGGCCAGGTAGGGACGGATCATGGCGCGGCCGACTCTCGCACGATTTGCAAGTAGGCCTGTTCGAGGCTCCGCCGACGCGGCATCAGGCACAAGAGGCTCACGCCGGCCTGCCGCAGCCGGTCGACCAGGGCATCGACGGCCGCCTGGTCGCTGACGCCCAAGTGCACGCGCGTCACGCCGTCGTGAAAGTTCATCTCGCATGGCCGATCGGCCAGCGCTTGCTCGATGGCCGCTTGGGACCCTTGCAGGATCAGCTCCAGTTCGCGCTCCGCGTCTTGCGCTGCGTCGGGCCCCGCGCGAGTGCCGCTTTCGTCCGCGCTCGATCGCGGAAGGGCCGTCGTGATCTCCACGAGCGACGAGACTTGCCGCAGCCGGCCGCGGTCGAGGATCGCCACGCGGTCGCACAGCATTTCCACCTCCTGAAGGAGATGGCTGTTGAGGAAGATCGTCGTGCCGCGCCGCTGCAACTCCTTTAAGAACGTGCGGACCTGCGCCCGGGCCACAGGATCCATCCCGTCGGTCGGCTCATCCAGAAACACCACCTCTGGCTCGTGCAGCACGGCCTGGGCCAGCCCCAGCCGCTGGAGCATCCCCTTGGAATAGGTCCGCACGCTGTCGTTAGCGCGTGCCGCCAGGCCAAGCTGCTCCAACAGCGGCCACGCACGCCGCCGCGCCTCTCGAGCCGACAGATGGCTGAGCTGGCCGTAAAACGTCAGGGCTGTCAGGCCGGTCAAATGCGCAGGCACGCGCAGGTTTTCCGGGAGATACCCCAGTCGCCGACGTGCTTCTTGCGAAGGAACCGGCCACCCCAAAAGCCGGGCCTGGCCCGACGTGGGCCGCACCATCCCCAAAAGCAGCTTGACGAACGTCGTCTTTCCCGCCCCGTTGCTGCCCAATAGTCCGAACACCTCGCCGCGCTGGACCCGCAGCGTCACCCCGCACAACGCGGGCTGCGCGCGGCGACGCACCAGCCCCAGCACATAGGTCTTGCTAAGGTCCTGCGTCTCGATGGCCGGCGTCTCGCCCACGCAGCCGTTGCCCCCGTCGATGGCTCTTCAAATCGACCTTGTCGGGACGGTCCGCTCGCCCGCGTTCATGACTTCAGCGCAGCGGAGCAGCTTGCTGGCCGATCATCGCAGAAGCCCGTTTGCTGCCGCCACTGGCCGCCCTTTCTGCAAAGATACCTCGCAGCAAAGGGCGACGGTTTCGCGAGAACGAACGAATCCCCAGGGCAGGCCATGCCTGGCCGGCAAGCTGGAGCCACGCTCGCGGCTACTTGCGATCACTCCGGATAGAGCTGCGTGGAGAGATACCGCTCGCCGAGGTCCGGCAGCACCACGACGATCAGTTTGCCCGCATTCTCCGGCCGACGAGCCACCTGCAAGGCAGCCCACGCCGCCGCCCCACTGCTGATCCCGCAGAACAGCCCCTCTTGTTGCGACAGACGCCGAGCCGTCTCGGCCGCGTCTTCGTCCCTCACTTGAATGACCTCGTCAATAATTTTCAAATTCAAAACATCTGGAATGAATCCCGCCCCGATGCCTTGGATCGTGTGCCGACCTGGCTTAAGTTCTTGTCCACTAAGCTTTTGTGTGATGACCGGGCTGTTGGCCGGCTCGACAGCGATCGCTTTCATGCTGGGCTTGCGGGCCTTGATCACTTCGCTGACGCCGGTGATCGTGCCGCCCGTCCCCACGCCGGACACAAGAATGTCGATCTGCCCGTCCGTATCGCGCCAGATTTCCTCCGCCGTGGTCTTGCGGTGGATCTCCGGATTGGCCGGGTTCTTGAACTGCTGCGGCATGAAGTATTTGTCGGGATTTTCTGCTACAATGGCTTCTGCTCGGCGGACGGCTCCGGGCATCCCCTCTGCTGCGGGGGTCAAGATGACCTCTGCTCCCAGCGCCTTGAGCAGTCGGCGGCGTTCCAGTGTCATGCTTTCGGGCATGGTGACGGCCAGCTTGTAGCCGCGTGCGGCACAGACGTAGGCCAGGCCGATGCCCGTGTTGCCGCTGGTGGGTTCGATGATCGTCACGCCGGGGCGGATTTTGCCGTCGCGTTCCGCGGCGTCGATCATGGCGCGTGCGATGCGGTCCTTCACGCTCCACAGGGGGTTCATGTTTTCGACTTTGGCGACGACGGTCGCCACGCATCCTTGCGTGATCTTGCGCAGGCGGACCAGCGGCGTGTTCCCGATGCAATGCGTGATGTCGGGGCGGATTCCTGCGGGCATGGCGACGGTAGCCATGACGATGTTCTCCAGAATGGACGGAAATAGCGAAACTTCGCAACCCTTTGCCTGCCAATATCTTACGCCGATGGCGGTCTGCCAGACCAGAGGAAAAGCATCTTCATTCCGACCGCTGCCACCGGCGGCTCGCTGCGCGGGGCATCCGGCTGACGGCATCCTCGTCTAGGCCTGACAAGCCCTTTCGGTAGGGCGCGATCCGCGGCGGACAGGGGGTTTAGCGCTCTGGTCGCGTGCCGGCCGGCAAGTTACGATCTTGGCGGTGGCTGTCCTCCAGGGCTGGCCAAGCCACGAAACGGTTTGCGAGGGGACGATCGCGCAAGCCGAGCGTGAAGCGAGTATAGCGATTGCGGTTCGTATATCTCAAGAGCGAATGGGCGGGTGCCGGCGAAGGGGCGGCGCCGCCCGAGGTTCCGAAGAGGAGACACTTGTGACCGCCGTAACTTCCCAGCGACTGCCGTTCAAGGTCAAAGATCTCTCGCTCGCGGAGCTGGGCCGCAAGAAGATCATGCTGGCGGAGAACGAGATGCCGGGGCTGATGGCCCTGCGGCGGAAGTACGGTCCGACCAAGCCGTTGACCGGTGCCCGGATCGCCGGGTGCCTGCACATGACGGTGGAGACGGCCGTGCTGATCGAGACGCTCCTGGAGCTGGGAGCGCAGGTGACGTGGAGTTCGTGCAACATCTTCAGCACGCAGGACGAAGCGGCGGCGGCGATGGCGGCCCGCGGGGTGCCGGTCTATGCCTGGAAGGGGATGACCAACGAGGAGTTCGACTGGTGCATCGAGCAGACGCTGTTTTTCCCGGACGGCCAGCCGCTGAACCTGATCCTGGACGACGGCGGCGACCTGACGAACATGGTGCACGACAAATACCCGGAGCTGCTCGGCGGCATCCGCGGGCTGTCGGAGGAGACGACGACCGGCGTGCACCGGCTGATGCAGCGGCTGGCGGCCGGGACGCTCAAGGTGCCGGCGATCAACGTCAACGACTCGGTGACCAAGAGCAAGTTCGACAACCTGTACGGCTGTCGCGAGTCGCTGGCCGACGGGATCAAGCGGGCGACCGACGTGATGATCGCCGGCAAGGTGGTGGTGGTGGCCGGCTATGGCGACGTGGGCAAGGGGTGCGCCCACAGCATGCGGAGCTACGGGGCGCGGGTGATCGTGACGGAGATCGACCCGATCAACGCGCTGCAGGCGGCGATGGAGGGATTCGAGGTCACCACGATGGAGGAAGCCGCCCCGCAGGGGAACATCTTCGTCACGGCCACCGGCTGCTGCGACGTGATCCGGCCCGAGCATATCCGGCAGATGAAGAACGATGCGATCATCTGCAACATCGGGCATTTCGACATCGAAATCGACGTGGCCTGGCTGGAAGGGGAAGTGAAGGCGGGCCGGGCGACCAAGCTGAACATCAAGCCCAGCCACCTGGGAGCCGTGGACCGCTATACCTTCAAGGACACGGGCCGCAGCGTGATCCTGCTGGCGGAAGGGCGGCTGGTGAATCTGGGCTGCGCGACGGGGCATCCTTCGTTCGTGATGAGCAACAGCTTCACCAATCAGGTGCTGGCGCAGATCGAGTTGTGGCAGCATGGCGACAAGTACGAAGTGGGCGTGTACCGTCTGCCCAAGAAGCTGGATGAAGAGGTGGCCCGGCTGCACCTGGACCACATCGGGGTCAAGCTCACGCGGCTGACGCCCCGGCAGGCGGAATACCTGGGCGTGCCGGTCGACGGGCCGTACAAGCCCGAGCATTACCGGTACTAGGGCTGCAGGCGATCCGGCGCGGTCGGTACAGCAGAAGCAGCGCTGGGGGCGACGCGAGGTTGCCGTCCGCTGTCATTGCCCAGCCGCAGCCCCGGGTCGATCGAGGGCGTGCCGCGTTCACGGCCGCAGCATCCGCAAGAGCACCGGGACGCCGAAGGTCTCCTCGAACAGCGACCCGTTCTGCTTGAGGGCCAGCGTCTCCAGCGACAGGTCTTCCACCAGCGGGATGGCGATCACCAGCCGGTCCCGCTCCCGCTGCACCACCAGCTCGTGGATTCGCTGGCTGCGCGATTCGTCCAGGGCGTCGGCCACGCGGAGGATCGCCGCCAGTTTGGCCACGGTGACCCGCCCGTCGCGGTCCAGGGTGCTGTAGCCTTCGTGCGTCGGCTGGGGAGAGGCCCGGCGGTGGTAGCGGGCCACCAGCGCCGCCAACAGCAGCTCCTTCTTACCCAGGCCAAATAGCTCGCTGTTGCGGATCAAGTAGAGCGAATGCTTGTGGTAGCTGCGGTTGCTGACGTACAGCCCGATCTCGTGCAGCAGCGCCGCCACCCGCAGCACCACTTCGTATCGGGCCGGCAACTGGTGCTCTTCCCGCAACTGGGCGAAGAGTCGGGCCGCCAGCTCCGCCACATGCTGGGCATGCGGCTCGTCGAAGGCGAACTTCCGCCCCAGGTCGACCGCCGAACGCAGAATCTGCCGGCAGAACTCGCTGCTATACGTATCGCCGCTGGCCAGCTCCAGCAGCATCCCATCCCGCAGGTTGGCACTGGTCACTAGCAGGCTCGTCAGCTTCAGCTCGCGGGCAAGCAGCACATAGGCCAGCAAGGCGGGCCCCAGCGTCTCCGCTTCCGGATAGCTCAGGCGGTAGCGGCGGACGAGGCGGTCCTCCGACTGACCGAGCACCTTGTTGGTGAATTCTTCCAGGCTCTTAACGCTGAGCCGGATCAGGCTGCGGCCATCCCACTGCGGCTGGAGCTGCTGCACGGCGAAGCGGACATCGCCCCCCATGGCGATCAGCTCCAGCGGCCCCTCCCGGCTCACATGCTCAACGATCTCCGCCACGGTACGGTGGATGTGCGTCTCCATCAGGTTCCGCACTTTGAGGGTCGGCGCACGGAGGGCGGCCAGCGTCTCCCGCAGCCGCAGGCTTCCCAGCCGGTAGGTGTGCGCGAAGACCACGTCCTCCCCTTGCAGCACCAGCAGCTCCGTGCTCCCTCCGCCCACTTCCGCCACCAGTGTGCGGCTGGATGCCAATAGCGGATCGCTGCGGAGCTGCGGCGCCACGCCCAGGTAGGTGATGCGGATCACCTCCGCCTCGTCCAGCGGTTCGACCTGGAAGCCGGTGGCGATGTACACCCGGTCCACGAAGGCCAGCCGGTTGACCGCTTCCCGCACGGCGCTGGTCGCCACGACCCGCACGTGGGCTGGGCTGTCGATCTGGTACTCCTGGAGGATGCGGCGATAGCTCCTCAGCACCCGCACGCATTCCTCGATCGTGGCTTTGCTGATCCCGCCGCGGATGAACGTGTCCTTGCCCAGGTTGACCGCCTGCGACAGCGTCTCCAGTTGCCGCACCTGGCCCGTGGCGCTGATCTCCGCGACCGCCATCCGGATCGACGAGGTGCCGATGTCGATCACCGCCACGCGGCGCACCGTGCTGGCCGAAGGACTGGAGATGCTTTCGAGCACCCGCGTGGACATCGCTTGCCCCCAAGACGCCAACGTTGACCGGCCCAGCCGCGGTGCGCCGCCGCAAGGCAATTCCCGGCGGCCGCTTCACGTCAGCGCAGCCTGCGTCGCTTCGGCCCAGGCCGCGGCCCCGCGGACGACCGCGTCATCCCCCAATTTAGTAGCCAGCACCTTGAATGTCTTGCAAAATGGCGGCGCTGACCGGCCGCGGGCCGCGTCCTCGACCTCGGAGACGAACAGCTCCGGCATCGCTTCCACCAGCCCGCCCCCCAGCACCACCATGTCCGGAGCCAGCAGATTGACCACATCCCCCACGACGCTGCCGATCTGCCCGGCCGCCCGCCGGACGATCTGTTCGATCACTTTGTCCCCCAGACGGATCGCTTCCGCCAGCACGCCGCTACGAATGGCCGACAGGTCGGTCCCCGCCAGGGCCAGCAAGTGCGGCGCTGCCCCGCGGTAGGCTGCCATCGCCGCAGCGGCCGCGATCGCCAGCCGGCTGGCCTCCGTCTCCAGGCAGCCCACCCGCCCGCAGCCGCACGGCAGCCCCCGCGGATCGACCTGGATGTGGCCGATCTCCAGGCAGGAGACCTTCCGCCCCCTTAAAAGCTGCCCTTCGTACACGCACGCCCCACCGATCCCGGTGCCGGGGAACACGCCCAGTACGCACCGCCCCCCCTTGCCGGCCCCGAAACGGTATTCCCCGTACAGCCCAGCATCCACGTCGTTGAGCACCACGGCGGGGCAGCCGAACGCCTCTTCCAGGGCGGCCCGGATGGGAAAGTCGCGCCAGCCGAGATTGGCCGACTCGATCACGACCCCTTCGTCCAGGTCGATCTGCCCCGGACAGCCGACGCCGATCCCGGCGATCTGCTCGGGACGCACGCTGGCGTCGGCCAGCGCCTCGCGGATGGTGGTGATGATCCGCTCCAGCCCAGCCTTGGGCCCCAAAGCGGCTTTGGTCTTGCGCCGGCTGCGGCCGACTAGCCGTAAATCGGTATCGAGCACGGCGGCCAGCATCTTCGTACCGCCCAGATCGAACCCCACCCAGACCCGCCCCGTTGCCGAACCGGCCATGGTTCTGCTCGCTGTTCCCATCATTTTGCAATGGCCAGGCCTCTCGCTGGCGACCGAGGCCGCCTGCCGCGGCGCGCCCATGATACCCGCCGAGGGGGCCAAGGGGCATGCCGGGCACCGACACCTCGCAGGCGGCCGCGCAAGAGGCGGGCGGCCGATTCGGTCAGGGCGGGCGACCGCTGGTCGGGCGGTGTTCCGAGCGGGCGGGTCGGCTGCAGGGGCCGCCATGCCAGAAGCGACCCTCACCCGACGCTGGCGAGCTGGGGCGGGGAGGCCTCGGGCACTTGCGCCCCGCTCCATTGCCGCAGCCACTCTTCCAGCATCAACAGCGCCCACAGGCGGGCGCTGTGGTCGAACACGCCCTTCTGATGGTCGTCCCAGAGCCGGGCGATGGCCTGGGGGGCGAGAAAGGCATGGCAGTGGGCCTGCGGCGAAAGCAAAAGGTCGCTGGCCATCGCCTTCAGCTCCGCACGGAACCAACTGTCCAGCGGTACGCCGAACCCCATTTTCCGCCGCTGGAACACCTCGGGCGGCAGCAGGTGGCCAAACGCCTTTCGCAATAACCATTTGCCCCGCCCGCGGCGGTACTTCAGCCCGACCGGCAGGCTCGCTGCGAATTCGACCACCCGGTAATCGAGGAACGGCGCGCGGCATTCCAGGGCGTGCGCCATCGAGGCGATGTCCACCTTGGTCATCAAGGCGCAGGGCAGGTAGGTCACCAGGTCGGTCAGCGACGCGCAGGTGATCGGGTCGCGCCGGCCGCAGCGGCGCCAGGCGGCCTCGACGAAGTCGGCCGGGTCGCGGTCGAGCTGGGCCAGAAACTCCTCGCGGTACAGGGCCACCCGCTGCGCTTCCTGGAAGACCGCGACCCAGTCCAGAAACCGCCGGGGGGCGGGCAGGTTCACCGCCTGGCTGAACCGCTTGATCCGGCGTGCCAGCGACTTCTGCCGGCCCGACGCGGGCAGAAGCTGCCACCACCAGCCCCCGGCCAACCATCGCAACGGCCGATAGCGGTCGAACCAGGCTGCCAGTTCCACGGCCCGGTACCGCGGATAGCCGGCGAACAGCTCGTCGCCACCATCTCCGCTCAGCGCGACCGTCACATGCCGGCGGGTGAGCTCCGAGACGTACCAGGTGGGGATGGCCGAACTGTCGGCGAAGGGTTCGTCGTAGTGGTAGGCCAGCTTGGGCAGCACGCTCAAAGCGTCGGGCCGCACCTCGAGCACATGATGGTCGGTGCCCAGGTGGCGGGCCACCGCCGCGGCATACGCCGACTCGTCGTACTCCGGGACCGGAAAACCGATGGTGAACGTCTGCACCGGCTGTGGGCTGTGCCGCTGCATCAGCGCCACGACGATCGACGAATCGACCCCGCCGGAGAGGAACGCCCCCAGCGGCACATCGCTGCGCATCCGCAACTTCACCGCCGAGTCGAGCAGCGCTTCCAGCTCCCCGGCTGCGTCCTCGGCGTCGATCGGACGCTCCGCGGAAAAGTCCGGCTGCCAGTACGGCCGCACGACCAGCCGCTCGTCTTCCCACAGGGCCCAGTGGCCGGGCGGCAGCTTGCAAAACCCGCGAAAGATGGTCTGCGGATGCGGGATGTATTGGTAGGTCAGGTAGGCATCCACCGCGGATGGGTCGATCTGACGCGGCAGGCCCGGG
>Ga0101944_10003105_pt1 | contig 24254 bp, 20 predicted proteins | sample DewCreD2012metaG_FD_75245 | JGI IMG/M metagenome (GOLD analysis project Ga0101944, IMG submission 75245) | Hot spring sediment bacterial and archeal communities from British Columbia, Canada, to study Microbial Dark Matter (Phase II) - Dewar... ... | reverse complement strand
CCTATTTTCCGCCGCATTTCAGGAATATCGGGAAGCCAGGCAGTCAGAAAATAGGCCGAGGAGTCATAGCGCTGCTGGTAGTGGCGCAGCGTGTCGTAAAAAGCAACCGTCAGGCGCAGGTCGGCGCGGTGAGAGTCATCTACCGTTTGGGCGCGCAAGAAATCGAGAAACGCCATTTCGAGCGCGTCGAGATTCAGCCCAAAATGCCCCCGAAGTCCATTTTCCATCGCGCTCGATTGCTTTCCATCCGGCGCAGCGTGAATATCGCGGTAAAAATCGTCGAAGCGTTCCCAGCCGTAGGTCTCGACCAGGTAGGCTACCAGCGCAGCGGCCTGGAGATAACCGATTTCGTGCTGAGAAGTGTAAAAGGCGTCGGTCAGGTCGCGCAGGGGGATAATCCAGTCCAGTTCGAGCAGCGCGGCGGCGCGGGGCAGGATAGGTTCTTCCTTGAAATGGCCGTTGCTCAGGTAGACGGCCAGGCCCTCGACCAGGATGGAGAGGCGCAAATCGCCGCCCTGACGGGAATCGAGCCAATGCACCATTTCATGATGAATCACCTGACGGGTGGCATTCCCGGCATAATTTTCATCGAGATACGACACGTACAAGCCGTCGGATGCGAATCCGCCATGCCCCAGGACGCGCGGCAGGAAGGTGAGCGGGATTTTTTCGTCGAACCGCGCGCCAAAACGCGCCTCGACGCTTTCGGCTTCGGAGTCGGCCATTTCGGCCAGGGTTTCGATGTCGCGGTGGGCGTCAGTGCCGGTGATGTAGTAGATAAGGCAGCAGTCGGAGGTGATGCTCTCCCAGCGAGCCTCCGGTTCGGGGTACGGCACATCGGCGGCAGGCAGGAGCGTGAGCGTTTCTGTCCAGGAAATTTCGAGGGGCCGAATGTGAAAAGTCAGGGTATGTGTCCCACTCTCCAATCCAGAGGTATCCCAAACCCAGGCGAAGGTGGCCTGGCTGCGCCCCCCAATTCCGAACGGTCGGAAGGCTTGCTCGGCGAGGGTTTGGCCGCCCGCTTCGAGAACGGCCACTGTATCTTTGGGATCGAACCCATCGGGGGCCAATACCTCGAAACTCACCAGGTCGCCGGCGTAAAGCGGGCCATCGGGGTGGACGCGGATGCTGAATTCGGCGGCGGGGGTGGGCGAGGCGGCCGGCGTGCCAGCCGGGAGCGGCGCGGTCGGGGAGGGGCTGGGCGGTGACTCGGCAGGGAGGACGGTTGGCAGGTCAGAAAGCAGCCTGCAGGCGGAGGCCATCAGGAAGGTTACGAGTAAAAAGGAGACGAACTTGAATTGGGAACTGGGCATGGCAGGCTCGCTTGATTTGACAGTCACTGGATTGGTTTCTCTGGTAAACTTCTTGTAAGAAAGCAATTTTACACAGTTCTGGGTTGTCTACAAATTTTCTCACTCATCACTCATCAGGAGCCCCCCATGCCCTTCACCCTCCTCCACGAAAAACACATTCCCGAAATCGCCTCGACCGCCAAACTGTACCGGCACGAGAAAAGTGGCGCGCGGCTGCTCTCGGTCGTCAACAGCGACGAGAACAAAGTCTTTGGCATTACCTTTCGCACCCCGCCGCAGACTTCCAACGGCATTGCCCACATTATGGAACATTCCGTTTTATGCGGCTCGCGCAAATACCCGGTCAAAGAGCCGTTCATCGAACTGGCTAAAAGCTCGCTCAACACCTTTCTGAATGCCTTTACCTACCCCGATAAAACCTGCTACCCGGTCGCTAGCACCAACCTGAAGGATTTTTACAACCTGATTGATGTGTACCTCGATGCAGTGCTGTACCCGCTCATCCCAGAGCGCACGCTCCAGCAGGAGGGCTGGCATTACGAAATCGAGAACCCCGATGCGCCGCTGACTTTCAAGGGTGTGGTCTTCAATGAGATGAAGGGCGCGCTCTCCTCGCCCGACGACCTGCTCGGCGAAGTCTCGCAGCAGTCGCTCTACCCCGATACGCCCTACGGCCTGAACTCTGGCGGCGACCCGGCGGTCATCCCCGACCTGACCTACGCCGAGTTCAAAGCCTTTCACGAGACCTATTACCATCCATCGAACGCTTACATTTACTTTTATGGCGACGACCCCGAAGAGGAACGGCTGCGCCTGCTCGATGCCTGGCTGGAGGCCTTCGAGCGGAAGGATGTCCAATCGAGTCTCCCGCTCCAGCCGGCTTGGGATGCCCCCAGGCGGGTGACACACCCCTACGATTCCGGCGATTCGCCGGATGCCAAAGCCTACGTCACCGTCAACTGGCTGATGCCCGAATCGACGGATGTGGAGACCACGCTGTCGCTGTCCATCTTGTCCCATATCCTGCTCGCCACTCCGGCCTCCCCGCTCAAAAAAGCCTTGCTCGACAGCGGCCTGGGCGAAGACGTGACCGGCGGCTATCAGGAGGAACTGCGGCAGGGCTATTTCTCAGCCGGGATGAAAGGCGTCCAGCGCGAGAACCTGGAAAAAGTGGAGTCGGTCATTCACGCCACTTTGGCGGAACTGGCTGAAAACGGAATCGACCCCGAAACGGTGGCGGCCTCGCTCAATACCATCGAATTCCGGCTGCGCGAACAGAATACCGGGCGCTTCCCGCGCGGTTTGTTCCTGATGCTCAACGCGCTCGGCCCCTGGCTGTATGACGGCGACCCGTTCGAGGCTATGGCTTTTGAGAAACCGCTCAACGCGGTCAAAACGCAGCCAGCAGGTTATTTCGAGAGGCTGATTCGCCAGTACCTCATCGAAAACCCGCACCGCGCCACCGTCCATCTGGTCCCCGACCCGGAGGAGGGCAAACGCCGGCAGGCTGCCGAAACCGCGCGTCTCGAAGCCGCCAAAGCCGCTATGACGCCGGAGCAAATTGAGGCCTTGATTGCGGACGTGGCCGCCCTCAAAAAACACCAGGAAACCCCCGACAGCCCCGAAGCCCTGGCAGCCATCCCCGCCCTGAAACGTTCGGACATCGACCCCAAAGCCAAAACCATCCCGATAGAAGTGGGCGAGCTGGGCGGCGCGAAGCTGCTCACCCACGACCTGCCCACCAACGGAATTGTTTACCTCGATCTGGGCTTTGACCTGCGCCCCTTGCTCCCCTCCGACGGAGAGGATGCCGCCGACTTGCTGCCTTTCATCGGCCTGATGGGAAGAGTCCTGCTCCAAATGGGGACCAAGAGCCAGGATTATGTAGCCCTAACCCAGCGGATTGGCAAGCACACCGGCGGAATTCGCTCTGGTACGCTCATTTCCGCCATCCGCGAGAGTCAGGACTCGGCCCTGTACTTCTTCTTGCGCGGCAAAGCCACACTCGAAAAATCGGGCGAACTGCTCGACATCCTCTCCGACGTGTTGCTGACCGCCAAACTGGATGACCGCGAACGCTTCAGGCAAATTGTGCTGGAAGAAAAAGCCGGGGCCGAAGCCGGTCTCATTCCGGGCGGTCACCGCGTGGTCAACAGCCGCCTGCGGGCTCGTTTCAACCTGGCCGATTGGGTCTCGGAGCAGGTCGGCGGCTTGGAAAACCTGTTCTTCCTGCGCCAACTGGCCGAAGATGTCGAAAACGACTGGGATGCGGTGCTGGAAAAATTAGAGAAAGTGCGCCAACTGCTCATCAACCGCGCCGGAATGGTGGTCAACGTCACGACCGACGCCGCTTCTTACAAAGCCATCGCCCCAAGGCTGGAAAAACTGTTGGCCAGTTTGCCGGTTCGTCAGTTATCCGGTTCAACTGTTCAACCGGAAAACCGGAAAACTGGAAATCTGCCAAATGAAGGCCTCACCATCCCGGCCCAGGTCAACTATGTTGGCAAAGGCGCAAATCTATATGCCCTGGGGTACGAGCTGGATGGGTCTATCAATGTCATCAACCGCTACCTCGGCACCACCTGGCTGTGGGACAAAATCCGCGTTCAGGGCGGCGCGTATGGCGGATTCAGTCAGTTCGACCCGGCTTCTGGCACCTTCACCTTCCTGAGTTACCGCGACCCGAACATTCTGTCCACGCTCGAAAACTACGACAACACCGTCAAATTCCTGCGCGGCCTCGAACTGGACGAATCGGAACTGACCAAAGCCATCATCGGCGCCATCGGCGACCTGGATACCTACTTGTTGCCTGACGCCAAAGGCTGGACGAGCATGGCGCGTTATCTGACCGATTACAGCGATGAAGAGCGCCAGAAAATCCGCGACGAAGTGCTGGGGACAACCGTTACCGACTTCAAACGCTTTGCCGAAGTGCTGGAACAAGTCGCCCAACACGGCGAAGTGGTGGTGCTGGGCGCGGCAGAAGCCATCCAAAAAGCCAATGAGGAAAAGGAAGGCTTCCTGGAAGTGAAAAAAGTGTTATAGTATGGAAGTATGACTTTCAGGAGAAACAAATTGACGATTGGCGTGCGAGTCCAAGAAAAAGGGCAAATTACCATCCCTACGAAAATCCGCCGCAAGTTGAACCTGCGCAAGGGCGACTTGGTGATTTTTACCGAAACCACCGAAGGCGTGCTGATTAAACCCGCCGAGATGCTCTCCCAGACGGAATTGCGCAAGAAACTGGCCGAGGAAATTGGCGGGCTGCGTTCCCGTTTTAGCGAGATATCAGACAAAGAGATTGAAACCCTGGTCACAGATGTCATACGCGGCGCGAGAGAGAAATGATTCGGGCTGTGCTCGATGCTAATGTTTTTTGTCAGCGGCCTGATTTCCTGCTCCGGCGCGCCAGGACAAATCATTGACCGGTGGCTCACTGAAGAGTTCGTGCTGTTCATCACGCCAGATATCCTCGATGAACTCAAAAGAGTCTTGGACTACCCGCGCTTGAAGCAGCGAATCAGATCGGAAACGACCGATTTCCTACTGACTGCCCTTGCACGCCTTGCAGAACAAAAGCCCGGAACGCTTCGACTTTCGCCCCTGGAGGCTGACCCAAGCGACACCATTTACCTGATTTGCGCAGTTGAAGCCGAGGCAAACTATTTTGTTACCGGCAATCTCGATCACTTTCAAGAAGTTGAGCAAGCAAATATTGGCTTGCAAATTATCAGCCCACGCGCATTTCTTGACCTGCTCTAAAACTCCAAACTTGAAAACAAAGAGGATGACCGATGACCACAATCGTTGGAACCCCCGCTCCTCGTATTGACGCCTACGGCAAAGTGACCGGACAGACCGAATATTCCGGCGACCTGGTGATGCCGGGCATGTTACACGCCAAAATCCTGTTCGCCGGGCGGCCGCACGCCCGCATTTTGAGCATAGATACATCCGAAGCGGAATCGCTGCCCGGCGTGGTGGCAATTTTCACGGCGAAGGATGTGCCGGTCAACGAATACGGTCTGCAAATCAATGACCAGCCGGTGTTGTGTGGGCCTGTCCTTCCCTCCGCCTCCTCTCCCGCAGGGAGAGAAGGGCAGGTTGACCCCTCCATCGTGCGCTTTGTGGGCGACCAGGTGGCGCTGATTGTGGCCGAGACGGAGGAGATTGCCGCAAAAGCGCGCAAACTTATCCGCGTCGCGTATGAGGATTTGCCGGTGCTGACCGACCCCGAAGAAGCCATGCAGCCCGGCGCCTTCCCCATCCACCCGGAACTCGGCCAGAGCAACATTTGCGTCCATGACAAGATTCGCAAGGGAGATGTGGAGAAAGGCTTCGCCCAGGCGGATGTGATTGTCGAGGGCGAGTATCGCGTCCCGATGCAGGAACACGCCTATCTCCAGCCGGAGGCTGGTCTCGCCTACGTGGACGAAAACGGCCTGCTGACGGTGAAAGCCGCCGGGCAATGGACTCATGTTGACCAGAAACAGATTGCTCACGCGCTAGGGCTGCCGGTCGAGCAGGTGAGGGTGCAATACCCGGCCATTGGCGGTGCGTTCGGCGGGCGGGAAGATATGTCCATCCAGATTGTCATCGCGCTGGCGGCCTGGAAGTTGAAACGGCCTGTCAAAATCATTTGGAGCAGACAAGAATCCATCATCGGACACGCCAAACGGCACGCCATGGTCATCCGCGCCAAATGGGGCGCCACCCGGGACGGCAAATTGGTCGCCGCTGAAAATCTCTTCATCGCCGACGGCGGCGCGTACATGTACACCACCAACAAAGTATTGGGCAACTCGACCATCGTCCAGAGCGGGCCATATTTTATCCCCAACAACAAAGCGGACGTAATTGGGGTCTACACCAACAACGTGCCGGGCGCAGCGTTTCGAGGGTTTGGCGCGCCGCAGGCCGCCTTTATGGCCGAGAGCCAAATGAACAAACTGGCCGAAAAACTGGGCCTGGACCCGGTCGAAATTCGCCAAATCAACGCTCTGAAAGAAACCGACACCATGTCTGTCGGCACGCTCCCGCCCAATAAGCCGACCGTGCTGGAGGTGATGGAGGCAGCGGTCGAGAAATTCGGCTGGAATCAGTATTCAGCCATCAGTAATCAGTCACCCGTCAAGCGTGGTCGCGGCTTTGCGGCGGGCTTCAAGAACATCGGCTTTAGTTTTGGTTACAAGGAAAACTGCTGGGCGCGGGTCGAAATCCAGGGCAAGGCCGAGGTGGAATCAGTCACGGTTTGGTGCGCCTCAGCGGAAGTCGGGCAGGGCAATCACACCATCCTGGCCCAAATGGCAGCCGAGGTGATTGGCGCGCCGCTCGAAAAAGTCAACATGGTCGTGATGGACACGCTCGATATGGGCAACGCCGGTTCAGCCTCGGCCTCGCGTCTGACAGTCATGTCGGGCAACGCCGTCAAAGGCGCGGCGGAACTGGCGCTCGAGAAATGGAAACACGAGGAACGCCCCGCCGTCGCCGAATATACCTACCTGGCCCCGCCCACCACGCCTTTCGACAAAGAAACCGGCTATTGCATGCCCAACTTTATGTACACTTACGCCGCTCAGGCGGTGGAAGTGGAAGTGGATACCGAAACTGGGCATGTTCGCGTGCTGCGGGTCGTCTCAGCAGATGACGTGGGCAAGGCCATCAACCCCGACCTGGTGGTGGGGCAAATCGAGGGCGCGGTCGTGCAGGCCCAGGGCTACGTCATCCAAGAGAATTTCATCACGCGGGGCGGCCAGGTGCTGACCGACCAGTTCAGCACCTATCTCATCCCGACGATTTGGGACATCCCGGAAAAGGTCGAATCGGTCATCGTGGAAGTCCCTGCCGAAATTGGGCCCTGGGGCGCGAAGGGGGTCGGTGAACTGCCCTACCTGCCGCTGGCCCCGGCCATCACCGCCGCCATCCACGACGCAACCGGCGTGTGGATAGATGAATTCCCGCTTACGCCAGAGCGGGTGCTGCGGGCGCTGGGCAAGATTTAGGAAGGTTGCTTTGCCAACCGGCAGTCCAATCGGGCTGCCGGTTGTTGACTCTGTAGGGAAATCATTCAACTTCTTGTTAGATATTGTTTCGTATATTAAAATAAAGACATGGTACTTTAGTACTACCCCAAACTCGCGGCGTAGCAAATAAGAGGAGGTCATCCATGTCCAAACCGGTCAGCGAAAAGTGGTGGATTCCCATCGTTGTTGCGATTATTACCGTGGCGGGAACGATTGTTGTGGCGATTATTGGCAAACTTTCCGAACCAAAACCAACGGATTCTGCGCAAACTTATTATCGCGTCAGGGTGATTGATGCAGTCAGCCGGGCATATGTGGCGAATGCCAAAGTCACCATTGAACTATCTGGAAATATTATCGTTCCAATCGAGGCAATCACGGACTCAAACGGCTTTGCCATCATCGCTCTTCCCTCAGAACATATCGACAAGCCGGGAAGGTTAATCGTCGAGGCGCGAGAGTATCAGACGTTTAACAAATTTATTAATCTGTCTTTGGAAACTTTACCCGAGGTCGTAGAACTCGAAAAGAAATGACGGGTAACAACTATGAAAACAACAAGCGCAAGGCGCGTGATCATCCAAATTTTGCTACTGCTAGGGTTATCGTTCCTTGTTGCATGTGGCCCATCTACGCCGGAAGGCACATTCAAACTCGTGGTCAGTATCTTGGATGAAAAAGGCGCCCCAGTTAAAATGGTAAAAGTGCAGTTGATCTTGCCAGACAGCGAAATTCCCCCCGTTGAAATGACGGATGATTTAGGGACATGTTACTTTTTCATCAAAAAAAGTCTTCTATACCAGCCAGCAACAATACGAGTTTTTGGAGTGAACGATTCACAGTTACATACACAAACGATAACAATTTCTGAAACAGTAAAGACAATTCAGGTAAAATCTCAGTTTTCTGCTCCATCAAACACCCCAACAAATAGTCCAACGGCCCAATCCCCAGAGATAACACCAACTGTAACTTCAACTGTGACCGCGACAAAAACGCTAACTCCTGTACCGGCCGCAACAATCACCTCGTCTAATACGCCCACAAGCACACCCATCATACCGACTTCTATGCCAGGCGTATCTGCATTCACGCCCTATCCCGCATCAAAAGATATCATTAGCCCAAACACAAAAAACAATCTGTGGCAACTGGCAGCCTGGCGGGCGGAGAGCCCCGTTCACTCATTATCCATCTCTCCCGACGGGAAGTTGGCAGCGTCTGGAGAGCAGAACGGCAACATTGTTGTGCGCGACATCTCGACCGGTACGCCGCTTTATTCATTCAACTATGGGAGCGATGTGCTGGCCGTTGCCTTTTCCCCCAATGACCATTGGCTGGCGGCAGCGGGCAGCGGCAGGAATATATTGGTCTGGAACACCAAAACCTGGAACAGCCCGGTTGAAATTGGTCAGCACAACGGCAAAGTGACCAGTCTTTCCTTTTCACCAGATGGCACATTGCTAGCCTCCAGCGGCTATGAAGACAAGGCGGTCAAACTGTGGGAGGTAGGGGGGAACTGGGCTTTAAATACGGTTATCAGTGTTCCCGAAGAGGTCAATGCAGTGGTATTCTCCCCTGATAGCATGTTGATTGCAGTGGCCGCAAATGATATCTATCCCAGGGTTTGGGACCGGAATGGGGCATTCCAATATGCCCTGATGGACAACGCTGGTCCGCGCCAGTTGATTACTTCCTTGGCCTTTTCACCCGATTCGGCTTTGCTTGTAACAGGCGCGCGCGATTTAGAACGATGTCTCCAAGTTTGGGATACCAAAGCGAGAAAACTCAAGCGCGGGATTGGCGGGAACTTACAAATCGAAGCAATCGCTTTTTCTCCTAATGGGGAATTGTTAGTCACCGCCAATAATAAATTCGAGTTAATAGTCTGGCGAACATCAAATATATCTGAATTACGCTCGCTAAAAAATTATCATCAGGACGTAATTGATTCGATTGTTTTTTCGCCAGATGGCAAACTGATGCTAACCGCCTCGCATGATAAAACGATTCGCGTTTGGGGAATTCGATAGCGACTGTGTGAATAACGCTCGTATCAGGAAAACCATCCCGCAGGCTTTTTGTCGCTGGTTTGTTTTCAAGTGACAATTCCCTGCGGGATGATTTGATTTGGGAAAATCTCTTGTCACAGGGCAAGACATCGGGTAAAATCCAACTGGTCAGACCACTTACCATAAAAAGGATTTCATCATCATGGTCGAATGGACACCCATCCTGCGCCCCGCCGAGATTGCCGAGCAGCGTTTGCTCGAGGCGATTCTGACCGGGCGTTTTGCCATCAACAGCAGCCTGCCCGGTGAGCGTGACCTGGCGGAGCAAATCGGCGTGACACGTCCCACGTTGCGCGAGGCCCTGCAACGCCTGGCGCGTGATGGCTGGCTCGACATCCAGCAAGGCAAGCCGACCCGCGTCCGCGATTACTGGCGCGAGGGCAGCCTGGCGGTGCTGGCAACCCTGGCGCAGTCGGAGGTTCACCAACCGGCGGATTTTATTGCCCACCTGCTCGAAATCCGCCTGCTGCTTGGCCCGACATACGCGCGGCAGGCTTTCGAGGCCGCAGCGGGAGAAATTGCCAGGCTGCTGGATGAATCTCAATCCCTGGCCGATACGCCCTCCGCCTTTGCCCGCTTCGACTGGAAATTGCACAGCCGCCTGACTCACCTGGCCGCCAACCCGGTGTTCCCACTGCTGATGAACGGCTTCGAGAAGTTGTACGTGCTGGTCGGCGAGCGGTATTTTTCTTTCGAGGAGTGCCGAGCGCATTCGCGCGGATTCTATGCCAGGTTACAGGTTTGCGCCCAAAACGCTGATGCCAGCCAGGCCGAGACAGTGATGCGCGAAACGATGCAAGCGAGCCTGGCATTGTGGCTGCGTCTGAACCGGAGTTAAAAAAACAGTACGCGGATGACACGGAAGGCACGGACAAACGCGGATTTTTAAGATTTTTCCGTGTCAGTCCGTCAAATCCGTGTACGAAAAAGGAAGGTCTTATGAAACGCTGGAATGGTTGGGGCAATGTTGCCACCGATTACCCGCTGCCCGCCCCGGCAGAAGCCTATCTCGTGGAAAAACTGGGCGGGCTGTCCGCGCTGCCAGATGCGGGGCTGGCGGAGGTTGTCCAATCTGTGCCAGAATCACGGCTGCCGATGCACCGGCTGGTGCAGACCGACCCCGAAACCCGCCTGCGCCACGCGCGCGGACAAAGCCTGCCCGATTGGGTAGCGCTGCGCTCCGGGCGGGTGGAGGCCTTCCCGGACGGGGTCGCTTTCCCCGAATCCGAATCGGATGTGGCGGAACTGCTTGGCTATGCCAAAAACGCCGGGGCCAGGGTCATCCCTTACGGCGGCGGGACGAGCGTGGTGGGGCATATCAATCCAGCCGGGGGCGATTCTCCTGTGTTGACCCTCTCGATGGAGCGGATGAACCGCCTGCTGGCGCTCGATGAAACCAGCCGTCTGGCAACGTTCGAGGCGGGCGTGGCCGGGCCGCGCCTGGAGAGTCAACTTAACGAACGCGGCTACACCCTCGGGCATTTCCCACAGTCGTTCGAGTATTCCACCCTCGGCGGCTGGATTGTGACCCGTTCCAGCGGGCAGCAATCACTGCGCTATGGGCGAATCGAGGGGTTGTTCGCCGGGGGACGGGTGGAAACTCCGCGCGGGCGGCTGGAACTGCCCGTTTTCCCGGCTTCGGCTGCCGGGCCGGACCTGCGGGAGATGGTGCTGGGGAGTGAGGGACGCCTGGGCGTGGTCACACAGGCCACAGTGCGGGTGCGTCCCCGCCCGAAAACGGAATCCTTCCACGGCGTCTTTTTCCGCTCCTGGGAGCAAGGAACTGCCGCAGTGCGGAGCATTCTCCAAAATAATCTGCCGGTTTCGATGCTGCGCCTGAGCAACCCGCAGGAAACCGATACCACACTCGTCTTGTCGGGCAAGGGCTGGGTGGATGCGGCCAAACGCGGCCTGGGGCTGGTCGGCTACGGCGAGGCGCGCTGTCTGCTCATTTTCGGCGTGACCGAGGCTTCGGCGGGCGCGGTGGCGGCGATGTGCCGCAAGTTTGGCGGGCTGGTGGTGGGGACGGTGGTCGGGCATGCCTGGCAGAAAAGCCGCTTCCTTTCGCCGTATCTGCGCAACACGCTCTGGGAGCGCGGCGTGGCGATTGACACGCTCGAAACGGCCCTGCCCTGGAGCCGGGTGGAGGCGGCCTCGGCGGCCATACCGGCGGCGATTGTAGAGGCTTCGCAGGCGCGCGGCGAGCAGGTTTTGGCTTTTGCGCACCTTTCGCACATCTACCGCGACGGGGCCAGCCTTTACACCACCTACCTGTTCCGGCGCGGCGCTGACCCCGATGAACTGCTGGAGCGCTGGGGCGCGATGAAAGCCGCCGCCAGCCGCGTCATCCAGACGCACGGCGGAACGATTTCTCACCAACACGGGATTGGCACAGACCACGCGCCCTACCTGCCGAACGAAAAAGGCCCGCTGGGCATGGACGCGATTCGCGCGGTGTGCCAAACCTTCGACCCGGATGGGATGATGAATCCGGGAAAACTTGTCAGTTAAAGCAAAACCCGTACCGTACGCGGATTGCGCTGATTTTACGGAATAACACGGATAAACCGAAAATAGAATCCGTGTTTATCCGCCCAATCCGTGAAATCCGTGTACAAAGGTTTTCGTTTGGAGTTCGTATGACCTGGACAAAAGGCTGGCGGGAAGGGGTTTGGTCGCAACTCGACCAACCCTGGGACATGATTATCATCGGCGGCGGGATTACCGGCGCGGGGATTTTGCGCCAGGCGACCCATGCCGGTCTGCGCGCGCTGTTGGTGGAGGCGCATGACTTCGCGTCTGGCACGTCCAGCCGCTCGTCGAAACTGGTGCATGGAGGGATGCGCTATCTCAAGAACGCCCAGTTCAAACTGACGCTCGAATCGGTCTCGGAGCGCGAGTACCTTCTGCGCCAGGGGCGCGGGCTGGTCAACCGGCTCGGTTTTCTGTATGCCAGCCTGCGCGGCGACCGGATGCCCGGCTTCCTCTTTGGCGCGGGGCTGACCGTCTATGATTTGATGGCCGGGCAACCTGTCCTGACCGGCAGGTCAGGGTGGTCGCACCGCGTCTACGATACGCTCGACATGCGCGAACTCTGTCCACCGCTCACCACGCCCGCCCTGACCGGCGGCTACCGCTACTTCGACGCCCAAACCGACGACGCCCGGCTCGTCCTGCGCTTGCTGCGCGAATCGGTGGCGGCAGGCGGCCTGGCCCTCAACTATGCGCGGGTTGAAAGCCTGTTGAAAACGAACAGCGGCCAGGTTTGCGGGGTGGCGCTGAAAGACACATCCGGTGAAATGGAAAAAGATGTGGAGATTCGGGGCCGAATCGTGGTCAATGCCACCGGGGCCTGGACCGATGCTTTGAGAGTTGCCCTGGGACAGACTCCCCGAATGCGGCCCCTGCGCGGAAGTCACCTGGTACTGCCCCTCAGCCGCCTCCCGTTAACCCGCGCTGTGGCCTTTCTCCACCCGAAGGATGGCCGTCCGGTCTTTGCCCTGCCCTGGGAGGGGGTCGTCATCTTTGGCACGACCGACGTTGACCACAAAACCGGTTTGCAGACCGACCCCGCTATCAGCGCCGGGGAGTTCGAGTACCTGCTGACCGCCCTCCAGCACGTTTTCCCGCGCCAGGCGTTGAGCGAAGCAGATATAATGGCGACCTTCTCTGGGCTGCGGCCAGTCGTCGATACCGGCAAAGCCGACCCATCGAAAGAATCGCGCGAACACGCCATCTGGGAGGAGAACGGCCTGCTGACGGTGGCGGGCGGCAAGCTGACCACCTTCCGCGTCATGGCGCGCGATGCGCTCAAGGCGGCGCGGCGGCATTTGGGACATATCCATTTCGACCCGAACATTCCCGTCTTGAACCCGCCTGGCTCGACAGGCTCGACAACCGCCGCTGCCATCGACATCCTGACTGACGAGACGCTCCACTCGGCCCAGCGTTTACGCCTGCTGGGGCGCTACGGCGCGGATGCCCAAGCCTTGCTCGCCCCGCAAGCCCGCCCCGAACTGACGCCGGTCGGCTCAACCCCTTACCTGTTCGCCGAACTGCGTCACGCCGCCCGCGCCGAAGGCGTTGTCCATCTCGATGACCTGCTGCTGCGCCGGGTGCGTTTGGGCTTGCTCCTCCCGCAGGGCGGCGCGGATTTGCTGGAAACCATCCGCCCCATCGTCCAACCCGAACTCGGCTGGGACGATGCGCGTTGGCAAAGCGAAGTAACGGCGTATAATCGGTTGTGGAAGCAGTCGTATTCGTTCCAATAGCGCAACCCTTGTACACGGAGGACACGGACAAGACGGAGTGACACGGACTATAAGAAATTTCCGTGTTTATCCGTAAACTCCGTGAAATCCGCGTACCGGTTTTCTCATCCCCGGAGAACCTCATGCCCGAAAATCTGCTCGCCCTCGACAACGGCACCCAGAGCGTCCGCGCGCTGGTCTTTGACCCGCAGGGCAACCTGCTCGCCAAACAGCGCGTCCCCATTGAGCCTTACTACTCCACCGCGCCGGGCCTGGCCGAGCAAGACCCAGAAGTCTTTTGGAAAGCCGTCTGCGAGGCCTGTCAGGGCTTGTGGGCGCAGGGCGTGGACAAAACGAGCCTGGCGGCGGCGGCAGTCACCACCCAGCGCAGCACCGTCATCAACGTCGATAAAAACGGCCAGCCGCTGCGCCCGGCCATCGTCTGGCTCGATAAACGCCGCACCGAGGGCTTGCCGCCGGTCGGCGGAGCCTGGGGCGCGGCCTTCAAGGTGGCGGGCGCTTCGCAAACGGTGGCCTACCTGCAGGCCGAGGCCGAAGCCAACTGGATTCGCACCCAGCAGCCCGAAATCTGGGGCGCCACCCACAAATACCTGTTCCTGTCGGGTTATCTCACCTACCGCCTGACCGGAAAATTCGTCGATTCGGTCGCCTGTCAGGTGGGTTATGTGCCGTTCGATTACAAATCCCAACACTGGGCCAAACCCTGGGACTGGAAGTGGCAGGCCGTGCCGATGGACAAAGCCCTGCTGGTTGACCTGGTCCCGCCCGCCTCGCGCCTGGGAGAGATTTCGTCCGCCGCTGCCGAAGCGACCGGCCTGCCGGTGGGGCTGCCGCTGATTGCCGCCGCCGCTGACAAGGCCACCGAAGTGCTGGGGGCGGGCTGTCTCGACCCGCACATCGGCTGTCTCAGCTATGGCAGCGCGGCTACCATCAACACCACCCACAAACGCTACATCGAGGTCATCCCGCTCATCCCGCCCTATCCGGCGGCGGTGCCGGGCGCGTATAGTTTTGAAATCCAGATTTATCGCGGCTACTGGATGGTGACCTGGTTCAAACAGGAATTCGGCCTGCGCGAACAGGGACTGGCCGAAGCGCGCGGCGTCGAACCCGAAGCCTTGTTCGATGAACTGGTGCGCAGCGTCCCACCCGGCTCGGAGGGACTCGTCCTGCAACCGTTCTGGTCGCCGGGGCTGCGCTTTCCCGGCCCTGAGGCGCGCGGCGCGGTGATTGGTTTCAGCGATGTGCATACCCGCGCCCATCTCTACCGCGCCATCCTGGAGGGACTGGCCTACGCCCTGCGCGAAGGCGCGGAACGCACCGCCAAACGCAGCGGCGTGCCGATTACCGAACTGCGCGTGGCAGGCGGCGGCAGCCAGAGCGAGGCCGCCATGCAGCTCACCGCCGATGTCTTTGGCCTGCCTGCCTCGCGCCCGCATGTTTACGAAGCCTCCGGGCTGGGCGCGGCTATCGATGCCGCTGTCGGCGCAGGACTGCACCCCGATTTCGAGACCGCCATCCGTGAGATGACCCGCCGCGGCGCGACCTTCGAGCCGGATGCTAAAACCCACGCCCGCTACAATGAACTCTACCAGGGCGTGTACAAGCAGATGTATACACGACTCCAGCCGTTGTATCAGGCGATGAAAAAGGGATAAACTACTTCCTGCAGCGCGGATAACCTATCCACCTGACCAGCCCCCAACTCCCCCCTGGGCGGGGGAGTTTTTCTTTCCAAAGGCGTATTATCCAGATTGAGAACAACCCATGGGCTTGCCTGCCTTGATGAAACTGGAGAATCACGATGAACACCAAACTCAAACACTTTTTTGCGGGGGTCGGGATTGCATCGCTCGTCCTGACGCTTGGCTACAGCCTGTTGCGTCCGGTTCACCTGCGCTGGGGCGCAACCGACAAGGATGTAACCCGTCCCATGCCCGGCGACCTGACTGGCTTGCGCTGGACACGCGCCATCCTCATCGAAGCCGCGCCAGAGCAAATCTGGCCCTGGTTGGTGCAATTTGGGCAGGGACGCGGCGGCTGGTACAGTTATGATTGGCTCGAAAACCTGCTCGGCTTCGACATCCACACCGCCGGGAGAATCCTGCCGGAATACCAGAATCCAGAAACTGGCACGCCCATCTGCATGTCGGGCAGTTTTTGCCCTAGCCAGGTACATGTAGTCGAACCCTACCAGTGGTTCGGCTGGCAGGCTAAAGACGAAAGCGGCGAACCGGTCTGGACCTTTGTCTTTGGCCTGTTCCCTGAAGGTGAAAACCGCACCCGGCTAGTGGTGCGCGAAAGTTTCAACCCGGCCTTCATGCCCCCTGCAGCGGTGATTGCCCTGGAAATCCCGGATGCAGTCATGGAATTGAAAATGCTGGATACGCTCAAAGCCCGCGCCGAAGGCCGCCCGGCTTCCGGGCTGGTCACAGCCGCCGAAATCGGCCTGTGGCTGGCGGCCCTGGCAGTCAGCCTGACGGCGGGCTGGCAGTTCGTCACCCACCCGGCCTGGCAGCGGCCGCTGGCTATTTTTATAAGCGGATTGGTAGCGCTCCTGCTCATCACCTTCCTGTTCCCGCCCTTATGGCTGCGCGGGTTGCTGGCCGCCGCCCTGTTTGTAGCACTCACCCGGAGAAAAAAGTGAACCTATCCCTGCCCAATTCCCCTGAAAGCCTGGCAGCGAAAGTTGCCAACGGGCAAATTCCCCTGCGTCGTCTCTGGGGCATGCTCGTGTTGCGCTCGGCCCTCAGTTTTGCGCTGCTGCTTTTGGTTGCAACAATCTACCGCCTCATCGGGAGCGGCTCGCCCATTTCAGACTCAGCCGCCTGGTGGCTGTGGTTTGTCACCGCCGCGAATATTGCCTGCATCGTCTTGCTGGTGCGCTTTGGCCGCATGGAAGGCCTGCGCCTGCGCGACATCTACTTTGTCCGCCGCGCCACCTGGAAGGGTGACCTGGCCTGGTTCCTGCTGGCGGGCATCGTCTCGGCAGTTGTCGCCATGCCGCCCGGCACGCTGCTCGCCCAGGCATTATGGGGCGATGCAAATTACCCCACCAACCTGCTTTTCCGCCCGCTGCCAGTGTGGGCGATTTACCCGCTCTTCCTGCTCATGCCCACCACCCAGGCGCTGGCCGAACTACCCACCTATTGGGGCTATGTGGCCCCGCGCCTGCGCGCCGCCGGGATGAATCGCTGGATGGTGATTGGAGTTATCGGCTTTGCTCTTTCCATCCAGCACATGTTTTTCTCATTCCAACTGGATTGGCGCTACGCTCTGTGGCTGGCGGTCAAATTCCTGCCCTTTGCGCTCTGGACGGGTTTTCTCGTGGATCGCCGCCCTACCGTCCTGCCCTACCTGATGGTTCTGCACTTCCTGCTCGATGCCACCCTGCCGCTCCTGACGCTGATGGTCTCGCAGGGGTTGTCAATTACACCGTAAACTTTCCTGTAGCAGTTCCACCCAAGCACAACTGGCTACCTGACCAGTGCCAAACTCCCCCCTCGGCGGGGGAGTTTTTCTTTCCGGATGACTATGATGGGCGTGAAAGGAAACTCAACCATGAAAAAGCTCACATCGTATATCATCCTCTTCATCGTCACAATACTGACCTGTGTGTCCTGCATCGCTGTCACAGTGGAAGCACCCGCCAACCCGGCCACCAGCACCGCACTCCCTGCCACGCTAGAACCAGCCACCCCCACCCCAGAGATTTTCATCGCCCTGACCCAGGCCATCCCCGGAGAGTTCCAGCCCACCCAGCCGCCCGCCAGCCCCGAAACGACCGTCACCTACGCCCCGCTGACCGTCACCATCCCGCAGGCTATCGCCGATGGGGCCAGCGGCCTGAATTTCCCGCGCGCAGATGGCGATGATGCCCCCTGGTGGGAGAAAACCCCCGGTCACCTGCAAGTGAACCTGGCCGATTACTATGTTCTGCAAGGCAAACTGCACCAGCCTGCCATCTATGTTTATCCCGCTATGTCCTACGTCGAGCTGTCTCCGGCTGCCTTCGAGAGCATTCACCGCCTGAACAACTATCTGTACGCCCCGAACAACGTCCCGGCCCTCGACCAACTGCCCGGCGTGCCATTCTTCAACGCCCAAATCCTGTTCGCGGCCCACATCCAGCCAGTTTCGTTCCAGAATGGAAAGGGGATTCGCTACATCAGCGAGTACGGTCAATACCCGGCCCCGGCCAACAACACCGAGCTGTTCTACAACTTCATCGGTCTCACCAGCGACGGGGAACACTACATCGTGGCGATTTTGCCGCTCACCAGCCCCGCCCTGGCGGAGACGCCCGACGCGGGCGCGCCCCTGCCCAGAGGCGGCATCCCCTACCCGTACCTGGCCGACCCCACCGCCAACATGGACGCCTACTATATCGCCGTCACCGACCTGCTCAACGACCAACTGCCGGAAAGTTTCAACCCCACCCTGGGCGAACTTGACCAGTTAATCCAGTCCATGCGGGTTGAGCCGTAACCTGTCCACCTGACCAGCCCATCAACTCCCCCCTCGGCGGGGGAGTTTTTCTATCAAAGGGCATATCATCAAACCGATGAACGAAACCGCCCTTATTTCCTCTGCCCAATCGGGCAATCTCGAAGCCTTCAACCGGCTGGTCACTGCCTACCAGGATAAGTTGTTCAACATTGCAGCCTATCTCCTACATGATGAAGATAGCGCAGCAGACGCAGTCCAGGAGGCCCTGATTCTTGCATTTCGCGGGCTGAACGGCTATCGGGGCGGCTCATTCAGTTGTTGGCTGATGCGCATTCTAAAAAACGCCTGTTACGACGAACTGCGCCGCCAGAAACGCTCCCAAACCATCCCGCTTGAGCCATTGGATCGCGATGAAAACGAAGTCGAGAACGCGGCCTGGCTGGCTGATTTATCACAAGACCCTGCCCAACTGAGTGAATCTGGCGAGTTATCCCAGGCCATCGTTGCAAGCCTCAGGCGGCTGCGCCCGGAATACCGCTTAATCCTGGTGCTGGTGGACATCGAAAGCATGGAGTACGCCGAAGCCGCCCAGGCCGCCGGAATCCCGCTGGGGACGGTCAAAAGCCGCCTGGCGCGCGCCCGCCTCAACCTGCAAAACGAACTGGCGTCGGTACATCCTACCCCACGCCACAAAACCACCCCAACCCGCCTGGAAGGCCGGGCGCGGCAACCGGAATAAACAGCAGATAAACAACAAACCCTGCCCTCTCCTGGGTTAGAATCCGCAGGGTAAAAAAGAACCCAGGAGACTCTTCAATGACGAAAATCCCGGCGCTCTGGCGCTTGTTCCGGTTTGAATTGCCCCTGACAGCAGGCGTCTGCGTGGTATTGGGACAGTTGTTGGCCCTGGGCGACTTCCCGCCAGCCAGGGAGATGATTCTTGGCTTCCTGGCTGTCTTTTTGATATCGGCTGCCGCCCTGATTCTCAACGATTACTTCGACATCGAGAGCGATAAAATCAACGCGCCTTATCGCCCGCTGCCGGCGGGGCTGGTCACGAAAGGCGAGGTCATTTTCCTTTTCGGCGCAGTCACCGCCTTGGGATTTCTCGCCAGTTCCCTGCTCAATCTTTCGGCGTTGCTGGCTGCTATTCTGGTTTGGGTGGTGGGGGTTCTCTACAACTGGCGCTTCAAAAAGTTCGGAATATGGGGCAACCTGATGGTCGGTTTTTCGGTGGGAATGACCTTCCTCTTTGGCGGCCTCGCGGTCGGACAACTCTTTGAAAAAATGGTCTGGTTCTTTGCCATCCTGTCCCTGTTCATCAACCTGGGCGAGGAGATAGCCGCCGACGCGATGGATGTCGAAGGCGACCGTCGAACCGGTTCCCGCTCCCTGCCCGTGCTGCTGGGGAGCGAAAACGCCTTAAAAGTCAGCGCAGGAATCTTCCTGTTCGTGTGCGGATTGACTCCCTTGCCTTTCCTGCTGGGCTGGATGAAAGCAATGTATTTCGCGCCCCTCTTGCTGATGGACCTGGTCATCCTGTTTTCGACGGCAAAACTGCTCGACCCAACCCAGGCCAACCGCCGCGCCTATATCCGCTGGATTTACCTGGGCGCCCTGGCGGCGATTTTGCTGGTCATCGTTTTCCGGCCGGCCTTTGGCTGATGTTTTTTTCATGCCCCACCTACCCAACTGACCAGTCCGAATCTTGGCCGACAGGCCAAGGCCAACTCCCCCCTCGGCGGGGGAGTTTTTGTTGGCCGGGATGTATCATCAAACCAGATAAATTCACAAGGAGGTGCGCTATGCTGGCCTGTTTTCTCACCATTTTGTTTTTCCTGCCGGTTGTCTTTGTCTCTGCCGCGGCTGAGACGCTGTTCACATCAGAAGAACTGGCCGATATGGGCATCCGCCTGGAGCCTGCCAATCCTTAAATCACTGGAGAAACCCCGATGAAAACCATCCCTGAACCATCCGTTATCAACCCCGCCATCCTGCTATTGGCCGCGCTGGCCGCTATTGTCGTATTTGTCACCCTGAAAGGCGTCAGCCTGCCCATGGTTTCCAACCTGAAAGTCAACCTGGCGATTCTCATCCTTCTGGGCATGAGCATTTGCACCCAGGGCGGCATTGGGCGCATCGCCGCTACCGGCCAATGGACACATCCGCTCGCCATCGTGGGCTACATTTTGGGCGCAAGCATTCTGGTTTTGGCCTTTTGCGTATTCTTTAACATTCCTCTCCCCTTCCTCGCCAGCCAGCAGCAGGCCTTCCTGGTCATCGCCGTTTTGCTGGGCGCGAAAGTGGTCAATGCCTTTGCGCACTATTTCTTGTTTCAATCTCGATAAGATAACCGAAACCATTTTTGGAGATTTACATGAAATGTCAACCTACCTTACGCTGGCTCGTCCCCTGCATTTTCGTGCTGGCCCTCCTTGCTGCCGGGCTGGGACTGTTCGACCCAACCCCCGGCGTGCCCTTTGCCTACACCAACCATCGCGGCGAAAGCGTGATGATTAACGGCCAGGGCCTGTACTTCTACGATACGGTCAGCTCCGCCGCCCAAATGCAGGGCAACGACCTGGTGACGCTCGTCGTCGGCCTGCCCCTGCTGGCCCTTTCGGCGCTGTGGGCCTTTCGCGGTTCCCTGCGTGGACGCCTGCTATTGACCGGCACGTTCGGCTTTTTCCTGTACACCTACATGTCGATGGCCACCCTGACCTCGTATAACAACCTGTTCCTGGTCTATGTGGCGCTATTCACCCTCAGCCTGTATGCCTTCATCCTGGCAATGATGTCCTTCGACCTGGCCTCCCTGCCGGGGCATTTCTCGGAAAGGCTGCCGCGCGGCTGGATTGCCGGATTGATGTTCGTGGTGGCAGGTTTCCTGGCCCTGGCCTGGCTGGGGCGCATTCTCATGCCGCTTTTCCAGAACCAGACCCCGGCCCTGGAAAACACCACCACCCTGGTCATCCAGTTCATGGACTTGGCCCTGGTTGCCCCCGCCGCCCTGATTGGCGGCATCCTGCTCTTGCGCAAGAGCGCCTGGGGCTACCTGCTGGCTTCGGTCATGCTCACCAAAGGCGTGACGCTCGGCCTGGGCGTCAGCGCGATGGGCATCAACATGGCCCTCAAGGGCGTCCCCGACAGCCTGGGGATTCTCATCCCCTTCCTGCTCATTACCGCCGCCAATTTGGCGATGACGCTCGTCTTGTTTCGGAATGTCAGGGAATAACCTGGCCACTTGACCAGTCCCATACTCCCCCCTCGGCGGGGGAGTTTTGTTTGGAATGGGACTATGATAAGGATACAGTTCACCTCGAACAAGGAGCAGAAATGCGCGTCCCTATCGTCATGACCATGTTTGTTCTGGCCCTGTTTGGCCTGTTCAGCGGGAATGGTTCCTCATTCAAACCGCGCGCCGTCCTGGTGGGCGGGGAATACACCATCCAGGCAGGCGAAACCCGCCAGGGTGACATGCTCATCTTGTTTGCCCGCGTTAGAGTAGCCGAAAGCGGCCAGGTGGCGGGGAATATCCGGGTCATTGGCGGCGTCCTCGAAATCGCCGGGCAGGTCAACGGAGATGTCCACGCTTACGGCAGCGAGGTCCACCTCGATACGCCCTCCGCCCGGGTAGATGGCGCCATCAACACCACCCTCTCATTACGCGGGCTGCCGTGTTTTCCATCCATTCTGCTGGTCATTTCGTGAGAAATCTATGAAACTGACCCTGAGAAAATACCAAACCGAAAACGATTATTGGAAAATCCGCCAATTCCTGCGCGAGGTGTTCCTGGCGAACAACCGCCGCGAAGTCAGCTGGCCGCTCTATCGCTGGGATTACTGGCGCTGGCACGTCAACGAAAACATTTTCAAGTTCGACCTTTCGGCTGCGATTTTTCTGTGGGAAACGCCGGAGGGCCGCCTGGCCGCCGTGCTCAACCCCGACGGGGCGGGCGAGGCCTTTTTGCAGGTTCACCCGGCCTTCCACAGCCCCGAACTGGATGTGGAAATGCTTTCAGCCGCGGAAACGCAGTTTGCCACCACGCAGGCTGGGGGGAGTCAGCGTCTGGTGGTTTGGGCGCACGGCAGCGACTGGGTGCGGCAGGATGTGCTGAAACGGCGCGGCTACTCCAAGGGCAGTCATCCCGAATACCAGCGCCGCCGCTGCATGGATTTGCCGATTCCAAAGGTTCCCGCGCCTGAAGGCTACACCCTCCGCGCCCTGGGCGAGGTGGACGAGCACCCGGCCCGCAGTTGGGTCTCGTGGAAGGCCTTCCACCCCGACGAGCCGGATGAGAAATATGAAGGCTGGGACTGGTACGCCAACGTCCAGCGCGCGCCGCTCTACCGCCGCGACCTGGATTTGGTGGCGGTCGCCCCAAATGGCGAACATGCCGCCTTTGCCACGCTCTGGTTCGACGACGTGACCCGCACCGCCGCCTTCGAGCCGGTCGGCACGCACCCCGCCCACCAGCGCAAGGGATTGGGCAAGGCCCTGATGGCCGAGGGACTGCGCCGCGCGCGCGATTTGGGGGCCACGCTCTGCGCGGTCGGCTCGTATTCAGAAGCCGCCGGGGCGCTGTATGCTTCGCTGGGTTTTAGCGAGTATGATTTGTCCGAACCGTGGGTCAAAGAATGGTAAGATTTGCCTCATGCGCCGACTTTTGCTTATCATCCCCCTGCTCCTGCTGTTCGCCGCCCTCCAGCCCGCCGCCGCCCGCGAGTCGGATGTGACTTTTGCCCCCGGCGCGCACCTGCGCTTTGAGCATCTCACCATTGATGATGGCCTCTCCCAAAACGCCGGGCTGGCCCTGCTGCAAGACCGCCAGGGCTACCTGTGGATTGGCACCCAGGACGGCCTGAACCGCTACGACGGCTACGCCTTTCGCGTCTTCAAACACGACCCTGCCGACTCGTTGAGTCTTGATGACAACTTCATTGTGTCGATCTATGAGGACAGGGGTGGTGTTCTGTGGATTGAGACATTGAACAATCCCGAATCGCTCAACCGCTTTGATGGCTTGAAAGAATCGTTCTCGCGTCGTAAGAAAGACAGTGTTGATCTTTCAGGTGCACGGAGCAGCTCGGTCTTTTCATTCTATGAAGATCATCTGGGAGTTCGATGGACCGGGACCGTCGGCGGAGGTCTCACACGGCTGGACACGCGCACGGGCACAAAGAAGGAATACAAGCACGATCCCAACGATCCGGCGAGCCTGAGTGACAATCGAGTGTACTCTGCGTACGGCGATCGGTCCGGAACACTCTGGATAGGCACGCGTGAAGGCCTCGACCGCTACGATCCTTCGACGGCTGCGTTCATTCATTACCGGCACGATGAGCGTAAGCCACATTCGTTGAGCGACAACTGGGTGTGGCCCATCTACGAGGACCGCAGCGGTGTTCTCTGGATCGGCACGGCACGCGGCGGGTTGAATCGATTCGATCGGGCCACGGGGCGCTTCACAACATACCGGCAAGACCCCTCGGACCCAAAGAGTCTGAGTGATGATTTTGTCCTCTCGATTTGTCAAGACCGCTCAGGTCTGATCTGGGTTGGCACCAGCGGCAATGGAGTGAACACCTTCCATCCTGAGTTGAACGTCTTCCACCATTTTACCAGCGACCCCAGGAACCCGAACAGCCTTGCGGACAACACGATCCGCGCGCTGTATGTCGATCGTGCAGGGTCTGCATGGATTGGAACACCCGCCGGACTGGATCGCTACGACCGCGATCGAGGGACGTTTGTTCCCTACAAATACGATCCGAAGAACCACCACATCATCTCCAACGCGAGCTGCACCACCAACTGCCTGGCTCCGATCGTTCACGTGCTGCTTAAGGAAGGCATCGGCATTGAGGAAGGCCTGATGACCACCGTCCACTCCTACACCGCCACGCAAAAGACCGTGGACGGTCCATCCCGCAAGGACTGGAAGGGTGGACGGACCGCAGCGCTCAACATCATTCCATCGACCACCGGTGCCGCCAAGGCCGTCGCTCTGGTTTGCCCGGAAGTGAAAGGCAAGCTCACCGGCATGGCCTTCCGCGTGCCTACACCGACCGTCTCGGTGGTGGCCGTCACCGTGAAAACCGTGAAGGAAACCTCGCTGGCCG
>Ga0101944_10003104_pt1 | contig 24264 bp, 22 predicted proteins | sample DewCreD2012metaG_FD_75245 | JGI IMG/M metagenome (GOLD analysis project Ga0101944, IMG submission 75245) | Hot spring sediment bacterial and archeal communities from British Columbia, Canada, to study Microbial Dark Matter (Phase II) - Dewar... ... | reverse complement strand
CTTGCCCGACATCTGCGTCACGCTGGCGGAAGTGCTGAAACCGGCGGGCTACACGACGCTGATGTCGGGCAAGTGGCATGTGGGGGAGCGGCGCCCGCACTGGCCGTGCGACCGCGGGTTCGACCGCTACTTCGGGCTGATCAGCGGGGCGACGAACTACTTCCGGCTGGATCCGGGGCGGACGATGGCGCTGGACAACGAGCCGTGGACGCCGCCGCGCGAAGGGTTCTACATGACCGACGCGATCACGGACCATGCGGTGCGCATGGTGCGGGAAGCCGCGCCGAAACAGAATCCGCTGTTTCTGTATCTGGCCTATACGGCCCCGCACTGGCCCCTGCACGCGTTGCCGGAGGACATCGACAGGTATCGGGGCCGCTACATGAAGGGCTGGGACCGGATCCGCGCGGAGCGCCACGAGCGGCAGATCGCCATGGGGCTGCTGGACCGCGCGTGGCCGCTGGCGCCGCGCGACGAAGCCGTGCCCGCCTGGGACTCGCTTTCACAGAAAGAGAAGGAGGAATGGGACCTGCGCATGGCCGTCTATGCGGCGCAAGTGGACCGCATGGACCGAGGCATCGGCCGCGTGCTGGCGGAGCTGGAAAAGGCGGGGCGGCTGGACAATACGTTCGTGCTGTTTCTCTCCGACAACGGCGGCTGCCACGAGGAGAACATCGGGGGCGGGCTGGAGAAGCAGGCCACGAACCCGGTTCCGGGACCTGCAGATTCCTACACGTCGTACCGGCGGCCGTGGGCCAATGCGTCGAACACGCCGTTCCGCTTCTACAAGCAATCCACGCACGAGGGCGGCATCGCGACGCCGGCGATTGCGTCGTGGACCCGGCGCATCCGGCAGCCGGGCACGATCACGCACGAGGCGGCGCATGTCGTCGACGTGATGCCCACCGTGCTGCGCATCTCGGGCGCGGCGTATCCGCGCGAGAACCAGGGCACGCCGGTGCAGCCGCTGGAAGGCGTTTCGCTGACAACATGCGTGGTGCACGGGGGCGGGCTGCCGCGCAATGCTCCGGGGCTCGGGTGGGAGCATCAGGGGCACAAGGCTTACCGGCAGGGCAACTGGAAGCTGGTGGCGAACCGCGGGCGGCCGTGGGAGCTGTACGATCTGGGCGCGGACCGCACGGAGCTGGACAATCTGGCGGCCCGGCAGCCGAAGCGCGTGGAGCAGATGGCGTCGGAGTGGAAGCGCTGGGCGGAGCGTTGCGGCGTCGTCGAGTTCGATCGGCTGCCGCCTCCGGTGAAACGGTGAGCATGCTCCAGCGCTGAGCCGGCCTCATGTGCGGTGCGCGTCTTCGAGATAGGTGTAGCCGTAGAGGCCTTCTTCGTAAAACTTGAGCAGACGGCCGCTTTCTTCATAGCCGATCTTGCCGGCCATGACGGCTTCTTCCATGTCGCGGCGGAACTGCTCGAGCAGTTGGGACGAACTGAACTGGACATAGGCGAGCACTTCCTTGACGCTGTCGCCGCGGATGACGGCCTCGAGAACCGGCTTGTTCTGGTCGTTGACGCGGACGTGGACGGCGTGCGTGTCGCCGAAGAGGTTGTGCAGGTCGCCGAGGATCTCCTGATAGGCGCCGACGAGGAAGGCGCCGAGGTAGTATGGCTCGCCGTTGAAGGGGTGCAGGGGCAGGGTCTTCTTGACGTCGCGGCGGTCGATGAACTGGTCGACTTTGCCGTCACTGTCGCAGCTGATGTCGCCGAGCACGGCGTGGCGCGTGGGGCGCTCGCCGAGACGGTGGATCGGCATGATGGGGAAAAGCTGCTTCACCGCCCAGCTGTCAGGCATGCTCTGGAAAAGGGAGAAGTTGCAGAAGTAGGTGTCGGAGAGCATGCTCTCGAGGCCTTCGAGCTCTTCCGGGAACACGTCCATCTGGCGGGCGAGAGCGAGCACGCGGCGGCAGATCAGCCAATAGAGGTTCTCGGCGAGACAGCGCTGCTTGAGCGGAAGATAGCCGAGACTGAAAAGATTGAGGGCGGAGTCGAGCGCCTGCTGGGCGTCGTGGAAGCTTTCGAGCAGATTGCGGAGCGTGAGATTACGGTAGGTTTCGAGCAGATCGACGAGCGGCTGCTCGGCGTCTTCGGGCAGCTCGTCGGGGATGTGTTCTTCGCCGAAGCCGCTGACGCCGAGGACGTTGAAGACGAGGACGCTGTGATAGGCGGCGATGGCGCGCCCGCTCTCGCTCATGATGGTGGGATGCGGCACTTCGGCATCGTCGCAGACGTTCTGGACATGGTAGACGATGTCGTTGGCGTATTCCTGCAGCGTGTAGTTGACGCTGGATTCGAAGTCGGTCTGGGAGCCGTCGTAGTCGATGCCGAGGCCGCCGCCGACGTCGAGGATTTCGAGTCCGGCGCCCTGCTTCTTCAGATCGACGTAGACGCGGGCGGCCTCGATGACGGCGCCCTTGATGTGGCGGATATTGGTGATCTGGCTGCCAAGGTGGAAGTGCAGCAGCCTGAGGCAGTCCTCCATGCCGAGCGACTTCAGCGTCTCGAGCGCGCGCATGGCTTCCGAGACGGTGAGGCCGAACTTGGAGCGGTAGCCGCCTGACGATTTCCAGCGGCCTGCGCCGCGGCTGGCGAGCTTGATGCGGATGCCGATGCGGGGGCGGACGCCGAGCTTTTCGGCCTTCTGGAGAATGAGATCGAGCTCGGTGTATTTCTCAACGACAGGCGTGATGTTGCGGCCGATCTTGGCGGCGAGCATGCAGAGCTCGATGTACTCGTCGTCCTTGAAGCCGTTGCAGATGATGGGCGTGCCGTTGTCGGCGATGGCCATGACGGCGAGCAGCTCGGGTTTGGAGCCGGCTTCGAGGCCGAAGCCGTACTGGCGTCCGAGCTGGTAGATCTCTTCGACGACCTGCCGCTGCTGGTTGACCTTGATGGGATAGACGCAGCAGTAGCCGCCCTTGTAGTCATGGTCGCGGATGGCGGAATCGAAGACCTGCCACATCTCGCCGAGCTGCTGGCCGAGAATCTGCGGGAAGCGCAGCAGCAGCGGCGGGTCGATGCCGCGCAGGATCAGGGTGTCGACGAGTTCCTTCAGGTCGACGAAGCGGTGCGGTTCCTTGGTCGGATGGACGAGAACGTGGCCCTGATCGCTGATGGAGAAATACCCCTTGCCCCACCGGTCGATGTCGTAGAGATCCCGTGCATCCGCCACCGTCCACCGGTCGGACGGCTCCCGCACGGGTGCGGCTTCAGGGAGCTTGAGATTCAATTCGGGTTCGAATGCCTCCGTCTACCAAGTGTGAATAAGATGGGGGGCGGGGGGCAACTATTTTTTTGCAGGCGGCGCGGAGAATTTTGCTGGCGGGCGTCGTGGCGGCCGGCGCGGTGCTGGGGCAGCCGGTGCCGGCGCCGTGCATTGCCTCCGCCGAGATGGGGGATGCGCTGCGGCTGGTGTTCCGTGCGCCGCCGGCGCCGGCGGCGCGAGGCGCGAGGATCATCCTGCTGCTGCGACTGAAGGGCGCGGCGCCGGAGCAGGTGAGACTGAACGGAAAACCCGCCGAAGTGGCGTCCCGTGCGCGCGGATGGGCGGCGGTGCCAGTTCCGCGGGGCGTGGCGTGGGAGCGGATCACGGTGGAACCGGGCGCGGCGTTTGAAGGCTGCCGGGATCCGGCGTCGGCGCCCTATCTGGTTTTCGAGCCCGAGGCGCGCGGGAAGAAGTAGAATCGGAGCCATGCCGGGACTGCCATTGGAGAACAAGCGCGCTCTGGTGACGGGCGCGAGCAAGGGGGTGGGCAAAGGCATCGCGCTGGAGCTGGCGCGGCAGGGGGCGGCGGTGGCGGTGAACTACCACAGCGACGCAGCCGGCGCCGAGGCGACGGTGCGGGAAATCGCCGCCCTGGGCGGGCGCGCCTTCGCCGTGCGGGCGAACGTGGGGCTGAAACAGGATGTGGATGAAATGTTCGACCGCGCGCTGGCGGAATTCGGACGGCTCGACATTCTGGTCAACAACGCGGGCATCCAGACCTGGAAGCCGCTGCTCGAGCTGACGGAAGAAGAGTGGGACCGGGTGCTGGACGTGAACCTGAAGGGCTGCTTCCTGTGCACGCAACGGGCGGCGCGGGCAATGAAGGAATCGGGCGGCGGCGTGATCGTCAACATCGGCTCAGGCTGCAACAAATGGCCGTTCCCGAACCTGGTGAACTACACGGCGTCGAAGGGGGGAATCGAGCAGTTCACGAAAGTGGCCGCGGTTGAACTGGGTCCGTACCGGATCCGCGTGAACTGCGTGGCGCCGGGCGCGATCGAAATTGAACGGACGAAGCAGGAAGCAGGCGATTACGCCGGCACATGGTCGAAGCTGACTCCGATGCGGCGCATCGGTCTGCCCTCGGACGTGGCCGCAGCGGTGGCGTTCCTGTGCGAGGACCGGGCCGAGTTCATCACAGGCCAGACGATCTGGGTGGACGGCGGGCTCTTCACGCGGCCCGTGTGGCCGTACGAGTGATCAGCGGCGGAGGCGGGCGGGCTTGAGCGTCCACGCCTGCAGGCGGGCCATCTCGAGCAGGCTCTCCGGCGCGAAACCTTTCGGGTGGATGATCCAGTTGTAGAGGCGCGCGGCGTCGCGGCCGATGCGTTTTTCAAAATCAGGCCGGCCTTTCCGCAGCTCTACCGGGCCGCCGCCTTCATCCGCGGCGAGAGTGGCGGCAAAGTCCTCGAGCGACAGGCGCTGGCTCCCGAGCCAGACGGCATCGGGGAGGCGGCCGTGGGTGCGGACGAAATCTGCAGCCTCCTGGCGGGCGCGGTCGAAGACGGGCCGCGGGATTTCGGGCAGCGTCCAGGTGGTGGATGCGCGGTGCAGCGGGCCGTCCACATGGCGCGGCTCGACGCCGAGGAGAGAGAGCAGCAGATCGGCGGCAGAGAAGCCCTCGTGGGCGTCGAGACTGTCTGCAAGGCGGCGGGCGAGTCCGGCGGGAGGAGCGGCGTCGCGCGGCTCGAACAGCGCGATGGCATCGCGCGCGGTGATGATGCGGAGGTTGGGCGTGCGGCGGACGTGATCGACCCAGTCGAAGAAGATGCGGTAGGCGACCTCGCGCGCCTCAGGCGAGAGGAGGCGCGGTTTCTTCCATTCGCTGCGATCGGGGTTGGCGCCGTAGGAGAAGTTGACGGCGTCCCAGAATTCCGCGGTGGCCCACTCGTTGGGATGGTAGTAGGTCTGGATGACGCCGCCGCCGAGGCGGCGGGCGCTCGAGACGGCTTCGTCGAAGCGCCGTTTCGCCACGTCGAGCGCGCGCGGGTCGTTCAGTTGGGCGCGGACGGTATGGGGGCCGAGGTTGAAGATGTAGAGCAGGCCGCCATACCAGAAAGGCTGCTGGTCGAAGCCCACCTGGCCGGCGTCGTCCATGTAGACCTTGACGCCCCACTCGCGCAGGGCGAGGTTCACCTGCGGCGCCCAGGAGTTGCCGGGCTGGCCGTAGCAGCTTGGAGTGAGGCCGAAGAGTTTTTCGAGCAGCAGCATGCCGTTGCGCTCGCGGCGGGAGAACTCGGCGGCGCCATCAAGCAGGCCCAGATGGGCGAGGTACTCGGCGGGGGCGGGGTGAACGCTGTGGAACTCGGTGTGGTAGCCGATGTCGTGGGCGGCGAGGGCGCGGATGACGTCATGGCGGCCGCGGGCCAGCCAGACGCGGGCCTGCTCGCCGACGATCTTGAACGTGGCGCGGACGCCGCGTTCGCGCAGGCCTTCGGCGAGGCGCAGGGCGGCGTCGTCGCTGGCGGGCTCGATGAAGTCTTCCGTATCGAACCAGAGGAGCCAGTAGACAGGCGGCTGGGCCGCGAGGGATGGGCAGAGAAGCAGGAGCAGGCAAAGAATCCGCATGGTTCACCCCGCAAGACCGGGCACGCCGCCCATCGTTCGGGCCGAGCGGACGGCGCGGAGGATGGCTTCGGCGACGGCTTCGGCGGCGGCGGCGCCGAGCGCGTCGGGATGGGCTTCGAGGGCGCCGGTGGCGAGGGCGATGCAGAGGTCGCCATCGACGGAAGTGTGGACGGGAGAGACGGCGCGGACGAGGCCCTGCTGGCCCATCTGGGCGAGCCGTGCGGCCTGGACTTTGGAGAGGCGCGCGTTGGTGGCGACGACGGCGAGCGTTGTGTTGCGGCCGGGGATGGAGGGGCCGGCGCCGGACTTGAGCAGCTCGGCCGAGCTGGCGAATTCGCGAGACTCAGGGGATTTACGCGCGCCCGCAACAATGCGGCCCGTGCGCGGATCGACGACGTCGCCCCAGGCGTTGACGGCGACGAGAGCAGAGACCCTGACGCCGGCGGGCAATTCGACGGTGAAGGAGCCGATGCCGCTCTTCATGGCGTGGGCGAGGCCCAAGGCCTTGCCGACGGTGGCGCCGGTTCCAGCGCCGACGCAGCCTTCGGCGACGGGGCCGTCGTGGGCGGCGGCTGCGGCGGCTTCGCCCATTTCGCGCGTGGGGCGTACGTTGGGCTTGCCGATGGCGAGGTCGTAGAGGATGGCGCAGGGAACGATGGGCACGGCGGCGGCGCCGGTCTGGAAGCCGATGCCCTTCTGTTCGAGAAAGCGGCGCACGCCGCTGGCGGCCTCGAGGCCGAAGGCGCTTCCGCCGGCCAGCACGACGGCATGGACGTGAGGCGCGATGTGGAACGGGCTCATGACGTCCATCTCTTCCGTGCCGGTGGCGCCGCCGCGGATGTCAGCGCCGGCCACGGCGCCTTTCTCGCAGAGGATGACGGTGCAGCCGGTGAGGGCTTCGTAGTCGGAGGCGTGGCCGACGCGGATGCCGGCGATGTCGGTGAGTCCCTTCATTGGCGGGAAGGATGGCGGCATTTCCGGGCCGCTGCAACCGCTATGCTAGCATCAAGTCAGCGAGAGGAACGGCCCCTTGCTGGATCTCCTCAAACGGCCCGTCTACACGTTTCAGGAATTCATCCTCCTTTCGATCCGGGCGATCCGCGGGCTGTTCCGCAAGCCGGCGTACTGGGGCGACACCGTCATCCAGATGGACCTGATCGGCGTGGGGAGCCTGCCGGTGGTGTGCCTGACCGGGTTTTTCAGCGGCGCGGTGATGGCGTTGCAGATGTCGCGGGCGCTGCAGACGTACGGGGCGACGTCGCAGGTGGGCAAGATCGTGGCCATCACGATGGTGCGCGAAATGGGGCCGGTGCTGACGGCGTTGATGGTGGCCGGGCGGAACTCCTCGGGCATGGCGAGCGAGCTGGGCTCGATGAAGGTGACCGAGCAGATCGACGCCATGCGGGCGCTGGGGACAGACCCGGTGCTGAAGCTGGTGAAGCCGCGGCTGCTGGCCACGGCGATCGTTCTGCCCCTGCTGACGGTGATCGCCGACTTTCTGGGGCTCGTCGGGGGCTGGGTGGTGGCGTGCGTCATGCTGCAGCTGACGCCGGGCGCGCAGTACTGGGAGACGGCGTGGCGCGCCATCGAGTACAACGACATCGCGCAGGGGCTGATCAAGCCTTTCTGCTTCGCCATCGTTCTGGCTCTGGTGGGCTGCTATTACGGGATGCAGACGACGGGCGGCACGCAGGGCGTGGGACGCTCGACGACGCAGGCGGTGGTGGTGGCGAGCGTCTGGGTGGTGGTGCTGACGTTCATCATCGGGCGCATCTTCACCAATCTCTGAGAGGCCATGGCTCCAGACGCAAACGAAAGGGTGATGGTTTTTGACAGCGTCTGCCTGAGCTTCGGCGGGGAGTGCGTGCTGGAGGGGATATCTTTCGAAGTCCTGCGCGGAGAGACGCTGGTGATCCAGGGCGCGGCGGCAAGCGGCAAGACGCTGATCCTGAAGCTGGCGCTGGGGCTGATCCGTCCCACGCGCGGGCGCATCCTGCTGTTCGGGGAAGACACGACGGGCTACACGGACGAGCAGTGGAACGACATCCGGGCGCGGATCGGGATGCTGTTTCAGGAGGGCGGGCTGTTCGACTCGCTGACCGTGGAGGAGAACGTCGCCTATCCGCTGCTGAACCAGAAGCGGACGCCGTTGAGCGAAGCCGAGGTCCGGCGGCGCGTGGAGGAATCGCTCGAGTTCGTCGAGCTGGGCCATACGCTGGACAAGTTCCCGAGCGAGCTGAGCGGCGGCATGCGGCGCCGCGTGGGCATCGCGCGCGCGATCGTGACGCAGCCGGAGCTGCTGCTGTACGATTCGCCGACCGCGGGGCTGGACCCGATCACCGCCACGACGATCATGGCGCTGATCGTGAAGGGGCGCGACGCGAGCCACGCCACGACGGTGATGGTGACGCACCGGCACCAGGACGGCGAACTGCTGGACCGCTACCGGTGGGATCCGGCGCAGGGACGGCTGGTTCCTGCCGAGCCGGGGACGACGCGGACGCGGTACATGGTGCTGCGGGAAGGGAGGATCGTTTTTCTTGGGACGCCCGCCGAATTCGACGCCTGCCGGGACGAATATGTGGCCAAGTTCGCCAGCCGCTAGGGTTCGCCACGGGGTCGCCCCGATCGTGGGAAGCTAGGGAGAAGAGCCATGCCATCGTCGCAAAAGGTCGCCTGGTCCCAGCTTCGGGTGGGGATCATGGCCATTGTGGCCATGTCGCTGCTGGCCGTGCTGATCTTCCTCATGACGGGCGCCGACAATCCGTTCGAGGAAAAGGCCACTCTGTACACCTACATGATGGATTCGGCGGCGATGACGGAAGGCTCGGCGGTGCGGCTGAACGGCATCCTCATCGGGAAGGTGAGGAAGATCGAAATCACGGGCGATCGGGACAATTCGCGCGCGGTGAAGATGACGCTGCAGATCGACCGCACGGCGCTGCCGCTGATTCCGGAGGACTCGATCATCGGCTTCAGCGCGGAGAACGTGCTGGGGTCGAAATTCCTCAACATCCGCCGTGGAACGAGCCAGAAGACGGTAGCCGATGGGGGGACGCTTCAGGCGCGGGATGACAAGGATTTCCTGGAAGTCGTGCAGTCGGCCATGCCGCTGCTGGATTCGATGCAGTCGATTCTGCGGCGCGTGGACGGGCTGATCGAACACATCGAGTCCGGGCGCGGGAACCTGGGCCGCCTGATCAAGGACGAACAGCTGTATACGCGGATCAACGACACGCTGGGCGAGGTGCAGCAGATCACCGCCGCCGTGCGGCAGGGAAAGGGCACGATCGGGCATCTGGTGTACGACGAGGACCTGTACAACGATCTGCGGCGCACGCTGGGGCGCTTCGACCGGCTGGCGGAAGGACTGGAGCGCGGCGAAGGCACGGCGGGCAAGCTGCTGAAGGACCCTGCGCTGTACGACGAGCTGCGCGCGACATCGAAAGAGCTGCACACGCTGGTGGAGAACCTGAACAGAGGCGAGGGCACGGCAGGCAAGCTGCTGCGGGATGAAGCGTTGCACAACCGGATCGTGGCCACGCTCGACAAGGTCAACATGACGATCGACCGGCTGAACGCGGGGCAGGGCACGCTGGGGCAGCTGATGACCAACCCCGCGCTGTATGAGAACCTGACGGCGACGTCGGCGCAGATGACGGCGCTGATGAAGGATTTCCGGGCGAATCCGAAGAAGTTCCTGACGATTCAGCTGAAGCTGTTCTGATGGCGGCGCGCATTCTGACGGTCAACGCCGACGACTTCGGCTTCACGCGCGGCGTCAACCGCGGCATCGTGCATTGCCACCTGCACGGCATCCTGACGTCGACGACGCTGATGGCGAACGGCGCAGCGTTTGACGATGCCGTGGAACTGGCGCGGGCGCATCCCTCGCTGGACGTGGGCGCCCATCTCGTGCTTGTGCAGGGGCGGTCGGTGCTGACGGGAGAGCCGTTGCCGCGGAGCGTTCCCGCGCTGCTGCGCGCGCTGGCGCTGGGACGGGTGCGCCCCTATGAGGAGCTGCGCGCGCAGATGGAAAAGATCCTCGCAGCCGGCGTGCGCGTGACGCATCTGGACACGCACAAGCACACGCACCTGCTGCCGCCGGTGCTGGACGCCGTGCTCCGGCTGGCGGCCGAATACGGCGTGCGCTGGGTGCGGCGGCCGTTCGATCTGCCGCTGCCAGCTTCGCGCAGGCCGGTTCCCGCCGGAACCCGGCTGGCGCGGCGCGCCATGGCGGCGCTGGAAAAGCGCTTCGAGAAGCGCTTCCAGGCGGGCGGCGTCCGCACCCCGGATCACTTCGCCGGGTTCCAGTGGACCGGACGCTTCGCAACCGAGGACCTGACGGCTCTCCTGCACAGGCTGCCTGAGGGCGTCACGGAGTTGATGACGCACCCCGGATGGTGCGACGAAGACCTGCAGCGTGCACGGACACGGCTGAAAGAAAGCCGGGAGCAGGAACTGCGGGTTCTCACAGATCCGCGTTTCCGGGAGACGCTTGCGGAATGCGGAATCCGGCTGGCGTCCTACAGGGATCTGGAGGGCGGATGAAAAACGGCCGGGCCGGTCAGCGGCCGAAGTAGGCTGCGTTCTTCTGCGCGTAGTCCTTCCACTTTTCGGGGAGGTCGTCGAGAGCGAAGATGGCGCTCACCGGGCAGACGGGCACGCAGGCGCCGCAGTCGATGCACTCGACGGGGTCGATGTAGAGCATTTCGGCCTGCTCGTAGCCGGGCTCGTCCTTGCGCGGGTGGATGCAGTCGACCGGACAGGCGTCGACGCAGGCGGTATCCTTGGTGCCGATGCACGGCTCAGCGATCACATAGGCCATGGTGGAATCCCCTCTCTACGGTGAAACCCAGCAACCTCTACCACTGAAGCTAGCATAGGGCGCGCAGGGCTTTCAATTTTCGGGCATTTCCCGCCGATTCCGGCCTTTCGCGGCAGCGCGCATACAGGCTTTCCCGGCGCCTGATCCCCGCTGCGCGCGATGGGAAGCCGCGCGGTCATTGTCTACAATGAGCATGATGATTGCGCCAGTCAGGAAGGCCGTCTTTCCCGCTGCGGGCCTGGGCACCCGATTTCTGCCCGCCACGAAGGCGATGCCCAAGGAGATGCTGCCGCTGGTGGACAAGCCGCTGATCCAGTACGGCATCGAGGAGGCGATCGCCAGCGGCATGAGGAACATCGTCATCGTGACGGGGCGCGGCAAGACGGCCATCGAAGATCACTTCGACGTGTCCTTCGAGCTGGAGCATCTGCTGGAGCAGCGCGGCAAGGCGGAGACGTTGCAGGCCGTGCGGGCGATCTCGGACATGATCGACGTGGCCTATGTGCGGCAGAAGGAAGCGCTGGGCCTGGGGCATGCCGTCCTGCGGGCGAAAGACCTCGTGGGGCCGGAGCCGTTCGGCGTCGTGCTGTCGGATGACGTGATCGACGCGGCCGAGCCCTGCCTGCGGCAGCTGCTCCGCGTGTATGAATACTACGGCGCCTCCGTGCTGGCGTTGATGGAAGTGCCGCAGGAGCAGATCAGCGCCTACGGCGTGGTGGCTGCCGAGCCCCGGCCGCACGACGGCCTGGACGGAAGGGTGTTCCGCATTCACGACCTTGTCGAGAAGCCCCGGCCTGATGACGCGCCCTCGAACCTCGCCATCATCGGGCGCTACATTCTCACGCCGGAGATCTTCACGGCGATCGAGAACACGCCGCCCGGCCGCAACAACGAGATTCAGCTGACTGACGCGCTTCGGATTCTGCTGAAGACACGGCCGATTTACGGAGTCAAATTCGAGGGCAGGCGATTCGACGCCGGCGACAAGCTGGGCTTTCTGCAGGCGACAGTCGAGTTCGCGATGAAGCGGCCCGACCTCGGCGAGCCATTCCGCGCCTACCTTCGTTCCCTGGAACTCGGCTGAGCTATCCGGAAACAGGCACGGGCAGCAGGAAGGCGAGAATCAGGGCCGCCATCACCGCCATGAGCACACGAACCGCCATGGCGGAACCCTCCGGCTGCTGATTCTGTTCCCGGCGCGGCGCGTTGTCAAGCCTCCATGTACGGCATGGGCGGCACCTTGCCTAGGAGCCGCGTGTAGACAGTGAGCGCGCCCCGGTGGTGCGCCGTATGATCGCGGATGGCGCCAAGGATGGCGAAGCGCGGCGCGCCGCCCATGATCGGGCCGGGCGGCAGCAACGCTTCCCACTCCGAAGGCTCATGGGCGGCAATGGCCGCCTGCCCGGCGGCAAAGGCCCTTTGCAGCCACCGGCGCGCTTCGGCCAGAGATGTCACCGCGCGGACTTCGCGATCCATCGCTTCCCAATCCATCGGGAAGCCGTCAGGGTTGAATGCGCCATTGAAGAACCACTCGACGGTCTGAGCCACATGGGCCACCTGCTGCGCTGCAGTAAAGGTTCCCTCGGCGGGCGCAAAACCGGAATCCTCTTCCGTCAGGCTGCGCGTCGACCGCTCGAAATACTCCTGGATGTTTGCGAGGTCCTGCTGCAGGTCTGCGATGATGTAGTCCTTCATGGACGAACCTCCTCCTCGCGGGGCAGACTCCAGTGTCGCTGAACAGGAGAGGAAAAACAAGCGGGCGGCGGCTTCAGCGCGCGGCGGCGCAGGCATCCCGGCAGCGGCGGGAAGCCAGCATGCGAAGCACCACCAGATCGGAGGGCTGGAAGTACATGCGGGGCAGATTGGCCAGATGCTCGTCATCCTCGAGCAGATGGTCGCGGACGAGCGCACGGAACTCGTCCAGGGTCACGCCGAGCTGCCGGGCGGCCTCGGCTTCGTTGTAATAGCCTTTGGGCGGGCGAGTGGTTCTCATGCCGGTTCGCCTGATGTCACCCTGATTCTAGCCTGCGGCGCCGGGATTTCTGAATCCGCAAAAGCTCTGAGACGCCCCACTTTGGGGACAGAGTGCGCGGGCGCCCGGGCAGGACTTCCGTACTAAGGTTCCGCCACGGCCTCGGGGAGGGTACACTGATTCGCGGAGGTCCGCCATCATGGCATCCCGCCGAACCCTGCACGGGGCCCATCCTTCCACGGCTGTTCTGACGCGCGGATTCGATCCCCGCTTGTCCGTCGGCAGCGCACGTCCCGCCGTGTTCCGCAGTTCCACGTACGTGTTTTCGAGTCCGGAAGCGGCCGAGCGCGCCTTCGCGCTGCTGACAGGCAAGGCCGAGCTCGAGCCGGGCGAGCAGCCAGACCTGATCTACTCGCGGTTCAATCATCCGAACGCGGAGATCCTCGAAGACCAGATCGTGCCGCTCGAGGAAGGGGCCGAGTGGGCGATAGTGTTCAATTCGGGCATGGCCGCGATCATGACGACGGTGCTGGCTCTGCTGAAGCCCGGCGACGCCATGGTGTACACGGTGCCGCTCTACGGCGGCACGCAGCACCTGGTTCATGATCTGCTCGAACCGCTCAACATCCGCTGCGTGCCCGTCATCGCCGGCCGTTCGGCCGAGATCGACGAAGCCATCCGCTCGACACCGGGGCTGAAGGCCGTCTTCATCGAAACGCCGGCCAATCCGACGATGGTGATGACGGACATCAAGCGCGCCGCGCTCACCGCGGCTTCGCTGGATCCGAAGCCCGCGGTGATCGTCGACAATACGTTCCTCGGACCGGCGTTCCAGCATCCGCTCACGCTGGGCGCGGATCTGGTCGTCTACTCGGCCACGAAGTACCTGGGCGGGTTTTCAGACCTGCTGGCGGGCGTGGTGCTCGGGGCGGATCCGAAGTTCGACAAGCCGATCCGCGCACGGCGGGGGCTGTTCGGCAACATCCTGCAGCCGGACGAGTGCTGGATTCTGGACGGGCGGCTGCCGACGGTGAGCCTCCGCATGAACCGGCAGTCGAAGAACGCGCAGCGCATCGCCGAGAGCCTGGTGAAACGGCCCGAGATCCGCCATGTCTATTACCCCACGCTGTTCGACGATCCGGAGCAGATCCGCATCCGGCTGTCGCAGTGCGATTACCCCGGCGCGATGATTGCGCTGGACCTGCACGGCGGCAAGCCGGCGGCGTTCGAGTTCCTGCGCAGCATCCGGCTGGCGCATAACGCCGTGTCGCTGGGCGGGATGGAGACGCTGGTCTGCCATCCAGCGACGACGACGCACGCCGGGTGCAGCGAAGAAGAACGGCGCATCGCGGGCATCACAGAGGGCATGGTGCGCATCTCCGTGGGCGTGGAAGACTGGCGCGACCTGCTGCGCGACTTCGAGCAGGCGCTGGACCGCGTGTCGGAGTTCCTCGCCTCGCAGCCGCAGGCGGCGCGCTAGCGGAAGAAGGTGCGCCAGAAGACAACCGTGAGCGCGTGGGTCACCATCGAGGCGCGGATGCCGCCGCCCGCGCGGAACGCCAGCCCGTAGAACACGCCCGCCACGCTGGCCACGATGGCGAAGCGCCAGTTGGGAAACCCGCGGAAGCCGAGATGCGCCAGGCCGAACAGCGCGGACGCGGCCCACAGGCCGGCGCGCTGCTGCAGCAGGCCGCGGAAGAAAAATTCCTCGCTGAGCGCGACCACCCACAGAATGCCGAAGAAGGTGGCAACGGCGTTCAGGGCCACGACCGGCCAATCCGCTTCCGGCCAGGCGGGACGCGCGAAGCCGGTGGCGACGGCCAGCACAAACGCCACGGGCGCGAGCATCAGGAAATAGCGCAGGCCGGTCTTCCACTCATGCGCCAACGGCCAGAAACCGAAACCGACGCCCTGCGGCTGAAGATCGCGAAGCACCGTCAGCAGCGTGGTGCGGATCCACATCAGCTGTCCGAGGAATTCCATGCGGAGCTCTCCGGCGGGCGGATACAGGGGACGGAAGGCCTTGAACAGGATGGGTGCGGCGGCGAGCGCCAGCAGCAGCGCCCAGCCGTGGCGGGCGCGGCTCAACGCCGGGCTCACGAGCACGAAGGCCGCGGCCATGGCGCCCAGCCAGAGCACGCTTTTCAGGCTGCTCTGCGGCATCGCCACGTGATAGAGCGCGCAGGACAGCGGGGCCGCCGCCACGAGCAGGCGCGGCTGCCACTTCCGCCTCCACCGCTCGCGCGCCATGGAGGCGTACAGCGCCGCTTCCACCAGGACGGCGACGGCCACCCATGCGGTCAGCTGCGGGTCGCCGCCGAGTTTGTCGAGCCACGGCATTCCCTTCAATCATAGGGCGCGGCCGCCGGAGAGCGCGCAGGGCGAGGGGGTGTACAATCAGGGCAAGCTGACTGAGAAAGGCACGCCCATGAACCGCCGTGAATTCGTTTCCACCTCCGCTGCATCGCTGGCCGCCGCGCAGACCGGCAGTCGTCTGCCCATGCGCAAGGGGATTTACTGGAGCATGCTTCCGTCGAAGCTGACTGTCGAGGAGCGCTTCGCGCTGGCCAAAGAGTGCGGCTTCCAGTCGGTGGAGTGCCCCACCATGGATGAGAAGTCACAGGTGGAAGAGGTGCTCGCCGCCAGCCGCAAGACGGGGCTCCCGGTGCACTCGGTAATGAACCGCGACCACTGGAAATTTCCGCTGTCAAGCCCTGATCCGTCTGTGGTGGAAAAATGCGTCCACGGCATTGAGACGAGCATCCGCAACGCGAAAGCGTGGGGTGCGGAGACGGTGCTGCTGGTGCCCGCGGTGGTGAATGCCGAGGTCGGTTACAAACAGGCATGGGACCGCTCGACGGCGCAGATCCGCAAACTGCTGCCTCTGGCGCGCGAGAACAAGGTCGTCATCGGCGTAGAAGAAGTCTGGAACAAGTTCCTGCTGAGCCCGCTGGAGTTCGCGCAGTACGTGGATCAGTTTGAAAGCCCGTGGGTGAAGGCGTATTTCGACGTCGGCAACATGGTGCTGTTCGGGTTTCCGCAGGACTGGATCCGCACTCTGGGCAAGCGCATCGTGAAGGTGCATCTGAAAGACTTCGCCTGGCGCACGTACACGATTCCGGGAGATCCGCCGCAGAAGAAGCGCGTGCCGGAATTCGTCGACCTGCGCGAAGGCGAGATCGACTGGAAGGCTGTGCATCAGGCGTTTCTCGAGATCGGCTACCGCGGCGACGCGACGGTGGAACTGCGCGGAGGCGATGCGGAGTATCTGAAGGAAGTGAACCGCCGCGTGGATCTGATTCTGGAAGGCGCATAAACAGATCCGGACAGCCAGAGGGCGCCAGGCGCGCGGATCCGGGGAGGAAGAGTCGATGAAGAAATTTCTGCTCGGCATCATCGCCGGGTTCATCATCGCCGGCGTGACGGCGGTGGTGCTGTTTTTCGCAGCCGTCAAGTTCGCCCAGCGGGCGCCCGAGCCGCCGGAAGCGGCGTGGCTTTCGCTGCGCATGGGCGGCGACATGCCGGAGCTGCAGCCCATGATGCTGCCGCTGCCCGCCTGGGAATCCCGGGCGCCGCTGACGGTGGCAGAAGCATGGAGCGCGCTGCGGCGGGCGGCGAAAGACGACCGCGTGAAAGGCGTGCTGCTTCGGCCGCGCGGACTCGCCATCGGCTGGGGGAAGCTCGAGGAGATCCGCAGCGGCATCGGGGAAGTGCGCAAGGCGGGCAAGCCGGTTCACGCATGGCTGTCGAGCCCCGGCACGCGCGAATATTACCTGGCTTCCGCGGCGGACAAGATCTACATGGCGCCAGAGGACGTGCTGGATCTGCGCGGGCTGCGCGTCGAGGCGATGTATGTCAAGGGGACGCTGGACAAGCTCGGCATTGAAGTGGAGATCGAGCACGCGGGCAAGTACAAGGACGCTGGCGATATGTTCACGCGCACGGGCATGAGCCCGGAGACGCGCGAGGCGCTCAACGCGATTCTCGATGATCAGTACGCGCGGCTCGTCAAGGCGCTGGCCGAATCCCGCAAGACGTCCGTGGAGAAGGCGCGCGCGCTGATCGACGGCGGACCTTACGTCGCGCCGAAGGCGGTCGCGGCAGGACTGATCGACGAACTGCTGTACGAGAAAGACGCCGAGCAGAGGGTGGAAGAAGTCTCCGGCGCGAAGGCGAAGGACAAGCCCAAGGCGCTGGGCGCGCGCGAATACCTGCGGATTCCGCCGGACCTGAAAGGCAAGAAAGTGCGGCAGGTGGCGCTGCTGATCGCGCAGGGCAGCATCCTCCGCACGTCCCCGGCTGATCTCTTCGGTGAAGAGCAGGCCATCACGCCGAAAGGGATCGAGCAGCAGGTGAAGCTGATCGAAAAAGATCCCTCGATCCGCGGCGTGATCGTGCGCATCGACAGCCCCGGAGGCGATGCCGTGGCTTCCGACGAGATTCTGGAGCAGCTCAAACGGCTCTCGCGCAAGAAACCGATGATTTTCTCGATGTCGGATGTCGCGGCCTCGGGCGGCTACTACATGGCCATGACCGGCGATCCGATCGTCGCCTATCCGGGCACCATCACGGGTTCGATCGGCGTCATCTACGGCAAGGCGAACCTGCGCGGGCTGTACGGCAAGATCGGTGTCAACAAGGAAATTCTCAAACGCGGGCAGTTCGCCGATCTCGATTCCGATTTCCAGAAGCTGACGCCGGAAGGGCGGGCGAAGCTGCGGGAGACGATCGATTTCATCTACACCGGCTTTCTCAAGCGCGTCTCCGAGGGCCGGAAGAAGAAGGTGGACGAGATCGAGCCGCACGCGCAGGGCCGCGTCTGGAGCGGCGAGCGGGCGCTTGCGCTCGGGCTTGTCGACGCGAACGGGGGCATCGATGCGGCGGTGGAGATGCTCAGGAAGAAGGCGGGCATCCAGGACGACGAGGTGGTGAGGGTGAGCGTGTATCCCTCGCCCAAGAGCTGGTTCGAGACATGGTTCCGCCCGTCGCCTTCGGATGAAACTGCGTGGGACGCCGAGACGGCGTTGCTTGTGCGGCACATGCCCGCGGGCCTGGCGCCGTGGCTGCAGGGCGGCTTCCTGCGCGTGCTGCCCTATCAGATCCGGATCGAATAGGCGCAGGCCGGCCTCGCCCGGAAAACGCTGGGCAGAGGAAGCGGCGTTGGTTGCCTCCGGCCGGCTCCCTCAACAAGATTGCAAGACCAGCCAGACGGAATCGAAGCGCCACTGCGCCCGATCGGCCCTGCGGATCAAAAAATAGACCGCGCCCTCGTCGCCCCAATGCATGCCTGCGGATTCGTCCGGACCCAATTGCAGCAGCAATTCCCATTCGGCGGCGCCGCGATGAACGTCCGGTTCCTCGGCGCCCTCAAACAGGCTTGAACTGACCTGCATCCCCAGAGACGCAGCGTAAGGATAGTATTTCGGCTCGTCCTGAAGGGCTTCAGGGTGACCGCCGAGCCGGTGGAAGGTCGGCGGCATGAGGTTCCGCCAGGCAGCCAGGCATTCGAAGTAGGAATCGCACTCCTCCTGGGTGAGCTGCAAAGGCGCCAGGATCGGGTCAGTACAGTCTGGCAGCGAAAGCTCCACCCCGGAAGGCTCCAGGCGCACTCCCTGGAAGCGCAACTCCGCGGTCAAGCTTTCGGGGAAAGGTCTGACGGCGGGCTCGAACAAGCCGCGGGATTCGTAGATCACCTGGGCGCAACCACGGTCGCCGGGATCATAGCCCCAGGCTCCAAGGCCGCCTTCGTAGAAGAAATACAAAGCCCCGCTGTCCGGCAACTTCAGTGAGCTGGCGCTGGGAACGCGGGACAGATCGATCTGGGCAATGAAGGCCAGCGGCCGGCCGCGCCATTCCGGCCACTGCACATCGGGATTCAAGTTCGGGCGCCCGCCCATGCGGCTCACCGCGCTTTCTGACGGTTGTCCGGGGGCAAGAAATACGGTGGGCAAGGCGGCGGCTTCAATCTCGGTGGCAATCCGGTCGAGATGATGCATATGCAGGAGTTCTCGGACGTTCACCATGGCGCCCATTTTATCGTTACGGCTCCGGCGGCGCACCACCGCAGTCCGGGACCGCCCCTGGGCCAGCGGCGGCCCGCTGCGCATCCGCAGTTGCTCTTGCACGGCGGAAACAGCCCGGCAAAGGAGAGGCGGCCAGTTTTCAGGAGAGCTTCTTCTTCAGCAGTTCGCTCAAGGCGGCAGGGTTGGCCTGGCCGCGCGTCGCCTTCATCACCTGGCCGACGAAGAACTGCAGCAGGCTGGTCTTGCCGCTGCGATACTGCTCGAGCTGCTTCGGGTTGGCTTCGATCACCTGATCGATGATCCGTTCGAGTTCGCCCACGTCCGACATGGCCCGCAGCCCCTCGCGCTCCATGATGGTGCGGGCGCTTTCGCGCGACTCGAACATTTTCGGCAGGATTTCCTTCGCCAGCTTTCCCGTCAGCTCGCCCTTCTGGATGAGCGAGATCAACTCGCCAAGCCGTTCCGGCGCCACGGGGCAGAGGGCGATATCCAGACCCGCTGCATTCAGCAGCGCGGCCAGATCGCCGGTCACCCAGTTGGCGGCGGCGCGCGCGTCGCCGCATGATTCGACAACGGCCATGAAGTAATCGGCCAGCTCGCGCGAAGCGGTCAGCACCTGCGCGTCGTACACGCGCAGCCCGTACTCTTCCACGAACCGCCGCCGCAGTTCGGCGGGCATGGCAGGCATGGTGCGCCGGATGGAATCGAGCCACTCTTCGCTGACGGTCAGGGGCAGCAGGTCGGGCTCGGGGAAGTAGCGGTAGTCGTGAGCCTCTTCCTTGCTGCGCATGGAGAAGGTTTCGTCGAGTTCGGGATCGTAGAGGCGCGTCTCCTGAATCACGCGGCCGCCGGACTCGAGCACGGCCACCTGCCGCGAGATCTCGAAAAACAGCGCCTGCCGGAGGAAGCGGAATGAATTGAGGTTCTTGATCTCGACCTTGGTGCCGAACTCCGCCGCGCCGCGGCGGCGGACGCTGACGTTGGCGTCGCAGCGCAGATTGCCCTTTTCCATGTCGCAGTTGGACACGCCGGCGAACTGCATGGCGAGCTTCAGTTCGGTCAGGTACTCGTAGGCTTCTTCCGGGCTGCGCAGGTCGGGCTCGCTGACGATTTCGGCCAGAGGCGAGCCTGTGCGGTTCAGATCGACGTAGGAGAAGCGGTCGCTGTCGCGGTAGCCTTCGTGAGAGCTCTTTCCGGCGTCGTCTTCGAGGTGGAGGCGGCGCACGCCGATGCGGCGAGGACCGGCGGGCGTCTGGATCTCCACCCAGCCGTGCTCGGCCAGCGGCTGGTCATATTGCGAAATCTGGTAGCCCTTGGGCAGGTCCGGGTAGAAATAGTTCTTGCGCGCGAAGATGCTGCGGCGGCGAATCTCGCAATGCAGCGCGAGCGCGGCGCGGATGCCGAGTTCGACGGCGGCGCGGTTGAGCACCGGCAGCGCGCCAGGCATGCCGAGGCAGACGGGGCAGACGTTGGTGTTGGGCGCGGCGCCGAATTCGTTGGGGCAGCCGCAGAAGATCTTGGTGCGCGTGCCGAGCTGGACGTGGACTTCGAGGCCGATGACAGGCTCGTAGAGTTCGAGTTGCTCGGGCGTCGCGAGCCGGGGAGCGGCGGTGCTCATGCATTCGATTGTAAAGGCCGGAGAGGAGCAGCGGCTTTCGGCCCGTCCAGAAGCGCCACAGGCGGGCGCAGGTGCGGTCTTTGCTCTCCCGGGTCGGCCATGAACAAGGCGTCAGAAGACCCGCCCCGATGCCAGCTGTGCTCCGGCTCACTTTTCCTGCAGTTGACGGAATGGACCGTGTCGATTCAGGATTCTCTGGAAGGGAGCTTCGCTATGAGCGAACCGTTGAAGACTTTGCTGGTGACCCTAGTCGGTGGATCTCCAGGCGGGGTTGTCGCCGGGGTGATCCATTGCAGGCCGGAAAGGGTCCTGTTTGTGTGCAGCCCCGAGACCCGGTCCTCTGTGACTGAGGGCGGGAATGGCGGCGAGCCATCCATCCTGGCAAGGCTGCGCGGGAACCACTTCGAATTGCCTGCAGGCGCCTACGACGTCATCGAAATCGACGATGCTCAAGACCTGGAATCTTTCGTGACGAAGATGAGGAAAGTTGTCGAGCCAGAGGTCCGGAAGTGGCTGCGTCGCGGAGATGGGTACAAAGTGTGCGCGGACTTCACCGGCGGCACGAAATGCATGTCAGCCGGACTGGTGCTGGCAAGCCTAGACTGGAATTGCGAGTGGCAATACGTCGGCGGCAGGGAGAGAACCAAGGGCGGAGTGGGTGTTGTGGTCGACGGCAGTGAGAACATCGTCCATCCAAAGAATCCGTGGGACACATTGGCCTGGAGACATGTCTTGCGGGCTGCGGCGCTGTTTGACCAGGGAGACACCGGCGCAGCCACTGCGGTGGTGCACGAGGCAGTGAAGACAGCGCCGGACGGTGCGGTCAAAGGGGCGCTCTCCGCGCTCCTGCAGTTCTGCTCAATCTACCGTGAATGGGATGCCTTTCGCCACCGTGAAGCTCTGAAGAATGAGGAGAATTTCCAGAAGAACCGTTTTGCCATGATGCGCCTGCTGAGCGACCAATCTGTGGAGTTGCTCGCAAAACGGGCGGATGCCGACAGACAGATCCTCTCCCAATTGGCCGACGCAACGGGGCCTACCGGACCCTGGATCGCTGATGTGTTCTCTAACGGTGAACGGCGAATGAAGGAACGGCGCTGGGATGATGCTGCCGCCCGCTTCTACCGTTGCATCGAGGCACTTGCTCAGCAGAGGCTGGTGCAGCTTGGCATCGATTCCAGCGGAGTACCGGTAGAGAAAATTCCTGTCAATCTCCGCGCCGAATGGTGTCTGAAGCAAGGGGAGACCTTCAAACTCAGCCTCGTGCAGTGTTACAAGCTGCTGGAAGCGCTCGGTGATGAACTGGGCGCACGCGCCTCCCAATCACCGCTATTGAATCCGAAGAAATCGCCTCTTCAAATCCGCAATCAATCGATTCTCGCGCATGGATTTCAAGCAGTCTCCGAAGCTGCTGCAAACTCGCTCCGGCAGGAGTTCCTTAACCTTGCGCCGGAGGATATCAGCACGTGGGCCGTTGCTTTCCCGTCTCTCTCGCAAATGATCGGACTGAGATGAACAAGCGCTAGGCCTCCACCGGGAGGCGGATCTCCAGCTCGGCGCCGCGCGCCGGGTGGGAGTCGACGACGAGGCTGCCGTCGAGGGCGCGTACGCGCCGCATGATGCTCTGAGGGCCGAGGCGGAGCAGTTCGAGCTCTTCCAGCGTGAAGCGTCCGGAGAACGGGAAGCCCGTGCCGTCGTCCTGGATGCGCAACAGGATCTGTCCGTTCTGGCGCTCGAGCGTCACGGCGGCGCGGGAGGCGGCCGAGTGCTTGCGGATGTTGTTCAGCGCCTCGCGGACGATCTGCACGATTTCAGGACGCGCCTCCAGGTCGTCGTGCATCGCTTCGGCCGAGGCGCGGAACGTGGTGGGGATGCCGGAGTCTTTCTGGAAAAATCCGGCGGTGGAACGCAGAGCGGCGGCCAGCCCGGCGCCGTCCACCTCCACGGGCCGCATGCCGCGGATGAAGCTGCGCACTTCCGTCACCTGGCGGGCGCAGATCTGCTGGAGCTCCCTCAGCTCCTGCATGCCCGCCTCGAAATTGCGCTCGAGCATCTTGCGCAGGATCTCGAGCCGCATCTGGATGGAGATGAAGCTCTGCAGCGGGCCGTCGTGGAAGTCCGCGGCGATGCGCTCCCGCTCGTCCTCGCGCGCTCTCTGGGCCTCCAGGCGGCTGAGCACGGCCTGCCGCGATGCGGCCGACAGTCGGTCGAGAAGGCTCTGCCGCTGCAGCGCCACGATGCAGCCGAACATGCCGAGGATCAGCAGCAGCGGCTGCAGGCGGTCCATGCCGGCTGGTTGCACGCTGTTGACAAAGGCCAGCGTGAGCACGGTGGTCAGCAGCACGTCGCGCCACTCGAGCAGCGTGGCCGCCGCCAGAAACAGATAGAACGCCGCAATCGCCTGCAGCCAGAAGCGCTGTTCTCCGGCCAGCACCACGCACAGCAGGAACGCGGCCACGTCGAGGGCCGTGTTCAGCAGCCCGCCGCGGTCCAGGCGTTCCGCCCAGCGCCAGAAAATGGACACCAGGCTGTAGACGGTGACGACGGAGAGGATGAAGACCCAGGTGGCGGATTCGAGTCCGCCTTCTTCCAGCAGGATGCCGAGGCAGGCGCCGGTGACCAGCGCCCGGAGCACGCTGAGATAGCGCCGCCAGAGGTACGGAAGCACCATCTGGTCGGCGTGGATCATGCCGCGTCTACCTCACATACAGGTAGAGCGTGTGAGCACGGCCTTCGCCGTCGTCCTCGATATGCTCTTCCTTGACGGGCGTCCAGCCGGGGATGCCGAAATCGTGCGCCACCACGCGCGCGCCTTTTTTCAGCTGTTTTTCGAGCAGCGGGCGCGCTTTCTCGACCGCCGAGGGCAGCAGGTAAATGGTGATCAGGTCGGCGTCGGAATAGTTCTGCTGCAGCAGGTCGCCGTGGATGATGCGGGCGCGCTTTTCCAGCCCGAGGGCGCGGATGCGGTCCGAGGACTGCTTCACCAGGTCCTCGTCGAACTCCACGCCCACGGCGTTGGCCTTGAAGCGGTCCGCGGCCATGATCACGATGCGGCCATCGCCGGAGCCGAGGTCGTAGACTTTCTCTCCGGGCTTCAACCCGCCCAGCTTCAGCATCCGTTCCACCACCGTCTCCGGTGTCGGATAGTAAGGCGCCAGCTTTTCACCCTTGTCCTGAGCAAAGACGAAACAGGCGGCGGCGATGGCCGGCAAGGCAAGGCGCAGAACGTTCATCGGACCTCCCACAATCATGGAACGGCGTAGACGCGCACCGGGTTGCTGCGAATTCCGCCCGCTTCCACGGTCAGCTCGTGAACGCCCTCGTCGAGCAGGGCGGGCAGCTCCGCCTCCACGAGATAAAACCCCACATATCCCGGCGCCAGCGTGGCGCGCCGCACTTCCAGCGGAACCATGCCCAGCCATGCGCGCACGGGAACCGTCACCGCGGGCGGATTCTCCAGCGGCGCCGGCATCCCGGCCGGCCAGACAGGCTCCACGCGCCCCAGACCGCTCATCAGGATCTGGAGCGTCATGCCGGGACGGGCCGGATGCATCAGCTCGACGGGAGCGCCCGTGTCTGCGTCGAGCACCATCGGCGTGCCTTCGTGATCGACAAGGATGGCCGGCGAGGCAGGCGCCAGAGCCAGTCCGAAGGCCATCCGTTGCGCGCCCGTCTGCAGCGCGACCTCGACCGAGGCGCCGGTCAGTTCAAAAGGAAGCTGGATCTGCGACTGCTCCTCGCCGGCGTCGAGCACCGGGGCGGCGCGGCCTCCCGCCACGGCGGAACTGGCGCGCGCTCCGACGAGCGTCATCAGGGCGCCCGGCGCGGCGGGCCGCGAGGAGAGATCCGCGCTGTGCACGAGCCTCGGGGCGCGCCGCCGGTGCGGCGCAGGCGCGGCGAACACGCCATATCCTTCCACCGCCGCCAGCAGCGTCAGCCCGTTGTCGTCCAGCCGCACGTCCCGCACCGCTCCGCGGGGCA
>Ga0101944_10003103_pt1 | contig 24268 bp, 15 predicted proteins | sample DewCreD2012metaG_FD_75245 | JGI IMG/M metagenome (GOLD analysis project Ga0101944, IMG submission 75245) | Hot spring sediment bacterial and archeal communities from British Columbia, Canada, to study Microbial Dark Matter (Phase II) - Dewar... ... | reverse complement strand
TAAATTAAGCTGGTTTTGATTGGGTGATTTTCCTATCATAATTCTGCAAGTTTTTTTAACAAAATTCGGCTTTTCTTGCAGATTTTAACGTGTTAATCGTAAAAAGTTATTAACATAATATGTTCATTATCAACAACTTAAAATCTTATTAAGGATTGACTAGATAGTGAGGATTTCCTTTAACATAAAATCCTTGCCGATATCGTCCTTGCGACCTATATCTGAATTTGGCTTTTGAAGGACAGCATTAGATAGTGAGGATTTCCTTTAACATAAAATCCTTGCCGATATCGTCCTTGCGGCCGATATCTGATTTTATGTTAACCAGCAGAGCTGGACGGAAATCCTCAATATTTGTCCTATAATTAATATTATGTTAAATAAAAGATTGTAAAATAAAAGGGAGACATAAGTGTCCCCCTTATGATTATTTCGGTTGTAAAGATTCAAGTTTTTGTTTCACTGAATTGTATTTGTCATTCATTTTCAATCGTATATAGATTTCCTTAAGCGATCGCAGACAATCCAGATTTTCTGGTTCAAGCGTAGCTGCTTTTTCTATATATGGTAAGGCCTGTTTGAACTTTTCTTCAGCTCGTAACATCTCTGCGGTATATTTAGCTTCCTGGTTAATAGGAATATCCTTGGCAGCATTTAAAATATCAACTCCCTGATTAAAATGAATTGCCCCTATATTAAAAACTGCATTGAAATACGTCGAGTCGACCTTTATCGCTTTTTCATACGACGCAATAGCATTTTCGGGCCTGTTCAATTTTTCATTGAGATTGCCTTCTGCCCAGTATAACGTAACATTCGTCGGCTCCTTCTCCTGTGCCATTTTAAGATATGTAAGTGCATCCTGCGGCGAAATGCCCGTAATCAGGTAGATATTAACAAGTTCAAAAATGATATTTGTGTTCGGATCACATTTTACCATTCCTTCTTTCAGTATTTTAATGGCATTAGCTGTATCGTTCAATCCCCAGTACGCTTCTTTCATTCCTACATATGCTGCTTCTCCTTTATAATTCATATCACGGCATAATGTCATTAATTCCAATCCTTTAGCATAGTCCTTTGAAAGGTTTGCTGTAGCTCCGGCATAAAACATAACCACGGTATCAATAGCTCCCTTGTAGAACCTGAATTTTTTAATTTCGAGGCAATTCAGCAGATGGTCCTTTGCAGTACCATACTCTTTAGCGTCAAATTTTTCAGATGCAAGGGTTCGCAGATTATTATACATCCCTTCAAGCTTAAGAATCATCTCGTTTTTCAGTTTATCCATTGGATCGAGTTCATGGGCTTTTTTATAATTTTCGACGGCAGCATGCAATGGATGTATTCCATCAGAGAAAAATTCAGTTTTATTGGCTTTGAATACCTCATAATAGAAATTTCCGATAGTCACCCATAATTTAGGGTTAATCTTATTTTCTTCGTACTTAAGGGCTGAATCAATATCAGTACGGGCTTTGTCAAATTCCCCGGATGATATATACATCCCTGCTCTGTTTATAAATTTTTTCTGTGCAAATGTAGCAGCAGTAAGGACTGCAAGCACCATTACAATTGATATTCTTTTCATCCAGATGGGTTTCATATGATTAAGGTTTATTCGTCAAAAATAAAAAATAATTAATGAACAATAAATTTATTTCTACCTTTGCGGTCATGCCCGAATGGCGGAATTGGTAGACGCGCTAGTTTCAGGGACTAGTGTTCGTAAGATCGTGTGGGTTCGAGTCCCGCTTCGGGCACAATATAAAATCAGGCATCAATTCTGGCATATTTTGCATGTGTTTCAATAAATTCTCTGCGTGGCGCTACTTCATCTCCCATCAACATGGAAAAAATATGATCGGCTTCTGCAGCGCTGTCAATGGTAACCTGCCGTAACATTCGCTTATCAGGATTCATTGTCGTCTCCCATAACTGTTCGGCATTCATTTCTCCCAATCCCTTATATCTCTGTACGGTTACTGAACCGTCTTTCCCTTTTCCAATTTCTTCAATTGCCTGCATACGTTGTTCTTCGTTCCAACAGTACTTTTCGACTTTCCCTTTTTTAACCAGATATAATGGCGGAGTGGCAATAAACAGGTGTCCTCTTTCAACCAGTTCCTTCATATAGCGGAAAAAGAACGTCATAATCAGGGTTGCTATATGACTGCCATCTACATCGGCATCTGTCATAATAACAATCTTGTTGTATCTCAATCCACTAAGATTCAGCGCCTTGCTGTCATCATCTGTCCCGATTTTAACTCCGAGAGCTGTAAAAATATTTCGTATTTCTTCGTTCTCAAATATTTTATGCTGCATGGCCTTTTCAACATTAAGAATTTTCCCTCGCAGCGGCATAATTGCCTGGAAGTTCCGGTTACGTCCTTGTTTGGCTGTTCCGCCGGCCGAATCGCCTTCAACGAGGAATAATTCTGTTTTTGATGCATCACGCAATGCGCAGTCGGCCAGTTTTCCGGGCAGGCCGGCGCCTGAAAGGACCGATTTACGCTGCACCAGTTCACGTGCCTTGCGGGCAGCATGACGCGCTGTTGCGGCAAGTACAACCTTTTGAACAATATTACGGGCATCACGTGGATTCTCCTCAAGGTAATTTGCCAGCCATTCGCTCACTGCCTGATCAACTGCGCCCATAACTTCATTATTTCCCAGCTTGGTTTTTGTTTGTCCTTCAAACTGGGGTTCGGGGACTTTTACCGAAACTACGGCTGTGAGTCCTTCACGAAAATCATCACCACTGATATCAAATTTAAGCTTGGCCAACATCCCTGATTTATCGGCATATGACTTCAATGTACGGGTGAGCCCGCGCCGGAAACCCGCCAGATGCGTGCCTCCTTCAATAGTGTTGATATTATTTACATACGAAAATACATTCTCGGTAAAGGATGTATTATACTGCATTGCTATTTCAACAGGGATATTATTTTTTTCTGTTTCAATATGGATAATTTTTTCAGTCAGTTTTTCCCTGTTGGCATCTATATACATTATGAATTCTTTTAATCCCTCTTGCGAGAAATATTCGACTGTAGTATAATGTCCATTTCCGTTTGCTGAGGAATTACCGTTTTGTTCTCCGGTATCTCTGTAGTCAGTTAACGTAAGACGAATACCTTTATTCAAAAATGCCAATTCTCTTAAACGGGCAGCAAGAATTTCAGTATTATAATCAGTTGTAATAAAAATCTCGTTGTCGGGTTTAAATGTGATAATTGTTCCGGTATCATTTGCCTGACCAGTTGTTTTAACGTCGCCCAGTGGTTTGCCGCGTTCAAATTCCTGGACATATATTTTCCCATCCCGGTGTATTTCTGCTTTTAAATAGACAGACAAAGCATTTACGCAGGATACCCCTACTCCATGCAAACCACCGGATACTTTGTATGATTCTTTATCGAACTTCCCTCCGGCATGCAGAACAGTTAACACGACCTCAAGAGCTGATTTCTTTTCCTTTTCATGATAATCAACCGGGATGCCGCGGCCATCATCAGCAACTGTCACCGATCCATCGGCATTTATGGAAACCGAAATATTTTTACAATAACCGGCCATGGCTTCGTCAATAGAATTATCCACCACCTCGTACACCAGATGATGAAGCCCTTTAACGCTAACATCACCGATATACATTGCTGGCCGTTTACGTACTGCCTCTAAACCTTCAAGTACCTGAATACTGTCAGCCGAATATTCAACTTGTTTTGATGTTGCTTGTTTAACCTGTTCTTCCATTCTGATTTTTCTCTTTTTGCTTGTTAATCGTTAATTTACAGAGTTTATACTCCTTTATAAAAAAGCCAATCAAAGGTAATAAATACAACTACTTTTTTACCACAATAAAACCTTGTTTTTTACTGCGGTTTATTAACAGGTTATTAACAATTATGTAATTGTAAAACGAATATAATCAGTATCTTAGAATGAATATGAAATTCCGAGCATCATATTGAACCTTTGTGTCGGATACTGATGCCATTTCTCGTACACTGCAGAAGTAATATTATTCAGTTTAAGAAAAGCAGAAAGCACTGTTGAATATTTGTATTCAATACCAAGGTTGATATCGGTAAATTCATTCAAACGAATCGGTTGTGCTCCCGGAAGATACGATTTGGCATAGCGCTCCCCAAGAACATAAATACCGGCGGTTGCAATAATTTTATTCTGGATATTATACGTTGCAGTAAACGATGCATCCCACAGGGGCTTATGCCATGGTTTAAGATTCGCATCCGCTATCAAATTTGCGTTATTGAAGCGGTACAGGTTGCGGTTTACGCGAAGAAAGAAAGAAAAGTTCTGAGATCTCTTAAATAATAATTCGCCGGTATATTTCCGGTATTCTACATCATAAAAGGCCACAGTAAAGTAATTACCGAGATAGGTAGAACTATCATTAACAAAAAAATACATATTGTCAATTACATCATACGAGTACAGGAAATTAAATGCCAATGAAGGGGAAAAACTGCCTTTAACACCGCCATAAATATTCATCTGATGGTCGGTATAATCATGATGTTTAAGCAAATTTGGCTCAAAACCAGGCAATAGAAATGGGTTCTGAAAGACCAGTTCAGAGTAGTTATTAATTTCGATACCACCGGTAACACCGGCATACGGTACTACATAATGCTTCATAATATTGCATTCGAGGTGACCAACCGGATAATAATGCGGTGTAGTGTAACGCAACGTTTTATTGTTATAAAGGTCAAGTCCTGCATAAGCCGACCAGATTTCGCCGTTACGGCTGATATAGGGCCTGATGTTAGCTAATACACGGGTCAAACTGTCGTTATTGTGATTAAAGATACTATATCCTCCCGCAAGTCCTATTTTATTGGATCTGAAATATCGCGCATAGTTCCCTTTTGCAGATATTTTGTGTTCGCTATTTCCAAAATAGTCGTCAAACAGCCGGTAATCCGCTTCAGCCGAAAATCCATCTTTTGAACTATCCGTCAGATGGGTAGACGATACACTGGTATTTGCATGAAAAAGGAACAAATTTTGTTTGATCTCTTTACGTTCAGGCACAAAGCCGGAGAGCGCAGGATTTAAGGTATTATAACCATAATGGTACAAGCCGTTATCTGTCATTTCCACACTCCCTTCCCATTCCATTTTTTTATACATGCGGATAGCTGACATATCGAGATATGAGTCGTGATAACCGGCAGGAACCCGTGCTCCATTATCAAGTTTCAGTTTACTGAATGATGATTCATGAAATCCATTAAAGGTATATGCATAATCCGATTCGAGTGTATTCGACACATAAATCTCACCCATTGGTTTGGTATAGTTACCTATCCCTGCTCTCATAAAGCTGTTATAAAGTTTTGTTTCAGGCACACCAAGAAGTTTTGCCGGCTTAACAGGCCTTGGAGAATAGGTGGTTCCAAGTTCGTACGGGATGATAAAATACTCAATGGCCGGTTTAATTTGCATACTGTCCTTAACCGCCGGCAGGTCGTTAATTTTTTGTGCATCGTCAATCACGGGCTGGTATGGTTTTACAATCACTACATCTTTATGAATCTCTTTTTCCTGCGCGAAGACAGAACTAGCCAAAAGCAATAATACCGACCATATAATGAGTTGACTTTTCATAGCTTATATCGGGTTTCTTTTCAGGATTTCCTTTTCTTTATCTTTTGCCTCACCGATAATTCCATCGTCTTTATTCTCGTAGTTATCCATAATACTGCGCAAGGTATGTACGGCCTGAAAGTCGTCTTTTTCCATTAAAAACACATCTACCAGAACAAAGAATGATTTTGCCAGCCAGTAGCGATGTGGAGTGTTAAGTTCAATAAATTCATACACTTCCCTTTTTGCTGCCTCCAGATCCTTTTTTTTCAGCAGATAGTCAGCTATCCGGTATTTAGATTCAGCGCCCTCAATATTACGCACATCACCAGCCAGTGTTTTATATAGAATCATTGCCGAATCGGACTTCCCTGTTTGATCGTATGAGCGGGCAACAGCGAACATCATTTTACTCCGGTTCTCGTCGGGTAGCTGATTATCTGTAAGCAGTGCTGTACCTTTATGAATAGTCCTCTGATAGTCATTCAATTTATAGAGACATTGAACCTGTTGAAATTTTGCCTCCTGTACATTCGCCGCTACATCGGCATTCTTTTCAAGGTCGGTGTAATATTTCAGCGCATCAGTAAAATTTCCTTTGTTATAGTTTACACGAGCCATACCAAGCAACGCTTCTTCGGTAAAAATACTTTTTGGCCGGTTCGTAACAAAAGCAAAAGATTCAACGGCCTCGTTATATTTTTTTAACCGGTAAAGACAATCGCCTTTATAATAATGCGCATTGAGCGTAAAACTACCCTGCGGAAAATCAGCCAGGTATTGTTCGAGTTGTACCAGCGCTCTGCTCCAATCCCCGCGCATATAAACATTAAGAGCAGCATTATATCGCATCGAATCCTTTTCATTTTCAGTAACACTGGTATATTGAGGCCTGGTACGAATATACTCCATATAGCCATCAACATTATTCATGGCTATATAAGTGTTTTTTAATCCTGCAAGAGCGCTTTTTTCCTCAGGGCTGCCTTTATAATCTTCTATAGTTCGTTTATAGCATGAGATGGCGTCTTCATACTTCTCATGATTATAGTTAATCAGTCCCAGTTGAACCAATGCCTTACTGACGTTGCTTCCATTCGGAAATTCGTTGATAACTCGGGAATACATCAAAACAGCAGAATCATCTTTTTCAAGATCAAGGTAACTGTTCCCGGTTTCAAACAAACCATCATCAATATATGGACTTTCAGGAAAGCCGGTAAAAAGTATTCTGAGTGTAGCGTTTTTTGCAGAATATTCTTCTAAAATACCTTGCGACATAGCTTTTTGAAAGAGAGCATAATCCATGCCCGACCGACTAAGGGCAAGGGTTTTATTATAAAAAACGATGGCCTGATGATATTCACGCATCATAAAAAAACAATCTGCGGCCCTGTTACAGGCGTCTGCTGTTTTTTTTGACGGATTTCCTTCGGTAGCTGAAATAAATTTACGGAACCAGGGTAAAGCAGCAGAATAATTTTTTTGAGTGAAATAACAATATCCAAGCCCGTAATGTGCATCATTGAATTCGTTCATGTCATAACTGCCAAGTGAATTTATAAAACCATTATAACTTGTAATCGCATCATTATAACGTCCGTTGCGATAAAGCGCTTCGGCGCGCCAGAAAAGCGCTCCTGCCTTGATCAGATGATCGTAAGAAGAGTAACGGAGCGATAAATCAAACAACGCAATAGCCGAATCAACAAGCTGAATACTGTATAATTCAAGTGCCCGGAAAAAGGCAATCCGTTGCAATGCTTCATACATATCCTCATTCTTGTTTTTTATTTTATTGATTGACACCAGAGCATCCGAATAATTTTTGGTACTCATATACGAAAGAACAAGGAATTTAAATGCGACATCCACTTTTTCGGATTCCGGATAAGTTGCAATGTATTTGTTAAATGCCTCGATGGCCTCGTTAAATGGCGTGAACGAAAGGTCGTATGTAAGCATTGCATAATTAAAAAGGGCATCGCGCTTTATAATTGAATCATAAGAGAGCACTGAACAAGAGTAGAACGCAAGCCGGGCTTTTTCTTTATTCCCTTGCTTCAGATAACAGTCGCCAAGGTGGTATAAGCTATTTTGCGCGATTTCTGTAGTGTCGGTTGATACTTTTTCCAATAGTGATACAGCAGAATCACAGTTTCCCATTTTATAATAAGCCATACCGATACGGTACAATTCAGCAGCCGGAAGGTCTTTAACGTTATTGCGGTAAAAACTGAAATATTTAATGGCTGAATCGTAACCGGCATTGTGATACCATGCTTCGCCAATCATCCGCGCGATTTCCGGTTTACGTTTTTCTGTGGCATTAATAAAACAACCGGTTCCATAGGCGGTAATACTATCGTATTGCTGAAGGATAAAATGAATCTGTATCAGATAATAGGAAACTACCGGTGCAAATGTCTCATTACGCTTTATCGAATTGAATCCATTCAGCGCTGTCTGATAATTCCCCTGCATATAGCCAATATGGGAGTAATAATAGATGGCGGGGGCTGTGAATGCGGTATTTTGGTTGATAATCTCGTAAAAAGCGGCTCTCGCATTCATCAAACTGTCTGTTAAAAAAGACGAATGTCCGAGTATAAAATAATATTCGGCACGTTCATCGGGTGTCAGATAAAAAACATCAATTTTTTTTAGCCAGTTGATGGCGTCGGCATACTGACCGTTGTTATGTTTTACGCGTACCATTTCAAGATACGCGTTTTTTATCAAAGGATGTCCCTGATTTCCGGCAATAAATTTTTCAATCAGAAATTCGGCATCATTATGGTGCAGTTTTACCGCGCAAATGGCTTGATAATAACTTGCATAGGAATGGATGAAGGAATGATTGTCGGCTTGACTGATAACCTTTTCGAATTGCCGGCGCGCTGCATTATACTGGTCGTTGCGAAAAAGGTATAGACCTTTCTCATAATCACCGGAAAACGAATGATATATTTCACTATGCTGAGCGCAAAGAATGCCGGGAATCAGGAAAATTAATAATTTAAACAGTTGCCTGCAGAAATTCATGGTTAATTTTTTCGCTGCTAAAAGTAATTATTATAGCCATATTTTATTCTGTTACAGCGGTTTTTTAATTAACATTCGGCTGTTAATTAGTATTTTTGTCCTGCGTATTGTAAAATAGTTATTTTTGATTCAATCTGCAAACCAATGAGCATAGATGTATTAATTGACCTGAAAGAGGCATCAGTATTTATTAACGATAATCTTATTTTATCGGGCATTAACCTTGAAATCTCCAAAGGAGAGTTTGTGTATATCATTGGCAAGGTAGGGAGCGGGAAAACCAGTTTAATTAAAACATTAAATGCCGAATTGCCATTAAAGCAGGGCTTTGGTATGGTTGCGGGATTTTCACTCAACCAGTTAAAAAAACGACAGGTTCCCTATTTGCGGCGAAAACTGGGAATCGTGTTTCAGGATTTTAAACTATTAACCGACCGTAGTGTTTTCGACAATCTGTACTTTGTATTACATGCAACAGGATGGAAAAGCAAGAAAGATATCCGGAGAAGGATTGAAGAAGTGCTGGAAATGGTTGATCTTGGCTATAAAGGGTATAAGATGCCACATCAGCTTTCAGGTGGCGAGCAACAACGTGTGGTGATTGCGCGGGCATTGCTGAATGATCCGGAGCTTATCCTTGCTGATGAACCTACAGGCAATCTCGATCCCGAGACAGCTCAGAGTATCATGGATGTACTGATGAATATCCGCAAGACAGGACGGGCAGTAGTGATGGCCACACATAATTATTATCTGATGAAAAAATATCCGGAACGCACTCTTAAGTGCGAAAAGGGTAAGCTGACAGAAGCCGGACAACCATCGGAAATTGATTTTAGCGAGCTGAAAAGCGTTGACGAAGAATAAACCATTACCCGGAATTCTGAACCTGAACAAACACATATCACAAATAACAAGCCGGAAACACGGCAGCATGATAAAAAATTTTATTGTACTGCTGTCAGCCAATACCATCGGACAAGCGATTCCGTTTTTCATCTATCCTCTCCTGACACGGCTTTATAGTCCTGACGATTTTGGTCTCCTGGCCTTATACATGAGTATTTTCACCGTCTTGAGCATTTTCTCAAATGGACGTTACGAATATGCTATTATTTTACCTGCATCCGGGGATGATGCAAAATCACTACTGTTACTCACACAGATTATTAATATCAGCACTTCATTGCTATTCCTCGGCTTCTTTATTTCGATGCCATTGCATATTGCTGCATTAATCGGAAACATTGCAATTGCCCGGCACCTTTGGATTCTCCCTTTCTCTCTTTTATTCTTTTCTCTGAATTCGGCTTTAATGCAGTATGCTACCCGCGATAAGCAGTTTACCAGTATCTCGTATAGTGAAGTAAGCAGAAGCGCTGTGACCTCGGCTTTCAAACTTCTGCTTGGATTCACACTGTTAAACGAAGCCGGACTTATTCTCGGAACACTGGCTGGTCATATTTGCGGTGCATTAGTAATTCTTTTCACTTTATTCAAACTCACCGGACGGCTGAAATTAAATTTGCAATGGGGCAAAATCAAAAAAATAGCGGTCCAATATTATGCATTCCCGACTTTTTATCTTGTGAATGCCCTAACTAATGTGATTTCCGGAACACTGCCTGTATTTGTGCTTACGCGTTGGTTTTCGCTTACTGCTGCAGGCCTCTATTCGCTGGGAATGGGACTGGTTTTTACACCTGTATCGTTATTCAGCAATTCCCTGTCACGGATACTGACCAAAGAGATTACTGATAAATATAACCTGCAGCAACCGTTAACAGGCGCACTAAAAAAAATGCTTGGCTTTTTGCTGGTTTCCGGCACATTGCCCTTTATGCTGGTTATACTGTTCTCTCCTCATATATTCCGGATTCTTTTTGGTAATGAGTGGACCGAGGCCGGTTATTATCTTCAATACCTTTCCCCGTGGTTATTTATGCTCTATCTGACATCCCCGTTTAATTTTATCCCAAACCTTTTATCTAAACAACGTAAAGCCATGATTATTGACCTAGTTTATCTCCTTCTCAGAGTTGTATCATTAGCTATTGGGATTTATTTTAATAATATCTATCTTGCATTACTGTTATACAGTTTTACCGGTTTTCTGATTTTGGGTTATTCTCTTGTATGGTATTTTTTTCTTGTACGAAAACACGATATTGTAATGCGTCATGTCGAACAAATTTTATAAAACATTAAAGGCCATATTTGCCTTACTGCGCAAACCTATCCTTCTTAATCTGGTATTATCCGATAATACTGAATGGAAGCGGTATATTGAAAAAAAATGGGGCCAAATAAATATTAAAACGGTTAATCCTTCTCCGTTATTTACCGATGGCATACCGGTAATCCGCTATACTTATTACGAAGGCGGGTCGCTTGACATTGATATTGCTTTTTTGAAAGCATTAGCCCGCACGATTCCCGGATGCCGGTTTTTTGAAATCGGAACATGGATGGGACAAACAGCGCTTAATATTGCTGAAGTCGCCAGTGAATGCTATACCCTCAATCTTAACGAATCAGCTATGCGCAGCATGGGATTGGATGACAAATACATCAAAAAGATAGGTAAATATTCTGTATCAAATGCTACTATCGTTCACCTTAAAGGTGATTCGGCAACATTTGACTTTTCAGGCCTTAAGCGTAATTTTGACCTGATTTTTATTGATGGTGAGCACCATTACGATTTCGTCGTCAATGACACTAAAAAAGTATTCAGCCACCTGACCCATGAGTCGTCTGTTGTCGTGTGGCACGATGTTGCCATCCATCCCGGATCTATCCGTTATGAAGTTCTGGCTGGTATATTTGATGCCCTGCCTTCGTCAGAACACTGTTTTCTGCGATATGTTGATCAAACCAAATGTGCGATATACAGCAGAAAACCCTTATGGGATGAACCATCCGCAATAGAGGATTGTACCTACAGCATCACAATACAAAAAGAATTATCCCGTTCAATAGAGCAATAACAGATTATGCGTGTTGTAATCATTCCATCGTGGTTTCCATCGGCTAATAATTTTTTTCTGCAACAGGCCACTGCTATTGCGCGTAAAGGAATTGTCCAAGATATGCTGGCCGTTGATATTACCGGGATCAGCGATATTTTGCGCTATCCTGCTTCGTTACGTTTTTGTGAGGAGAAATATTCTGTTCACAATGTCTCGATTGTCCGCGGCAACTGGTTCAAGAGGCCGGGTGAAGGGCAATTTATACCCGAGGGATGGACGTCAAAAGTGATACGGATTTTTAATAAATATGTACAGCAAAAAAACCGTCCTGATCTTATTCATGCTCACAGTTCGCTATGGGCTGGATATGCCGGAGCGCTCCTGAGTCGTAAGTACAATGTACCAATGGTTATTACCGAACATCGCAGCAGGTTTATTTCGACCCCTGAATCTGATCAATTTTTTAAACCCTATTTCCATCCGTTTCTGAACGCTGCATTCGGCGCTGCTGTAAAGGTAATTACTGTTAGTGATGCTATGCAAACAATGCTTACAGGACGGTTTAAAGTGCCCTTATCAAAAATTGTCACTATACCAAATATGATTGATTGTACTAAAATACAACCATTATGTTCAAAGGATAACAGACCTTTTATTTTCATTACCGCCTGCCGCCTTGAAGAAGAGAAAGGGGTTGATATTTTAATTCGTGCATTCGGCTTATTAAGTAAAAGGGAACAGGAAATACTACTTGTGATTGTAGGAGACGGATCAAAGCAAAAAGAACTGAAACAACTTACTGCAGCATTATCGTTAACCGAGCAGATAAAATTTACCGGCATATTGCCGCACAATGAAACATTAAAGCAGATACAACATGCACATTGCTTTGTTTTATCCAGCCGCCTTGAGGCGTTTGGTGTAGTATTAGCCGAAGCCATGGCCGGCGGGTTACCCCTTATTGCAACCCGTTGCGGCGGACCGGAAAAAATTATTACACCGGATACAGGCCTCCTGGCAGAAAAAAATAATCCCCAGTCATTGGCAGCAGCCATGCAGCAGATGATTGAACAGTATAAAAATTTCGACCCGGCACATATTCGTTCCAGTGCCCTGATTAAATATGATGAACCGGTGGTGGCAGATCAAATAATCGAAGTATACCAAGAAGCAATAGCTATAACATGACACAGCAAATTGAATCATCCATACACCTGTTGCGTAACCGTGGCTTCAAGTGGCACACAAAAGGAAACTGCCATGTGAAAGGCCATTTATGGTATAAATCCGATTACTATACGGATGATGCTTTGGCAGACCTTTTTTTCCGTATCAATAATAAAAACCAGTTATTGGAAATACTTCGCAATGTGAGCGGATTATATTCTGTTATAATACATACCCCATCGTTGATACTTCTGGCGGTTGACCGGGTATGCACTATCCCGTTATATTATACTGTCAATGATGGGAAACTGATGATTACCGATGATATGTCTGTTATTACCGGAAAGAGGATGGACCAATTTCAGGTAAATGAATTTCTGGCTACAGGACATACACATGGAACAGGAACACTGCTTCAGGAAGTATCCTTTGTCACTGCAGGAACAGTTGTTGAGATTAGCAGTTCATCCATTACATCTGTGCGGTACGGCGGCTATTCGACATCTGCGGTTTGTAGCGGCACATATACCGAACAGTATGAGACAGCCAAAAAACTTATTGATGAAGTTTTCTGCCGGTATTTTAAGGCAACCGGAAACCGGCCGGTATGTATACCACTCAGCGGAGGATTTGATTCGCGGCTTATTGCACTGATGGCTAAAAGGTATTGTAAGGGTGATGTTTTATGCTTTACCTACGGCAGAAAAGGATGCCATGAATCGGAAATATCAAAAAAAACAGCCGGTATTCTTGATCTTCGGTGGCACATGGTTATTTATAACGAACAGAGAATTGCCGGCTACCTCAGAGATCCGTTGTTTTATGATTATGCCGGTTATGCAGCAGGAATGACCTCTATGTTTTTTATGCAGGAATATTTTGCAATCAAAGCGCTGAAAGAAGAGCTAAATATTCCTGTAGGTGCAATTATCATGCCCGGTCATTCGGGTGATTTTTTGGGTGGCAGCCAACTTCGAAAATATAGGGTTAAACAACAGTACAATGCTGAGCAACTGGCAGCAAAAATCATCAGAGATAAATACAATCTCGTATATCCCGGAAACGAGCATATCCGTCAAATAAAAAAACTGATTATAGAATCCATTCGACAATATCCGGAGAACACCATCCCCTACTCGATTTATGAAGATATTGATCTGACCGGCAAACTATCAAAATTTACCGTCCGGTTGTGTAGTGTTTATGATTATTTCGGTTATCGGTTGATGTTGCCCTATTTTGATACCGGATTGCTTGATTTTTTCAGTAAGCTGCCCTATAGGTTTAAATGCTCCGAAAAGATGTATAATGATGTTCTGATCAACGAATATTTCAAACCGGCTGGGTTATTCTTTACAACTGACCGGCAGATTACACCACAGCAATACCGGCTGCAGCAGTTTAAAAATATTATACGCTCGTTATTACCTGCGTATTTCCTGCAACGGAATCTAAGAAAGCACGACTGGCATTATTATTCGGAAATAACCGGCATGATGATGCAAGACATGAAAAACAAAGGCCGGAAGCCAAGATTGCCGCGCACAGCTTATAATTCAACCATTGTGCAGTGGTACATTCATCACCTTGAAGAAAAGGGCTTCACATTTTCTTCCATCCCGGCTGCCTGAGGTATTGTTCGATAAATTCAAGAATTTTTGTTATTTCCTTGTTACCGGACGAATAGTCGGTGATGGTTTTATATTGGCCGGCATGTTTGAACGATAGATAGACCGGAGAATGATCAGCCGAAGGACTCCCGAGCATATTGTCCAGATCAAAAAATCCGGTTTTGAAAACATATTTTCTGATCTTTTCCACCTCATTTAATGAAATCGTTTTTTGATAATGACCTTGTTGTGAGATGTTCTTCTCCCCGTACAGATCAATGATCCCGCTCTCAAAAAATTTTATGATATAAACGGGACATTTGCCCTTGCAACCGGTTTTTTGAACAGTTAAGAATGGTTCTTTATCAAAGGGTGAATGAGATGCTGAACTGAAAAGGAAAAGCGACAACAGTGAAAGAGCAGCAATTTTCATGTTTTTTGAATAATTGAATTGTATTAATAAAGCATTCTGGTTTTAATTGTGCCGGGGATTTTCCGTAATTCGTCAAGAAAATCCTGTTCAAGCTCACTCTCCGAATCAATAATAACATAACCAATAGCAGTATCGGTTTGAAGATACTGGGCAGCGATATTGATTTTCCGTGATGCAAAAACATTATTCAGTTGTTGCATAATACCCGGAATATTTTTATGAATATGTAAAAATCGCTGCTTTGTTTCGTTGGGTTGAAGATCAATTTGCGGGAAATTGGTAGCACCAAGCGTAGATCCGGTATTGCTATATTTAACCATTTTATGTGATACCTCAAGAGCAATGTTGGCCTGCGCTTCGAGTGTACTGCCTCCGATATGCGGTGTGAGGATTACATTTTCAAATTTCTGAAGTTCGGTAATAAAGGGGTCGGTTTCGGAAGCCGGCTCCTCAGGAAAAACATCAGCAGCAGCACCAGCAATATGGCCGTTCTCAAGATAGTGTGCCAGCGCTTTATAATCAACCACATCACCGCGTGCAGCATTGATCAGACATGCTCCCTTTTTCATTTTTTTTAGTTGTGCGTCACCAATCATATTCCGTGTCAGATCGGTTGACGGCACATGAATGGTCAGCACATCAGCGGTCTTAAGAACTTCGTCGAGTGACTGACACTCAACAGCATTCCCGATAGCTAATTTTTTAACAATATCAAAAAAATATACGCGCATCCCCAGCCCTTCGGCCAGAATAGAAACCTGTGTTCCTATGTGTCCATAGCCGATAATGCCTAATGTTTTATTTCTCACCTCATAAGAACCTTTAGCGCTCTTATGCCATTTTCCCTTGTGCGCAAGAGCATTTTTGAAAGGCACACCGCGCATCAGCATGATAATTTCTGCAATGACCAGTTCGGCAACCGACCGGGTATTGGAATAGGGCGCATTGAAAACCGGTATTCCGTTAATCCGTGCCGTATCCAGATCAACCTGGTTAGTGCCTATGCTAAAACAGCCGATGGTTATCAACTTACGGGCACAAGCTATCAGTTCAGCAGTAATATCACTGCGCGAACGGATACCTAAAATATGAACATCGGCCAGTTTTGTGGCAAGAACAGATGGTTCAAGGGCAACCGGATGAGTTTCAATAGATGAATAGCCATGCTCTTTAAAATAGGCATGGGCGTTATCATGGATCCCTTCAAGTAATAAAACCTTTATTTTACTGCGATCAAGCGAATATCTTGTCATATTTAAAATTTACTCAAAAATAATAATATTACTTTTGATCTATATCTGTAAAATATATTTTCCATTAATTCATTTTACCGTTATTTGCCTTGTACTATTATAAATAGAATGTTTGTCTTATTCCACAAAGAGAGTGAAAATTAATCTCATTCATCCGGTCAATGAAAAAAAACATTAATTTTAATCTTTTAAAAAATGAACTCTAGAGAACTATTTAATCTGACGCTTAACCACCGGGATACTGGTAAGGCAGTGATTGATTTTGGTGCGACACCGGTTACAGGGATACATGTTCTTGTCGTAGAACGACTGCGCAAATATTTCGGCCTTTCCGACAAACCTGTTAAGGTTGTTGAACCCTATCAGATGCTTGGTGAAATAGATGCTGAATTGCAGCAGGCACTTGGTGTTGATATTATCGGACTGTCGGCGCGATGTAATATGTTTGGTATTCCGAATGAAAACTGGCGGGAGATGAAAATGCACTGGGGGCAGGTTGTACTTGTGCCGGGCAGTTTCAATACCACTACCGATAATGAAGGTAATCTGCTCATTCATCCCGAAGGCGACTTATCAGTGCCACCTTCGGCACGTATGCCCCGGACATCCTATTTCTTTGATGCCATTATCCGTCAGGAACCGATTGATGAAGAAAAGCTTGACGTTAGCCAAAACCTTGAAGAATTCGGACAAGTAACTGATAGCGACCTTCTATATTGGAAAAACCAACTGAATTCCGTAAAAGATACAGAGAAAGGAGTGATTGTTAACTTCGGGGGAACAGGGCTGGGCGATATCGCTCTGGTGCCGGCCATGAATCTTAAGCATCCCAAAGGCATCCGTGATGTGGCCGAATGGTATATGTCTACTGTTATGCGTACCGATTATGTACATGCTATTTTTGAAAAGCAGACAGAAATTGCAATTCACAATCTCACCAGATATAAAGAAATAGCCGGTGATCTAGCCCAAGCCATTTTTATTTGCGGAACAGATTTCGGTACACAGGACTCAACGTTTTGTTCTCCTGAAACATTTAATGAACTGTATGCTCCTTATTACCGGAAAATCAATAACTGGATTCATAAAAACACGAGATGGAGCACATTTAAACACTCATGCGGCGCTGTTGAGCCGTTCATGGAATTGTTCATAGATGCCGGGTTTGATATCATCAATCCGGTACAGATCAATGCAACCGGCATGAATCCGGTTAAATTAAAAGAGAAATACGGCGACCGGCTGGTTTTCTGGGGCGGTGGCGTAGATACACAAAAGATTTTGCCCTTTGGCACACCGGCTGAAGTTGAAGATCAGGTTTTGAGAGAATGTGAAATTTTTACACCTGGCGGCGGATTTGTATTCAATACAGTGCACAATATACAGGCGAATACACCGGTAGAGAACCTGGTCGCCATGATTAATGCTTTACGAAAATTTAACGGTGAAAAAACAATATAATTAAAACAGCTGGTTATGGAAGATATACTAAATAAAATTGCTCATTGCATTGAATTTGGCAAGATCAATAAACAATCCCCCTACCCTCCGGACATGAAAGATATGGACGGAGCAGACGAGTTGACAAAGCAGGCGCTTAATACCGGTTTGTCCCCGGATGATATCCTTAAAAAAGCACTGGTCGTTGGCATGGAGAAGATCGGTGTTAAATTCAGAGAAAATAAAGTATTTGTTCCTCAGGTATTGATGTCGGCCAAGGCCTTCAGCGCCGCTACTGTTCATCTGAAGCCCCATTTTTCGAACGGCAGTATCAAACGGAAGGGTACTTTTGTGATTGGTACAGTGGCCGGCGACCTGCATGATATTGGCAAAAATATAGTAGCCATGATGGTTGAAGGCAATGGATGGGAAGTAATCAATTTGGGCACGGATGTGAAAACTGCACAATTCATTGAAGCCATAAAGCAGCATAGCGGCTGTATTCTCGGTATGTCGGCCTTGCTGACAACGACCATGGTTAATATGGAGAAAACAGTAAAAGGCATCCGCGAGGTTTTTCCTGATCAGAAAATCATTATCGGCGGCGCTCCGGTAACAAAGGAGTTTTGCCAAAAAATTGGCGCAGATTATTATTCCCCCGATCCGCAGGGCGCTGTGGAAATGCTCAATAAACTTGTGGCCTGAGGAATATTTAATAACCGATGCCCATTGCTGCTTTTAACCTGTATGTTTTTATCCGGTTTAGCAATGATTCAACAGGCATCAGATAATTAATTTATAATTGCAAAAATGAGAAAGATAAATGATAGAATAAAAAAGCAGCGTATATTGATATCCGATGGCGCATGGGGTACAATGCTTCATGGCAAAGGACTGCAGCCAGGTGAATGTCCGGAGTTATGGAACATCACACATCCGGATGCAGTGTATGATATAGCGCACAGCTATATTGATGCCGGCTCAGACATCATTGAAACGAATACCTTTGGAGCCAACAACTATAAACTGGCCGGCTATGGATTAAGTCAGCAGCAGGGAGAATTGAACTATGCAGGAGCAGCTATTTCACGCAAGGCAGCAGGCACAAAGCTGGTGATGGGCTCGGTTGGACCCACCGGAAAAATGCTGATCACTGGTGAAGTAACGGAAAACGACTTGTATGAATGTTACAAAGTACAGTGCATGGCACTGGAACAAGGCGGTGTAGATGCCATAATTTTCGAAACCATGAGTGATATTGATGAAACCCTTGCAGGAGTTAAGGCAGCAAAAGAGCATACCCAATGCGAAGTGATTTGTACATTTACGTTTGACAAAACAGCCGGCGGCGGATACCACACCATGATGGGCATAACACCTGCCGCTATGGCCAAAGCAATGATAGAGGCAGGAGTGGATATTATCGGAGCTAACTGTGGTAATGGCATTGAAGGGATGATCGAGATTGTGAAAGAAATCCGTACCGTGAATACCACCATCCCTGTTCTGGTGCATGCCAATGCCGGTCTGCCGGTTTACAGTGATGGTAAAACCATATTCCCTCATACGCCACAACATATGGCTGCATTAATTCCTTCGCTAATTGATGCCGGTGCATCAATTATCGGGGGATGCTGCGGCACAACACCGAAGCATATCCGCGAAATGGCAGCCAAAATAAGAACTTTACAGTTCTGACCCCCGGGATAAAGCGCTCTTTACGGCTATCCTCTTACTACTTGTAACGAGTTTCTTGTTGTACAAATGTAATAGTCCCCTGTAAATGGACTAAACATTTGTTATATCGGCTTCGCTTTCGCCATTTCATAGCTTGTGCCTCCGCTAAAGCTTCAGCGACACGCGGGCAGCGAGCAAAGCATTATACAAATGGCATCAGGACTAAATTGAAATTCCAAATAATATCAGACGGGATTAACTCTTTCGGCTGGGAGATAAATAATCCGGTGTAAAAAAACTACAGATGATTGATAAGGAGCATAGAAAGTATTTTTTCTTAATCGTCAGGTAATAGAAACTATTTTTTACTTAGAGTAGAATTACTTATTAATAAAGGGGTTTAGACGATAAAACCTCTGATATATTAATTTTATGTTAATTCAACTATGCTGTGTAACTATTTCTTTCTATTGACCGTATAAACTCAAAAATTTAAAAACAAATCCTATGAGAAAACTATTTTTATTCCTTTTAATCCCGGCTGTAATAAACTCATCGTTAATGGCAAAAAGAATATTTGTTGCTTTAGATGGCGATAATAGCGATGGATCTTCCTGGGGAAAGGGTTACAATGCCCTAAATACTGCAATATTAAATTCAGTATCCGGAGATACAATTTTTGTTAAAAAAGGAATATACCGCCATCCTGCCGGAACCAACACCACTTATTTCGCCCCGGTTTCAGGAACTGTTCTATTGGGCGGATTTGATGGTACCGAGGATGTTCGTTTTTTTAATCTTGCAGCGCGAGATTTTAATCTGAACGAAACGGTGCTTTCTGCCGATAATAGCGGTAATGATGCCGGATTCACCAATAGAAGCGACAATAGTTATCATGTTTTATATATCCAGGGTAAAACGCAAGTAATAATTGACGGGTTTCGTCTGAAAGGCGCAAACGGCACTACCAGTACAGCCGAGACCGGAAAGGGCGGCGGAATTTTTATCAGCGCTTCCTCAGATATCAGCATACGCAATACTATTGTTGACTCTAATTATTGTTATGAAGGCGCAGGCATTTTTGCAAACGGTTCAGCCATTACATTAAGCAATATTTTGGTGTTCGGAAATCAATCCGGTCGTGATGGCGCGGGCATTTTTATTGAAACTAACGGTGTTAAGATTTTTAATGCAACGATTGCAAACAATACCATTGGAACATCATTTTATGACGGCGCAGGTATTTTTAGCGACTGGAATGTTCAGGCAAAAATCTATAATACCATTTGTGCCGATAACTATCCGGATCAATGCTATAGTGACGGTTCTTCTGTAAAATCTGCTTACTTTAATTGCCTTATCAGAGGTAATGGGGAAAGTGGTAATTTTAATTCTGTTGCCGGATATGACAGTTTAGGGAATATTGATGTTGACCCGATGTTTGTCAATCCGCAAACTGGCCTTTACAGTTTATTCGAAAATTCTGAAGCAATAGGCGCAGGGCTTCCTATGTATGGCAGTAATATCGGTTATTATCAGGATGCAGGGATTGCTATGCCCTCACCGATTTATGTAAGTGCGACTGCAACCGGTCTTGACAATGGTACTTCCTGGGCAAATGCATATAATGATTTAAACGATGCGCTTAATTCAGCCGGCAGATATACCCCAATTTATGTTGCTCAAGGGGTGTATAAACCCCACCCCGTCTCGCGCGATAGTTCGTTCAATTTCAAAGTTGAAGTTTTGCTGTATGGCGGTTTTAAAGGCGATGAAATGGCAATTGACGAGTTAACAATAAAAAACAGGGATCTGTTTTCTCACCGGTCTGTCATTTCAGGAGATATTTCTGATAATGATGTTAAGCTTTCGAATCAGACCGAAAATACCCTGAATCTTATAAAAATAACAGGTGTAAATAATATCCGTATTGATGGATTTGTTTTTAAAGGTGCGAATCAGAATGCACTCTATCTTGAAAGTGATATAACTGTTGCCAATTGTCAATTCTATCACAATTATGGCAGAGCTGTTTATAGCCGTTACGGTTATTCCGAAATCATTAACAGCACATTTGCTGAAAATCAGGGGAATGGCATTTATGTTTATAACGGTAACCCTATTTTAGTTAATTGCATCATGATGAGCAGTGTTGAAGGATTTTTCAGTAAGCCCGGTTTTCGGTATTCTAATATCCAGTATTCCGGAGGAAGTGAAAACTGGTTGCTTGGTGCTGAGGCCGATGACTTGGGAAACAATATTGATCTTGACCCCGCTTTTGTATCAGCCGATAGTGTTGACTTCAGATTACTTTTAAACTCTCCCTGCATTGGTTCGGGCGATACTAATTATGCACAGAATATGGGTTTCTATCAGGGTGCGCCATTAATCAGGAAATCTTTTTTCCTCGGAAAAAATATAGAAACATTTGATAAAACCAAGCCGGGGACCTTCTCAGAACCTGACAGTACTCATCTTTACGGAATGTTGCTGACCTCTGACGTAATGGTTGTTGCTACTGCAAGATACAAAGTATCTTTAACCAGAAATCCGTTGAATGCAGTTGATACACTTATTATTACGCCCGGGTCAGGAAGAATTGATACAACGCTTTATGTTTTTTTCGCGCCTGTTGATTATTCGGGAACATCCGGAAACATAAGTTATTTATCCGCCGAGTTCTCAACCAAACAACAGACATTGTCTGCTCAACTCCTATATCCAGTAATTGAATTTGGACCAGAAAGCATAATCTTCGGCAGCACGGTTATTGGTACAGTACCTCCTGCTAAAAAGTTTACTTTCTGGGGAAAGGATATGGACGATGATTTAACACTTGTTTCGTATTACGGGTATAAAATATCTTTTGACAGTTTAAACTATTTTGATACGCTGTACGTTCCGCGGGTTTTTGATTCGATTCCACTGACAACGATATTTGTTAAGTTTATGCCCATGACTACTTTTTCGTACAACGGAACTATCGGATTTATTTCTGCAAACCTCACCGGAGCGAATAAAGGAGTTAGTGGCTCAGGGGCTATACCGGTACGTCATCAGCGAATGTATGTAAAACAATCTGCAACCGGCGCAAATACGGGAGAGAGCTGGATCAATGCATTTACACATCTTCAGTCAGCTTTATCGGCTGCTATTGCAGGTGATACTATTTTTGTTGCAAAGGGACAATATATTACCCACTATAATAACAGATCGATTTCGTTTACATATAAAGAAGGCGTGGTGGTATTAGGCAGTTTTAGCGGGACTGAAATTATTGATTCAACGGTTATTGCTGACAGAAATTTCTATCAAAACGCATCTTTCCTTAATGGAGATATCTATATGGATGATTCAACCACGGGTACCGCAAATAATGCATATCATATCTGGAAAGTTGTATTATCAGGTACTTCAATTACATCGAATACCGTTTGGGATGGGTTTTATGTTGTGGGAGCCAATTGCCTTGCTGAATCGGGTTCTCCCAATTTTCACGGTGGAGGATTATTAGTGAATGTTACCAATGCATCTTCTAAATTTGAAGGTGTATTCAGAAATATTGTTTTCAATTTTAATATGGCAAACATGGGTGGAGCAGTATGTTTATACATTAACAATAATGCCGGTATTATTAATGCCACCTTTAAGAATGTTGAATTCCGTTCCAACACTTCCACAAATGGCGGAGGGGCACTATTTGTACACAGCTATGTTGGAAAAAACACTTCTGTTTTCGACAATTGTCGCTTCACAAATAATGAAGTAACCGTAATAAATTATTTCGGAGGTGCCATTTATACTAATGCTACAGGAGGTGGCAGAAATGATTTGAAAATTATCAATTCCATTTTTAATCAAAATAAAACGGTTAATACTTCTTATAAATGTATTTATGCTACCAGCGGAAGCCCTTATTCAGAAGGCACTTCCCGTCTTCATATCATTAATTCTACCTTTTATGGTCATACCGGTTATTCGTTGGTGACCAGTGAAGGAACATCAAGTTATGATACTGTTAATATGACCAATGTTATCATGTATAACACATCTGCTGCTGCCGAATATTTTAAATACAACGGCAAAGGTGTTATCAATACAGATCACTGCATGATCAGGAATATTGCAGGGAGCGGAGGAATAGCGCCGTTTAATATCAACCCGGTGGATCCGTTGTTTCTTGAGCCGTCTTTGGGCTATTTCCAATTAAAACCCGGCTCTCACTGCCTTGATTCCGGAAACATTCTCTATGGTAAAAATATCGGATGGTATCAGGATGATGCAGTAACCGGAACTCCCGATATTGATATCTTTGCTATTTCATCCCTCTCATTCGGAACCGTGACGGTTGGCGAAGTATCAAAATTAAAAACCTTTAAAGTTGCGGGGTATGATCTGTTTGCCGATCTTACGATCACTGCTGATCCGGAAATAGGTATAGGACTGGATTCCAACAGTATTGTCTTTGGCGGTACAATTCTGATTACACCCTTGTCGGGTGAAGTTGACACATCCATGATTTATGTTCGCTATAAACCACTGGCAGGTACAACGGATACGATGGAGATTTCGCTTTCGTCTCCCGGGGCAATTACCAATAAACTTGTTTATACAGGGAAAGGGGAATATCCCGTTTTAGAGCAGCAACTATTTTCTTCCCCGCTTTTATCGGTTTACCCCAATCCTTTCAAAGAGTATTTAATAATCAACTCGTCGGAAAAGTTTTGGTATGAATTGATTAATATTTCAGGATTCTCCTTTGCCAGTGGCTTCTCTGAAGGGCGTGTATATTTAAACACCTTTGATTGTTCTTCGGGGATGTATATCTTGATGATTAAAACAGAACGGGGACTGATGGCTTATAAGGTTATCAAGCAGTAGTATTTATCCGCTGAATTCAAGTCACAAATGCAACTTTTTGATTAGACAAATTTAAGTATAAAAATTCAATTGGCGATAAAAATCCCATTTTTTTTCTTGGTCTATTGTTTAACTTGTGTTGAACATATTCGATGTCTTTATTGGTAATGGTTTCAAATGATG